>Ga0116135_1000676_pt1 | contig 18534 bp, 16 predicted proteins | sample June2015DPH_20_1_FD_89738 | JGI IMG/M metagenome (GOLD analysis project Ga0116135, IMG submission 89738) | Peatland microbial communities from SPRUCE experiment site at the Marcell Experimental Forest, Minnesota, USA - June2015DPH_20_10 | ecosystem: Environmental > Terrestrial > Soil > Wetlands... | reverse complement strand
TTTGAGCTCCGGCCGCGCGAAGAATACACTCAGACCGCATTTTCGCAAAACCCGGAGATATCGGCCGCCGAGGAAGCTATCCAAAAGGCACACGCCGGCGTTACCGCCGCGAAATCGGCCTACCTCCCGGATGTCACCGCGTTCGCCCGCCAGAGCTATCAGGATGGCGTTCCGTTCCTGGTGCGAAACTTCGGCACGTTCGGCGTCAGTCTCAATTGGGAGGTATTCGATTTCGGCAAGCGGCGGGCGGCCGTGCGCGAGCGTGAAGCACAGTTGGCGCAAGCCGAGGAGAACCTGAGCCGCCTGAAGGACGAAGTAGCCGTTCGAATCGAACGAAGCTATAACAAGGTAGAGCGGACGAAAAGTCAGGTCCAGGTAGCCAGCCAGATCGTGACGCTGCGGCAGGAGAGCGAGCGGTTGGCACAGAACGAACTGAAGGAGGGCGTGGTCTTGGTGTCCGATCGGCGGCAGGCCACCGCCGCCAGTTACAAAGCGCAGGCGGATTTCCTCCAAGCCAGTTTGGGATATTTGCTCGCGTGGGCGGAGCTGGAGCAAACGGTGGGGCGCACGCCTGGACTCTGACCTGAATTGCCGTCGAGATGCGGCCGGTCTCCCCGTTGCAGATCACGTCAGTGCCGGCCGGCAGGTTTGCTGTTTTGCGTTGCGCATTTGCCTGGGCGGGAATTCAAATTGCATTCGCTGTCAGGTGAAGGTCCGGTTCGATTTTAGAAGCCTGTAGGGGCTGGGGCAGGCTGTCCAGGAAGGCTCTGACAAACGAACGCACTTCCAGCGGCTCACGCGCCTCGAGGCCGGGGAAGTTTGCGGCGCGTCCATTCGAATGCGTCCGACAGGCTCATTCTCCAAGTGAATTTGCGCCGGGCGGTTCCAGCTTGTCAGAGCTCGCCCTTTTTGGCCGCCTTGGCGGCCTCTGCGGCATGATAAGCAAGGGCTTGAATCGTTGCCGTGGGCTGCTGGCGCGCGCTGGTGACGAAGCTGCTGCCGTCGAGGATGAACAAGTTCGGAACATTATGCGCATTGAACACCGGAGAGCCCTTCCAGAAGGACGAGTTTAATCCGCTTTTCTCAAACTCCGAAAATGGCACCCCCACCTCAAGCCAAAGTATGTCACTTTCTCGTGGTCGAGTTAAGGCCGGGTCCCACCGCCGACGCCCAACGCGATCTGTTCAAGCGCGCAAATACCCGGATGTGATCCTGCCCATGTGTGTTATCCGCCGCATGGATACTGGCTCTCGAAAGACCGACGAACCCGGTGACCGTTTGAATGATATACCATACGACAGTATTGCTCGCGCTCTTACGCAATGCTGGATGAGTGCCTCTATGATTAACCTTGCGAAACCATTGAAATTATTGCTTCTCGCTTTTGCCGCCTCAAGCCTATGGGCGCAGCCGGTACTTACCGCCGTCACCAATGGGGCCGATTACACGCCAACGCTTGCCCCGGGCGCCATCGCATCCGTCTTCGGGACCAATCTTGCTCCTTCGCAGCAGTACCCGAGCGGTCTTCCTCTGCCGACCATCTTGAACACCGTCCAGGTCATGGTCGAGGGCACAGCGGCGCCCTTGTTCTATGTCAGCCCCACGCAGATCAATTTTCAGGTTCCGTACGAAACCGGCGCCGGGCAACGATCGCTGACCATCAAAAGCGGCGGTCAAACGAGCGCTGCCCTCAAGTGCCTGGTTTCGCCCTTCTCGCTCGGCATTTTTGAAGCGGGCGCCGGCTTCGGCGTCATACAGAATCCGGATCACTCGGCGAACTCGTCCACAAATCCCGTCGCGGACGGAGCAGTGGTCTTGGTCTACATCACGGGAATCGGGGCCACCAACGCGTCCATTTCCGACGGCGTTCCTTCCCCAGGCTCACCACCTGCAAACTTCGCCGGTACAGCTACGGCGACCATCGGCGATGTGCCCGCGCCAGTCCAGTTTGTCGGTTTAACGCCCGGATCGGTCGGCCTGGGGCAGGCGAACATCATGATTCCGGATCTTCCCACCGGTACATACCCCTTGTGGATATCGTTGAACGGGATTCAGAGTGTGTCCGCCCTGGTGTCCGTGAAGGGATCCACGGCCAGCGCCTTTTCGGTGACCGGTATTCTGAAGCTGATCAACAGCTTCGCCCTGGCGGGAGTTGGCCCCACCGAAGTGCCTGGGATCAGCGGTGTAGTGGATAATTCCGTAGCTTGGTTTGACAACACCTTGTACGTTTGCAGCCCCGCCGACATCAAAATTGTGAACGTCACGAACGCCGCGGCGCCCACTTTTTTGGAGCGGATCACTGATGTACAATTCGCTAGCTCAGCGCACAACTGCAACGTGAATTCAGCAGTCACCACGCCCTTCCTGCTGGATCTTGTCAAGGAATCGCAGAGCATCGTCATCTATGACCTCGCCACTCCTGCCGCTCCGGTCAAGACCGCGCAGTACTCCTTACCCTTGGTGCCTCGCAGTGTCGCGTATGACGGCAATACAGGCTTTTTCGGTGAAGCCCTGTTTATGCCCTCCGGCGACGTGGTGGTCGCTACGTACGGCGATGTCGTCTCAGTGAACCTGTCTAATCTGAACGCTCCAGTTGCAGGACCCCTGATGCAGTCCACTGGCTCGCAACCGGAAACCAACACTACAAACCTGCGGCCGTATATGATCGTCCCGGCGCCAGGGGTCCTTTATGCAGCCAGCACCACGGCCAGCGAGACTTTCAATCCAGGAACGGCGGCGCTGGATGTGTACGACGTCAGCAGTCCGACCAATATTCAGGGAATCGGACAGATTCTCGTGCCGGGCTCCAAGATTCTTCTTACGCTGGCGATTTCGGGAACCGAACTTCTCGCGGTCGGCGACACCTCCGGGTTCAGTCCCGGCAACGAGTCACCTTCCGATTTTCCATACACCGGAAATGTCACTGTTACCATGTTCGATATCAGCGACCCCAGCAGTCCGAATATGCAAGGGAATGTAATTGTAACGTCCATGAATCCCGCCGAGGTCGGTGGGCCCATTTCTCTGGGCACCGTTCCGTTAGGAGGCGGGTTTTATGCAGTCACCTGCAGCGCTCCGGACCCGCACGCTACCGGTGGGGGCGGCAACAACTCGCTGGTGATTGTGGACGCCCGCGATCCGCAGAATCCGGCGGCATACACTTATGGAACGATCTCAGGCCTGGGAGGGCTCAGCGTGGCCAATGGATATTTGTACGCCGCCGTAGGCTCCGGCGCCAGCATTTATCAGATCCAGCTACCTTAATTATCCGCGGCCCGATGCGCCTGAGTTGCTTGACGGCGACGATGCGATTGAGGCGCTTGTCGCGGCCTTGTACGCCTCCATGCCACCCTTGCCGATGAGCGTGAGGATTTCGTAGGGCCCGAGTTTGTCGCCTGACTGGAGAGGCATCCGTTAGTCGGAGCTAAGTTCATCCGATCAGGGAGCGCTCAACTCCTGCATTACGGCGGATCCGGAAGTTATCCACTTGGACGTGTAACGCGCTCACCGCCGATATTGGCAGGCAGTGGACCCTGAAGCCCTGATGATTGAGTAGGTTATGTCAGTCGATGCGGATTAGGACCGAGAAAAGCGCTAGGGACCGGCGTCGCCGAGGCACAAGAGCGTGTGGTCGACAAGCCGCCGAATGAATGCCAAACAACGGGAGTGCCGGGCCCGGGGGGTGCCGTCGCGGAGGAGGACGCCCGCCCCGCCGGGACGGATGTGGCTAGCTTCTGGTTCAGGTCTTGCGCTGGTCGTCCACGAAGCGTTTGCGCTTGGGGCTCGGCAATCCGCCCTCAGGCAGCTTTGTCCATGTCTGGACGTGTCCTCAAATGCGGAGCCAGCTTTTTCTTGGCGTTGAACACTCTCCACTGGACCGTCCCAATCGGGATGGCCTTGGCGGCGGCGATCTCGTGGTATTCCCACTGTTCGATAAAGCGCAGTTGCATGACTTCGCGCTCGCGCGAATCCAAAAACGCCATCCAGTGCATAAACTCGAACGCCGGGGTTACGGGAGGCCTTTGGCTGGCGGCTACTAAGCGGTCACTGACATCCGCCAAGTCGATTGTGTCAACTTCCCGCGACTGCTTGCCGTAGTAGCGGCAGAGTGCGTTACGGGCAACCTTGAACAGCCATGCACGAAATAGTGCGCGATCGCGAATTTGTGTGGCCTTGCGGTAAACGGTAAGCATAACTTCTTGCGCCAAGTCCTCGGCCAGGTCCAGTTCGCAACCGCGCGCCCGGAAGAAGGCCACCAGTTGCGGGGAGAAGATCTTGAACAGCTCACCGAACGAATCTTCGCCCGGCGATTCCAAAAACTTATTCGTCACCGCCTCCTCCAGGATTAGTTTCTCGTTTGCGATTAGTTCGGTGCTCATTTAAGGTTCAGCCCCTTTTTAGCTGCACCCGGATTAAGGCACTCGCGCAACCAACTCCTCGCCCATACTCATCGCCGTTGTTTCAATGGGTTACGAGACCCCTCCGCCGGCTTGACGAGTGTCAGCTTTCGTCAGTTGCCGAATACCCGTCTCTCCGGGACTGTGGGATGCCACTGGCGAAGTCGCATTCGTGGTTACTTACTGGCGGTGTTTCCGGGCAAATACCCGTTGTAGGTCCGGCCAGAACTCCTTCAGCACATTAGCTGCCATGTCGACACCGAGCTGCGTGCCTAGCCCCGATACGGCGTCGCTAGCGGTTCGCTTGTTTGCGTAGTAGCTGGTTGAAATTGCGACCGCCGCTGAGTTTCCGATTACTTCCGAATAATTGAACTCGGTGCCGCCCGAATCGCGATGGGTCCAGAAAATCTGCCCCATGGCGTAGCCCAGCCTAGACCATCGGCTTCCGGTGCCGCGCCGGAAATATCGCGGATCCTGGTGGAGAAGAGTGGGGAAGACCGCCTCTGTCATGTAATCGCCGATCACGAAATCGCCGTATGACGCTCCGAAATACCTGCCAAATCCGGCAGCGCCTTGCCCGAAAGATCGATTCGCGTTCGTTAGTTGGCCCTCGCCGCCGAATATCGCGGCCAGCGCGACGGTACCTCGATCGAACGCATCTTCAGAGGCGATCTTGAACTTCTGTCCGGCTGTCAGCGGCTCGTAGTTCTGCAGGCTCGGCGAGGTTCGGTAGTTGGGAATGATGCCGAGAATTCGTTTGCTCTCACTGGGCGTCGGCGCGTTGTTGTCATTGCTCTGAACGGTACCTGGTTGAACCGGATCGCTCGCCGATATCGGTTGACATGGTGAAAGAGACGCGAAAAGAGCCAAACCGAGTGAAGCGAATAGAAGCGAAGAATAACGATTCATAGCGAAGCCTTTTTCGATGGGGCTCATTCGATAAGAGCTTCGCGAAAATGCTTTTGTTTGTGCAGCACTGGAACCCAACAGGAGTGCTGTGCAGACGCTCCTCTGTCTAAGATGGCGGCCGATTTATTTTTACAGCTTGGACAGGTGAGTCCTCTTGTCCTTGGAGCCGTGGGTATCTGGGTAGCCCTGCTGAACCAGCGCCGCCAGTTGAACGCCCAAATGTTCGTAGAGTTCTCGGGGCGATTCCAAGAGATACTACGCTTGTTTCCGACTCAAGCGTGGCTGGCGAACCGCAATCCTTCTCAACCGCTGCCGCCCTCCAGCCAGGAATTGACCGACTGCACGTTGTACTGCATCCAGTTCATCGCAGACGCGTATCATCTCCACAAGGGCGGTTTCATTTCGAAGAACATCTGGACGCTTTGGGAGCGTGAAATCAAGCGTACCTTGAGCGGCCCGGTATTTCGGCGGGAATGGGCGGGGGTGGAGGCGGAGTTTGACCACGACCGCCAATTCCTTCAATACATCGAAAAACTAATTCGCTGAAAACGGCGGGCGTTGCCTACTGCGGGACCGTCCGATCCTTCGGCTGTCGGATCCGCACCAGGCTCCATGGACGCTGCTTGACCTGATCTGTTAGTTGATCCAGATTCTCCGTCACTACACGGAGGTTCTCGATGGTCTCGTGGATATTCTCGTCATTGCCTCGGACCACAGCTTGAATGCTGGACATCAAGCTCTTCGCCTGGTCCATGGTCGATTGCAATTGTGCAAGGTCCTGGCGAATGGGGTCACGCAGTTGATCGATCGTTGAATTCACGTTGGCCACCGCCGCGTCGGTGTGGTCCACCAGCGGGCCGATCTTCTGGATTACGGAATCTGCGTCCTGGCTTACCAGCAACACCTGATCTGTGATCCGGTCGATTTTGGGGGATTGCTGAGCCACCATGGCGTTGACTTGCTGCAGAATCTCGGCCACCTGCTTCCGGTTGGTTGGCCCCGTTGCGTCGTTTAAGTTCGCCAGAAGCGTCTGAGCTTGCCCGCTGATTCCTTTTAGTTCGCCTTGCACCTGGGCAATCAAGTCAGCCGCGTTATCTGCAATCCCGGAGAGCTTCCGAGTCATGTCGTCGAGGCTCACGGTTTCCTCAGACGGAATCACCTGGCCGGCTTTTAGCCGCTGCGCGCTTTGTGCGCCGGTGGTAATCGAGATCGCGGGGCTGCTCATCAGGCTGACCGAACCAAGCTTCGCCACTGACTTTTCATTCACTGGCGTGCCTTCCTTCAACTCCAGCAGGATTTCGATTCGGGTCGGATCCTGCTTCCAGGATTGGACCGTCGTCACCCGGCCCACCGCAATACCACCGAAGAGAACCTCCGAGCCCGCTGAAACGCCTCCGGCGTAGCGCAAGTACGTCTTATAGGGCGTCAAATGCCGGCCCCACTGCTCGTTGCCTACGTAGTACACCGTCACGCCCAGCAATATCGAACAGATGATTACGAATGTTCCAACCTTAGCTTCCGTGTTCACGCCGAACTCCCTTCCACGTACTTTTGAAAATATTGATCAATTCCTGCCGCGTCGGCGATTGGGTCCGGGATGCGGTCAAAGAACTGTCGAATCCGTGGATGAGGATTGCTCTGGAGCTCCTCTTTGGTGCCTACGGCGATCATTGAGCCTTTGTAGAGCATCGCCATCCGGTCCGCGATTCGGAATGCGCTCGCCATTTCGTGAGTCACCACTACCACGGTCATATTGAACGCGCGCTTCAGTCCCAAAATCAATTCGTCGAGTTCCGCGGCAACGATCGGGTCGAGGCCGGCCGAGGGTTCGTCGAAGACCAGAATTTCGGGATCCAGCGAGATGGCCCGTGCAACCGCGGCACGCTTCTTCATTCCTCCGGAAAGGGCCTGCGGGCTCAGCTTTCCGGATTCCCCCAGGCCGACTACGGCGAGTTTCATCCACGTCATCAGGCGGATCGTTGATTCAGCCAGCTGCGTGTGCTCCCGGAGAGGCAGCGCGACATTATCTTCCACCGACAGCGAATTGAATAGTGCCGCATTCTGAAACGCAACTCCAATGGAACGCCTGACCTTCTTCAGTTCTTTAGGCGTGCTCTTCGCAAGATCCACGCCGTTCACCAGAATCTTGCCGGATTGCGGCCGCTCCAGGCCGATGATTTGCCGCAATAGCGTGCTTTTACCGGATCCACTGCCTCCCAGCAAGACCATAGTTTCCCCGCACGAGATGTTGAGGTTGATTCCGTCGAGCACGCGGCGTCCGTTGTAGCTGACCACAACATCATTAACGGAAATCACCGGGGTAACGGAAATCACCGGATCGGTTGCTGTTGCTTCTGGCACCGGCGCCATCTTTTTCACTTTCCTCCCGTCAGGTAGAAGATGGCTGTGAATCCCACGTCGGCGAGAATTACCAAGAACGTGGATTTTACGACCGCCGCTGTGGCCGACCGGCCAACGGCGTCCGGGCCGCCGCGCACTCGGAAACCTTCCAGGCACCCAACCTGCACGATGATCGTTGCGAATGCCAGGCTCTTCACCAAGCCCGTCAAAACATCGCGCAGCATCATGGAGTGCACAACATCCCGGAAGTAGACGCTCAGCGCCATACCCACGCTAAAGTGCATGAACAGCCCCCCGGCGAGAATTCCGCAAGCGTTGCTGATGATGGTGAGACAGGGCACCACAATCAACGCGGCCAGGAATTTTGGCGCAAGCACGAATTCCACCGGGTCGATTGCCATGGTCCGCAACGCGTCGATCTCTTCGCTAACCACCATGCTGCCGATCTCGGCCGAAAACGCCGATCCCGAACGTCCGCTCACTGCGATCGCTGTAAGCAGCGGTCCCAGTTCGCGGGTAAAGCCAATGGTCACCAGGTCGATCACATATTCCATGGCGCCGAAACGGCGGAGCTCCGAAGCTCCTTGCATCGCCAGGATGAATCCCGCGCAGACGGCCATGACTGCAACCATTGGAAACGCATCCACTCCCACAGCGAGCATCTGCGCGAGCGCCGATCGCCACCGGTTCCGGTTACCGACCAGCGGCAAGGTTCGTCCTATGGCGCCGAGGGCGTTCTTCACCTGAATTGCAAGGCCGCCCACGTACTCTACGTGGCGAAGGGTCGCACTGCCGACACGCTCAACAACGGATATGCTCATTGCGGATTCTCTGAAACCTCATGGAAAAGATGCAGCAGCCGCGTCGCTTCCAGCAAATACCGAGGCCGCTCCTGGAGCCCGCTCAGCTGGAAGGTCTTCCCGAGAGTCCGCGCGGCCCTAAGCGTCTCAACCAACACAGCGAGCCCGGATGTGTCAACGTAAGGGACTTCGCTAAAATCCACGGTCAGGCTTCGGCAACCTGGGGATTCCAGGCGCTGTAACAACAGTGCTCGCAAGCTCGGAGAGGAATCAATTGTGATTCGGCCAGAGAGACGGACTTGGCAATCCGAGCCGTGACTCTCGCATACCGCCCGGATGTCTGCATCGAGCGATACCGTTTTTGTTGTTCTCCGCCAAAGCATCGTCACAAGTCTTCACCGGATAGGAGCAAGGGGGGATGGTTCTTGTTGGCAAGAAGTTCCTGAGCTTCGCATCAAACAGGAGACTGCCTCCGTAGATCTTCTCGATGGGGGAGCACGGAAAACCACGGGCGCAGCTCATGAATGAGACCGTTCAGTTTCTTGCGCAACATGGCTACTGGATGGTGCTTGGCGCAATACTGGGCAGGCAAGCGTGTCTGCCTATTCCGGCGAATTTGGTCCTTGTCGCCGCTGGTGCGCTGGCGCACCTGGGAAAATTAAACCTGTCAGGGGCGATCGGTCTAGCGGTCCTAAGCTTTCTCGTAGCCGACATGGTATGGTACGAGGCTGGCCGCCGGTTCGGGGACAGGATATTGCACTGCGTTTGCAGCCTCTCCCGCGATCCTGGGTCTTGTGTTCACAAGGCCACCGGCGCTTTTGGCAAGCATGGCGTACGAACGCTACTGTTTTCGAAGTTCGTCATCGGGTTGGATGCGGTCGCCGCCCCACTGTGCGGGAGGGCGCGCATACCACGCAGCCAGTTTTTATTCTTCGATGCGGTTGGAGCCATTTTCTGGTCCACTAGTTACGCAGCTCTCGGATACGTCTTCAGCAATCAATTAGACCGCGTCGCCGTGCATCTCGAGCGAATGGGAGCCTTTGTGGCTCTGACTGTTGCCGCAGTATTCGCCTTCTACCTGGTGCGGAGGTTCGCGCGCTGGCTGCGCTTCTTGCGTGAGTTCAGGCTTCGACGGATCACCCCGGAGGAGCTCGAAGGCAAGCTGAATGCCGGCGAAGATATCCTGATCGTGGATCTACAGGGCCGCCACAATTCCGCTGCGCACTCGCTCGGGATTCCCGGCGCGGTTCGCATAAACCCGAGCCATCTGGAACAGTACCGGGACATACAAATACCATCCGATCGAGAGGTTGTCCTCTATTGCGCATGTCCCGGTGAACTCACCAGCGCTCGCGTGGCACTGGCGCTCAAGCAGAAGGGAATCGACCATGTTCGACCGCTAGCCGGTGGCCTGCAGGCGTGGCGCGATCGCGGCTTTCCGGTTACTTCGGAGGTCCGGATTTCGCCGGGCAATCGCTAGAGAGACGCTCCCAGGGGTGCGTAAAGCACCACGATTGAGCGCGGACCAACCACGTACGTTCGGCCGGTAAAAGGCGGTGCAGTTTTCCGTGCAACGATGTCGTGGGGCGATTCCAAAGTAGTGTCCACCCATTGCCGCCACGCGCCGCCTTGCTCGCTTACCGGTGGCAACTCGAACTCGAGCGGCTCCCAATATGCGTTCAGCATCAGATGAAGCACCTCTTTTTCACTCTTCGACTCGACGCTCAACGCTAGACTCCGCGACCAGTTGTTCCAGTCGGGTTGGTAGAGTTTTACGCCGTGCCAGGCTTTGATCGATTCCCGGATGAGCTGGTTCAAGCTCTCATGTTGGTCGGGCTGGACATCCCGCAACAGCCGGTGCTCAATCAGCATTTTCACGAAGCGGTGCACATCGGCATGCTTCGCGAGCAGCGTCCAATCTAACCAGCTGGTCTCGTTGTCCTGGCAATAGGCGTTGTTGTTGCCTCTTTGGGTGCGGCGAACTTCGTCGCCCATCGTGATCATAGGCATTCCCAGCGAGAACATTATGCACGTCAAGAAATTCTTAACCTGCCGGTTCCGCAGTTTCTCCACGGCGGCATCATCGGTGGGGCCCTCCACGCCGCAGTTCCAACTTCGGTTGTCGTCCGCACCGTCGCGGTTGCCTTCGCCATTCGCCTCGTTGTGCTTCACGTTATAAGACACCAGGTCGTTGAGTGTGAACCCGTCATGGCTGGTTACGAAATTCACGCTCTCCTCCGCTTCCCGTTCCTTGTAGCCGTAGATCTCCGGACTGCCGACCAGCCGGTCAGCCACTCGCGCCACCATGCCCTCGTCGCCCCGGAAGAAGCTGCGGACATCGTCCCGGAACCGTCCGTTCCACTCCTTCCAACTATCCCCGACGAATGTTCCCACCTGGTAAAGGCCACCGGCATCCCACGCCTCAGCGATCATTTTCGTGCCGGCCAGGACGGGATCGGACTCAATGTCCCACAGCACCGGCGGGTCCGACATCGGCTGACCGGAGGAATCCCGCGCCAGGATCGAAGCCAGGTCGAATCGGAAGCCATCTACGTGCATCTCACGGACCCAGTAGCGTAAGCTGTCCAGGATCATGCGCCGAACGATGGGATGATTGGCGTTGAGCGTGTTTCCCGTACCGCTGTAGTTGGCGTATCGAGCGCGGTCTTGTTCCAGGATGTAGTAGGTGGTGTTGTCCAATCCGCGTAGGCTTAGTGTGGGCCCCCGCTCGCCTCCTTCGGCCGTGTGATTGAACACAACATCGAGAATCACTTCCATACCGGCCCGGTGCAGCGCCTTGACCATATCGCGAAACTCGTCCACGGCACCCAGCCGGTCTTGACGCGAGCTGTAAGCCTTGTGAGGAGCGAAGAACCCGACCGGCGCGTATCCCCAGTAGTTGATTTGTCCCAAAGGAGCATCCTGAGCATCAAATTGAAACACAGGAAGAAGTTCGACGGCGGTGATGCCGAGTTCCTGCAGGTACGGAATTTTCTCGACTAAACCCGCATACGTACCGCGCACCTCGTCCGAAAGACCGGAACTCGGGTGTCGGGTAAAGCCTCGCACGTGCATCTCATAAATAATCGTCCGCGAGTCCGGCAGACTTAGAGGTGCGTCACCTTCCCAATCGTAAGTGTGAGGATCCACCACCACGCTCTTCATGGCGGCCGAGATGTTCTCATCGTTCGCGCGAATCGCGTCGCGACGGTAGTTCCTAGGAACCACGACGCTTCGTGCGTACGGATCCAAGAGCAACTTGGTGGGGTCGAAACGCATCCCGTTGGCCGGGTCCCAGGGTCCGCGCACGCGATAACCGTAAATTTGGCCGGGTCTCAAGCCCGATACGAGAACATGCCAGTAGTGATAGCTACGGTTCGACGAGGGATCAATCGGAATGACGCGAGTCGGGTGCGCATCGTCCTCCTGGTCGAAGAGCAGCAACTCGACAGCCGACGCACCACGTGAATAAATGCTGAAATTGACGCCGTCAGGGCAAACGGTCGCTCCGAGAGGATAGCTCTGCCCAGTGCTGTCGGAACCGATCGCCGCTGGCGCCTTGAGGAGCGAACTCATGGTTTATTGTCTGCCCAGGAGTTCTTTCGCAACAGCGAACACATGTTCCGGCTCAAAACCGAATCTTCGCTGAAGTTCCTTGAGCGGCGCCGAAGCTCCGAACGTATGCATGCCGATAATACGGCCGGAATTGCCAACGTATCGCTCCCATCCAAAAGTGGAGGCTTGTTCCACGGCCACGCGCGCCGTCACATTTGGTGGGAGCACGCTGTCCCGATACTCTTGGGTCTGGTGATCGAAAATTTCCCAGGAAGGTATCGAAACCACACGCGAGCGAATGCCTTCAGCGAGTAGCTTCTCGTGAGCATCCACGGCAAGAACCACTTCACTGCCGGAGGCAATCAGGATTACTTCCGGGTCGCCACCGGGGGCGTCAGCCAGCACGTAAGCGCCCCGCGCCAGGCCGGATGCGGGCGCATACTTTTCACGATCGAGCGTTGGAAACGCCTGACGCGAAAGCGCCAGCACGGCAGGCTGGTGCCGCAGTTGCAGGATGTATCGATAAGCTTCCACCACCTCATTGGCATCCGCTGGACGAAGCGTGATCAGACCCGGAATAGCGCGCAAAGACGCGAGCTGCTCCACGGGTTGGTGCGTGGGTCCGTCTTCGCCGTTACTCATCGCTTCGTGCGTGAAGACGAACAGCGTTGGCAGCTCCATGAGAGCTGAAAGCCGGATGGCCGGCCGCGCGTAATCGCAGAAGATGAAGAATGTTGCGCCGAACGGCCTGAGTTTTGAGAGCGACATTCCGTTCACGATCGCACCCATGGCGTGTTCGCGAATGCCGAAGTGGAAATTCTTTCCGCCGGGATTATCTGCCTGAAAATCTCCCGCGCCGTCGAAGGTCAAGGTGGTCCGGTTCGAGGGGCCAAGATCCGCGGACCCGCCGAGAAACCAGGGAATGTTCTGCGCCAGAACGTTCAATACCTTGGCCGACGCGTCCCGTCCAGCGACGCCCTTCGCATCGGCAGGAAACGTGGGAAGATTGCGATCCCACCCGCTTGGAAGTTCGCGGCGCTGCATCAGCTCAATCTCGGACGCGAGTTCGGGGTACTTCGTTCGATACGTTTCAACTAGCTTAGTCCATTCGGAGCGAGCCGTTGCGCCGCGTGCGCCCACGCCGGCGGAAAAGTGCTCATACACACCCTCCGGTACCAGGAACTTTGCGTCTTCAGGCCATCCATAAGCCCGCTTCACCAGGCGGACTTCGTCATCGCCCAACGGCTCACCGTGAGCAGCGGCCGTGTCCTGCTTATTTGGAGAGCCATAGCCGATGTGGCTGTCCAGAATAATGAAGGTGGGCCTGCCATTCTCTTTCCGGAAAACCTCGAGCGCATGCTCGATTCGTTCCGTGTCGTTCGCGTCGGTGACTCTGAGCACGTTCCAGCCATAAGCCAGGAATCGGCCCGCGACATCCTCCGTGAAGGCGATACGCGTGTTTCCTTCGATAGTGATGTGGTTGTTGTCGTAAATCCAGCAGAGATTGTCCAGGCCCAGATGCGCGGCGAGAGATGCGGCCTCTGACGCGACACCTTCCATGAGACAGCCGTCTCCGCAAACAGCATAGATGTTGTAATCGAAAATGTCGAAGTCAGGCCGGTTGTACCGGTTGGCCAGCCATTTCTGGGCAATGGCCATGCCAACGCTCATCGACACGCCTTGCCCCAGCGGCCCGGTGGTGGTTTCGACGCCCGAGACCAAGTGATACTCGGGATGCCCCGGCGCCTTGCTGTCGATCTGGCGAAAGCGTCGAATATCGTCGAGAGTTACAGATGGTTGACCCAGGCTCTCGTAATCGGCGTTCACAGCTTGCGTCTTTGTGAGGTGCAGCACCGACCACAACAGCATCGACGCGTGGCCGTTCGAAAGCACGAAGCGATCGCGATTGGGCCAGATCGGATCCTGCGGATCGAAATGCATGACGCGATTCCAAAGCGTATAAACCAGCGGTGCGAGCGCCATTGGTGTGCCCGGGTGTCCCGACTTGGCCTGCTGCACCGCATCGATCGACAGCGTACGAATGGTGTTGATACACAGTTGGTCGATGTCAGTCTTGGTAATTGGTTCGGCTACTTGGGTGCTCATTTTCCCTCCTTGGTATTTCTTAGCTGCCGACGAGTTGGCCTTCGAGCGAAGCAACCTTGGCGAGCCGGCGAAGATGCCGCTCGGCTTGGCTGAACTCGGCTGTCAGGAACGTATCCAGCAGGTCACGAGCCACAGCCGGTCCCACGGTTCTTTCGCCCATACAGATGATGTTCATATGGTCGTCCTCCACTCCTTGCCGGGCCGAATAGTGGTCGTGAATGAGACCCGCGTGCACACCCGGAATTTTGTTCGCGCAGACGGAAGCACCAACGCCACTGCCGCAGACCGCGACACCGCGCTCCACCTTCCCGGCGGCCACGGCGCGCGCAAGCGGGATGACGAAATCGGGATAATCGTCGCCAGGATCGATACTGTGCGCTCCGAGATCCACCACCTCGTGTCCCAGCTCGCGAAGATGGGCAACCAATTCCTCTTTCAGCGCGAATCCTCCATGATCGGTCGCGATTCCCACACGCATGTTTAGGCTCCCCTCTTGGATTGAGCGGCCAACCGTCCCGCGGCTGCACCGTCGGCCAGGACCAAAGCCTGCTCGCGGCTTACGCGACCCGCCGGAATGGACTCATCGCCGGCGAGCAAGCGATTCAACATCTGCTCCTTCTCGGCACCAGTTACAACCCATAGCACTCGTCGAGAACGGTTAATGATGGGATACGTCAGCGTCATCCGGCGCCTCCCCTGATAGACCCCCGTTACTGCGACGTCGGCATCCTTGACATTCAGAACCGGATCGCCAGGGACCAGTGAAGCAGTGTGGCCGTCAGGGCCGAGGCCCAAGTGGACCAGGTCGAGCACCGCGGGCGACCCAGCAACCTGCCGGAGAGTAGCGGAATATTGCGCGGCCGCTGCTTCCAGATCAGGCGACTCCACGGGCATGTCGTGGATGTGCTCGGGATCGAGCGGAGCATGATCAAGAAGGCTTTCGCGCAAATGGGTCAGATTTCTGTCGGGATCTCCAGCGGGCGCAACGCGCTCGTCCACTTGCACCACGTGAACGGACGGCCACGGTACGTCCTCTTTCACTAAGGCGCGCAACATAACCCACGGAGTGTGTCCCCCGCTGACGGCCATGAGAAAACGGCCTCGTGAGGCAGCCGCGGCCCGTGCCTCTGCAGCAATAATGGACGCAGCTTTTTGGGCCACCGAGTCGGCACTGTCAAAGACTTCGATGTTCATGGCTCTCCTTAACAAACTCACGCGGCGTGCAGCTCCGCGCCGGCACTCGCCGGAGCGCTCACTACGGGATTGTCCCAGCCATCCGCAGGGAGTATTTTTTCGTCGACTTGAGCAGGTCCCCACGTCCCAGGCTCATATTCGAACACCGGAGTGTTGGCCTTCAGCACCGGATCGACGATTCGCCATGCCTCTTCCACATAATCCTCGCGGGCAAACAGCGTGGCATCTCCGGCCATGGCGTCCTGCAGCAGGCGCTCATAAGCATCCATCTCATCGGCGCGGTTGCCCCGGGTCGCGATCATTTCCAGCAGCTCGCCACGCGCCTCATCGCCCGGCGACTTGACCATCATTCCGAGAGCCATTGTCACCTCCGGACTGATCCGGAAGCGAAAATGGTTTGGTCTTATGCCGTCTGTCGGGAAGATCTGCGGCGGCCGCCGCAACCGAACCAGGACTTCCATAGAGGTTACGGGCAAGCATTTGCCGGCCCGGATGTAGAAGGGAACACCCTGCCATCGCCAGGAATTAATTTCGAGACGCAGAGCCGCAAAAGTCTCGGTTTTCGAGTCCGCCGCCACGCCCTTCTCCGCCTTGTAGCCGCGAAATTGACCACGGACGATGCTGTTCGCATCGAGCGGCGGGATCGCTTTCAGCACTTTCGCTTTTTCGTCTCGGATGGATTCGCTATCGGTTCTAACCGATGGCTCCATGGCTAAGTTCGCCAGGACCTGAAATATGTGATTTTGTATCACGTCGCGGACGGTGCCGGTCTCGTCGTAAAAGGCGCCTCGGCCCTGGACCCCGAAATCTTCAGCCATGGTGATCTGAACATTCTCGACGTGAGTGCGGTTCCAAACCGGCTCCAGGAAGGAATTAGCGAAACGGAAGTACAACATATCATGCACCGGCCGCTTCCCAAGGTAATGATCGATACGGAAGATGGCGCGCTCGTCGAAGTTCTTAAGCAAAATCGCATTCAAAGCCCGCGCGGAAGCCAGGTCTGTCCCAAACGGCTTTTCTACAATTACCCGCGCGCTCTTGGCTTCGTCCGCTTTGCCCAATTGCTCCACTACCAGGCCGAACAACACCGGCGGAATGGCCAGATAATGCGCCGGACGTTCGGAGGAGCCAAGTTCCTTCCGAAGAGCTTGAAACGTGGCGGGATCCTGGTAGTCGCCGTCTACGTATCTCAGCAAGCCAAGCAACTTGTCGAATACCGCGCGATCCAGGCCGCCATGCTTCTCCAGGCTGTCTTTGGCCCGCGCGCGAAACTGGTCGATGTTCCAGCCCGCTTTGGCAACACCGACCACCGGCACATTCAGAGTCCCGCGTTTCACCATGGCCTGAAGGGACGGGAAGATTTTCTTATACGCCAGGTCTCCCGTGGCGCCGAAAAAGACGAGTCCGTCAGAATTGGTATCGCTCATGATTGCCTCCTCTCAAGCGCCTGTTCCGCCGGATTTTTCAAGATGTCCACCAAACTGATAGCGCAGCGCCGATAGCAGCTTGTCTTCATAATCTGCCTCGCCGCGCGAGCTGAAGCGCTGATAAAGTGAGGCAGAAAGCACGGGGACAGGCACGCCTTCATCAATGGCGGCTTTGATGGTCCAGCGGCCTTCGCCCGAATCCGAGACCCGCCCAGCGAATTTCGAAAGAGCCGGATCTTCCACCAGCGCGGCGGCTGTCAAATCCAGCAACCAGGAGGCGACGACACTCCCTCGACGCCACACCTCCGTTATATCGCGCAGATTCAACTCGTACTGGTAATGCTCCGGATCGCGCAGCGGCGTAGTCTCGGCATCGACCTCCGCCTTCTGTTTGCCGACGTTGGCCTGGCGCAGGATTCCGAGTCCTTCCGCATAGGCCGCCATCATGCCGTACTCGATACCGTTGTGCACCATCTTCACGAAGTGGCCGGCGCCATTGGGTCCGCAGTGAAGATAGCCCTGCTCGGCAGTGCCTTCCGCGATCTTTTCGCGTCCCGGCGTGCGTGGGATGTCCCCGGGTCCCGGCGCCAGCCGCGACAGGATCGGATCCAGATGCTTCACCACCGCATCTTCTCCCCCGATCATCATGCAGTAGCCCCTATCCAAACCCCATACGCCTCCGCTGGTGCCGACATCCACATAGTGGATTCCCTTGGACGCGAGTTCCTTCGCGCGCCGGATATCGTCGATGTAGTAGGAATTACCGCCGTCAATGAGAATGTCGCCCTTCTCCAAGTGAGGAACGAGGGCAGAGACGGTTTCATCCACCACCGCTGCTGGGACCATCAACCAAACGGCTCGGGGCGCGTCTAGTTTCTGTATAAAGTCCGCGAGATCCGCGGACCCCACCGCCTTTTCCGCTACGAGCTCGCCAACGGCTTTCTGTGACCTGTCGAAGACCACACATTGGTGACCTCCTCGCAAAAGCCTTCGCACCATATTGGCGCCCATTCTTCCAAGACCAACCATTCCAAGTTGCATAATGTGATTCCTTTCGTGTGGTTATTGCTTTCCCAACCCGGCTTTCACGCGGTCTCCTTGTACTTCCGGTAACGGCGGATCAAGTTGTTCGTCGAGCTGTCGTGATTGAGCGCGACCTCTTTGGGGCTCTCCAGTTCCGGGATGATGCGCTGAGCTAGCACCTTGCCCAACTCAACACCCCATTGGTCGAACGAGTCGATGCCCCAGATGGCGCCCTCCGTAAACACGGAGTGCTCGTAAAGCGCGACCAGCTTGCCTAATGTTTCCGGCGTGAGGCGCTCAGCAAATATTGTGTTCGACGGGCGATTGCCTTCGAAGACGCGATGCGGGACCAACGCGTCTGGAGTGCCTTCAGCCTTCACTTGCTCCCGCGTTTTCCCGAACGCCAGTGCCTCAGCCTGAGCCAACACATTCGCCAGCAGGATGTCGTGGTGGCGGCCGAGAGGATTCAATGGTTGGCCGAACGCAATAAAGTCGCAGGGGATGAGCCGGGTGCCCTGGTGGATCAGTTGATAGAACGAATGCTGGCCATTCGTTCCCGGCTCACCCCAATAAATAGGGCCAGTCTGATAATTAACTCTCGCCCCGCTCAGTGTGACGTGTTTGCCGTTGCTCTCCATAGTCAATTGCTGCAGGTACGCTGGGAATCGCTTTAGGTATTGTTCGTAGGGCAGCACCGCAACGGTTTCCGCACCGAAGAAATTGCTGTACCAGACACCCAGGAGACCCATGAGCACCGGCAGG
>Ga0116135_1000674_pt1 | contig 18560 bp, 16 predicted proteins | sample June2015DPH_20_1_FD_89738 | JGI IMG/M metagenome (GOLD analysis project Ga0116135, IMG submission 89738) | Peatland microbial communities from SPRUCE experiment site at the Marcell Experimental Forest, Minnesota, USA - June2015DPH_20_10 | ecosystem: Environmental > Terrestrial > Soil > Wetlands... | reverse complement strand
CGTCACGCAAGATCCGCGCAGCCTAACCTCGGCTACTAATGGCGATCTTTCTTTCGGCGGGCTGCGCGGATTCCAGAACAGCTTTCTGGTGGATGGAGGCGATTTTAATAACGCCTTTTTTGCGCAGGCCCGGGGGCTTTATCGCGCGCCTTATCAGTTTTCGAATGAGGTCGTGCAGGAGTTCCGCGTCTCCACCAACTCTTATGGGGCTGAACTTGGACGGGCTGGAGGAGCTGTGGTCAATGTCGTAACCAAATCAGGGTCCAATCACTGGCATGGCACGGGGCTTTATTACATTCGTGACAGCAGCTTCGGAGCCGCCGATCCGTTCCTGCCATTCAAGCCGCACAGCCGCCAACAGCAGGGCGGAGCCACACTGGGCGGCCCCATCAAGAAAAATAAGATTTTTTTCTTTGGGGGATTCGACCAACATTTCTTCCACGTGCCGAATGTAGTTGAATTTCTCGACGGCTCCATGCAGGTGGTTCCGCAAGCCGGAACCGGGCCTTACACTCCCGGCGACTACGAAACCAGCGATCAAGCTTTGGTTTTTGCCGCTGCGGCGCAGCTCACTTCGCTGGCGGGCGCGTTTCCTGCCGCGCAAATCGGCAATGCATCGTATGCAAAGCTCGATATCAATCTCACCCCGCGCAATCAACTGGCCCTGCGCTACAACGCTTCGCGCTATTGGGGGTCGAACAATGTATTCCTCGATCCCGCCAGCCCCATCACTTACGACTCCATCACTGATAATGGAGAGGAAACCGTTTCCACCGATACCGGCTCGTTGACGCTTACGTCGGGCCTTAGCCCGCGCTTTATCAGCCATCTGCGCGCTCAGTTCTCCCGTGATTTGCGCCAGTCGTATACCAACACCAATGACACGCTGATTAAAGTCACGGACATTATGGATGGCATTGGACGCTCCGATCAGCTGCCGCGCGCTACGCGCGAACACCGGGCGCAACTCGCTGAAACGCTCAGTTACGATACCAGCCGGCATTCGTTCAAATTCGGCGGCGATTCGCTGGTGACATGGATTTACGACTTTTTTCCCAGCCAGCAGAGCGGCGAATATATTTTCGACGAGATCAAAGTGAACCCATTTACTTTCGAGCCGCAGGAAGCCGGATTGCCGCTTACTCCGCTGCGCGCCTACGCTCACACCGTGCCGCACTACTATTTGCAGAATTTCGGACCATCTTCGACCAACCCGAATAGCAATGATTATGCCGCCTTCGCGCAGGACACGATTCGCGCAACAAATCATCTGGCGCTAAACCTGGGCGTGCGCTGGGATCTGCAAACCTTTACCACAGCCGGACTGATTTCCAATCCTTTATTCCCCCCCTCGGGCAGAGTTCCTTATAACCCGCGCAACTTTGCGCCGCGCGCCGGACTGGCTTATTCATTGGGCAAGACTCATCCATTTGTGGTTCGCGCCGGATATGGAATTTTCTATGTCCGCATCCCGCAGATTTATAACTCGGCCATTGCCAGCGAAAACGGCATCACCGACGCTCAACTGTTTCTCAACAATACGAATTATTACGACCACCAAGTGTTTCCGACGTATCCCAACCCGCTGGTTCCTTGTGCGCTGACCGGCGCGTCCTGCAATCTCCCTACCGGATTCACTCAAGGCGTCACGAACGATGTGTCCGCCTTCGCGCCGAACTTCATTACGCCGCGGGTGCAGCAGACCAGCCTAACCCTCGAACGGGAAGTTGCCGGCCATACCACTGTTGCTATCTCTTATCTCTACGTGCATGGCGAGCATCTAATCCGCGCCCTCGACGTAAATCTTCCGCAGCCGGTCGCGGTGAACTATCCGCTTTTCGATTCCACCGGAACGATATTTGAGAACGGCTTTTACTCGATCGATTCGTTCGCTACGTGGCAGTTCACGCAATCACTGACTTGCCCCTTCCCGCCGTGCATCAATCCACTGGGGCGTCCGATCGCGCAGCTAGGATCGATCGACGAATTTCAAAGCGCTGCGTCAAGCGTATATAACGGCGCTACTATTTCTATCAACCGCCGGGTCTCACACGGCTCGTATCTTCGGCTTTCTTATACTTACGCCCGCGCCATTGATGACGGCCAAGACGCCCTGGTCGCCGGCGAACCGGCCACGGTGCAGAATTCGTATGATCCCAATGCTGAGCGCGGCCCCAGCGTTACCGACCAGCGCAACCGCGTGGTGGCTGCGTTTTCCATCGAGCCGCGTCCGTTCCATCGCGAACATCAGTTTCTTGGCGACATCTTCAACGACTGGAAAATTTCCAGCATAGTAACGGCAGGCAGTGGACGGCCTGTCAACGCAACGGTTGACGGCGATCCTAATCAGGACGGCAATTACGATAACGACCGACTCCCAGGGTACAGCCGCAACGCATTTACCGGACCCGACTACGCTTCCACCGACCTTCGTCTTGTGCGCAAAATTCACGTTGGCCATGGCTATCGCCTGGAGTTTACCGCCGATTCTTTTAACCTGTTCAATCGCGACAACCAACGCGTGGTTATCACCAGCGACGGCCTCACCGCCGAAGCCACCACGTTCACGCCGTATAGCGTGTATGTGAATGGAGTTCCGTATCCGGGCTACTACCAGCAGCCGCAGGATTTCCTAAAACCCACGGCGGCATTTGCGCCACGGCAAGTTCAACTGGGCCTTAAATTTATTTTCTGACTCGTAAGCGCATATGCAGCTTTCTTGGTAATGCCTCAATTTCAAAGTGAGGCACTACCGCTTTCTTCATCCCCTTGACTTCCAGTCAAATCCTTGTAATAACTATTCGGGCCTAGTAAGGGCTATTCGTTCCTACCCGGACGGGTTTGGGGGTGTGTCTGTTTGGCGGAAATTCGGCTGCAAGAGGGAGAATCCCTCGAGAACGCTCTGCGCCGCTTTAAGCGCAAAGTGCAGCAGGAAGATATTATCAAAGAGGTCAAACGCCACTCGTTTTACCTGAAACCCGGTGAGAAGAAACGCGTGAAGGCCGCTCTTGCCCGCAAGCGCGCCCGCAAAAAGGTGCGTAAGGAGCAGGACTAAATTTTACAAAAATTGTAGAAACTTTACGTTTCTGCCAGTGTTATGTTGTAGGGGTTGTCCTGTTCCCGGGACAACCCTGCTTGATCCGACCCCCACCGGTGAGAGTTGCAGTTGGGATGTTCGTAGTTGGTTTTCATTTCGGCATTACACAAGAAAGCTGTATCCACATGCCGTCCAAGGCGTGTGGCGGGCCGAGTCCAGGGGCAGTTTGAGGGGGATGTAAAACCTGTTTTTGTTCGCGTCAACGCCTTCCCCGCGTACGACACGCGCCAAACAGGTAAAAGGGAGCAGCAGTTTGTCATCCTGAGGAAGCGTATGCGGCCGAAGGATTTGGCAAGCCGCGGCGAAGGTTTGCGTTGGCTGTAATGCATCCATCGTGCGATCGGGCTAGCCGGAAAACTGCCAACTCCCAAATGGGAGCCATCCTCAATGGAATTTCAGGACAAGGTACTGACCTGTATCGACTGTGGTGCAAGCTTCGTTTTTACGGCCGGGGAACAACTTTTTTTCCACGACAAGCAGTTTAAGAACGAGCCCAAACGCTGTAAGGCCTGCAAGTCCAAACGTGTGGCCGTGCTCAACACGCCGCAAGCGCCCAACAATAATCGCGGGCGCCAATATTCCCGCGTGGAAACGCGAGCCACCTGCTCGCAGTGCGGCAAGGAGACGACGGTCCCCTTCCGCCCCACACAAGGCCGCCCTGTTCTGTGCCGGGAATGCTTCACGCAGAAGAGAGATATAGCGACGGCCTAACCAATGGCCGACCAGTAGCGGACCGATTGTCGTGAACCGCAGCGCGCGGGCCAAGGTGTGCGCGGAATCCGCCACATGCGCTACGATAGTTGCGTGCCCACCTATCACGTGGAAAATTTCGGGTGCCGCGCCACGCAAGCGGATGGAGACGCAATCGAGCGCCAGTTCGAGGCGAGAGGGTTAGCGCATGCATCAGCAGCGCAGGCGGACTTGGTCCTGCTGAATACCTGCACCGTAACCGCTTCGGCCGATCAGGATGCGCGGGCGGCGATTCGCCGCATGAGGCGGCAGAATCCGCTGGCGAAAATCATCGTTACGGGATGCTACGCGCAACGCGCGCCGGAAGAAATTGCCGCGCTGCCGGGCGTGGCTGCCGTTATCGGAAATTCGCACAAACATCAAATTGCGGAAATTGCGCTGCCGATCATTTCGAGCGCGTGGCCGAGCACGGCTTTGCACGGGCGTGCGCAGCCGGAGAGTGCTTTCAGCGGTGAGGGATTCGGATTTGTTCCACTCGCTTCTCTCAGCGTCGAAGCCAAGCCTGCACTGTTTGTTTCCGACATCTTCGCCCATACGGAACTGCTCGCCGCGCCGGTTTTCGAATCCGGCGAGCATGCGGAACATGCGCGCACCCGCCCCAACCTCAAAGTGCAAGATGGATGCGACAACCGCTGCTCCTTCTGCGTGATCCCCAGCGTGCGGGGGCAAAGCCGGTCTTTGCCTTTGCCGCGAGTGATCGAGGAAGTACAGGCGTTGGTGGCTGCGGGCTATCGGGAAATTGTAATCAGCGGGATCAATCTTGGCCGCTGGGGGCGGGATCTGGACCGGGATGCAAATTTCGAATTGCTGCTCCACGCAATTCTTGGGGAAACCGAGATCGAAAAAATTCGCATCTCCTCGGTTGAGCCGATGGATTGGAGCGACGAACTGATTGCGCTGGTTGCGTGCTCGCCGCGCATTGCCCGGCATGCGCATGTTCCTCTGCAATCGGGCAACGATGCCTTGCTCCGGCGCATGCACCGCAAATATCGACCCTGGCACTATCGCGAGAAGATCGAAAAAATTCGCGCGGCCATGCCCACTGCGGCTATTGGCGCCGATGTGATGGTTGGATTTCCGGGGGAGACGGATGCGGAATTTGAGTCCACGCGCCGCTTCGTCGCGGAACTTCCTTTCACTTATCTGCACGTCTTCACATTCTCTGCCCGGCCCGGCACGCCGGCCGCGATGATGCCTAATCAAGTTCCGGTTCGTATTGCGCGCGAACGAAATAAAATTCTGCGCGATCTTGCCTCCGGAAAAAAACTGGCCTTTATGCGTAGCTTCATCGGCAAAACGGTGGATGCCATCACGCTCGGCTCGTCGCGAGAAGTGGAAGGCATTGCCGTTTCCACTGGAACTCGATTCACCGAAGCTCTTACCGACAATTATCAAAAACTCTTTTTAAAGGGACATCATGCAGCCAACCAATGGCGCATGACTCAAATTGAGAATGTGATCGATGACGCCTTCCTCGCATCAGCTATTCAAGCTGACATCTGAAACTTAGGACGCTCCCATGTGTTTATAGTCATGTGAATTGCGAAATATTGCTTTCGCGCACCGTATCAAAGGTGAAGCGCTACAGGCTTTACCTTAGAAAATGGTTTGCGTCGCGCTGATAGGATATTTCGGTTTGCAAGCAGCAAGAGTTTTGCCGATCTGTCCGCGCAGCCCGCAGCAGTCCCTGCAGCACCGGGTAAGCGAAGGATAATCGGGCACGAGGAAACACCATGCGTATGACACGTTCCATTCGCACCCTATTGTTTGCCCTTGCCGTTTTCACCCTTTCTCTAACGGCATCCGCTCAAATCCGTATTACGGTGGGCTTTGGTCCGCCGGCGATACCTGTTTATGAACAGCCGCTCTGCCCCGGCGACGGCTATCTATGGACTCCTGGCTATTGGGGCTGGGACACGGACGACCAGGATTATTACTGGGTACCGGGCACATGGGTGCTCGCGCCCGACTTTGGGTATCTCTGGACTCCACCGTGGTGGGGATGGGACGGCGGAGTATTTCTATTCCATGATGGCTTCTGGGGGCCGCATATCGGCTTCTATGGCGGAATCAACTACGGCTTCGGCTACTTCGGCGACGGTTTTGTTGGGGGACGGTGGCAGGACGGCCACTTCTTTTATAACCGGGAATTTGCCAACATCAACGTGGTCAACATCCACAACGTCTATAACGAGCATGTCACCATCGTCAACAACAGCCATGTAAGCTTCAACGGCGGCGAGGGTGGACTCACAGCGCGGGCGACGGCGGCGGATGAAGCGGCGGATCGAGATCATCACATCGGTCCCATTGCGGCGCAGAATGAGCACATTCAGGCGGCACGCGCGAACCGCGACCTGCGGGCTTCCGTCAATCAAGGGCGGCCGTCGATCGCTGCGACGGCTCGTCCCGGTGACTTCCACGGCTCGGTTGTGGCAGCGCGTGAAGCCGGAGGCGAATATCATCCTCCCGCGAATCGAGGCGGAGCCGAACCGCACCCCGAGAATGGTGGACATGCGGCCGTTCACCCCAACGACTTGCCGGCTGCGGAGCGCCCTGCCGCGCCAAACACCGGCAATCCTAAACTTGACCAGAAGTATCAGAAACAGCAGCAGAAGCTGATGAACCAGCAGACCAAAGAGCGTGTAAAACTGCAGCAGCAACAAGATAAAGAACATGCGCAGCTAGCTCGGAAGAATGCGAATGACGCCCAAAAACAGCAAGTCGAACAGCGTCATGCACAGCAAACCCAACAGTTACAGCAGCGCCATGCTTCGCAAATGCAGGATCTGCAATCCCATCAGGCAGCACCAGCGCCTCGCGGGGGAGGAGAACACAGATAATCTTTGAACTTGGCATTGCCCCTACTCGCGCGGTTCGCGGGTAGGGGATTTTTATTGCGCGAGTTCTCGGTGGATTCAGAGGGAGAGCCGGACGGTGAGAATTTTTTCTTTCGCCCTTCGGGGAGATTTTCGTTCGCAACTTTACCCACGGCTTGCGCCCCCTTCGACAAGCTCAGGGCAAGCAGTGGGCTGTAATCTTTTGCCGTTTCGCCGTTGCCTTCCTACGTGTGCCTCACAACCTTTCAACGTACACGTCCAAACAACCGTTACCGCGCATTGAATCACAGCTAAATTTGCTGCGGCTCTTCGGGATCGGGTTCCCGTACAGGCGCGTCGGGATTTTCTTCTGGATTTGGCGGTTCTTTAATCGGCGATGGCATCGGCTCGGCGGGTGTTCGCAAATGTTGGCGAGTAGACAGGAGTGCTTCCATTTCCACGGCGATAGGCATGGCATTCAGATGCCAAAATTCTGTGAGTGGAAGCCCGCTAGATTGAAGGTTGACATCGCGGGCAAATTTACTGAACCGCTAAGACGATAGCGCCGTAAGGCGGGAGAACGATCCGGCGCAGATCCAGAGTTCCGTGACTGGGGCCGAAATTACTTTCGAGGATGGAGGCTTCTTTGGTTTTGATGTTTTGATGGCTCAGATCGAAACCCATGGTCTGTTTTTTGGAACTCATGTTGAGAGCTACCAGCACGCTGCGGCCTTGTGCGGGTGGACGGCGGAGAAAACTGAAGACGTTTTCCTCGTCCGGATTGATCGTTGTATAGTCCCCAAACACTAATGCCGGTTCTGTGTGGCGTAATTTGAGGAGTGCCTTGTAGAAGCTGAGAAGGCTGTCGGGATCGGCAGCTTCGGTTTCAACATTGATGGTGCGCGCGTTGGGCGGTACGGGTAGCCAGGGCGTCACGTTGGGCGCGGTGAAACCGGCATTGGGCGCAGCAGTCGTCCACTGCATGGGAGTGCGCTCGCCATCGCGACCTTTTTCTTTGGGCCATCCGGTAATGCCGATGGGATCGCGCACATCTTCTTTGCGCTGCGGTTCGGTGGTGCGCATACCAATCTCTTCGCCGTAATAGAGTTGCGGAGTGGCGCGTGGAAACAACTCGAGCATCGCCATTAGACGGGCGATTTGTTCATCGTGTTTGCCGTCACCATAGCGTTCCCATTGCCGCACCTGGTCGTGATTGCTGAAAAAGTATTCCGGCCATCCATGGGCGGGATTGTTCTCGACCTCGTCGAAGAGCTTGCGGAAGCGTGGAGCGGAGAGCGTGTTCAGATCGGCAATCTGGAAGTCCATGGGCAGTTGTACTTCGTCGTTGTTCGCACCATACATCTTGCTCAATTCGTCGACGGTCGGCTCATCGGCTTCGGAAAGAAGTATGGGGTGGCCAGGATATTCATCGACGAGTTTGCGAATTTCGCGAAACACATCGTGAATTTCGGGCAAATTGTCGGTGTACTTATGCTGAATATTGCGATCGCCAAAGGCGTTATAACCGGGCAGGTAGGGATCGTCGTGCAGATTTTCGTCTTCGAAGAGGCGCGAGACGGCATCCAGGCGAAATCCGGAGACGCCTTTATCGAGCCAGAAGCGCATCACGTCATACATAGCCTTGCGTACCGCTGGATTTCGCCAGTTGAGATCGGGCTGCTGCACATAGAAATGGTGGTAATAATACTGGCCGGTGGTGGGATCGAGCGTCCATGCAGAGTGGCCGAACCAGGATTGCCAGTTGTTGGGAGGGCCACCATTCTTGCCATCGCGCCAGATGTACCAGTCGCGCTTGGGATTAGTGCGCGACGATCGCGATTGCTTGAACCAGGGATGCTGGTCTGAGGTGTGGTTCAGAACGAGATCCATGATCACGCGAATGCCCTGCGCTTTGGCGGCGTGGAGCAACGCATCGAAGTCAGACATGGTGCCATATTGCGGATCGATGGCCTCGTAATCGGCGATGTCATATCCGAAATCCACTTGCGGCGAGGGATACATCGGAGTAATCCAGATGGCGTCGATGCCAAGCTGCTTTAGATAGCTCAAGCGGCTCTCGATGCCGTTGATGTCGCCGATTCCATCGTTGTCGGAGTCCTGAAAACTGCGCGGGTAAATTTCGTAGATGACGGCGTGCTTCCACCACAGGTCTTCGCTTGTATTTATTGTTGCTGCCGATGCCTGCATCTGCGGTGCGATGGTCTGTTGTGCGAATGCATACGGCAGAGTACACAAGGCAAGACAGATGACGGCGAAGATGGAAGGCACGTTACCTCCTAAGGATTTAGAAAGAGATCCGCCTGGAATTTCCGAATAAGAGTATTACATTCGGCTGGGAATCAACATCCCAATCGCAAACCGCATCTCATCCCCGACGCCGGACTGCGGTCCGGTTCTGGACTCCAACGAAGACGAACAGTGTCAGCGGGACCGGTGGAGGGTATAGCGGCGGTGACGTTCAGATTTTTACTGTTTCTCTGAATCGAGCCCATTCTATCTACGCCGGTCCATGAGTCCAATGTTTGCGCGGAGGGATACTTGGACGAAAAAAGCGAGAACGGGAACGTTGATGATTCAATCGACAAGGAAAACGGGAACGCGGAAAATGCCGGGAACCGCAAAAATGGAAAAGAAAAACAGCCGTTCGACTGGGTGAAGGCGCGCTCGGCGTGCACGTTGCCCAAAATTTTCAAAGATCTGCGGTTGCGCGTTGAACAAGACGTGAAGACGCGCAACTCGCTGCGCTTGAAAACGGCGGCTTACGAATTTGCGGTAGCCGAAAGCGATGGCGGATTTAAAGTTCTGCTGAAATCGGACGCGCTGAGTGCGGCTGTAACTTTCACTCTTGCCGATCATGCCATTCTGGTACGCGATAGCACGGGAACCTCCATGTTCGAGATCACGCTGCATTTTACCGACAAGGGCGAGTGCAAGCTGATGGTGGATGGAGAAGAGCGGGAAATGTGGCAGGTGCAGCGCATGGCGCTGGAAGAATTGATGTTCCGGTCTTTATAGGACGTGCCAAGGACGCGCGGCTTCTTGGGACCCACATGCTATAATCTTTTATTCTCAGTCGCTTAGACCGCTGGAGGACAGTATCGATAAACGTTTTATTCGCATTAACGATCGCATTCGAGCCCGCGAAATACGCGTGATTGACGATGAAGGTGGACAGATCGGCATCATGCCCCCGTTCGAAGCGCTCCGCCTGGCACGCAGCAAGAATCTGGATCTGGTCGAGATTTCACCCACCGCTCAGCCTCCCGTCTGCCGCATCATGGACTACGGGAAATTTCTCTATCAACAAGAGAAGAAAGAGCGCGAGGCGAAGAAACACCAGAAGACGATTACCGTTAAGGAAGTGAAGTTCCGCATCAACGTGGACGACCACGATTACGAGACGAAAAAGAATCACGTGCTGCGCTTCCTCGATGAGGGAGACAAGGTAAAAGCGACGATTTTCTTCCGGGGCCGCGAGATGACGCGCACCGGGTTGGGCAGGCAGATATTGGAGCGGCTGATTAAGGATGTGGAACCGCACAGCATTGTAGAATTCCGGCCGCGGCAGGAAGGCAATACGCTGCATGCGATTCTGGCGCCGAAGAAATCGGCGGCGGAGCGGGAGAAGGAAAAGGAAAAAGCAGCCAAGCAAAAAGCGAAACAGGAAAAGCAGGAGAAAGCGGCGCAGAACAGCGAGACGGAGAAGCCAGAGAAGAAAGAGGAGCAACCTGCGGCAGCAGCGGCTGCGGCAACGGACGCTCCGAACCCCACTTCGCAGGCATCGTAAGCCGCAAAGATTCCGAGAAAAAATAGTAGAATTGAACAGCAACGGTTGAACGCCGCAATGTGGGCTGAACAACCGATTCCGAGGAACTATGCCGAAATTGAAATCGCACAAAGGCGCGTCGAAGCGCTTCAAGAAAACTGCCAGCGGCAAGGTGAAGCGGGGCCATTCCGGCCTGCGTCACATGCTTTCGTCGAAGGCCAAGAAGCGCAAGCGCAAGCTGGGCAAATCCACGCTGGTCAGCGACGGCGATTTGCTCAAAGTGAAACGGATGATTCCGTATCAGTGAGAAAAGATTGAGTAATTGAGTAATCAGGTGATTGAGTAATTGAAAGCCATAGCGGTTTCGGTTTTCAATCACAAAAATTACAAATCGCTCAATGACTCAATCAATCTCGGGCGCGTGAAGAGGTCATCGGGATATATTTCCTTACCTCCAGCCGCCGTTAAATAGAAAGTAAAAAAGGAGAACACCATGCCACGTGTAAAACGCGGAACGAAACGCCGCGCCAAACGCAAGAAGATATTAGACCGCGCCAGCGGTTACTTCCTTACAAAATCGAAACTCTACCGGTCGGCGAAAGAGGCAGTCGAGCGCGGGCTGAAGTTTGCCTACTCGGGGCGCAAGCAGCGGAAGCGGCAGTATCGCTCGCTGTGGATTGTGCGCATTGGGGCCGCGGCCAAGCTGAATGGGCTGAGCTACAACCAGTTCATTCACGGATTGAAGGTGGCCGGGATTGAGCTGGATCGCAAGATACTGGCTGATTTGGCTGTGAAGGATGCGGCTGGGTTTGCCAGCTTGGCGACGCAGGCTAAGGCGGCGATCGGTACAGCGTAGCTGTTAGCACTCAGCCGTCAGCGTTCAGCAAAAACCATTAAGGAAGGCACGGCTTTCGCCGTGCCGTTTCGATTTCTTATTTACACTTTGTCATTCTGAGTTGTGCGCGAAGGCCGCTATCGAATGCGATGGTAAGAACGCCTTGCCGCAATCGGATCGTTTTAGCGGATAGGGATCCTTCGACTACGCGCATGCTGGCGCTCCCGCTTCGCTCAGGATGACAGGTCTTCGGGGTTGAGCTTGGCTTATACAGTTCCCAAACTTTCGGATTATTCGGCGGCGGCTTTGGAGAAAGCTGCTGCGGAATGTATTCGTGCTTGCGAGGACGAGTCTTCTTCTGTACGAAACGATGCGGAACTGAAAGCTTTTCGCGATCGGTGGATGGCGCGAAAGAATGGCATTCTGACGCAGATTAACGACCTGTGGTTGAAGGGTACGCCGAAGGATGAGAAGCGTGAAGTAGGAAAACGCGTCAATGAAATGAAGGCGCGGGTTGAAGAGATTGTGAATGGCGCTCGCGTCTCGAAGACGGAAGTAAATCAAGATGCGTCCGAGCACATCGATATTTCTCTTCCCGGCATCCGCCGTACCATCGGCGCCGAACATCCCATCCTCAAGACGAGCCGTGAGATTGTTTCTGTGTTTCAGAAGCTTGGTTATTCCGTTGCCGAGGGACCTGTCGTTGAAACCGACTACTACAACTTCGAGGCTCTGAATTTTCCTCCCAATCATCCGGCGCGGGATACGCAGGATACTTTGTTCATCGCGGGGCAGCAGTCGAAGGCGCAGCGCGAGCGGTTGCTTCTGCGCACGCACACTTCCCCGGTGCAGATTCGAACCATGGAGAAGATGCGGCCGCCGATTCGCATCGTGATACCTGGCACCGTGCATCGCAACGATCCGCCGGATGCCAGCCACTCGCCGATGTTCCATCAGATTGAGGGATTGGCCGTCGATACGAATATTACGTTCGGCGATTTGAAGGGAACGCTCGATCACGCGATGAAGGAGTTTTTTGGATCGAGTGTGAAGACCAGTTTTCGGCCGTCGTTCTTTCCTTTTACCGAGCCTAGCGCGGAGATGTTTGTTTCCTGCTTTATTTGTGGCGGGAGCGGGCGGCGAGGGAGCGATGCTTGCCGTCCGTGCAAGCAGACCGGGTGGATTGAGATTTTGGGATGCGGCATGGTCGATCCGAATGTGTTTGAGTTTGTGAAGGACAATGGTTATGACCCGAGGAAGGTTTCCGGGTTTGCATTTGGCATGGGCGCGGACCGGATTGCCTTGCTGAAGTATGGGGTGGATGATTTGCAGTTGTTCTTTTCGGGGGATGTTCGGTTTTTGCAGCAGTGGGCTTGAACAGCAGGTTTCGAGGTGAGGCAGAGGAAAGCTGGTTCCTCGCTTCGCTGCGGAATGACAAAGATAATTTAGGGTGATAGGGATCCTTCGACTCCGAATCAGCTTCGCTTTCGCTAAGCTGATTCTCCGCTCAGGATGACAGAGTTTGCCGGGGGACGCCGGCACTGCTATGAAACTTTCTCCATCATGGATTCGAGATTTTGTTGATCTGCCCGTCGATGACCGGCGGCTGGCCGAAGATTTGACTTCGGTTGGCATTGCCATTGAGGGGATCAGCGGGGCGGGCGCGGATACGATCTTCGAGATGGAGATTGGGACGAATCGTCCGGACGCTATGAATCATTATGGCGTGGCACGGGAGGCGGCGGCGATTTATGACGTAGGGTTGAAGCCGCTCGCTGTCTTGGGCGTCAAGCCTTCCCAAGGACATACCTCAGCGGCTAAAGCCACTTCTTCAACTGGCTCCCATGGCACGACTGAAGTCGTGCCCTTCCCGATCACCGTTGAGGAGCCTTCGCTTTGTCCTCGGTTTTCTGCGCGCGTGATTCGGAATACTCGGATTAAGTCATCGAATACGCAGATTGCGCATCGGCTGCAGTTGCTCGATCAGCGGCCGATCAGCAATGCCGTGGACGCTACGAATTATGTTTTGTGGGAGATGGGCAAGCCTACGCATGTCTTCGACATGGACTTGCTTGAGGGCGGGCGGTTGATTGTTCGTCGCGCGAAAGACGGCGAGAGGTTAAAGACGCTCGACGGGGTCGAGCGCAAACTTACTTCCGAAGATCTGGTGGTTGCCGACGCGGTTCGGCCGGTGGGGCTGGCTGGCGTGATGGGCGGGTACGACACCATGATCACGGAGAAGACTCGGAATATTTTGATCGAGTCGGCTTGGTGGGATCCGGTTGCGGTGCGGAAGGTGGCGCGGCGGCATGGAATTCATACCGACGCTTCGCATCGGTTTGAGCGTGGAGCGGATTTCGAGTCGACGATTTTGTCGTGCGATCTGGTGGCGGCTTTGATTTTGGAATCGGGCGGCGGCGAGTTGGTTGGCGAAGTTGTCGATGCTGTCTACAAGAAGATGGATCAGGCGCCGGTGATATTGCAGGTTTCTGAAGTGCGACGCATCCTCGGCGGGGATCTTACCGGCGGAAACATTTTTCATATCCTTAAAAGGCTTGGATTCGTGCTCATCCCTGAGGGCCAGGAGGATGCGGAGTTTCGCGTGCTGATTCCCAGCTGGCGGCTGGATGTGGAGCGCGAGATCGATGTGATCGAGGAGATCGCGCGGCTGCATGGGTATGACAAGTTTGCAAATACTTTACCGGCCTACAGCGGGGCAGTGGTCGAGTTGCCGAATGCGCGGGCGGACGCGACTATGCGGGCTCGGGCTTTAGCGTTGGGATATAACGAGGCGGTTTCGCTGACGTTTATTTCGCATGAGGATGCGGAGTTGTTTGGATTTTCGGGGGCCATGGAAAGTACCTCAGCGGCTAAAGCCGCTCGTCAATCTGGGGTCGATACCGCAGCGCTGCGCCACCCAGACGCGACTTCACCGCAAACTACTTCGCAACAGACTGCCGCATCCACAAGCACTCCGCCCAGAGTGCTGGAGTTGGAGAATCCGTTGAGCGAGGAAGCCAGCGTGATGCGGACTTCGATGGCTCCGGGCATGCTCGACATGCTGGCTTGGAATTTGAATCGAGATACGGAAGTCGTGCGGTTGTTTGAAATCAGTCGCGTTTACGAGATGCGCGATGGCGAGCGCGCGGAGCCGGCGCGGATGTGTATGGGAGCGACCTCGGCTGCCGTCCGTGCGTCGTTGCCGGTTGGCGGAGTTCTTGACGTTAGTAAGGGTGAGCATGCTGCCGCAGCCGAGGCATTTCGTGCATTCAAAGGGGATGTGGAGAATTTGCTGGGTATCTTTGCTTGCGGTGAGTTGAGTTTCGATCGCGAGACGCCGGAATATTTTCATCCGGGGCGGTCGGCTCGGGCTTTGCTGGATGGCGCGCCTGTGGCTTGGTTCGGGCAGGCTGCTGAAAGTGTCAAGGTTGCGCGGAAGTTGCGGCAGGATGTATTTCTGGCTGAGTTTGATTTGGATCGGCTGCACGCGCTTGGATTACGCAAGGTTGCGTTTGCGCCGCAGGCGAAATATCCGGCGGTGGAACGGGATTTTTCGTTTGTATTTTCGGATGAAGTTGAGTTTGAGCAGATTCGGCGGAGCGTGATTGGGCTTGGCTTGCCTGAGCTGCGTTCGTTTGTGCCGGTTGAGATTTTCCGCGGCGGGTCGATTGGTGCGGGGAAGTATTCGATTTTGCTGCGGGCGCGGTTGCAGTCGGATGTCGCAACTTTGCGCGATGAGCAGATTGCTTTGTGGTCAGCGAAGATTGTGGCTACGCTGCAGGGGTTGGGGGGAGTGCAGAGAGCGTAGCGCAAACTATTGTCTGTCATGCTGATTTCCTCGCACTCTTCAGAGGTGGATCTCATCCCTTAAAAATTGATAAGACTATTAGGGATCCTTCGACTCCGAACCTGCTTCGCGAAGCAGGTTCTCCGCTTAGGATGACAGCCCCCTTTCTTTCTCTGGCCTCCGTGGTGAAAGCTTTTAATTCCTGCTAATCTGCCTGCTATGGCGGACGTTATTACTTCTGTAGCGGATCCAGCAAAACAATTTCTTAGCCATAAGGTGTCGCATTTTACCGAGTCGGTAATTCGGGAGATGACTCGGCAGGCGATGCTTTATGGGGCGGTCAATCTGGCGCAGGGATTTCCGGATTTTGCCGCGCCGGCGGAGATCAAGGCGGCGGCGCGGGCGGCGATTGATGCTGATGTGAATCAGTATGCGATTACCTGGGGCGCGAAGAGTTTGCGCAACGCGATTGCGCGGCAGATGGGCGTGTGGCAGGGGATTGAGGTCGATCCGGAGAAGAACGTTACGGTTTGCTGCGGATCGACGGAAGCAATGATCTCCACTTTGCTGGCGATTTGCAACGCGGGCGATGAGGTCGTGATCTTCGAGCCGTTTTACGAGAACTACGGGCCAGATTCGGTGCTGAGCGGTGCGCGACCCCGATTTGTGAAGCTGCGTCCGCCGGTGGGTGACGGTGAATGGACTTTTGATGAGAAAGAGTTGCGAGCGGCGTTCGACAAAAACACCAAGGCAATTATCGTCAACACGCCGAACAATCCTACTGGCAAGGTTTTTACCCGGGCAGAGCTGGAGTTGATTCGCAATTTGTGCGTTGAGTTCGATGTGCTGGCCATTACGGACGAGATTTATGAGCACATTTTGTATGACGGCACCGAGCATATTTCTTTGGCGTCGCTTGACGGAATGCGCGAGCGGACGGTGACGATCAACGGCATGTCGAAGACTTACAGCGTGACCGGATGGCGCGTAGGATGGGCGGTGGCTCCGGAGAAGATTACGAATGCAATTCGGAAGGTACACGATTTTCTGACTGTGGGCGCACCGGCACCGTTGCAGGAGGCTGGGGCTGCGGCTTTGAGTTTGCCGGCGGAGTATTACGCTCGACTGGCCGAGGGATACCGGGCGCGGCGGGATCATTTGATTCCTGCGCTGGAGGGAGCAGGGTTTAAATGTTTTCGTCCGCGTGGGGCTTATTACGTGATGACGGATATTTCGGCGTTTGGGTTTGAGGATGATGTGACGTTTGTGAAATATCTGGTGAGTGAGATTGGGGTGGCGGCGGTGCCGGGATCTAGTTTTTATCGCGAGGCGCGGGATGGAGCGCGGCAGGTGCGGTTTGCGTTTTGCAAAAAGCTGGAGACGCTGGATGCGGCGGTGGAGAAGTTGGGGAAGTTGAAGCGCGGGGGCTAAAGCCCTCTATTTTTCTTGTGCTCATCGCAGCGCTAAAGCGCTGCCACCCAAAAGCTATCGGGCAAATCTTCCTCGCAATTTCTGCTTGTACGCTCATCATTGCTGGGGTAGAGATCCTTCGACTTCGTATGGGCCCCGCTTCGCGGTGCCCATACTGCGCTAAGGATGACAGTTTGAGAAAAGGTTCCTTCATAATATCTCGCATTTACTTTGTGACTACGCCGCAGGCTATGCGGTCGCCGGAGTTGCCGGAAGGATCGGTTTTGTAGTCGTCGGCTTTGGCGTGGATGATGATGGCCGTGCCGCCATTGGTAAACAGCGAGTTTGCGCCCTCGCCGAGGGTTACGTCTTTATCTTCTAACTTCGTATCGGCCTTTCCGCTGGCATACACCGTGAAGTTCTTCATGTCGCCGGCGTGGTGGCCATCGGGACTATCGAAGCCGTGCTTCTTGCTCCCGGGATTGAAGTGACCGCCGGCGGATTTGAAATCCGGGCCTTCGCACTTCGGATTTTGATGGAAGTGAATGGCGTGCTCGCCGGGTGGCAGGTCGTGAAGATGTAGTTGCAGGCCGACCCCGGATTTTTCTCCCCACAACATGATCGTGCCGACGGCTTTGCCTTGCGCATCCTTGAGTTCGACTTTTGTTTTGGCGGCCGCGGGGAATGCGACCGTGATAACCAGAAAAGCGGCTAGAGCGAGGGTCAGAGTTTTCATGCGGGAATTATAGGCTGGGGCGAGGGCAATGTCATGTTGCTTTGCGGTTGGGGTGAAAGTTGGGCCTGCAGTGGTACAGGCGGAACATCAGGTTCCTCACCTGCGCTCCGCGCGTGTTCGAAATGACAAAGTTTTCGAGCACATAAGTCAGGGCGCAGGAGAGCTGAGATCAATATTGTCATCGCTGCATACCTTTGTGTGGCTCACGGGGCAACGCTGCAGCACCAACGGGCCATTCGATTCACAGCATCGTGGAGTATACTGCGAGAAAGTTTCAAACTTTTTCCCAGGAAGAGTGCATTTATGGCTTTAGAGGCGGTGGCAGAACAGGTTCCGGTGGACGATTTTCAGGCACTGGAAGAGAAGATTTATCGGACAATCGAGATGTACAAGTCGGCGCGGCAGGCGCAGGCGGCGGCGGAGCGCGATGCGCAGCGGTTGCGCCAGCAAGTGGAAGAGCGCGAAGAGCAGTTGGTGGCGCTGAAGCGGGAGACGGTGCAGTTGCGCAAGGAGCGCGAAGAGATTCGCGGGCGCGTGGAGAAGATGCTGGAGCAGATCGATTCGATTGCGGAGGAGCGGGCCAGTTAGCAGATCGTTTAATGCGAGCAGATGGACGCGGACATCGGGTTCCTCGCTTCGCTCGGAATGACAAAGTTTTTTGATGAGTGGTTTGCGAATGGCTTTTGCGTGCTTTTGCGAATGGCTTCTCTTGGCATCACAGGTTTCAGCATGACACAACTTGTTCTGGTGACTTATGGCAACCGCGGTTAAAAATTCGACGTTGAAAGATGCGCAGAACGAGAGCGTGCGGGTGGAGATTTTCGATCAGGCTTACAACCTGCGCGGGTCTGATTCCGAATACATTCTGAAGCTGGCGGAATATGTAGATTCAAAGATGCGCGCTGTTGCAGGGGCGACGAATACGATTGATACCGTGAGGTTGGCGGTACTGGCGGCTCTGAATATTGCCGATGAATATCATCTATTAAAGCGCAAGCAGGAGAGCGGAGCTACGGATTATCAGAAGCGCGCGCATTTGCTGGCTTGCGCGCTGGATGAGGTTTTGGAAGAGCCGCGGAAGGCTAGTTGAGATGTCTAGTGACAGCGGGTTCCTCACCGGCCTCCGTTCGTGTACGGAATGACAAAGTTGATTATTGGCGTTGAGTTCTACTTTTACTCGCTTGATTTCGAAGATATTCCCGGATAATTCTCTTTCGCTCCTGCGGAGCTTGATTCCTTTCTGATTTGTAACCTAAGGCTTGCACCGCTTCGGCAAGCTCAGAGCTATGAGATGCATTCTTTCTCCGCTTCGCAGCTTTTACCGATTCTCTTCCAACTT
>Ga0116135_1000673_pt1 | contig 18586 bp, 9 predicted proteins | sample June2015DPH_20_1_FD_89738 | JGI IMG/M metagenome (GOLD analysis project Ga0116135, IMG submission 89738) | Peatland microbial communities from SPRUCE experiment site at the Marcell Experimental Forest, Minnesota, USA - June2015DPH_20_10 | ecosystem: Environmental > Terrestrial > Soil > Wetlands >... | reverse complement strand
TAGGTGGTAATGCCGGAGATTTGCCATCCGTCCCCGACCGCGTGCATGAGCCACGAGACATTTTCAGAAGTCGAGCTAGGCGCAGGATTGTCGTCGTCGGGGGTATCGACCCCACCGAACAGATCCCGCTGCAAAGCGCGGCTGAAACTGGGCAACGTGTAAACATAGCTAATGTTCAATAAATGCCTCTGATCGAAATTCGAACTCGCCTTATTGGATCGCAAATCGAGAGAGTTCACAAAGTCAGGATCGGTACGGTCGGAGGAATCATCGATCGAATGGCTGAAAGAGTAGGACACGCCTGCCGTCAAAGGTCCTTTGGTGCGTCGCAATGTAGTCTGGAAGCCATGATAGGAAGAGTCGGCGCCGTTCTGCAGAGCGAAAATCTCTCCGATTCCCGGGTACGGCCTGAAGGTATTTGCCACCGCGATCGGGTTGGTTGATTCGCCCTGACAAGCGACCTGCATGTTAACGGCCGCAGGATTTGTCGAGTTAATGGTGGTTCCACTCTGCAAGATGAAGACAGGGCTCGTAATCGAGCTCGAGTTCTGGCAGTCGCCCGTCACACCCTGCACCGACAGAAGAAACGGTTCATGTAGTGCGAATGGGTTCGAAGCAGGAGAAATCGGTTGCAACTGGTTCAGTTGCCGCTCCAGCGTAAGATCCGTTCCTTTGCTTCCCACATAAGCGAAAGTCATCACGAAACTCCGCGGCAACTCGCGCTGAATGCTCAGGCTCCACTGCTGCGAGTACGAATACTTCGTATTGGTTGGGACAGCTGTGACGTTTATGGGAAAAGCTCCAGGCTGTGAAGCGACTCCTGGATAGTTGAAGAGAGTGCAATTGGGGGCGAAATTTCCGATGCAGGCATAGCCGCCAGGGAAGGGCTGCGTGACATTGAGAATAAGTGGAGCGCTGCCTTCCAACGATCCTGTGTTGGCTTCGTCGCCCGTCCCATGCTCGAAGAAAATTCCATAGCCTCCGCGAATCGAGGTTTTTCCATCGCCAAGCGGATCCCACGCGAAGCCCACGCGCGGCGCGGGATTGACAACATGGCTATTGACGCAGCCTGCGGGCACGCCGTTCGGTCCGCACTCCACGATCCCATTAATGATTCGCGGATCGGGACTGCTGAGATCCAATGGTACCGGCGTTTTGCTGGGGAAACTAAGCAACTGGCCGGTGTAAGGATCGACCTGAACCTGCGACGCCAAAGTTTGGCTAAATAGCTGCGGCTCCCAATTGTACGCGTGCAGATATTTTTCGTGATAGTTTCCGAATAGGCTCAAGCGCAGGCCCAGGTTCACCGTCAGGCGGGGGGTGATTCTCCAGTCGTCCTGAATAAACGGCTCACCGATCTGGTAGCGATTGTAATAGCGTAACTGTGTGCTGTCTTGAGTGTAGCTTTGGATGGCATTGGCTCCGCCGAGGACGCTCGTGTTGCCCGGGTTATAGATCAGATTCGCAAATGCGTTGCCGGTATCGTAGAAGCCTCCGTTCACATTGCTGACGGTTAGCAAGCCCTGCACGTCGCCGGTCGCGGCCCCCAAGGCGCCGTTAGTCTCGTTCTTCTGAGCTAGGACATACTGAACACCGAACTGCAGCGTGTGTTTGCCGACCACCTTGCTCACATCATCGCGAAAATTGAAGGTGGGATTGGTATGCTCCCACGGCATGTAAGAAGGATCGACCGTGAAGCCCGCGCCTCCGTACGCTTGATTGCTGCCGCCAAGCACGATTCCCGGAGCCTTGCCGCCGAAGCCGTTGTTGAACAGATACCCCATGGGACAGTTCGGCACTCCGTTGACTGTTCCGTTACAGGTGCCGACGTCGTTCGGATTCCCCAAGCCTGCCGGACGCTGAAAATTTGCGCCTCCCGGCCCATTGACGTCAGCCAGAGTTATGCGCGCGTCCGTATAACTGAAAACAGTTTCGTTCAGGAGTGAAGGAGTAATCGTCTGTGTGAGACGGACCACCATGTCGATTCCAGGTCCGACGAATTTGTTTTGCACGGTTGGAAATGTGTTCTTCACCTTCCCCCAGTTGGGAACGGGTGTAACCGTGTCCCAGGAATCGTGGATGAAGCGGAAGGTGCCATGCAACTTGGAGTTGAAATTGTGGTCGACGCGGAATAGCTCCTCACGCCAGTGCGTGGGCTCCGAAATTACAGCGTCATAGCATGGCATAATCGGCTGCAAAGTGGTGTGATCGACTTGCCCGACCAAACTTGAGTTACAGCCGCCGAACGAATTCGGCAGTGGAATCAAGTTTGTGCTGAGCAACGCCAGAGCGTTGGGATCCAGACCAGCCGGACTTCCGAGAGCTGCGAGATTGTTGTAGATCGGTGTGCCGTTCGAAGTGAGGCCAGTGAACATAGGCCGGAATCCCTGCACCAATGCTCCTCCGGGGCAATCCGGAAATGACGCAACTGGAAAGGCGAACGAACTGCCCGACGCTATCAACTTTTTTCGGTCTTGCGGGTCGAGCGGGTTCGGGCAAACGTCGCTGAAGTCGCCTTGCCGCTCCGCCAGCGTGGGAACCGCCTGGTTGAAGTTTGGCTCCAGGTCGCTCGGCGATTTCTCGTAGCGGAACTCCTCGGAGAAAAATACAAACGTCTTTTGCTTATTCTGGTTGTAAACCCCGGGTATCCACAGCGGGCCGCCGATGTTGTAGCCGAAATCGTTTCTGCGGTACAGCGGCGCCTTTGTGGTCTGGTCGAAATAATTGCGGGCGTTCATTGCTTCATTGCGGAAGAATTCGTAAGCCCCACCGTGCCACTGGCTGCCGCCGGACTTCGTGGTTACCTGCACGGTGCCGGATGCGGTTCTGCCATATTGCGCCCCGTAATTCGAGGTGAGAACTTTAACCTCTTGAATGGCGTCGAGGCTCGGATAAACAACCAGCGTGCTCTCCGCGCCGCTGAGGCCAGCATTCAAAACGTCGCTGCCATCAACCTCGAAAGAGTTGTATTCCACGCGGCCGCCGTTCACGCTGTACTTCACGCTGCCCTGCACGCCAACCTTCGCCTCATCCTGCCCGGTCTGGTTGCTCACGCCCGGAGTCAGCGTGATCAACTGCGTGAAGTTTCTTCCATTCAACCCCAGGTCTTTGACTTCCGTGTTCGTAATCGTGCCGGAGACCTCTGCGTTTTCGGTCTCGACTTGCGCTGCGCCTCCCGCAGTCACATTAACCTCGGTTTTCTCGCCTTCAGCTTCCAGTGAGGCATCCATGGGAATCGTTTCGCCGGCTGTTAAATTGAGTCCACTGGTTTGAAACGCTTTGAACTTCGGCGCAGTAACCGATAAATCATAGGCCCCCGGCGGCAATCCCGAGATTGTATAAACGCCTTTCTCATTGCTGGTGCCAGTCTTCTTGACGCCCGCAGCGTTGCTGATCGTCACCGTTGCCCCCACCAGAACCGCTCCGGTCGGGTCGGTCACAGAACCTGTAATCGTGGCAGTTGGGCCGCCATTGTTTTGCACGGTAGCCGTCACAGTAGGTTGCGTCTCGGCTTGCTGCGAGCCGGTCGGTGGCAGGATAGGAGTCACCCCCGGCGGGGGTTGAGGAACGACGGGTTCGACATACAGCCAGCTCAGCGGCTTTCCCTGCGGTTGCTGAGTCTGCGCGCCAGCTTGCGCCGCCGGTTCCGGTTCGCTGGCTCCAGCCTCGAGCAGCACGTCAAGCGGAACCGCATCTCCGGAGTTCAGTGGGATGCCGGAGACCTCGAATTTCTTGAAGCCCTTGCCGGTCACCGAAATCGAATAAGTTCCCGCGGCCAAACCGCCAATCCAGTACTTCCCCTTGGCATCGCTGATCGCGCTCTGCGCAGAGCCCGCGTCGGTCTTCACGGTGACGGTTGCGCCGGAAAGAGCCTTGCCTGAACTGTCAGTAACGGTGCCGCTAAAAGACGCAACGTTCTCTTGCGGCGCGGCGGCCGCGAGCACCGCATCGCCGAAGTGAATATTGCGGAGCGGCGACGCTCCCGCAGTGGCGACAGCGATTAAGACGAAGCAGATAAAAATTCCGGGAATTCTCACGAGTTCTAAATTCCTCCGCGCAACTTCTTTGCTCGACTTGTGGACAGCTGGCATACACAACTCCAACTCGCCGCAACTTGCAGCCGCTTTCACTGCAGACCAATACCACCATGAAGACCGAATCGCCAGCTTTTCGGCGGGAATCGAGCACTCGCACAGGGTTTCCCGCGGAGCGCCTCACCGGGCCTGCTACGAACCAAGTTCGCGGCGCCGCTGGAGAACAATGGAGTTCACTAGAACTACACGCAACTTGTTACGGGAGCGTGACAGATCGATTAAATTCAGGTTACAGTTCGAGCTCAATTGAACGAGTGAATATGAACCTGGTTCGACGATTCACTCCGCTTCCGGACTCGCCTAATCACTTCGAACTACTTCATTCCGTGGTTTTTCCACATGGCTCTGCAAAAAAATTCTCGCAAGTTTAACAATGGCGTCATTCCCGCGTAACACGGTTCTTCGATAGTTGCATCGACCAGAAGAACGGGCGTTTGTCTGGTCAATTCCGAAATGCAAACCGTAACTCTCTGAATGGGCCTACCGGTGCGGTTAGTGCGGCGCACTCGTGTGGTTCCCAGTACCACCTTCACGTCTCACAACCTTCGTATCAGGAGAATAAGCAATGACAAGATTCAAAGCTCTCTTCGCGGCTGTGGTCTTTGCCGCGGTGGTAGCCGCCGTTCCAGCCAGCGCAGTGACAACGAATTTTCACTTCGTCGGCGCGGGTTCCTCGGCGCAGTACACCATGGCTGCCATTGCCGCCGATCAGGCGGCAATCAACTTGAACGCAGCAAACTACGGTGGTCTCGGCTACACCGTCGCGCACTGGGACGCAAACAGCGCCGCGCAGGTCGCCGATAACCGCGATTCCGCCAACCGCATCCTTCCCGAAGTCGGCAACATCTGGATGGTGTGGATCCAGGACGGCAGCGGCAACATCTACGACGCATGGCTCGACGTTAGCGTCGACTCCACGGTGGGCGTCCGCACCTACTCCGCTCAGCAGACGAGCGGCCCGGGCGGTCTGGTCCAATTGATCGTGCCTGCCGCAACCGCCGGCCAAAACAAAATCGGCAGCTGCAGTGGCGGCTCCGATCTGCTCTGGCCTGACAACGAGTGCGACACCGCTTCGATCCCGACCAACCTGTTCAACGCTCTCGGCGGCGAATGCACCAACAGCACCAACACCCCGCCTTGCACGTTTGGTCCGCATTTGAACGTCGGCCTTACCGACATTCGTCCGGAAGACGCTCTTTATGCCACAACCCGCGCTTTGGGTACGCTGAACACCACCACCTGGGCCGGACTCGGCTACAAAGGACCCACGGGCAACATCGGCGCTCCCATCTACACCGCGCAGGGCACCAACACCAAAGCCACCCCGATCAAGTTCGCCCTTTCCGGCGCAGCTGACCCCATCACCCACATCGATGTCCCCGCTTACACGACCATTCCAATTGGCGCGGCGCCCATCGTGTTCATCCAGAACAACGGCGGAATTGCGAACTACCCGATTGATCTGAGCACGGGCGTCGTCCCCGACGAGACTGGTGGACCGTACAACCTGGCTCACCTCTTCGACGGCACTACCGACTGCAACAACACCAACCCGGCATTCGCCGCATTCGAAGGCGGCACGGTACCCACTGCTCACAACATCACTGTCTTCCTGCGCGAGCCTCTCTCGGGCACTATGAACACCACCGAGTTCAGCCTCTTCCGCAGCACCAAGAACAGCAAAGATTCACAGGAAGTAGGCGTGACCAACGCCTACAACGCGCCCTTCAACCCGTTGAACAATCCTTGCGCCAGCGGCGGCAATCGTGAGCGCTCCATCGGTACCGGAGAAGTTGTTGGCAGCACTTCACCTGCTTACGGCGTTCTCGGCAACCCCTACTCGATCGGCTACATCTTCTGGTCGTTCTCGAATGGCCACAAGTTGACTGGCTCGAGTTTCAACTACCTGACCCTTGATGGCGTCGATCCGATCGGGATCCCGACCACAGGTCAGCAGTTCTACAACTGCACCGCTACCGACTGCCCGATGCTGCCGACTGCGTCGGATCTCTGGGGTTCCACCGGTGGCGCTCCCAATCCGTCGTATCCGCACCTTCGTGACGGTACCTACAAGGCGTGGTCGATTTATCGTTGGCTCGCCGTTCCGGGAACCGACAGCAACCCCGCTGACCCGTACGGTCCGATCGGAGTTGCCCAGCTGGCCCAGAACTACGTTGATCAGGATGTCGCTGACTTCGTTCCGTTCCAGGCTTGCCCACTTAGCGATCCGTACTGCTCCAGCCCGGGCAGCGCGATTGACGGCTTGTCCGTTTACCACTCGCACTTCGCGCAGTCAGGAGTGACCGCCGCCGAGGCCAAGAATGGCGACGCCACCGAGCAGAACAATACCTTCAACGGCAACACACTCGGCACCCTCGTTGATAGCAACGGCGCTGTGGTAGGAACCGCGGAAGCGGGCGGCGACGAAGGCGGTTTGATCGAAGGACCGTTCGGCGTTACCCTGCCATACACCGATGGCTACGCGACGTGGGCGATTGCCCCCACCGGCACCGAAGGCTACAAGGTGACTTGGAAGTCGGGACCGCACTTCTCAGCCAGCTGGAGCGGAACCATTACCCTGGGCGATGCTGCGGTAGCTGGCAGCGCTGCTACTATTTCGAGCGCCTGCCCAGCCCACTGCAACACGACGACGCTGTACGTCACCACAGCCAACCCGAGCGGATCGGCCACGATCGAAGTGCCATTCTCATTCGGCGCCGCCTCCTCGTACTCGGCAGCGGCACCTCCGGGAACCACTGGCAAGAAGCAGTAGTTCGCTTCCTCGCTTGATTGGAGAAGCGATTTAAACTCTGAGGCGGACTGGCTGGTAAGTCAGTCTGCCTCAGTTTTTTAACCTGTTGTTAATGACGCAATGGGACTTGATGGTTGAGACTGTTGGGCCAACCAATATTTAAGGATGTGCGATGAAGAGTATGCATTTTTCACGAATGATTCAGTTCAGCATGTTTTGCCTTGTTGCATTCGGTGTTGTCAACGGCGCAGGGGCGCAGGCGGTTCCGCCTTCCGATCCAGTTGAATCCTCTGCACCCGCAAACATTCCGACTCCTCGTGGCAATATTTCCAGCGACTCGCTGAAGCCGGAGATTTATGAAGACATCAATACGCCTTCTCTTAAGGGGAGCAAGTTGGTGCAGATTCCGGCTATTCCCGGCGACGTGAGCACCATCGATAACGTTTATACCCATGAAGTCACGCGCGTCATCTGGCGCCCGGGAGACGGAGTCGACCTGTATATCGTCAAGCCAGTGGGGATAAAAAATCCTCCGGTAATTCTTTACCTGTATAGCTACCCATTTGAGACAGATCGTTTTCTCGATCATGATTTCTGCAAGTTTTTGGTGAAGAATGGCTATGCTGCGGTTGGTTTTCCTTCCTTTCTTACGGCGCAACGCTACCACGATGTCCCGATGAAAGAGTGGTTCGTGAGCGATTTGCCGCGATCGCTGGCCGTCACCGCGCACGACGTGCAAATGATCCTCAACTACCTCGACTCACGCGGCGACTTAGATATGAACCGCGTCGGCATGTTCGGGGATGGTTCGGGGGCGACGATTGCGATACTCGCCGCCGCGGCCGATCCAAGGATCAAGACGCTGGATCTGCTCGACCCCTGGGGCGATTGGCCCGATTGGATTGCGAAATCGACCCGGATTCCGGAAAAGGAACGGCCGGATTATTTGAAGCCGGAATGGCTGGCGAAGGTCGAGCCGCTGGATCCGGTGAAGTGGTTGCCGCTCTTAAAGACTCAAAAGATCAGGATTCAATTCATCAAGACAGTTTTGATAACCCCGCCCCTGGTGCAACAAAAGATTGAAGCGGCAGCGCCTGCAAATGCGCAGATCGTTCACTATGACGATACCGCGGCGTTCAAGAAGGCGATTGCAGGCGGAACAGGTTTCGACTGGATTAAGCAGCAGACCAAAGCGGGCAGGGAAGCGGAAGACAAGACCGCTGATACGCAGCCCGGTAACTCTTCAAACCCGAAGAAAGACCTGCGACGGTGATGTTCCCGCTTGGTAAAGCGCGTCTAGACATGATTCCAGGAGTATGAATGCGAGCCCACGCAAGAGGACTACACAAGGCGGAAGCGCGATTGAAGACAAAAATCTCAAGGGTGATGACGACAAGCAGGTTGCTCGTGCTGGCAATCATGGCCGCGAGTATTACTTTGCTGCAAGGGTGCGGCGGGAATTCCAACAACATTACTGCGTCAACTACTGGCAATCCGGCCCCAGGGGTTACGCTGCAGGCAATTCAAATCACACCTTCAACCTCGTTGATTGGGCTTGCCGAAAATCGCCAGCTTAGGGCGATCGGAGTGTATAGCGATGGCGGTTCGATCGATATTACTTCGCAGGTCACGTGGTCGTCTTCGTCAGCCGGCAGCGCCACGAATTTTGTCACGATCAATTCCCAGGGTGTCGCCACAGGCGCGGCGATTGGCCTGAGTGTCGTCAGCGCAACGCTCGGACCGGTAATCGGAGTTCTTCAGCTCGAGGTAGAGACTAACGGCTACACCTCGAACACGATTGCAGTTCTCTCCGTCCCATACAAAACCTCGATCCTGGACGCGGCCTACATCGCGGTGGCGCAAACTGAGATCGAAGGATCGTATGCAGTGCAGGAGGTGAATCTGGATGCCGATCAGTTCACCAATGTTATACCCGTACCCGTGGCGCTGCTGGCCTCCGTTCCCATGCCGGCGGGGTTCGTGCCCAATGCCACGGTCGCCAGCCAGACGAATTTTCTGGTTGCCGTGATCAGCTACACTTCGCCGGACGTGCAGATCATCGACGCGAGCAATGTAAGCTCCGATGTGGCCAACAATACAGTCATCTCCACCTTCACTGCGCCAGTAACGCAGAAGATAACGTTCAATGGCATCACCTGCATGATCTGCGCGGCGGCTTTGAATCCCTCGAACGGTCAACTGCTGCTCAGCACGGCGCAGGGCTTTTATTCCATGGATTTGGTGGCAGGTACGTTTACTGCGTTGCCCTTCACTCCCACCCCCGCGCCTGCCGCAAATTTTTCTTTGAATCCGACTGCCACCCATCCCTACATTTTGACGGCGAACCCAACCACGGGCGAAACCCAGATGCTCGACCTGACCACGAATTCTGTCACTACGGTCAATTCAGGTCTCAATGCCCCCGGCGCCACAGCTCTCGATCTCATAAGCGATTATGGGGTCGTGGTCGATAGCCTCACCAACAGCGAGTCGCTGCTGAGTCTTACAAATTCTCTGTCCCCGGTGTTTACGCCGATCCAGGATGTGGCGCTTTGCGGTTCACCGACAGTCATGAACATGGCAGCGATGGGAGTAAGCGCTGCGTCGATCCCCTCGCAAACGATCGCGACATTGCTCACCAGCCAGAGTTCTGCCAACTGTGCCGGCTTCCAGACCTTCCCTGCGGTGGATACGACTTCACTCACTACCGGGAATATTGATTATTTTTACGGACCGATGCCCTCTACTCCGGATGGAAAAGAGTTTGTAAATGGCAGCGATCCGAATACGATTACAACGTTTAACGATGTTTACAAGCCAAACAATTACGGTCTGCTGGTGGATGCGAATCAGGAATGGATCGCGCGCATTGGCTTCGGTTTTCTCAGCAACTTAGCCGGCTCCTCACCGCCCCTTCTCCCGCTGGGTGAAGTCATTCCGCCATTGACTCTCTGCGCCGGGACTGGCGTCCAGTGTCCCACAGGGTCGGTAGTTTACCTTCCTGTTCCCAGTACTGAGGTCACCCTATCGGTGCCCAGCATCAATTTTGGGACGGTCGCGGTTGGAGTCGCTACTCCGGAGATCCCTGTCACGGTGGCCAACATCGGCCCCAACATCCTTCCGGACCAGATCTCCCTGGGCGGTACGAGTTCCAGCGAGTTCCAGCTTCTCAATAGCTGCGACGTTGTCTTGCAACCCCACTCGAACTGCACCATCGACGTCATTTTTGCCCCGACCGGTTCAGGCGGCGCGGCGTCGGCCACCGTCACGGTGATCGCGGGCACGGGGAAAGAGCCGGACGTGACGCAAACCATTAGCCTTTGCGGAAACGAACCGTCCACTTTCACCGGCGCCGGTTGCCCGACCAGCAACGGGAGCAGCTCTTCCGCCGTACGGCGGCTGAACCTAATTCAGAAGTAGCGCGGCCCGCTTCTAAACAGAAGGACCTCGCCCCCCCGCCGTGGAACTGCGTCGGTTCTTCAACCTGGCGGGCCTCGGCCAGTGCCTCCGCGCACGAAAGACTCCCAGGATTTCATCTGAAGCGGCGAAACAAAGCCCCACATCTCTGCGGGGCTCGAAGCATCGCTTCAACCTCCAGGCCTCATCCCCCATGCCGCAAGTGCGATGTGCAATTTACTGCATATAACACAATAATGTCGATAAATTTACTTGACATGGGCGCAGCCAACCAATAGATTCCTCACACGAAGAGAAGCGGCCCCGGCTTCTCAGCAGCAACATTCCCGGTTCCGCTCAGACTGGAGGGCGTCGTTTTCAATTCCTCCTCAGCGGTTTTCCAGAGCCCCGAAGAAAACAATTCTAAGGAGAAAGTATGAAGAAAAGTGTGTCCTCAACAGCCATGCTGTTGTTAGTCGTCATAGCCGGAGCTTCGGTGGCCAATGCGCAAACCGTTCACGTTGCAGGCGCCAGCGCCAGCTCTCAATTTCTGACCGCAGCCATCGGCTCCGATCAACTCGCCCTCACTGAAATCGCGAACAACGTTGCGAATGGAACCTGGAGTTCCGGCCAGAAAAGCACGTATCACTGGACGGCGAAGAACTCCGCGAATTTGATCGACAATCGCGACTCGCTGGGCCGAATCCTGCCGGAAGTTGGCAACGTCTATGTAGTTTGGATTGCCGACACCTCAGATAGCACCGGCAATACCAACGTCACCGATATCTGGACCGCGGAAAGCGTCGATTCGACCGTAGCGGTGCGCTCGTTCTCCGCCCAGCAGACGACCGGCAGCGGATCCCAGTTGCAGATAATTCCCGCAGTCCAGGGGAACCTGGTTTCGCCCAACTCGTTGTGGCCGGACGGCAAAGCCGACGTGAGCTTGTTGACCGCGACCAATGTTTCGAATGCAATCGGTACGTCTTCGAAGGGAACCGGCGATGTCCACGTTAACGTCGCTTTCACCGACCTGCGCCCCGAAGATGCTCTGTATGCGACCACGAGGGCCTTGGGCAAGCTGAACACTACGACCTGGTCGGGCTTGGGCTACATTGGACCGACCTCAAATATCGGAGCTCCTATCTATACCGCGCAGGGCACTGGCACATCCGCAACCCCGGTGAAGTTCGCCCTGAGCGGCAAGGCCGATCCTATTACGAAGATCGTTGTGCCCGCTTACACCACGATTCCCGTTGGAGCAGAGCCGGTTATCTTCGTCTTGAATAACGGAGGCAGTTTTTCTTCCTCGACTACCAATCTGATCAGCGGCATCGGAACCAAGGGCCCGTTCCCGTTGGCGCACCTTTTCGATGGCACCACGACCGCCGACACTCACAACGCAGCGTTCGGCGGACCCGCCGACGGCGCTGGTATTCCGCTCACCCTGTTCTTGCGCGAACCGCTCTCCGGAACCATGAACGTGATCGAATACGACGCGTTCCGTTCCTCTGGCAACACCGATGATTCGCAGGAGGTGGGCGTCGTCAACCCCTACAATGCGCCCTACAATCCTCTGAACCTTCCGACACAGGTCCACGGAGTGCGTGAGCGCGCCCTTAGCACCAGTGAGGTGGTAGGAAGCAACAAAAGCGGGGCCACCTACGGCCTGCTCGGAATTGCAAATTCACTGGGATACATTTTCTTCAGCTTCGGAAATGCCTCGAAGCTGGCGGGGTCGAGCTTCAATTATCTGACCTTGGACGGGGTTGATCCGCTATCGATTCCGGGAACGGTAAACCAGGAGTTGCCGAACGGAACCGTAACCACCGCCGCCTCGGTGTGGCCCTCGACTCCGTCATTCCCCACTCTGCGCAATGGCAGCTACAAGGCATGGTCGTTCTTGCGCTATCTGGTTCCAAATTCCTTGATTGGCGCAGACCCATACGGACCGGATGTGTTAGCGCAGTCCGCCCAAGACAATGTCGACACCTCGGTTGCCGACTTTGTTCCCTTCCGCACCTCAACGGGCAGCGACGGGCTTGACGTCTACCGATCCCACTTTACTCAATCGGCAGTAGCCGGAAACAACGGCGATGCGACCGCTCCCAACTCGGAAGATGGAGGCAACACTCTGGGCGGATCCACCGAAGCAGGCGGTGACGTAGGCGGCGCGATCGAAGGTCCGTTCGGAATTACTGTTCCAACCACGAACGGCACCGCGACCACTTCCAGCACCGACACCAAGAACAAAGGCTACAAAGTGACCTGGAAAACGGGAACCAAATTCACCGCAGGCACATCGTGGGAGGGCGGATCCATCACGATCAACGGAACGGCTTACACGATCGCGAACGTGGCTGTGACGACTACCATTCTGTACGTCACAACCAACCCGGGCGCCAACACTACCGCGGTTCCTTTTGCCGCGGACTTCCCCTACACCTACCCGGACGCGACTGCCCCGGGCGTGCTCAACAAAAAACAATAACTTGAGGGGGAGATGAAGCGAGGCAGATGGCCAATCGGCCATCTGCCTCAACTTTTGTTGAATGGAAGGTGTGCAGACGCTGCCGGGTTGCTGCACTGAGCGGGTAACTAATCCTACGATCCCTGCAACGTAAGGGTGATCGTGCCGTGGTCGTCGCCGGTGCAGCCTTTCGGGGCCCCTGTGCCCTCGCCGATATATTCGTACGTGCCGGTCATGGACGTGGCATCCGTGCTGCTGGTTGCGTACAGTTCACCCAGTTGCGTTCCGTCGGGATCGACAAAATTCAGCACCACGTTAGTGCCGCTGACCGTTCCGACAATATTCGCGGCCGCGAAACAATAACCCGTGAGGTTGAGCGTCCCCGTAACCGGCGCATTGCTGAGGCCAGTGTTCGATCCTTGGGTGAGCATGCCAGTGGCTGCATAAGTCGTGCCGGTGTGCGATGTAAATGTGCCGGACAAGTTCCCGGTGAAGGGCGGTACCAGGGTAGCGGTCCACGTCCCGGTATCCGGGGAAGCGCCTGCCGCGCTGCATCCCGTGGAAAGAATCGTGTAGTCGCCCGTCATCGAGGATTGGCCGGAGCCTACCGTGCCAGTCAGATTAACCTGGACTCCGTTGGGATCAACCACCATGGAGACATTGGTTCCGCTGAGCGTTCCCGATACGTTGCCCACAGCGGTGCATGGCGAATCCGTCAGCAGCAAGCTGCCGGTAACCGCATTGACACTCTGCAAAAGAAATCCTGACTGCGTCCTCGGGCTCTCATTAGAATTCGTCGGCTGCAGGCTCATCTGCCAGTTGCCGGCAATCGACCCTGAAGGAGTGACGGTATTGCTGCTGCTACCGCCGCATGCGGTGAAGAGGAACGGCAACACCATGATAAAAATCGCGAGTTTTCGTTGCATGACCTGACCTTTTTTCTTTTGCTGGCAATCCCGCCCTGTGGCGCGCGCAAGAACTCGCACGCCGTCGGATCGCTCCGGCGCAATCTTCCTTTTGAGAAGCGTAAGGGTAGCCTGTCCGGCATTTCGCTAAGGTTACCGGAAGGTTAAAATTCCGTGAATTTCGGATGGCCTGACGGGTACGGACGGATGAAGACCGGTGAAAACCAGCGGCTCGTACAAGAGAGATACCCGGGCGTTAGCGCGTCTCTTCAACTACGCGGAGATGCGGCTCTACCAGAGCGAGCAAAGGCTGCTTCAGGAAGGGCCCGCTCGCCAGCAAACCCGAGAGAAGCGGATCGCGCCGGTTCGCCGTCAAGGTGGTTTTTTCGAGCGTGCTCACGAAGCCGCCAGCGCTTTGCACCAGCGCCGCTCCCGCCACGACGTCCCACTCGTTCTTGGGGGTTAAGGTAAAAGTAATGTCCGCCAGACCGGCCGAAACTAAGGCAAGTTTATAGGCCACGGATCCCATAGGACGGATTTTGAATGGAGCGTTTTCAAACGGCTTCCATTCGCCGCGTTTGACCTCGCTACGGCTGGCGAGCACCAGAGCCCCATCCAGGGTGTTGCGCTGGCTGGGCTGCGCTGCCTGGCCATTGTAGGTCACGCCAGAGTCGATCGAACCCAGAAAAGTCTCATCCGTTGCCGGGTTGAAAATTCCACCGGCCACGGGACGGCCATTTTCGACGAATCCGATCGAGACACAAAACTCCGGTATGCCCTTCACGAATTCGCGAGTGCCGTCCAGTGGATCGACCACCCAAACTCGAGAGCGGTCCAGGCGAATGGGATCGTCGACGCTCTCTTCGGAGAGCCAGCCTTCGCCTTCGCGCAAAAGCTCTTTGCGAAGAACGGCGTCGAGCGCGCGATCTGCTTCGGTTACGGGATCGTGGCCAACTTTGTATTCTGTCTCAATTGCACCAGGCGTGAAGCGCGTGAAAACCGCGCGCGAGGCCTCAAGCGCGGCCCGGATGCGTTGCAAAATTGGAGCGTAAGAATTCGAGTTCATTGACTTCCTTTTTTGTAGCAATCTCACGCAGGCATCACGCCATCAACATACGAGCGCCGGTCGCCAGCAACACTGCACAAAGAATACGTCTGAGCCACGGAACTGGAACGCGCGTACTCAAGTACGAACCCAGCAAACCTCCCGGTATCGATCCCAGCACCAACGCGCCGACGAGATGAATGTCGATGTTGTGCAGGCGAAAATGCAGCAGGCTGGTTACACCCGTAAGAATGAGTGCGTGCACAATGTCCGTGCCCACCATCACCTTGGGCTGAAAGCTGTAAAACAGCAACAGCATCATCATCACGATGCTGCCCGAACCCACCGACGTGATGCCGACAAGAAAACCGGCTATCAGACCGAGCAGCCACATCCAGGCGAAGGATTTGAGCGTAGGCGGTTTGGTTGCAGCCCGATCTTCGATTTTCTTCTGAAAAAACAGGAACGTGGGGATGCAAATCAGCAAAACGCCGACAGCGATGGTGATGAAACGATTGACGCCATTGCCATAAACATTCCGCAGGTGAATTAGAAAACTCACGCCCGCGTACGATCCTGGTGCGCTGCCCGCAGCAAGAGCCAAGACGACCTTCTTGCGAACCGTTCCTTTCCGCAGGTGGACTATGCTGGCGCCGATCTTCGTGACAAAGTTAAAGAAAGCGTCTGAGCCGACGGCAGAAAGGGGTGGAACGTGCAAACCGAAAATGAGAATCGGGAGCAGCAAAACGCCGCCCCCAACTCCCGTCATTCCAATAAGACTACCGACGAGGAAACCTACCAGGCTTTTGATCAGCAGATCCATGACGTTACCGGCTCAACCGCGCAAATGTTTCCGGCGTGCGCCGGAAACAGGTTTTACGCCGACGCCGCAGTCGTTCCTATGAATCCTTCCCTTTCGAGGTGCAGAACGATTTCCTGCGCGGCCTCTTCGGGAGAGAGTTCGCCGGTGTTGATCGTGATTTCAGCGTCTGCCGGAACTTCATACGGATCCGAAATTCCAGTGAATTCCTTCAAAATGCCCGCTCGCGCCTTCGCGTACAAACCCTTGCGGTCGCGCTGCTCGCAGACTTCCACGGAGGTTGCAATGTGCACCAGAATGAAACCGCCGTAGGGTTCAATCATCTGGCGAACGTGCTTGCGCGTCGCGTCGTAAGGCGCGATAGGCGCGCAGATTGCAATGCCGCCGTTCTTGGTGATTTCAGAGGCCACGTATCCAATCCGGCGGATGTTGATGTCACGATGTTCCTTCGAGAAACCAAGCTCCGCGGACAGATGCTTGCGAACCAGATCGCCGTCAAGCAGCGTTACCGGACGGCCGCCAGTCTCCAGGAACTTTGTCAACAACACATTCGCGATAGTCGATTTGCCCGATCCCGAAAGCCCAGTAAAGAAAATTGTCACACCCTGTTTGTGCCGCGGTGGAAAACTGCGGCGCAGCTCCGCAACCACTTCCGGATAGGTAAACCACGCCGGAATCTCCCGTCCTTCATTCAAGCGCTCGCGCAGTTCTGTCCCGGAAATGTTCAGCACCCGGTCGCCCTTCTTCACTTCATCGTCCGGAACATACTTATCCTGATCCTCAAGGTAGACCATCATGTTGAAGGGAACCATGGTCACACCGATGTCAGCTTCGTGCTTCTTGAAAACTTCCTGCGCTTCGTAAGGTCCGTAGAATGGCTTGCCGTCGGTATCTTTCCCCGGCCCGGCGTGATCGCGTCCCACGATGATATGTGTGCAGCCGTGATTCTTACGAATAATTCCATGCCACACAGCCTCGCGCGGCCCGCCCATGCGCATGGCCAGCGGAAGCAGCGAAAGCTTCGCGGTCGCCTGCGGGAATTTCGAGAGCAGTAACTGATAGCAGCGAACCCGCGTGTAATAGTCCACATCGCCCGGCTTGGTCATGCCAACCACGGGATGAATCAGCAAATTAGCTTCGACTTGTTTTGCAGCGCGAAATGCTAGCTCGACGTGCGCGCGATGCATAGGGTTACGTGTCTGAAAAGCTACAACGCGACGCCAGCCTATGCGGGCAAACTCGGCGCGAACCTCCGCGGGAGTCAAGCGCAGGTTGCGAAAATCGTAGTGCGATGGAATCTGCAGACCTTCGATTTTTCCGCCAACGTACCAGGGATTCGCCTTGTTCATGGCGTAATCAGCCCCAGGATGGGCGGCGCTGGTGCTGGCGAAAACCGCCTTAGCCTCGGCTTTGCGGTCCGGCTGCCAAACGTCTTCGACGTGCAACACCGCGACCATCACGCCTTCAGGATCCCGCAACGCAACCTTACTGCTGCCGGCCGTCAGCTTCTTGGCAAATTCCTCGGTCACATCCAAAGTGATCGGCATGGGCCAGAGAACGCCGCTGACGAGCCGCATGTCGTGACAGACGCCTTCATAATCGGCGCGCGTCATGAAGCCTTGTAAGGGAGAGAATCCGCCCGTAACCAGCAATTCAAGATCACAGAGCTGGCGCCCGGTTAAATCCCACGACGGCCATTCTTTGGAATGGCTTTTCAATTCTGCGATTTTTTCTGGTTGGGCGATGAGATTGATGAGCTCTCCGCCGTGCGGCGCAATGAGATGGCTAGCTGAAGCGGTCAAGTGCGAAAGCCTCCTATTATTGTCTATTACCCCTATCGCGTTTGGCTGGATTTATTCCAGTGTTGCTATCGGACCGGAGCGAAACGATTTGCAGATGTAACGGGAGAGGAAAGCCCCGAAAACTTTACCCATCAGACTACCACTTCTCGGTCACTGCGAGAAAGCGTCAATCTCTAATGCGCTATAACCAAAGATAACAGCAATCGAGCAACCGTGGCGGCCGAAAAATATTACGGCAAGTAGTTGAAAAGCAACGAACTTGCAACACTACTGATCCAAAATCACCTCGCGCCGATCATTAATGTGAAACAAATTGCGCCAATGGTCGCTCGCGTTCCATAGATTTAGTGAACCACAGTGGCCGGTAACCGTTACTCCTCGTTCCAGCCGGCCAATTTCCAGTTCCGGCCGCGGACGCAGAGCGCTGCCACATAGCCCGCTCCCGCCGGCACTTCACGAAGCAGCCAATTTCCGGCTTCTGCGCCGTCGGGCCTTGTCGCTACTAAAGCATCTGAGCTTCCAGGCTGTAGAGAAACATCGAATTGCGACAGTGGCAGAGACAGCCCATCGCCGGTCGCTTTTATGTACGCTTCCTTTCGCGTCCAGCACCGGAAGAATGCCTCATCTCGTTCTGCCGCGGGAAGCTCCGCAAGTTGTTCTTGCTCATGCGCGGAAAAAAATCGGCGCGCAATACCTTCCACATCAAAGTCGCGCCCGATTTTTTCTACATCCACGCCCAGTTCCAGGCGGCGTGCAAAGGCATACAACGCAATTCCACCCGAGTGCGAAAGGTTGAACGTGATGTTGCTCGCGGCGTGCGAGGGCGCCAAAGAAGGCTTCTCTTTTGCTGAGTAGCAGAAATTGACGCTGAGCGGTTCGACGTTCAGGTAGCCAGCCAGAATTATTCTCAGAAGCGCTCGCGCAGCCGCGAAGCGTTGACGGTCGCCCGGAAAATGAAACCGCGAAGCGCGTTTTTGCTCATCCGGCGAGAGCACTCTTTGCCATCGCGATTCCTCCGTACAGATCGCATCCAGATCGGCCCGCCAGAGTTGCACTTCGTTCTCCGGCAGCGGCAGGGGTGCGTCGATCTTGAAACGCACGCTTGATATGTTCATCTGTTGTTTCGGCTATTCTACGATTCACAACGCCAATAAACTTTCCGTCGCAACTTTGCAGTCTACCAAGCGGCGAGAGGTTTGCGGAAATGTTCGCGAATGATCGCTACGATTCTGGGCGCAGTTTTTCCATCCCAAAGGGGAGGGCGGCGGTAGAGAGGCAACGGATTGTGCAAAATCGCCTGTCCGG
>Ga0116135_1000669_pt1 | contig 18611 bp, 16 predicted proteins | sample June2015DPH_20_1_FD_89738 | JGI IMG/M metagenome (GOLD analysis project Ga0116135, IMG submission 89738) | Peatland microbial communities from SPRUCE experiment site at the Marcell Experimental Forest, Minnesota, USA - June2015DPH_20_10 | ecosystem: Environmental > Terrestrial > Soil > Wetlands... | reverse complement strand
CGCCGGCCCGTCCACGAACGGTTGCACCGTTCCATTGGGAACGAACACCAACACATTGGGAATGGGATCGGCCCCGTTGGGCGCATACGTGATTCCGCTGATCGAAGTGGTGGAGCCACCCAGGCAGGAAACCTGAAAGCAGCCGTAGTTTGTGCAGCTCTGCGCGGCCGCCTTCGTCGCCAGCCCGAGCGCAACAATGACGATGATCGCGGCAGACGCTCCGCGGCGCGCATAGCCGAGTCGGGACAGGATGGCCCGGCATTCTCCTCTCTTGCCGACGATTCCTATGTTTTCCGCCAGGGTTTCTAAGAGGCGACAGAAGATGGCGCAGGCAACGGCGACGGAAAACAGATGAATCATTGCAAGGGGTGCAAGGGGCGCAAGGGGCATGGTCGCTTCAACCTCAAGTGAATGGAGATTTTGCCAGTCTGAGAGCGCTCTAAGGAACGCCTTACCGACGATTTGAGCCCCTGCAGTTCACTTGCCCAGAACGACGCGGTCGAGCAGCACGGAAGGTTTCGCCCATTCGCCTCGACACGAAAGTGTCCACCCTCTTCTTTTGCGAGATGTGGGATTCTCGCCACGAAGACATCGTTTTACAGCGAAGGGGAAATAAGCCTAGAATTACGTCGCCCAATCAGAGATTAAAAAAGAGGAAACAACCATGCGCAAGTCTTCACTTCTGATCGCAGCCGCAGTCCTGGCAATCACAACGTTCACTATTCCATCCCACGCGCAGGAAAAGAAGGAAGCCATCAAGCCTGCCGACAGCCCATCCAAAGTCGTTCTCGACTCCTGGAATGACATCGGCCGCAAGCTAATTGCCATGGCCGAAGATTTCCCCGAAGATAAATACGACTTCAAGGCCACCCCCACCCAACGCAGCTTCGCCGAGCAACTCCTGCATGCCGCGGGCGCAAACTATTACTTCACCTACGCCGCCCGCGGAGATAAAACCGCAGTCGATGAAAATCCCAAACGCTCTATCTACAAAACCAAGGCCGACGTCGTGGCCTACGTGAAAAAATCCTTCGCCGAGGGCGCCGCGGCGATCAAAGCCAAAGGCGATAAAGGAATGAACGACCTGGTCGTCGATCCCTTCGCCCACCAGCAAGCCCGCATCTACGACTGGGCCTACGGCTTCATCGAGCACGACGGCGAACACTACGGCCAACTCGTCGTCTACTACCGCCTGTCAGGATTGGTCCCGCCAGAATCCCGCCCGAAAAAATAAAAGATAGAAGCGGAGGAAAAGCAGAAAATCAAGAAAGCCCTGTCATCCTGAGCGAAGCGAAGGACCTTTGCACTCTGCAGGCGCCACTACAGCAGCCGCGTAGGTTCCCGCCTACCGCTCCGGCTGAAACTGATGCCGCTCGAGCCACTCCAAACTCAAATCCCGCCAAGCCGGATTAACCGAAACAATCAACCCAATCTTCTTAATCCGGAGCCAACGTTTGATTACTCTCTCGCGCTCAATCGCATTCCGCACATCCTCAAAACGCTCGAAGTAAACCAGCCGATCGACTCTTTACTTAGCCGCAAACCGGGAACCCGTCCCCGCTTTGTGCTCCCGAACCCGCCGCATCAAATTATTCGTAACGCCCGTGTAAAGCGTCTTAGACCGATTCGTCATGATGTAAACAAAGTACATCGCAGCGGAAGCAAGTACACAGGTGCTTCGCTGCGCTCAGCATGACAAGCCACACGTCTCGTCGTCTGTGACAAATGAACATAATCGCCGTCAATCAAAAAACCGCCCGTCATCCTGAGTGAAGCGAAGGACCCATGCACTCTGCCAAAGCCACCACGACCGCCAGCCCATCACCCCACCGCATACGGATACCGCATACGCCTCTCCCCAAACAATCGAATCAGCAACACTCCCGAAATAAATCCACCCACATGCGCCCAAAACGCCACCCCGCCCATGTTCTGACCGTGCACAGCCAGCAACGCAGTCGTCCCACTGAGAAAATTCAGGATGAACCAGTAGATCAGAATGGCCCACGCCGGTATCCAAACCACCAAAAAAATCAATTCGAAAATCCACGTCAAAACCCGCGCCCGCGGATACAACACAAAATAAGCACCCAACACCCCCGCAATCGCCCCGCTAGCTCCCAAGGCCGGCACGGTAGAATGCAAACTCACCAGCACTTGCGCACTCATCGCCAGGACGCCGGTCAACAAATAAAAAACCAAATACTTGAAGTGCCCAAGAAAATCCTCGACATTGTCCCCAAAAATGTACAAAAACCACATATTCCCAATGACGTGCATCCACGATCCGTGCAGAAATAAAGAAGTGAAGAAGGGAAGAGCGACCTGCTCGAAAGAGTACCGCGGTGATCCACGCAAAAAAACCGTAAGATGGTACGGCACCACGGCAAACTGATGAATCACAAGATTCGCACTGCGCGCATCGAGCGTCGACTGAAAAAAATAGACAATCAGATTCAGCGCAATCAAAAACCAAGTCACAAACGGTGTGCTGTATCGAACCTGATCGTCCTTAAGCGGCAGCATGAGTTAAATTTGATGATTGGGTAATTTGAGCAATTGGGAAATTGAAGACCGCCTCGGCAACTCTAGACGGAACCCTGCGGGTTTTCAAATTTCTCAATTACTCAAGTATCAAATTACCAAATCCTCCATGAACGGCGTCCTCATCATCGACAAACCCTCCGGCCTCACCTCCCACGACGTAGTCAACCGCGTGCGCCGCATCCTCGGCCAGCGCTCCGTCGGACATCTCGGCACGCTCGATCCCATGGCTACCGGCGTTCTCCCGCTGGTGCTAGGCAGCTACACCCGCCTCGCGCAGTTCTACACGACCTCAGAAAAAACCTACGAGGGATCCATCCGCTTCGGCTTCGCCACCGACACCTACGACGCCGAAGGCGAGCCGACCACCACCACCCGGCCCGTTGATCTCAAGCTAGAATCCCTCCAGCAACTCTCAACCGAATTTCTAGGCCAAATCGAACAAACTCCCCCGCCATTCTCCGCCAAAAAAATCCAGGGCGTTCCCGCATACAAACTAGCCCGCAAAAGTCATCCAGTCGACCTCAAACCAGTCCAGGTAGAAATCAAAGAATTCACCATCACCACATGCGAGAAAGACCGCGCCACATTCCAAGCCCGCGTGGCGAGCGGCACCTACATGCGCTCCGTAGCCCACGACATGGGCCAGCGCCTGGGCTGCGGCGCCCACCTGGCAACCCTGCGCCGCACCAGCGCAGCCGAATTCGACCTGACGCAAGCCCATACGCTCGTAGAACTTCAGTCTCGATGTGCTGATTCAAACCCTACTCGCTCGGATCGTGATTCAAGCCCTTGTCATTCCGAACACGCGCAAAGCGCGGGTGAGGAACCCAACGTAACGCCAACACCACCCCAACAGCCCAAGCTCACCAAAAACCACGCCGCCTCCCAAGCCGTGCAGCAGTTACTAATCCACCCCCGCCAACTTCTCCCCCAACTCCCCTCCGTAACCGCCGACGAAATCACCACCGCCCACATTCGCAACGGACGCCCCATCAATCTCCCCGACCTCTCCCGCGCCCGCCAGGTAAAAGTCTTCGCCAACCAGCGCGATCTCGTCGCCATAGCCACCCGCATAGCCGGCACGCTATTCCACCCGAAAATAGTTTTCCCAGCAGAAAGCCCCGAGCCTCCGCCAGCGAGCGTAGCGGAGAACGCAAGCGGGCGCCAAATCAAAAAGTTCGCAGAAAAATAAACCATGGAGCCGCGGACGCCTTCGTCCGCCGGCTTCCGATCGCACAATAAGGAGCCGAAATGGCCACCGTAACAATCACCCCGGATCACGACACCATCAACGCCGAAATCTTCATCGCCGCCCCGCCGGCCCGTGTATTCCAGGCCCTCACCGATCCTCAACAAATGCCGCGGTGGTGGGGACAAAAAGAAATGTATCGCGTAACCAAATTCGAAGCCGATGTCCGCGCAAACGGAAAATGGAAAAGCGTAGGTGTAGGCGTCAACGGAGACAGCTTTGAAGTAAGTGGCGAGTATCTCGAAGTCGATCCTCCTCACCTGCTCGTACAAACCTGGAAAGCAAGTTGGGCCGGAACTCTCTCGACCAAGGTCCGCTGGGAGCTACAGCCCCACAACAACGGCACGCTGGTGAAGATCACCCACGGCGGATTTGCCGCCAACCCCGCCGCAGCCAAAGACCACAGCCAAGGCTGGCAACGTGTTCTGGGCTGGATGCAAACGTTCGTAGAAAAAGGCCAAACCATCGACACGCGCAGTTAGCAGGTTCGCTGTTAGGACACGAAGGTGTCGGGAGTTCCGAACGGTCGTCATCCCGAAGGCCCGCGTTTTCATCAGCGGGCCGAGGATCTCCCTGCGCCCACGCCGTCCGTCTTCTGCTCCAACTTCATCCAATGCGCGATTTTTCATCCGGTTGCGAGCGTGCAACGCATAATCAACTTTGTGGTCTACGAAGAAACGTACGCACAAAAGTTGACGCGACCCCGCGCCTCAGAAGAAAATGCGCGCATGCCTCATGCCAAGCCAACAGCGATCATGCTAGCCGCAATCGCGACAATCTATCTCGTAACAATCTCCGCGCAAGCGCAAACAAGCCAGAAGGGAATTTCCATGCCCACCCATGCCGCCGGACCGTTCGACGTCAAACTAACTCCTCAGGACGACAAACTAGACCCCACGCTAGGCCGCATGACCATCGACAAGCAATACCACGGCGATCTGGAAGCCACCAGCAAAGGCCAAATGCTGACCGCCTCCACAGACGTCAAAGGCTCAGCCGGCTACGTAGCCATCGAAAGAGTTACCGGAACCCTCCGCACCGCAAAAGGCCCGCGCACCGGCTCGTTCACGCTGCAACACAACGCCACGCTGACCCGCGGCGCACCGGCGCTATCGATTATCGTCGTCCCCGACTCCGGCACCGCCGAACTCGTCGGCCTAAGCGGAAAAATGAACATCATCATCTCCGAAGCCAAACACTCCTACGACTTCGAATACACCTTGCCGTGAGTCGCAACCCGCAGGCCATGTTCCTGATTTCGTAACAACCATTCTTTTCCCCTTGACACCGCGCCACGGCCTGCTTAAAGTTCCGCACCGAGACCATTCCATTACATCCAAACGCCCCTGAAGGAGTCCGCGATGAAGCGCTTCGTCCTGGCATTCTTCCTCACCCTGTTGTTAGTGGGTTTCCCCGCATCCACTCTCGCTCAACTGCCAACCCTCAAGCCGCTCAAAGGCACGCCCGATCCGAAGTCTCCCAAGGATCCCAAAAAGTTCACCTTCATCCTTGCCGGCGACAACCGCCCCGAAGACGCCATGTGCAAGGACGCCGCAGATAAGTCCGGCAAGGAAAAGCCCTGCCCTCCCACCGCCGCCGTCGTCGAAATATTCAAGCAGATCAAAAAGCAATCTCCCACCTTTGTCCTGTGGACCGGCGACATTATCTCCGGCAAAGATCCCGACACAAGCATTCTCGAAACCGAGTACAAAGATTTTCTCGAGGTAGCCCAAAACGGCAACGCCGCCGTTTTCAACGGCCCTGGCAATCACGAAATGAACACCAAGAACAACTGTCCCGACACCACAACGTTGTTGCCGGCCTACCTCAAGTACACCGATCAGAAGGCTCCCTACGGCTCCTTCGACTACGGCGACTCCCACTTCATCGCCCTCAATTCCGACGAGAACACGCCAACCACGAGCGACCCGTGCAACTGCTCCAAGTTCACCGGCGACGACAAACCTCCCGGCTACATCAGCGCCGCGCAATTGCAACTGCTGTCCGACGACCTGGCAGCCAATAAGACCAAAGATCACATCTTCATCTTCCTGCACCGCCCGCTGGACGCCTACAAATCCGACGACCAGCTCTGCTCCAGCAACGTCAGCGCCATGCAGGCTCTCTTCAAGGAATATCCCAACGTCTCCTACGTGGTAGCCGGCCACGAGCACATGTACTACAACCCGCAAGGCACAACCGAGCAGGCCAAGTTCTACGAGCCTCCTCCAGCCCGCACCGATCCCAGTTCCGCCGGACCGTTCTATCTAGTCTCCGGCGGCGCAGGCGCCCCGTTAAAAAAATTTGAGTACAACGGCAAAAAAACAAAATCCTTCTATCACTATCTGATCTTCACCGTGGACAAATCCACCGTGACCGTCCAATTGATAAAGACAAAGGTGAAAGAAGCCGCAAAGGCAGAAGACGACAACTGAAAACAGGAGCCGTCAGATTCAGAATGGACGGGGATCAAAGATTTTACGGAAAGACTCTGGGATCGGGCAGCGTCGGGAAGGGCAGGATCGGGAAGGGCACGACTTCAGTCGTGCCGATTAAGCGCTGGCACGAAACCGGCTTTAGCCGCTGAGGTCCGGCGCCACACGGCTGCGAACGAGTTGAACGCCAAGCGCACGAAAAATTCGACTGGCTAAATCCGCATCCAGCAGAGCGGCGCAAGAACGCAGCCCACGGCGTAAGCCGTGGGCCGAAACTGGAAGGGAACCAGACCCGAAGGGGCAAAAGAGAACCGACGGCACCGGCTCTTGACGCAAGCGATTGAAACCCAGCACTAACCCTAACCCGCCACCGGCTGCTGCACCACAACCGCCGCCTTTAGCTCCGGCTCCGACGGAACAAAGATCCACGCAATCAGATAAGTAATCACGCCCGGACAGCCCCCAGTCGCAAGCGTAAGAAAAACACACAGAATCCGCAGAAGCATCACATCCAAACCGAAATATAGAGCCAGCCCAGCACAAACGCCGGCAATCTTCTTCTCAGCCAGAACCCGCACCAACTTCCGAGGCGCAGCCGCGACCACCACCACCTTGCCGCACCGGGAGCAGACCCGATCATCCGAAGCGATAACATTGCCGCATGCATTACAGTACATAATCGCCTCCATCCTCCTTATATGTACGCGGATTGCCACGACAATGTTCCGCGAATGCCGCATCCACGAACGCGCGTATGATCCTGAGGCAGCGGAGTTCCACGCCGTGGGAGGGGAACTCCCAACGAAGAGCTTGCCCTGAGCCTGCCGAAGGGACCTGTGCAACTCGCCGGAGCCGCCGATACTCTAACTGCTACAATCTACCCCCAGCACAAAGCATCACGAGCACGCAATCAGGAGGATGACAAATGCTAGTCTCTTTCGCGAAAGATGTAAGGCCGATGTTCCGCCAGATCGACATCGACCACATGAACAAAGGGGGCGTTTTTCTCGGCGACTTCACCTATATGTCTGACCCTTCCAACAATCACGCCCATGCCCAAAGTGTCGAGGACACCTTGGTAAACAAAACCATGCCTCCCGGCGGCCCTTTCTGGACCGATGAACAGTTAAAACTCTACCGGCAGTGGCGAAGCGATGGATACCTCCCTTAATTGCGTCGCATATCCCAGAGGACACGACAAACCTGGAAGGGCACGCCGACCGGGAAGGTATGACTGACCAGGACGGGAACTAACCATGACGGGCACCACAAACCGGGAAGGGACGACCCACCGAGAAGGGCACGACTTCAGTCGTGCCGTTAAGTCGCACCCACGACACCGGCTTTAGCCGCTGAGGTGAACGATCGTGCCGCCCACGGAAGGCAGAAAGAATTACTTCCCACCCGCTCCCGCAGCCAATTGCCCCAACGTAGCCGGTCGCGCTGCCTCTTCGGTACCGGATGTGTCTCCGGCCATGATAGGAGCATTCGCCACCGTCTCATACGCGTATCCGGTGAGAATGGCTTGCACCTAGCCTTTCAACGGCTGCCGAACCTGCACGTTGAAGCGGGCCCAGCCGTAATGAGTCTCCCCGTCGATTACAAACTTCAGGCCAACATAACGGTCTTTTACGTTCCCTCCACTGGGAGCCCAGGGACCGTAATATCTCGGCGGTTCACCATCGGTGGCCGACACTAAGCCCATAAAGAAATGGCTGGCCGCAAACTTTCCTTTGGGGCCAACCTTAGTGCCGGCAGGCAGGGCCGACACGCCTGCATTCACGCCGCAAACCTCATTACTCTGCACCGCTCCGGTCACGGTCAGCCCAGCGTCGGAGTTAAACGTGTAGGTCTCCCTTCGTGCGCCGCCGAGGAATGTGCTGGCGAGAAAACTAAAATCCGGAATACCATCGCCGTTCACATCCAGAGAAAAAGCTGTATTTATTGGTAATTTCTGATGCGTCGGCGTATAGACCACTTTGCCTTCTGCATTCGGCGCCGACGCGAGTATTCCCACCCCGCTCGCGGCAGCCAAAGCCGCATATCCCAAGAGCTTTTTCTCCAGAGCTGAGGTTAACTGGGTTGCGTCACGTGACTTCAAGGACGAATCAGTGGATGTGTGTCGCGGCATAACTAGTCCTCCATGAGAAGTTCTCTTGCCGTTAACGCGAAGCTTATCGCTTTCGCGCCACGACGGGCGCAAACCAGAGGAGGCGTTGATTCTCCGTCTCTCACATCGCTAAGTCAAGATGAAAGCTCGGCAATATTTAGTTTGAATAAGCTAGGAACAATTTCTGCTCTACAACTGTACGTCAACAGAGGGAAGCACAGAGGGAAATATGATGGCGAGTGGACGCAGTTCGCCCATATCTCGAACCCCACATTTGTTCTTTGGAGCCACCACTGCACAAAGATGGCCGCCCCTCAGCACCCCGTTGAAGCCGCGCTAGCGCGCCCTCGCCGCGGATCGATCCCTGACCTCACCCACTCTTCCGCATGTTTCTCCCATTGCGCATCGCTCGACGCGTCGATATAGCGCTCATACTCGTAAACCCCGGATTTCTTCGCCAGGCGCATGAATTGAATGGTGACGATCGGATCTCCCAAAATGACGGCCGAGCGTTCCAATCCGCCATCGCGGTACAGCATCTGTCCTTTCACGATCTCGGCTTGAACCTCGGGCGGAAGCAGCTCCAGACCTCGCATGTCAATGATCACCCCGAAAGGCTTCTTGCAAGTGCTGAGTGCTTTTTTGCTCTCCTCGAACCAAGGCAGCAGATCTGCCTGGGTCACGATGCCGTCGAAGGTCAGCTTGAATCCGATGTCGGTTTTTTCGATTTTGTACATGCTTATCCCTATCCGGTTTCCTATATATCGGCAACCGGGCGCTCGAACATAACGCCGCACGCAGCGCGCTTTCCATAAGCTGAGTCGAATCAGCGCGGTACGTTTTTCGTAAATTTTCCCGCTCCAGGTAACGATCCACAGCCTTCTGCGGTTAATCTTCTCCTAACCACCTCGTCAATCTGTTTCTGTAGAGGTGCATGATGTATCGAACGAGTAGTTCCTCCCCCGTGTCGCAGTGGCTGTGTGTTTTCGTCGCAGTCGTATTGCTTCTCTCTCTATCCCAACCCAGTGTGGCGCAGCAGCGTACCTTGCTGACTCGTCATGTCCGCGAAGCCGTGCTCAATGGCCAGGCTCCGATTGTTGGTCATCTGCCCGCCAATCAATCGCTGTGCCTGGTTCTGGCTCTCCCTTTGCGCAACCAAGCCGAGCTCGACAGTTTTCTCGAGGACCTCTACGATCCTTCGAGCCCCTCCTACCATCAGTTCCTTACCGTGGAGCAATTCACCGCCAGGTTCGGCCCGACGCAGCAGGATTACGACTCCGTGATTCAATTCGCAAAAGCCAACGGATTCGAAGTCGTTGCTACGTCGCGCAATCGTGTGAACCTCGATGTCACCGGCTCCGTCGCTGACATTGAGAGGGCGTTCCACCTGAACATGAGCGTCTATCAGCATCCCACCGAAAACCACACTTTCTATGCCCCCGACCGCGAGCCCTCGCCAGACTTGGCAGTCCAACTCTGGCATATTACCGGTCTCGACAACTATTCCACCCCGCATACCGCGCTGAAGACCAGAAGCGTACAAGAAAACTCGGAGGCGAAGTCGAACGCCACCACCGGTTCCGGCCCCAGCGCATCCTTCCTCGGCAGCGACATGCGCGCTGCCTACTACGGAGGCACTTCTCTTACCGGCAGCGGCCAATCGCTCGGCTTGTTCGAGCTTCTCGGCACCGATCTCACCGATCTCACCGACTACTATTCCAACGCTCACCAAACCAACAGCGTTCCCATAACTCTGAAGTCCGTCGACAGCCAGAGCACCAGTTGCACCGACAATTCCGCAGGTGGCGATTGCGACGATACCGAGCAAACTCTCGATATGACGCAGGCCCTCGGCATGGCTCCCGGACTTTCGAGCCTAGTGATGTACATCGGCACCGGCGGCAAATCCGGGCAATCGGTCGACGATGCCGCCATCTTCAACGCTATGGCCACGGCCAGTCCGTTGAACGCGCAGTTGAGTTCGTCGTGGGCATGGAGTTCGGTCGATCCGAATACCGACAATCCCTACTTCGAGGAGTTCGCTGCGCAAGGTCAGAACCTGTTCCAGGCCGCGGGCGACTCCGGTAGCTGGCAGTCAGCGGAATTTGTGTGGCCAGCCGACGATGTCTATCTGACTTCGGTGGGCGGCACCGACTTGACCACCAGTAGCGCCGCTGGCCCATGGAGTTCAGAAACCGCGTGGGCCGATGGTGGCGGCGGGATTTCTCCCAACGACTTCGCCATCCCTTCCTGGCAAACAGCTGCCGCCAGCTCCTGCTCATCTTGTTCCAAAACTTACCGCAACGGCCCGGACGTTTCGGCGAACGCCAATTACACCTTTTATGTTTGCGCCGACCAGGGTAGCAACCCTTACTTTGGCGGCCAAGAGTGCGGTGCGAATATATTCGGTGGCACCAGCTTTGCCGCCCCCATGTGGGCCGGCTATCTGGCTCTAGTCAATCAGCAGGCGGTGGCCGACGGAGAAAAAACCCTCGGCTTCATCAATCCGGCGCTTTATTCCATCGGATCGAGTTCCAGCTACACCACCAATTTTCACGACATCACCAGCGGATGCCAGAGCAGCACAGACGCCTATTGCGCGACCACCGGTTTCGATCTGGTCACCGGTTGGGGAAGCCCGAACGGCGCAAACCTGATCAACACCCTGGTCCGTCCAGTGATCACGTCGCTCTCACCATCGTCGTTGACCACGCAGGTAAGCTCCGGCTACGTGGTCATCCTAGGTTCCAACCTGGATAACTCGAATGGCACAACCACCACCACCATCAGCGGCAACGGCATGACCTGGACCACTTCCTACGTTTCGGCGAACCAGATCAATGTCGAGTACACGCTAGCCTCGAATGCGACTTTAGGCGCGCGCACCGTGACCGTCACCACCAACGTGGGCTCAGGAACCGCGCCGCTCACCATCACCAACGCAACCGCGCCTCCGCCCGCAATCAACAACGGCGGAATCACTCCCTCATCAATCACGCAAGGCAGCTCCGGCTACGTGACGATCTACGGCGAAGACTTGCAGAACACCGCAGGATCAACCACCACCACGATCAGCGGAAGCGGCGTAACCTGGACCGCAACCTACATCTCGCCAACGCAAATCAACGTGCACTACACGGTGGCATCCAATGCCCCCACAGGCGCGCGCACGGTAACCGTCACCACCACGTCCGGATCAAGCACCGGTCCCATCACAGTAGCCCCGTAGTCATCCGGCCAACCATCAGCGTCCACCCTTCCGTAAAAATGCGGAAGGGTGGACGCCCTCCGCATCAGGTGGAAAAGTTCTGCTTTAGCTCGCCTTCACGGTAACGCTGCCAGATGCTCCTCCGGTTTCCTCCACACTTCGAGTCCCGGTGCACCGAGGGCCAACAAACCAAGATTCGCGGATGCCGCCGACGATGGCGCAAACATATCTTCCGGTAGCAGCATCTTCGCCTCGCCCGTCGGTCCCTGCGCCACACCCGTAGTGATGACCTTGTTCGGTACCGTCTCGTACGCATAACCCGTAATCGTAGCGGTTTCGCCACTCGAAGTATAAGATCTGGAAACCCGCACCCACCCGTAGTGCAGATTTCCTTTGGTATCGACGAACTTCACGCCCAGATAGCGGGCCCCAGCGAAATTCCATGGGCAAGCATAGAAGTCGCCGCCGCTGATGGGGTTTTCGTAGTCCCAGTACATCGCTCGAGCTCCCGCCCCTTTAAATCCCGCTGACGGCCCAACTCGCCGGCCCGGGGCCAGCGCCGCAGCGCAATACATCGAGCCTTCGCCAACGAATCCCGCTTTCTTGCCCGTCTGCCAGATTTCGTTGGCGCCCTCGGTCGGTATCACTTTCATCGCCGAGCTAAAAGCGGGAGGACAGTTCGAGGAGCAAGTCTGGCGGCGGACCCCGTTGTGTTTCGGCCCCTTCTCGTTGCCCCAGGAGAGGCCAAAATCCATTTGACCGTCGCCGTTGATATCGAATTGAACAACTCCTCCGTTGTACGGAATTGAAATGTTAGCCGGATGTGCCACCACCTCAGCCTCCGCAGGCTGCGTCTGGGCTATCCCAACCCCCGCCGCCGTGGCGGCAACTGCGTAGCTAAGCAACCTCGCATCCAGCTTGCCCGTGAGCGGGGCCGCCTCCCGCTTCTGCGCGAAATGTTTTTTCTCGGTTTGTCCTTGGGTCATAGTGCCTCATCCCCCATCGAATGGAATTCCCGGACCGCCCTAGGAAGGGTGGTGGGCACACAATTTATCCCGGTTACCTCGGCCTGTCAACGTGATTTTGGAGGTTACCAGCTCGCCGTAGGCCCGATACTCACTGCCCCTATTACTGTCTTTTGTGGCCTGCCGGGTCGAGCGCCCGCAGCTAGGCTTGCAGTACGCCCAATCTTTCAGAAAGGACGAGAACACAGTTTTCGGGTTTGTACACGGGCAAGTGGCTTAACCATCGGTACAAGATGCCTAACATAGTGGATCTATCGATCGCAAATTCGGAACAGTTCGTCCTATTTTCACGACTTCCTCGAGGAATTCGTCCGAAATATCAAGGTGACCTATGGGGCACTCGTTTTAACCGGAAAAATGCTTCTTGACTCAACTTTCCTTCAAATCCACATGCTGAATCTTCTCAATGCAACGCCCAAGAAACCGCTCTCCGAGCCTGCGAAATTTCTCTACAGAATCGGTAGCAAAGAACTGAATTCGCGGAGGTGACCGCCGCTCGTCACTATTAGCATCTCCCGGAATCAGCCTCCCAATTTGCCCGGCCACAACCCGCGCAGTCGATTCCGCCGAATCCACAATGCTCACGTGCCCGGGCGCAACCCGCCGCAACAAAGTCTTTATCAGGGGATAATGCGTGCACCCAAGTACCAGCGTATCTGCATCCCCAAACCCATCAGCAAAAGCCTCGCCAAGATAGATGCGAGCCACCTCTTCGGTCACACCGTGCTCCACCCATCCCTCCTCCACCAGCGGCACCAGCAGCGGACAAGCCTTTTCCCGAGCCCGTAATCCACGCCTCTCCAGGGCTCTCAAATAAGCGTGGCTGGAAACCGTAGCCTCGGTTCCAATCACAACCACCTTCTTATTACCGCTAACCGACGCCGCAGCCTCAGCCCCCGGTTCGACCACTCCCACAACCGGCACATGCGCCGCACTCGTAATTCGATCCAGCGCCAGCGCAGTAGCCGTATTGCAAGCGATCACCAAAATCTCTGCCCCATGCGTTTCCAGGAAGTGGGCCGCCTTACCGGCGTAGCGTGCCACGGTTTCAACCGACTTGGAGCCATAGGGCAACCGCGCGGTATCGCCAAAATAGAGGTAATCGGCGGAAGGAATAAGTTCGAGGAGAGCTTTAAGAACAGTAAGCCCACCAAATCCAGAATCAAAGACTCCAATGATGGGACGCCGTGTGCTAGCGTTCAAAAAGGTTTTCCTTGGTGTAACTTGGTGCCCTTAGTGGTTGAACGTCTTTAAGGAAGTCAATCCTGCCTTCGGCTGGATGAACCGATAACTGCATCCCCCACAAAATCGGAAGTTCGTCCGCAGCACCCCCCCGGCGGAATCGGCGCCCCATGCGGACAAGTCCGCGGATGCCCAAGAAAAGCGCAGATCTTATCCGTAGCCTCAGGCGAAAGAATATGTTCAAACTTGCAGGCCTGCTGTTCAATCTCCGACTCGCTATCCATAGCTAAACTGTCAGTAAAAAGCCGCTCCGCCAGCCGGTGCCGCCGGATGATGCTCCCAGCGCGCTCGCGCCCGCGCTCAGTCAACTCAACAATCAAAGTCCCATCGCCCATCGAGGCCGACACAGGTTTCAAAGCATCATGGCAAGGATTCACAAACGGCCGATGATCGTGCGCCTGCGGCGGATGCGGCGCCGAACTCACCAGCCCCATCGCCATCATCTTCTCAATCGCCAGACTCACCGGCAGCGCCCCATGCACCTCCATGCGCTCGACTTCTGCAATTTCGCCGTGCTCGCCGAGTACCCACAGTTCTTCGAGAACCTCATCAAACTGCTCCTCATCCGCCATCGCAAAAACTTCCTGCGAGGCAATCTTGCCATGATGAAATTCAATCCTCCGATCCGCCAGCCGCGCGACCACCGGATCGTGAGTAACCATCACAATCGTCCGCCCCTGCTGATGAAACTCGCGCAACAATCGCAGCACTAACTCTTCATTCACCGCATCAAGATTCCCCGTAGGCTCATCCGCCAGAATAATCTTCGGATCGTTAATCAAGGCCCGCGCAATGCAAACCCGCTGCTGTTCGCCGCCCGAGAGCTGCGATGGCAAATGATGCGCCCGATCCCCCAACCCAACCCGCGCCAGAGCCTCGACCGCCTCTTTCTCATCCGTCATGCTGTGAAAATATTGCGCCAGCATCACGTTCTCAACCGCGGTGAGAAAAGGAATGAGATGAAACTGCTGAAAGATAAACCCGATCTTCTCTGCCCGCACGCGATTCAATTCGCCCGCCGAAATCCCCGCCACATTCTGCCCATCCAACCAAATCTCGCCGGTCGTAGGCCGATCCAAACACCCGATCAAATTGACAAGCGTTGACTTGCCAGATCCTGAAGGCCCCATGATCGAAAGCCATTCGCCCGCCGCAACATGCAGAGAAATGTGATCCAGCGCATGTATCGCGTTCTCTGGGGCGCCCCATTTCTCCCCTCCTTTAGGAGAAGTGGGGCCCTTCGCGGCCTGCGCCGGATAAAGCTTAGTAACATCCTTAATCTGAATCATCACTCACCCCTCAGGATGACCGCCGGCTGCACCCGACGCAGCAAAGAAATCGGCAGAATCGCCGCCAGCAGCGTAACGATCATGCTACCAGCCATCACAACCGGCAGCACGCTAAAGCGAGGCACAACCGGCGCGTGAAAGTTAACTCTTCCGATCCAAGCGGCGATCCCAATCCCCAGCCCGAATCCAATCACCGCACCCAGAGCTCCCAGTGCCGCCGCCTCAGTTGCAAAAAATCCATTCAGCAATCGATCCGATGCTCCCAGCGCCTTCATGATGGCAAAATCCCGCCGCCGGTCAAACACCCATCCCATCAAAGTGGAGAGTACGCACAGAGCCGCCGTCAAAATAATGAGCGCAGCCGCAGCCAGCAAAGTGGACCGAGTCTTGCCCAACACCCGCGCCTCACCCTCCACAATCTGCCGCACCGGCCGCACGTCTGCAGCGGGAATCGCCGATGTAAGCTGATTCATAATCGCTGAAATCTCTTCCGGGGACCCCGTCGCCGCAACCTCAATCGTTGAAGGCGGCACTCCAGTCCACGCCGTAAAATCCGTAAGCGATAAATAAATTCGGCTGTCTTCCGCTCCGCCAGTGCGCACGGTTCCAGCAGAAGTCACATGAATCGTGCGCCCCTGAAAACTCAAATCGAACGGCTGATTCCTCGGTGCAACCACCGGAAGCGCCCGCACGCCAACCAGAGCCTCTTGCGCCGCCGCAGGCCACGCACTCACCGACCACCATTTGTCCAACTGCTTCACGCGATCAAAATCCGCGCCCGCGACCACAATCGGCTGACCATCGCCAGTCCGCGCCACAATCAAACCGAAAGGCGCGACCACCCCGCGCCCCGCAAGTACTGATTCAACCTTCGCCTGCGCGTCACCGGGAAGGGACGCGCCGTCCCGGCCCACGACAATGATGTTCGCGCCATAATTGCGAAACTCGCGCTGCAACTTCGCCTGCACATCGACATACAAATTCAGCATCGCCGTAGCCACCGCCGCCGCCACAACCATGGCAAACAAAGCTGAAGCCGCGCGCCCACGCCGCAGCACCGCCGCCCGCACCAGCATCCGCAAGAACATCGAAGTATGCACAGCCCGTGCCCGGCTCGTTCTCACGTCCTGTACCTGCGAGCCACTCACAGTTCACCCCGCAACGCAAACACCGGATCCAGTCCGACAGCCTTCCGAATCGCCGCCGCACTCCCGGCAAAAGTAACGATCACCGCAATCCCCAGAATCACAGGAAACAGCACCGGCTGAATCGAAATCTGCGAATTGAAAATCGACCGCCCAATCTGCCGCGCCAGCAGACCACCGGCAACAAACCCAACAAATCCCCCAATCAAAGCCAGCAGAGTAGCCTCAGCAAAAAACACCGACGCCACCGCCACCCGTCCCGCTCCCAGAGCCTTCATCAACCCAACTTCCGCCCGCCGCTCAAAAATCGCCGTAGCCATAGCCGCAGAAACCGCCAACGCCGAGGCGAACAAAGCCGCCAAGGTCACAAGAAAAATCAGTCCCTCAATCCGCGTCAAAACCGCGCCTTCATTCTGCGCGACCTGCCGGATCTGCTCCGCGTGCGAATGTGGAATCGCCTCCGCCAACTGAAATGCGATCGACGCCGCATAAGGCGAGCAGTACCACCGGTCATAAACCGCGCCCGACATACTCTTCGGATCACGTCGTCCCAATGCATCTTCCGGCTTAGTCAGCGCGCTAATGTAAACCCGCCGTACTGCGCCCGGCTTGCCGAGAATCGACTGCGCCAAAGCCAAAGGCCCCACGATCTGGTCATCCTCATTCCCTCCGCTGGAAAGAATCCCGCTCACACGCAACGATCGTCCGGATAGCGTAATCGAGTCGCCAGGCCGAGCCCCGATCCGTCCGGCCAGCCGCTCTCCGACCAAAACATCGCTAGAGCTATCCGCAGGCCACTCTCCAGAAACCCTCCAAAACGGATACGTAGACCGCACGCCAGTAGTGAATTGTTCTTTGCCGAACGTCATGCCCTTGGCGAAATAAGTTCCAAGCAAAGTAAGATTCTCGCTCTTCCCATCGCGCTGCACGGTAACATTCACCGGCAGCATCGGCGCAAATCCAGTAATGTTGTTGTGCCAGAAAGTGCCTTTGATCTTCGGCAGGTCGGCTTCGTTCAGGAAGGCCCCATCGCTAGGCGGCTTCAGGTTGACGCCGCCAATTTCCACATCCAGCGTATCTTCCTGGGGAGTAACCAGAAGATTCGCTCCAATCGTGCGCAACTCGCGATTAATCTTGTCGCCAATATCGGTAGCCACGGCAATCATCGCAGTAGCCACGGTCACGCCCAAGGTAATTGCCGCGCCCGCCAGTAATTTGCGCCGTTTCTGGCGCCGGAAGGATTCGTACACCAGGCGGACGAACACTTACTTGGCTTCGAACAAGTGGCCCCCGGCCGCAATGTCCGCCTCCTGAATAATGACCGCATCGGTAGTCTGCGTAGCCTTCAACGGAATCGGATTGCACCCGCCCGTCGCTCCCACCGACTGCGGATTAATCGGCGCAGCGCAGTTCTTGCAAACCACCCCATTCGCAGTCTTATAAAAACCCACCGCCCCGCAAATTTCGCAAGCATCAAACACGGTAGCGATCTTTCCATCCGGCTTTTGATAAAGCCAAAACCGCACCTCAGCTCCGTTCTCCTTAGCCTCATAACGATGCAACTCGCCATCGGCAACCTGCGCCAGCGGGATCGTCAATTTTCCATTCGTAAAACTGACCTCGGCAGCGGGCGACAGCGCGCTAACGCTCTTCGCATAAATGAACTCGGCCGTAATCAGAGTAATGAACACGAACGAAAAGCTGTAAAGCGCGGCCATCCAAAGCCGCTCTTTGCGAGCCGTCCACATCGCTTTACGCCGCTCCGCAGGCGAGTCCGGCACAGCCGCAGGCTGCCGCCGCTTCGCGTCAAACAAAACCATCAACCCAGCCATAGCCAGAATCGTCACAAAGAAAAACCATTCATTCGCCACGATTGGCCCGATCAAAGACATCTCCGTCTTCGACGACGGCAGCACTCCGCTCTCCGAAAGCTCGTGCAATCCCGAGATCAACAACTGCGCCGCTACCAGGAACAGAATGGCCGTCGTGACACGGAAGAATTTCTGCAGATTAATCCGTACGCTGCCCTTCACAAACATCACGCCAAAAGCAATTGCCGCTCCAACCCCGAGCAGAGTCCCCAAAAAGCTCATCAGCTCGGTAGAATTCAGCGTCACCGCGGAGAGAATCAAAACCGTCTCCGCGCCCTCGCGCAGCACCATCAAAAACACGAAAAAGAACAGCCCAATCCAGGCGTCGTTGCCCGCCAGCAGCCCAACCTTCCCCTCAATCTGGCCTTTCAGCTTGCGCCCCGTCTTCATCATGAAAACCACCATGGTGATAACGAAAAACGCGGCGACCAACATCACCCAGCCCTCAAACGCATCCTCATTCAAATTCAACCGCGACATCAAAATGGCT
>Ga0116135_1000667_pt1 | contig 18648 bp, 19 predicted proteins | sample June2015DPH_20_1_FD_89738 | JGI IMG/M metagenome (GOLD analysis project Ga0116135, IMG submission 89738) | Peatland microbial communities from SPRUCE experiment site at the Marcell Experimental Forest, Minnesota, USA - June2015DPH_20_10 | ecosystem: Environmental > Terrestrial > Soil > Wetlands... | reverse complement strand
GATAACCTTCATTGATAATTTCCCGCATTCCGGGAGCCAACACCAGGGCATCCATGAGTCCATCAGCGTGACGCCCTAGCCCTTTACCATCGGCGCGCCGTGGCGTGGCTGTAGGAAAGAGCCCGCGAGCGTGGGGGAACATCTTCGCAGCTCGCCCCCATTTGTTCGCTGCTAAAACATGATGTCCCTCATCCTGAACTTGCAAACGAACTTGGTGAAACCAGGGCTCATTGTCCATTTTGATGATTGTGTCAACGCCCCCAACTCCAGCTTTTGCCGTTGGGTCAATAAAACTGTACCCAAGTTCCATCACTTGCAGAGCCGTAATCACGCGAACTAGAGATTTGTTGGAGCCTATAATTCGATGCCGAACGCCGTTCCGTGCAAGGGCTATTGCAATTTGACTCACCAGCTCTTGCCTATGAGCGATTGCAATTGAGGCTCCCGGTTCGTCATACATAATTTTCGAGAGTACAACCGTCTTTCCGCTCCCCGTGGCGGCCACTGGCATTACATTTTGAGCGCCGGCGTGCCACGCGCTATAAATGTCGTACTCTAGTTTTGGCTGGAATCCTCTAAGTGGAACTGGGGGCATTTCGTTTCATCTCCAGATACTTTCCGTATGCTTCGCTTTTTGGTTGAGTAAGCCCAAGCCCTTTACACCAATAATCGTTTCTCAAGAGGACTTTGCACATCCGTCGCCAACTAGGTGCCCAATGAGCGTCCTCCAGTTCTTTCGGAGCTTCATCGGGGATTGTTTTATATCCGCGTGCCCGCCAACCTCGAATAAAAGATTGGAATCGTTTGATGTAATGCTCGCGGGTTTTCTTCGGAAGAGACTGGAGTAGCAGGTTACAAAATGACTTCCAGGTATGAGCGCCGGGCTTAGTGATTTTGTTATATCCCATCACATTGCCGTTCTGTTCAACGTAGAGGGCACCGAAGTTTGCGCCGTTCACGCGCGCAATAAGTTTGTACCAAGTCTGAGGTTCAAGAATGTGATAAAGCCAAAGCCCTTTTCGTTGATCATCTCCGTAAGGCTGGCAGAGTCGCTGTTGACTCAGTTTCACTCCCGCTCGATACATTTGATCGTAAATAGAGTTATGAGGGAGATGGGGATATCGAGCAACGAATCGCCAGTCATCTTCGGTTTTCCAGTCATAAATGGGATAAACATTGTAAAGCTGCTCATCGATTCGGGTTGTCCATCGCCGGCCTTCAAACGTTTCTTTGTCAAAAACTGCGATAGTACGAAATCGATTGAGACTCTCGTCGGCGCGTATACCAATGAAACCTGCGGTACGTTGACCCTGAGCATACCAAAGCCCCCACAAAACGATGATTTCTTCGAACTCCATTCCCTTGATAAACCAGGGATAATCGGATTCAGTTTTCGCGCCGCTCGGCATAGAGCGAACCCAAATATCTTTCTTTTCAACGTCCCATGGAATCCATCTGGGCTCGAAATTTGTCACGGCGTTGCGGAGTAAAATAGGAAGGCACGCCCAATGGAGGTCGATGTGATCTTTGTAAAGCGCGACTACTTTTTCGATGTGATCGATGGTAGCAGTGTATTGAGCTTCGAGATCGATGATGAGGATTCCGACAATCCGATTCCTTCGGATGGCCTCTTCCATAACCAAATGCAGAGTGACAGTCGAATCCTTACCCCCGCTGAACGAAACGTAAACCTTCTCAAAATGATCGAAGATGAATGATATTCGGTCGCGGCTGGCTGAGAGCACGTCAATTTGTTTGTAACTCTTCAAATTTGGCATTAGTAAAGGTTAGCCTCCGTCTTCGATTGAGCTTCATCCATTTTGAGCATCTGTCTTCCGTTCATCAATAACCACGCATTAAGCGCATTGAGGGCGGCTTGGTTGGCTAATAGTTGCTCTGGTTCTGTGAGTAAATTGAAACTTCCACGAAAAATCGATCCAATTCCTTGCTCGATACATAAGGATGCTTGGCCAAGCCATGCAATTCGATTCATTCTTTCGTTCGTCAAATAATGTTCGCAACTTCTTTTCCATTCGGAGATCACTCGCGTCAGAGCACGTTGAAATCTGGGAATATCTCGCAGCATTTCACAATAGATACGTTCACAATCGTCTTTGCTCAGTCCGTCGGGGAGATTCATTTTGTAGAAGCCAGCCGGATAGCATTCCCACTGTTCCCAGGTATGCAGGATGCGACCATCCTCAATTTCTATTGGTTCACTATTCTCTTGAATCGGCACAAAATCATCTTTCAAATCTTCTACATCCCACGATGCTGAAAATTCCTGATCGGCGAATAATTCAGCTAGTCCTGTGATCTGGCAAAGACGTAACACTTCGTCCGGTTCCATACCGAGATTCTTGGAAATTTTTTCATCACTCCAATTTCGGCGTTTAAGCTCAATTACAATGTCGCTCATGGAATCGACTTTATGTTTACCCCTGGCTCGATTGTGACGGATTGTGGCCGCCATCCGATCTGCTTTGTCATATCGATCTTTATTAATTGACACGATAGGCAGGTATCCACGAATACGCTCGCGAACCTCCGGTAATTCTCGCCCCACTCTATGACGGTGAAATCCATCAACAACCTCATGGGAACCTTGTTTGTCCGGCATTGTGACAATTGGCTGCGTATAACCGTCGGCTTGAATTGAAACCTTAAGCAATTCCATTTCAGGGGGAGCAACTTCATTTGGGTTGTAATCGTTGGCGTAAATTTTATCAATCGGAACCCACTTAACGAAATCAACAGGTTCGTCTCGAAACGGACTAATTTCGTGTAAAGTTTCGCGAATTCGATTAATCGATTCGACCAAATCGTCTTTATCGAGCATTTGAATCAAACCTAAAATGGTTTCAAGAATCACGAAAAATCTCCTATTGACACAAGCGTCAATATACTTTATCGTTGCATTCGCGTCAATCCAAAATGAAATCGGAGGGTTTTACGTGATTACGATTCAAATTGATCCAACCATCCATTCCAAGCAAGTGAAGGAACTCGCCGGCGCACTGGTGTTGGCGTTGTTGGGAGAGCTTGAGGAAGATGACCAGCCCATTCCAGTTGAAGTTCTAAAGCAAGTTGAACTGAGTCCGGAGGCTGCTTTTCTTCCAAACGTACCAAATCCCCCGCCCATTTCTACCGTTGGGCCTCATTTGGTGATACCAAACCCTCCACCGCCGGCGATTGTTGCCCCTGTTGCGGCTCCGCCGGCGATTGTTGCCCCTGTTGCGGCTCAGCCGGCTATGACGGCATCTCTAGGAACTACGGTTGCGAGCCCTTCGGGAGCACCCCCGGCCGCCCCCGCAACCATACAACTTGACTCCAAAGGCCTTCCGTGGGATTCCCGCATTCACGCCAGTTCCAAAGGTCAGAATGGGGACGGCACATGGCGCGGAAAGCGCGGCGTTGATGACGCGCTCATTGCCGGTGTTGAAGCTGAACTCCGTAAGCTCATGGCGATTCCCGCGCCTCCATCTCCCATGCCGGCGCTAACACCAGGCGCAATGATTCCGCCTCCACCGCCGGTCGCTCCAGCTCCGGCCGCGCCAACCGCTGACGCACAAGCCGAATACGTTGCTCTGGTGATGCAAGTTGCGGCGCTAATAGGACAGAACAAAATCAACAATGATCAATTGCAACGTTGTTTCGCGGCCGTAGGCATCACTCAGATGCAAGATTTGGGAATCCGCCTTGACTTGCTTCCCACGCTCCGCGGGATGATCGATGGAATCGTAGCGGGTCAAAACGCATGACCAACGGTCACGCATTTTTGCCGCCGTCTGGAGCCTCATCGTGGAGCCTTTGCGCCATGTGGCCTACGATGAATGCGCGCTACCCTCAAGAGTCCGAAGTTTCTGCCGTCGAGGGTAGCGCCGCACATGAAGTTGCGTGGATGATGTTCAACAAACAGCCCGTCAAAGCAGGGGATAAAATTCCTCCAAGTTCGACTGCCACTGAGGAAATGATCGAAGGGGCAGAACTACTCTGCGATACAATCCAGGCTTTGAATGCTAGCGGAATCCATCATTACGTTGAAAAATGGCTTCCCGCAAATATCATTCACGAAAAATGTTCTGGACGGCCAGATTACTGGATTTGGGATCATAACAAACAGTCAATCTCAATCATCGATTACAAATTCGGTTTTCGTTTCGTGGATGAATTTTTCAATCCTCAGGGGCTGATCTATCTCGCCGCAATCATTGAATTCCTTTCCAGTAATTGGCAGAAAACTTGGGACCAATTTCCACTCTCAACTCAAGTTAGTTTTACAATTGTTCAACCGCGTTGTTATTATCGTGGGCTCCCTGTTCGAACTCACAATTTCACAGTGTTACAAGCAGTTGAACACTTCAATCGATTGCGCGCGGCTGCTGAAGCTTCTTTGGTTGCTGAACCTCTCGCTACAACCAACCCAAATTGCATTTATTGTCCTGGCCGCCATGCGTGCTCAGCTCTCCAGCTCGCTGCGTACAGTGACGCGGAAATGTCCAACTCTCGCACGCCCCTGGAGCTTTCGCCAGTGGCCGCCGCTCTTGAGCTTCGATTCCTCATACGAGCATTCGAGCGCCTGGAGGCTCGCATAGATGGTCTGAAAGAATTGACTATCGCGAACATGAAGCGTGGGGAGCCAATCCCCTATTTCCACATTGAGCCTGGTTTCGGTCGTACAGTGTGGAAGATTCCCAACACTCAAATTATCGAAATCGGCCGGCTCTTTGGGAAGGATTTAAGTAAGCAAGAGACTGTAACCCCGAAACAGGCAATTCAAATGGGCATACCTGAAGCTGTGGTAAATGGTTCCAGCATGACTCCCACAACCGCAACCAAACTCATACCTGAAAAGTCAACCGATGCCGCAAAGGTTTTCGGTCGATAGGAGAATCAATGGCAAACGAAAAAGTGAATATCACGTCCCCGGTTGGACGTTTCGTCATGGGGAGCTTATACAAGCCCCGAACTACCGATTTTGACGGCAAACCGCTTGTTTTTAAAACCGGCAATCAAGCCGGTCAACCGCGAGTTGATTACTTTATCGCGCTCGCGATTCCCAAGACGGGCGAAGCTCATTGGGGACATACGCCGTGGGGAGCGAAAATCTGGCAAGTGGCCTGTGCTGCATTTCCGCAAGCCTCACAGCGTCCGGATTTCGCGTGGAAAATCGATGACGGTGACTCCACGATTCCCAACAAACGGAACCGCCGTCCTTGCGACAATGAGGGTTGGCGCGGTCACTGGATTCTAAAAATGTCCGGAGGTTTCGCTCCCAAGATTTACAAAGTTGAAGGCAACGCATGTGTGCAGGTTGTGGAGCCCGATTTCCTCAAGCCTGGTTATTACATGGAAGTTGCTTTTAGCGTTGACGGCAACGGCCAACAGAATAACCCCGGAATTTACCTCAATCATTCGATGGTTTGTTTCCGTGGTTTCGGTCAAGAGATTCAATTTGGCCCGAACGTGGAGGAAGCCGGTTTTGGCGCGTCCCCATTGCCCGCCGGCGCGAGCGCCGTGCCTTTGGCGTCTTCCGTGGCTCTCCCTGGTATGCCGCCGCCGGCCGCTCCGGCGCCTCCACCGATGGCCGTACAGCCCAATCCTGGTTTCCTCCAGGTTCCTCAGCCAAACCCTACGACCGTTGTACCTGGAGTACCGGCAAGTTCGCAACCCATTGTCCACGGTGCTGTGACTGCATACCCTTCTAACGTCCCACCAGCTCCGCCAATGGCTCCGGCGCCTCCGGCTGCCCCATCTTATCGTATGACGGAAAAGGCGGCCGGTGCTACTCGTGAGGCATTTCTCGCGGCCGGATGGGATGACGCCCGGCTCATCCAACAGGGTTTCATGTTGCCGTAACCAGTTTCGTCCCCTCCGTAAAGGTGGAAGAGTAGCTCAGTTAGCGAGAGCCTTTGGCGGACCCTGGCCTGTGCCACTACTCAAGGGGGCGAATTCACCAAAAAGAGGAGAAAGACAATGGGAGCGGGGATTGAATTTAACACTGACGTAGGACGGGGAATAACGACCTTTCAGGCTTTCCCGGAAGAGATTTTGCTTGATCCAGAGATGAACGGCCGGCATGAACCTACGGACGTAACGGACCTTGCGGCCGATATTGCGACCAGAGGGCAATCGACACCAGTTGTCTGTCGGAAGGATGACAAGGGGAATCCCGTCCTCGTATTCGGCCACAGGCGCTACCAAGCCGTTTGCTTGTTGAACGAACAAAACCCCGACGCGCGCCGCAAGCTGAATTTCATCTATCGCCGGTACACGGAGATAGAGGCATTCATTGAAGCGATCTCGGAGAATCGATTCCGCAAAGACGTGACGCCGATGGACGATGCAAATAACATGGAAATCCTACAGCGCCGTTTCGGGAAGACAATTGAGGATATTGTCAAAGTTTATTTTCCGGAAGCGAAGGAACCCGATGACGTAAAAGGCGCGTTGAAGTTTGTCAAGGATAGGCTCGCGCTCATCGAACTTGCGCCTGAGGCTCAGACGGCCGTTCGGGAGAAACGCATCAAGATTACGGCAGCCGTCAAGCTCTCCAAGCTGAATCGCGAGCAACAGAAAAAGCGGGTGGCTAAAGAGGGTAAAATCAAAGTCGCTGACGTAACAAAACCTCCTAAGAAAGCGAAGCCTGGCAAGATAGCGTCGGCTCTCAGGCAGATCATCGATGCTCTGTTGCAAACGGCTGATTTCGAGAGCTACGATGAGCGTAAGACCGTTTGGATTTCGGTACACGCCGAAGAACTGGTTATCCTCAAGAATTACGTCACGCCGGAAAAATGATCATTCCTCCACCGCCTGGTGGGAAGCCCGTAGCATTCTACGATACGGAAGCTTTCCCTAATTACTGGTTGCTGAAACTCCGGGTCCAAAACGGCCCGGTTTTCAGCTTCCGGTTGCACTATGGAGAGAGTTTCAGCCCGGAGCAAATCCGCGAAATCGAAACTCTCTTTTCTCTTTTCCTGGTTGTCAGCTTCAATGGAAATTACTATGACGTTCCGCTCATCTGTGCGGCGATCATGGGTTTTAAGTGCGAGCAAATCAAATGGCTCTCTGACGAAATTATCGTCAACCAGCGCAAGCCGTGGGAGTTGGGGCTTGCATCCGAATGGAAACCCGCTGACCATATCGATGTAATGCAAGTCCTACCAGGCGCCGGGAGCCAAAAACAATATGCGGGCCGCATCCACTGTAAGACAATGCGAGATTTGCCCTATGAGCCTGATACGTGGCTGACGCCGGCTCAGATTATCCATGTTGACTCCTATTGCGAAAACGACCTCACGGTTTTGGAAGACTTATACAACGCCCTGGAGCCACAGCGCGTCATGCGGGACCATCTCACTCAGCGTTACGGGATGGACCTCCGGAGCAAGTCAGACCCACAGCTTGCGGAGGCTGTTATCAAGCGCCGCTGTGAGCAAGCTATCGGCGCGCGCATTTACAACCCTGAGATAGATTGGAGCGTCAGATTTCGCTATGAGCCTCCATCCTGGTTGAGTTTCCAGGATGCCCGGCTCCGGCACGCATTCGAGCTAATCAAGGGCTCCGTCTTTATGTTGGACGGCGGAGGATATGTCAAGATGCCGCCGGCCCTGGAGGGGCTGGAAATCCCTCTTGGAGCTACCGCGTATAAATTGGGCATAGGTGGGCTCCACTCGAAAGACGAATGCGGAGTCTACAAATCGGACGATTACTTTGTCATCCGCGACGTGGACGTTGCGAGTTACTATCCGAATCTGATTCTGAACTCCGGCAAATGGCCGCCGGCGTTGGGTCAGTTATTCTTGGAAGTTTTCCGAATTATGAAGGATGAGCGCCTTGACGCAAAGGCGCGCGAGAAAGCTCTCAAGAAATCAGGCGATACAACTAGTTCTGAGTTTCAGATTGCTCACGTTGAGAATGAAGGCGGAAAGGTTATGATAAACGGCACATTCGGAAAAACCGGCTCGCCCTTCTCAATCCTCTTTGCGCCTGAAATGATGATTCAAACCACGGTCACGGGTCAACTTTCTTTGCTGATGTTGATTGAGTGGTTTGAAATCCAGGGTATCCAAGTTATCTCCGCGAACACTGACGGAGTGGTCATTCGTTGTCCACGGAACAAAATTGATGTTGCTGATTCAATCGTCAAGTATTGGGAGAAAGTCTCCGGGCTCGAAATGGAGTCAACTGAATACAAAGCCATCTACGCGCGAGACGTGAATAACTATTACGCAATCAAGATGGACGGGGAAGTTAAACGTAAAGGGGAATACAGCACGGCTGGACTCATCGAAAAGAAAAACCCTGACGTTGAGATTTGTTCCGATGCCGTAGCTGAATTTCTTAGCAAAGGAACGCCGATTTTATACACGATTGCGGCTTGCCGTGATATTAGAAAATTCATCACGATTCAAAAGGTATCCGGCGGAGCCGTGAAGCTATGGGGGGAGGGACCACGTAAAGGAACCTTAGTAAGAGATATGGCATCAACCCTGGAAGCTAACGGTTGGAGAAAGAATGGCCGCAAATGGGAGCGCGGCGGAATCCTCACGGACCCAACCAGCGCCTATGAATTATGTTTTCAGCCACAAATGCCGGAAATCTTGGGGAAGGTTGTGCGCTGGTATTATGGCACGCGCTCGCCTGGTCCTATCGTTTACAACAGTAACGGCAACACGGTTTCACTTAGCTACGGGGCTCAACCTTGCATGGTGTTACCGGATGAATTCCCATCGGATATTGATTATCAATGGTATTTGGAGAACTGTTCTAAAATCCTGAAAGACGTGGGTTATTACAATGCTCAGTTTTGAAGAACGTTTTCGAGCGAAGTATTCCCATTGCAGACTTGAAATTGAGTCGCTCTCCAGTTGCATGGACCGATTCCATGTATATGTCGGCAATCTTCATGTTGCGGATTCCGGCGAGCGCGAGCTTGCTTTTCGATGGGCTCTCCAAGATATCAAATCGGGAGCGATTAAGATTCCTGATTCGATTGAACAAATCAGATTATTTCCGGTGGAATTATGACTTTTGATCAACGTTTAGGACTCCGGATATTGGAATCCAGGCAAGCCCGAAAAATGACGGCTCTACAACTTGCAGCGCTCGCCGGCGTACATCGAAATACAATTTCTCGCATTGAAGCCGGCGAATGCCAACCGTTGCTTGAAAACCTTTGGAGAATTTGCCGCGTCTTAGGTATCTCACTTGATTCACTTTTTGACGAACCAAAACCGGCCGTCGACGTGCAACTCACGTTCGTATGGCCACGGAGGGGATATGGAAAGAGCAAGTTGTCAGGCGAGAGAAATAGGGGATCAATACATTTGCCAATCGTGCGGTTTGGCATGGGATTGCAACGACCAGGAGCCGCCAGCATGCCTTCCGCATCCTTCCAGAAGGCCCATAACGCCGCCGGCGCCCGTGTTAGCGTCCAAACCCTTACCCTTGCCTCGGAACGCGCTGCACGAGCCCATAGCGCCGCGCGGCGCTATCCTCCAGCCCGCGAACAAATGCTCAACGTGCGGGACAGAGCTACTTCCGCATGAAATTACGATTTTCAAGAGTGGTCAACTTAAAGGACCGCCGCAATGCGCCCCATGTTATAGAAATAGTCATTAAACGCAACCGGCGCCTCAGAGCGCCTATTTTAGATAATCTGTGAGGCTCCGGAGCCTCTCTGAGATGGTGTCCGCTCTACGGGGCGATATCGGGCTTTTCACCTTCAAGAATTTTCATATCGGCTTGAATGTCAACATCGGCCGTTTTTGCCAGCTTACCCCCGTCTGCAAAAAGCCTAATAATCGCGGGTCCGTCCGTAACCAGCGCAGCAAGTACGCCGGCATCCGCCGCAAGATTGACGCCTTCATTAGCAACCGCGAGCGCGATTGCAGCTCCAAGTGTCTTACATTGGAGTAAATCAGACACCACATCTCCGGATTCGGCCGCAAGCGTGGGGAATTGTTCTTTCAGTTCATCCGCAACCTGGAGTCCGCGGCGCACAGTGGCCATTGCACCGCCGATAACGTCATGCTCGCCAATGTGTAACCAGTGGCCGAGATGCTCCAGACCATCGGCCACTGGGTTTTCGCTGAAAGTTGGATTCTGAAGTGTCATGATCTGCCCGGTTCCGGTTAGATTGTCGCGCCCAAATCTTCTGCGACCGCTTCGCCGCCCGTTACAACCGCTTCGCCTTCCGGTACGAGAACTTCGATATCCGTGATTTCGACGGCGGTAAGCCCGTTCGCTTTGGCAGTCGTTACCGCATTTTCAATGCCGTTGACAAAATTGTGAACGGCCGTTAGTTCTGTCGGCACGTCCGTAAGCAGCTTTCCGAAATTTGCCATTGTGAAACCTTCCTTTTTGAGAGTTGCATCCGGAATGATCCGAACACTTGCGATAATAATACGCCGTAAGCGTGGCGCGTCAACGGAGATTATTTTTAATCCCCATTTGCACCATGAGGTAAGGTACGGTCGTACATCGCTCGAGCGGCCGCATACCCTTCCTTCCAAGCTTTCAGCTCTCTGATATCGAGAGCATTCTTCGTAATGTCGCGCGTATGTTCTTCGAATTGAGTATCGTGATTGTCCAATCGTTTGCCGTGGTTGCTCTGAGTTGACCACAAAACGCCAGCAAAGAAAATACAGGTAATGATTGAAACAATTGTTGGTCCCCACGCTGCCCAGTCCATTATTAACCTCCGAGGTATTCAGCTTGAGCATAAACTAAATTTTCATTACTTCCCACTTGTCCCACTAGATTTGATCCAGCAGGAATATTGACGTATACCTCCAGGTAATCTCCGATAGCACAATAAATGATCACATCGAAAGGAAAACTTAAAGAAACACTGCTCACTTGAGGAAATTGAATTGACTGCTTTCCTTGCGAGCCGTTTTTCCAAACTTGCGATGCATACAAACCAGGCTGAGGGGAAGGATAATAAACCGCTCCTGAAATTCGATAGGCTCCGGCCCATTTTGCAACGAAACCTCCCGTGCCTCCAATTCCGGCCGTTTGGTTCCAAAGGTTAAAAGCGTCAAATTCAACGGTATTGAAATTAACCTTTTGTAAGTTACTTCCCAATGTTTGCTGAGCGGAAGAATACACGCTCGCAAATGCTCGATCTGGAACCCAACCAACTCCCCCGGTATCTGGATTGTTGCTGTTGTTGTCAATGATACTGGTCCAAAAACCTGTACCGGCCGCGTTCAAAAGCCGGGCTCCCTTGGGATAGCCCCCCACGGCCGCGGCAAAAACGGAATCGAATTGAAAAGTAGCGCCGGCGCTCATCCACCAGTCAATCGCGGTTGCTTCATTCAGAATTCCATTCATATCCAAGCCGCTCATCACAACCCCACCGGGAAGCGGAGTCATTGTCAGCGGAGGAAAACCATCATTGTAAGACGCGGCTCCAGGCGTGATGCCAGTTTGTGAAGGCACGGGAATTGTGCGCTTGCCTCCGTAGCCTCCGGACGGAGCCGCGTTGATTGCGAATGCCTCAACAATTTTGTTTGGCGCGCTCGATAATTGCATTAAACCCCCTCGAAAAAAATCCCGTTGCCCATTGTTGTCACAAAAGGTTCTTGCCCGGCGAATCCCACATACGGTCCAACCAGCTCCACAACGTTTATCAGCACACCAGACGGCCGCAAAAAGATTCCGGACGTTTCCAGAATCAAAAGCTGTGTGGCTGTGAGAGCGAACTCGAATTGATATAGCGCGGTCATGTTCCCCGTGTCAACCACATAGGCGCGCACGTTATCGCCGCCCAACCAGTTTTGTAAGAGCTGGTTTATTGCCGGAGCTGACGAAATGGAGATATTCGCAAGAGCCTTGAGCAAAACGAGAGATTGCAAATCCGAGTTGCTGAAATCATCCGGGAGACTGTTTAGAAAGCTCTGAGAGAGCCCGACAATCCGGCTCCAGATTTGCAGCCCATAGAGAGTAATATCCGGGCTGGTTACGTTGAAAATCGTATCGTAAAAATTGTCTATGTCCGCGTGCGGAGAGATGTTCTCATTCATGCCCTGAATCAAGGCAAGTATAGTGGGGCTGTTACCGAATTGAGAAATTACGGTTTGCTCAACGTTCCGCATGATTACACCAGAGTAACAGTGATATTACTGGAGCTGATGGTCGGAGTTTGATCGATGCCGACCTGAACCTCCGTAGAGCTTCCCGGCCCACTAGTCCCTATCTGAATACTCAACAGGGTTACATTCGGCCCTATGGATGCCACTGGTGCGTAATACTGAGCCGCTAGGACTGTAGAGCCGATGCGAGCGCGAGCGTTGCCGTTTTGCCCGTTGAATTGAGCAATGATAGCGTTCTGTATCAGGGTTACGATGTTTGAAGGCAAGCCTGGAGTGTTTGCGATTTGGACGTTGAAGAAAATCGGGAGCGCACCAGGACGAATGAAACTCACCTTGTATGTGGGTTGAGGGAAGTTATATCCACTGGTGTCAGTCACTGTCTGTGTGCTGACGCTACCCTGACCAGGTACAGGGCTCCCCCCGACTGGATATGCCGCGTAGTTACATCCAACGTCTTTCTTGCCCCAAATCGCTTGCGCAATCGTCAAATCATCTCCGCCAACCACCGCAACATAAAGCGAATGCGGCGCGAGCGGATAATTAGTTGGGTTAACAATTCCAGTCAGCAAGGGATTCGCGCTATCGGTTGTGCCGTAGGGATTGTCAATGACAAAGCAATCCAGGACGTTTGCAATTTCAAACACGTTCCCGTAAATCGCCGGGCATGTACCATTGCTGTTGATGGCTACTGAATTTTGCCGGCGAAACTCGAAATCCGCCCGGCTTTCCACTACATTCCCAAGCGTACCCGCAGCCGGGTTGTTGATTGTGCTCCAACCGGTAATGGCCTGAAAAACCTGAGTCAGCGTGTCAGGCGCGCAAGGAATCGGACCCGTCACAATATTTTGCCATGAACTTGAGACAGTCGAGCCCGAACTGATAGTGACCGTTCCGAGCAAAACGTATTTATTACCGCTGGTATCGAGCGCGAATGTACCAGCCGGAATGACGGTTCCGGGCAAGCCTCCAAGCGTGCAAGTTACGGCCGTGGCAACAGCCGGCTTGCGGGTCAGAAAGTAAATTCGTGCTAGTCCATCCTGCCAACGGCCGTCTGCATATTGCGGATCAAATTGATTGACCATCTCCGCAATTTCCGCGTCTTTCGCCGCGATGATTGCAGCCTGAGAGCTTGCAAGCTGACCCTGTGGGGTATTCAGAGCGGGATTCAATCCGCCGCCGAAAGCCGCGTTAAAATCGGTTTGCGTGCCGGCAAGAATTGCCGCCTCTGTGGGGATAACCGGCCCGGCTTCCGTAAACTCGATTTGTGGAACCGCTGTGCTCATCTCTCGCCGCCTTTATCATTACACTGTTTGCGATGTTGCTTTTGATGACTCCCACAAACGAAACAACCACAAAAATTACAGCGGTATGAAGTTTGGTCAGTACAGGAATAGCTTTGCCCCGCGATACGTGAATTTTCTTCACAATGGCCCCATACGTTTCCTTTGTTAATTCGGAAACCGTCAGCCAATCGTTTTGCTATTCCTGCCTTCATCTCTCGCCCCCTAGAAGTTGATGATCGTGGTTACGCTGCTCGCATCCACGAATTGAATTTGACCGCCAACATTTCTCTCGCTGAATGACTGAACGAAAGTCTGAACCGCTACCACTCCAGGAACCGTTAACGCGGTTTGATTAATAATCTCCGTCAACAACGCCGCAGGGGGAAGTTTACCTAAGATTTCCTGCCAATATGGAATTCCGATGACAGTTGAATACCAGACCTCTCCTAAAAACGTCCGAACGGCGCTCGCCACGTCCTGAGCAAGCGAATAAGGCGGAGACGCCATTGCGATATTACCGTTTGCGTCCAATACCAAATCCCACGCTGTTTGATCCAACAACAGCGTATCGTACAGCATTACTCCGTCAATGGTCACGCTCATGGTAGAGGCTCGCTTGTTGGGCTCCCTGGAGATTCACTGGTATGTTTGTGCATCACCAGACTGATGTTGCTGGAGCCCGCTTGCACGTCAGTGTCACTTGTCATCATACCGCCGGTTTGAGTCACCGGCCCTTGCAAATTGATTTGAGGGGCATTGAGAGTAATCGCTGTGGGAGAAACAATCGTGATACCGCCAGAACCAAATTGAATGTATTGTTCCGGAATTCCGTTTAGTAAGCCGCCCAAATAAAGCCCATCTGAATAATCGAACACTCGCGCGCTCGCGGGGTTGGCTTGCGCCTGTGTGCTCTTGACGTTTGAAATATCTTTGCTCGCGAAAATACAAATGCCTATATCACCCTCTTGAGGGTCAAGAATTACAGCGTTCGCGCCGCCCTGGAGCCGCAAATAAGGAACGTTAAAAATCGTTGTGTGTGGCTGAGCTGTGCCGTCTCCGTTTATCTGGTTGACCAGAGGAACCACATCCACAAAACCGAATGGCGAAACGCCCCCCTCATTCGTGCAAGACTTCACTTGCACCAGGGTTGCCGTTTGGACCTTGCCCAATAATTGCTGAATGACAAACGAAACTTGATTGAATTTGCCCCATGTTGACCAGGGTTTCAGGGCTCCAAGCAATGTAGGGGGAGAACTCATTTACTTACCGCCAATCCAGTTGCATTCGCTCGAATCGTCATAAACCAGGCACCGTTGTATTTTTCACTTTCCAGTTTCAACGCCACGCTGGTAACAATCCATGTGCCGGCCGCTTGCGGAATACTGGTATCGAGCGTAATTGCTCCACCAAATATAACAGCCGGATTGAATAGAGCGTCAAAATGCACGCCGGTACTATCGAACGTTGGATACCCCTTGAGCCCTGTATCTCGCGAGATGAGGGGGACTGAGTTAGTCTTTCGCGGAGTGTACGCCGGCGTAATAGCCAACACGCCGGCATCGATATACAACCAGCATCCGGCCGCATTCGCGAGCGTCTTAGCTTGCTCTAGTGCCGTGTTGGGGAGATATTGATTCGAGAGCTGAGCTGTCACGCCGTTGTTTTCAAACGTGAGCCCCATTTGATTAGCAATCTGACTCATCGCGGTTGCTACATCAATTTGCCCTTTGTAGCTCCGCGGAATGGCCGTGCTCATCTGAGCCGCGTAAGTGGATTGCGCTTGAATCTCCAGGAACACATCCGGCATGTTCTGATAATTACCCCACGCTATGACTATGTTCCCTGTGAAAACTACTGTCTCCTGATTACCGTCAATCGCAAAAACTTGAATGGTGTTAAAAATAGCTTGCTTACCCGGCTGAAAAGGATAAGTTACGCAAGCATTCATGTTGGACTGATTCACGCCCCAAATCTGAGCCCTGAGAGTTCCCATTTGTGAGCCGCCAGCTTTGTCAATACTTACAGACGCACGAAAACCCTCCAGCGTAATTTGATTGCCGGCTCCGCCGAAATTCCCATTACCCAACGTAATGATGAATTTCAGTTGTTTCTCATTGTCAAAACTACTCATTCGTAGTAAACCGTAAAAGTGGTTCCTGTTGTGAAATTCCCGCTACCCAAAGTGAAAGTTAGGCTTGTTACAGCGGCGGTCGAATTCCAGGTACTTGAATCCGCATTGAATTGGGGACCAAAACTGTTGATTGAGGATGCTGTGGATACGATGATTTTCTTAAAAAAAGTTGATGAGTAGTTACCGATATAACAGTTTCCTGTTCCCTCGAAACCAGTAGAGAAAGAGCTTACAATTCCACAAACTGCGGCCCCAGATGAGTTTGTGTAAGTTTCAGCCGCGCCGCTTCCGGTCATGTAAATTCCACTGGCCGTATAATCGCTTCCCGTGCTATCGCCGTTCAATTGAATAATGACCGTTCCTGGTGATCCTGCTGAAGTTTGCCCGGTAACGACTATGCGAAGATTCGTAGCCGTCTGAGGAATTGACGAGATCGTTATGCTCGAAACGGGAGTTGAAACAACTGTCTGTAAAAAAGAAACTCCACTAGAGGGAGTGTACTGAGGAACATTCAAAACGTTACTGATCAACGTGGCTGGTCCACTTGTACCCGTGGTCGTGAGAGTCAACCCTGAAGAACTTCCGTTTGAGGCGACTGTTATGCAACCGGCCGAATTAACCGTTAAATTCGTGTTCGTATAACTTCCCGCTGAGACTCCTGAGCATCCTCCGGCCCCTACAGTTCCGTTCTGAATGATGTACCAGTAAGTTCCGTCAGTGAACATCGGAATATCAGTATTTGCCGGAATAGAGGTTGTCGGATTAAGGGTAGCCGTCCATCCTGAATTGCTTGGAATTAATACCGGCCATGCTCCGGAGCCATTGACGTTGACAGTAAAACTTGATAATGAATTTGAAACTGTTGTGTGGTAAAGAATGAAAATCCCATTACCCGAAGTGAACCCAAAACCGTCCTGTGTTGAGCAGGAACCGGCAGTAGTGGAACCCGATGTATCGTTGCACTCCCTCCAATTAGCCGCCGCGAGAGTTAGAGAGGTTTGTAAGTTTTGATCTAAAACAGCGTTTGAATATAAGGGACTGGAAAGGATTGGAGTGGCATCTGTTACTTTAGATTCCGGAATAGTTCCATCGTGACTGACCAAAAAAGTGTTACCTTGCGCGCCGCCTCCGCTAGGAAAATGAAATAGGGAGATGAGAGTTGAACTTCCATCCCAAAAAGTATCTCCGTATCCAACATTTGTCGTCCCGTAAACAAGATATGCATATGGGTAGTTTGTTACTTCAATCAAATTACCCCCGAAGACGTTTGATTGAGCCTGAGAATAACCGCTGAAACCTATTTGAATTGCTCCACTCGAAGAGGTTCCACCGCACGTTGCGGACCAGGTATTATTTTTCACAGTAACAGCATTAGCAGAATTGTTGAACTGAACACCTCGCCGAATTTTGTCGAAAAAATTATGATCGATATTGCTCCCGTATCCTGAAAACGCACTGTTCACCGTCAATGTAAGTGGCGTTGCGTAAACCGCTGTACCTCCAAGAATGATTGCGTCGTTACAGGCACTCGTCCCCGAAGCTGTTCCGCTAAACAGATTGTCATGAATTTTTATGCTGGTATTTGTTGTGTAAATGAACGGAGAGCAATCGGAGCCCTTATCAAGCAAAGCAATGTGATCGATTTCCAAACTACCAATTGCGAGTGTCAGAATCTTCGCTGTGGATGCGCTATATCTCATATCGAGAGCGCTCGGGGAATTGAAAATGCTAAGAGTAAATGACCCATCAGCGCTTCCACCGGCCCCTGTAATACGAATCGATGCTTGATGAGGATTTGTACTCGCTCCATTGTTAGGTATATTGATTTGCCCAGAAATAAGGCAAGTTCCACTAACGACAACCGTACCTCCGCCCGCCGTTTGAATTGCGGAAAGTAAACTATTAAAAGCGGAAGTATCATCAGTCGAATCGTTACATGCAGCTCCATTCGAACCGGCTTGAAAAAGGTATTGAGTGGAAGGGTCACTTCCGCCGCCAGTGATTGAAACTTGGCTTTGAGCCGTGACTAAACCTTTTCCATTCGTGGTCACTTGACAAACGTGCGTTGCGTCTCCGCATGTTCCCGAACTGCTATTGACAGTAGCAAGAATCGCTGATGTACAGGAACCACCGGAGCCGGCCGTTACATCTCCACTTAAACATGAGAGCCCGGTTGGAGATGCTGGTGTATTGAAAATCGTGCGACTGTCAACAATACAAGGATAGGTTCCGGCTGGCGAAGATGTACCATTGTTATTGCAATTTGCCGTAATAGCGGAAGCGCCGGCCGTCACCGTGGCAACTGGAATATCAGAGGTCCCAAAAGAGGAAGTTTTGACTGCTGGTACGCAGCTAGCGGAAGTATTGAGATAGACGTAATTAACCACACTCGCGGTCATGCTCAACGTTCCGCCGGCATAAGTTTCAATCGTGCCGGAACAATTCGCCGTACCTGGTCCAACATTCAGCACCAGCCCGGAGCCCGCCGTTGGACGATAGCCCGGAGAAACGCCGTTGTTGTAAGCGGAGTTGACAGAGACAATCGGCGCGAGCGTACTCTGTGGATTCTGAGCGAAAGCAACTCCGGCGCCCATTAACAGCCACAGCGCGAGATACAGGCGAATGAGTCTTGACATTGTTCCCCCCTATACGTAAACCAAAATTTTTGCGATGCATCCGGAATCTGAGGCTTGAAGGTAAACGTTCGTTGTGTCAAACGCTGGAGACTGAGCACGAATGATGCCGTCTGAAAGCATCAGGATTTCAATTCGAGACGGCACGGCTGACAATCCGTGAGCCACGCTGAATGGTCCTGGAACCGTTGATGTGGGCTGGAGAGTAGTTGCCGGTCCCGCAAGGTTCAAAGCATCCTCTACGGGCGCATACACGTTAAGAGTGGCTGTGACGCCAATGTCTGAAGCGTCAAGATAAACATTCGTATCATCCCAAGCCGGGTCTTGAAAAAATAGATATCCATCCGATGTGGAGAGCATTTCCACCAGGGGAGGAACCGCCCCAAGCGTATGAGGTACGCTGAACGGCCCTGGAGCCGTACTAGTGACTAGCAGAGTCTTTGCCGGCGCTTGGAGTATCAGACCTTGCGCGGCGGCCGTATAAACCAGAACGGTTGCCG
>Ga0116135_1000666_pt1 | contig 18651 bp, 9 predicted proteins | sample June2015DPH_20_1_FD_89738 | JGI IMG/M metagenome (GOLD analysis project Ga0116135, IMG submission 89738) | Peatland microbial communities from SPRUCE experiment site at the Marcell Experimental Forest, Minnesota, USA - June2015DPH_20_10 | ecosystem: Environmental > Terrestrial > Soil > Wetlands >... | reverse complement strand
TTTAGCAATGGCCCGGATGGAATTGCCGGCAACGCCGACGATCTGGATCTGGGAATGGTGAAGGCATCCTGGACGCTGGATGAATCCTTCACCACTCCTAACGATGAGGACAAAAAGTACGTGGGCTCGATCGACCAAAATGGTTTGTTCACGCCGGCGAAGGAAGGCCCCAATCCGCAGCGGCAGCGCAGCACTAACAATGCCGGAGATATTTGGGTGAATGCATCCTACACTCCGGAGGGGCAGAGCGTTCCGCTGAAAACGCGCGCATACCTGCTGGTCAGCGTGCCAGCTTATCGCGAATTGATTTCGCCATAGAGGAAGCCATGAATCACGTGAAACCAATCAATAGAAAAGCGCGCATGGTGGAACGATCGGCCAAGCAAGGCGCGGGCGACGTGAAAGCCCTGCAGTCCTTACCGCTGGGCTGCTCACTGATCTTTGACCCGGGCTGGGAAACCGACGCGGCCGGCGGAGTGAGCGGTTTGTGCCAGCCCGTGGAAGCTGATCTGTACGGTTGCTATGACGACTGTTGGTGGCCGGCTCAAGTTCCCGACCAGTTGACCAACTATCTGGGATGGTCCGACTCATGCGCGGCCGCCGAACGCGACTGGCGAAAACTGGATCTGATTTATCCCGACAGATGAAAGCACTGCTTGCATTCTCATTCGTGGTGGCGCTGAGTTTCGCGCAAGAACCAGAACTTTATGTATTGGGTGTCCATCCGCACGGCATTGTTATTTTCGATGGCACACGGAATGAGATTGCCGGTCAGATCCAGACGCGCGGCCGCGCACCGAAAGAGTTAGTCCCATCGCCCGACGGCAAATTCGTCTACACCACCACCGACGGCCGCGCGAAGTTGGAAGTGGTGAACCTGGAGACTCGCTCGATAGACCGGGTTCTTGAAATCACTCCGCCCGGTTACCGGCTGACCATATACGGCTTGGTCCTGAACGCAAAGGGAGATCGCCTTTACGTTCATGTCAAGCCGGTACGTGAACTGATGGATCGCTATGTGGTGGAGTCGCCACAAATCTGGTCCGTGGACGTCGCCAGCGGCAAAACGCTAAAGATCGCCGAAGTGCCGCAGGGCGTCGCGGCGCTGGCGCTTACTCGGGACGAGCGCAAGCTGATCGCCTGGGGTCGGGATCTTTACTACGTTGACGTAGCACAGAATCGCATAACCGATACATTTCCTTTGATGAATCAAACCAGCCCCACTGCGGGAGCATTGAACACTCTCGCGCTCTTCATTCAGTTCGAGCGCAGCGGGATTTTCAGCATCCCGTATTACACGAAGGATCCGATTACCGCGAAGGACCTGATGGGGCTAGTGAATCTGGACGTCACGAACGGCAAGGTCGACGTCGTAGAATTAGGCTCACCGATCCCGTTATATTCCGCCGTGGTTTCACCCGATCGCAAGCACGCCTACGCAGTAATGAATCAGTTGTTGGCGATCGATTTAGAGAAAAAGCGCATCACGCAGGTCACGGATCTGGAGCGCACGCGATACGTGGCCAACATCAGCCGCGATGGGAAGCGGCTTTTCGTATCGGGCGCGGCGCCGTTCATCCACGTGTATGACACCAGCACGCTGCAATTGATCAAGACCATCGAATTGCCGGGCGATCCTTCAGTGACGTCGTTTCGCGCGCTGCCGGCGCGCTAACGAGGACAGTTCTTCGGTTCATCAGTTCATCGGTTCTTCGGTTCGGGCTGTTGGGTGATCAATTAGAGAGCCGAAGAAGTGGAGAACCGAGGAACCGAAGAACCGGAGAACCGAATAACCGTTCTTGCGCTACAATTCGGCTGCATGGCTTATTGGCTTGGAATCGACGTCGGAACTGGGGGCACTCGGGCGCTGCTAGTGGATGAAGCCGGTCAAGTGCGGCACGCCACCACGGCGCCGCATGAAGACGTGCGCATGGAGCGTCCATTGTGGGCCGAGCAACGGCCGGAGAACTGGTGGGATGCTGCAAAGCAGGCGGTCCGCGGCGTTCTCGCTGAAGCCAAAATTAGTGGTAAAGATGTCCGGGGCGTGGGATTGTCGGGACAAATGCATGGCCTGGTGATTCTGGACGCATCCAACCAAGTGATTCGTCCGGCGCTCATCTGGAGCGATCAACGCAGCCAGCCGCAGGTGGATTGGATCAACAGCAAAATCGGCAAAGACGCCTTACTGCGCTACACTGCGAATCCGGTGCTCACCGGGTTCACGCTGCCTAAACTTCTTTGGGTGCGCGACAACGAGCCGCGGAACTTCGAGCGTGTAAAAAAGATGCTGTTGCCGAAGGATTACGTGCGCTTTCAGCTCACCGGAGATTTCGCGAGCGATGTTTCGGATGCCTCCGGTACCGCGCTGTTCGATGTAGTCCAGCGGCGCTGGTCCTTCGAAATGGTGGACGCGCTCCAGTTGGATCGCGGCATTCTCGCGCGTGTCTACGAATCGAGCGATGTCACCGGCGGCATTACGCTGGAAGCCTCGCGCGAGACTGGCCTGGAGCCAGGCACGCCAGTAGTGGGCGGCGGGGGCGATCAGGCATCCAGCGCCGTCGGCAATGGAATCGTGGTGACGGGCGTGGTTTCGTGCACGATTGGAACTTCGGGCGTGGTCTTCGCGCATAGCGACAAGCCGCAATACGATCCCGCGGGCCGCGTGCACACATTTTGTCACGCCGTGAAAGGCGCGTGGCACGTCATGGGCGTCACGCAGGGCGCCGGCCTGAGTTTGCAGTGGTTTCGGAATCAGCTGGCGCCAGGCACGGATTACGAAGCGCTCACCGCCGAAGCAGCCACGGCCCCGGCCGGATCGCAAGGCCTCTACTGGCTGCCGTATTTGATGGGCGAACGGACGCCGCATCTGGACGCCTTGGCGCGCGGCGGTTGGATCGGATTGACGGCGAAACATAAACGGGCCGATCTGATTCGCGCGCTGCTCGAAGGCGTTTCGTACAGCCAGAAGGATTGCCTGGATATTATCGAGCAGATCGGCGTATCGCTCGAATCAGTGCGGGTGTCCGGCGGCGGTGCGCGCAGTCCTTTCTGGCGGCAAATGTTGGCCGATGTTTTCGACAGGCGTGTGGTGACGCTGCAGACGCAAGAAGGGTCGGCATATGGCGCGGCGCTGCTCGCGCTGGTCGGGACCGGCGTGTACGCGTCGGTGCCCGAAGTCACGAAAGCCGCAATTCGCGAAGTGGATTCGGTGTCTCCGCACTCCGATGCAGTGCGGATCTACGCGGCGGGTCACACGGTTTATCAGTCGCTGTTCCCGGCTTTGAAAGCGTTCTATCACCAGCCGGCTCCATGATCTATTGTGATGTCAGCCTGCCGGTGCCGCTCGATCAAAGCTTCACCTACCAGTTGCCAGAAACGCTACGACATCGAGTGCGGGCTGGCTGCCGCGTCCTGGTCCCATTCGGATCTCGCAAGCTCACCGGCATCGTTCTGAAGCTGCATGATGAGGCGCCCGAGGGCGCGGTGAAGGAAGTTTTCCGCCTGATTGATGAAGAGCCGGTTCTGGAAGTGGAACTCATCGCGTTAGGCCGCTGGATCGCGCAATATTATTGCGCCCCACTGGGTGAAGTCCTGCGCGGGATGACGCCGCTGACGGGCGAGATTCGAAAGACGAAGCTCTATTCGCTCACCGATTCCGGACGCGACGCCGCGCGGCAACTTCTGCTTGGTTCTGCCGAGGACGATCCAACGCTTCAGGTGCTGCGCCTGCTGGAATCCAGGCCGCTCTCGGCTACTTATCTGCAGAAGAGACTTCCGAAAGCCGCGAATGTGATTCGATCGCTCGAAAAGAAGGGTTTCGTCGAGATCGAGGATATGGAAGCGCAACGGGATCCGCTGCGTGCTTCTGCGTCGCGCCTGCGTGCTTCCTGGCTGGCTGGTGCTCCAGCGGGCATGAAGCTCACTAAGCGGGAGCGGGAGCTGCACGCTTTTCTCGAATTGCATCCGGGCACGCACAATCTGGGGGAACTGGAGGTTTCCGTGACAGGCGCCAGCCAGGCTGCGCGATCGCTGGCACGGCGGCAATTGATCGCGCTTGAACCGGAAGCGCCCACTGGCGTATTTGCGTCCGAGGGTCCGCCCAGGACGCTCAATCCGCATCAGCTTCCCGCTTACCAACAGATCGACGCTGCGCTGAACAGCGGGAAATTCCAAACCTTTCTGATGCAAGGAGTCACGGGATCCGGGAAGACCGAGGTTTATCTTAAATCAATCGACGCCTGTCTTGCGCTGGGCCGCAGCGCGCTGCTGCTCGTCCCTGAGATTGCACTCACTCCCGCCATGGCCGGGCAGTTTTTCAACCGTTTCGGCGATCGCGTGGCCATTCTGCATTCGGCGTTTCACGACGCCGAGCGCGCCGAACAGTGGCGCAGAATCCGCAGCGGCGCGGCTACGGTGGTAGTGGGAACGCGGTCGGGGGTATTTGCTCCGGTGCAGAATCTCGGCTTGGTTGTAGTGGACGAGGAGCACGACCAAAGCTACAAGCAGCAGGATACGCCGCGCTACAACGGCCGCGACGTGGCCATTGTCCGCGCGCAGGGATCGAGCGCAGTGGTAGTACTAGGTTCCGCTACGCCCAGTCTCGAAAGCCGCTATAACGTGGAGCGTGGTAAATATACGCTCATCCTGCTTCCCGAACGCATCGAGCAGCGGCCCATGCCGGATGTGGAAGTGATCGACATGCGCCAGGAATTTCTGGAAACGCGCAAGCAGGCAGTCTTTTCGAGACGCATGGTAGACATGGTCACCGAGCGCCTGGAAAAGGGTGAGCAGACCATGCTCTTGCTCAATCGCCGCGGTTTTTCGAGCTTCGTAGCGTGCCGTGCTTGCGGCGAACGCGTGGAATGCATCAACTGTTCGGTGACATTGACTTACCACCGGCGCGACCGGCGGATGCTCTGCCATTATTGCAACTATGCGCAGAAAGTCCCGACCGTTTGTCCGAAATGCGGCAGCGAGTATTTACATTTTATTGGCACGGGGTCCGAAAAGGTAGAAGAAGAGCTGCATCGCGATTTTCCGACTGCGCGGATTGCTCGCATGGATCGCGATACCGTGAGCGGCAAGCGCCATTTCGAGACCATCCTGCAAGGCTTTCGAGAAGGCGATTTCGACATTCTGGTAGGTACGCAAATGATCGCCAAGGGGCACGATATTCCGAACGTGACGCTGGTCGGAGTAGTTTCCGCCGACATCGGGCTGGGTCTTCCGGACTTCCGCGCCGCCGAGCGTACTTTTCAACTCCTGACGCAAGCTGCTGGACGCGCCGGACGTGGCGATCTGCCGGGCATCGTGTTGATCCAGACTCTTAATCCTGAGCATTACGCTATCCGCTACGCGTCCGAGCAAAATTATGACGGGTTTTATGCCAAGGAGATCCAGTTTCGCAAGCTGATGCGATATCCGCCGTTCAGCGCGCTGGCCAATGTTCTGGTGCGCAGTCAGAAGCAGGAGGATGCGCTGCAGATGAGCACCGAGCTCGGCCGGTTGCTGGATCCTGCTCCGGAGGGCCTGAAGGTACTTGGTCCGGCGGAGGCGCCGGTGCCCAAGCTAAAAACCGAATTCCGTTACCAGCTTTTGCTGAAGGCGGTGAATCGCAAGCGGCTGAATGAAACGCTGCGCGAGTTGCAGCAGTTCGCGCAGAAGCGGCGGTGGGGACCGACGGGATTGCTGATTGATGTCGATCCGCTGACGTTGTTGTAGACGAAAGAAATTTAAACCGAGCCGCGACCGGAAGGGAGCGTAACGAGCCGGCAGAGTGGCGCATTTCTGGCAGCGCTCCCTCTCGGTCGCGGCTCGGCTAGTGCGGTGAAGAATGAGCGGCTTGGTATTGCTGGGTGCCTCTTATGAGCGTGCTTACGCGGGGACCGGGCAAGATGATTCCGGCCAGGTTCAGTGGATCAGCATTGGAGATGTCGAGATTATCCTCAGCACTTGGATCAGAGCGGCGGACGGCCCGCAGCAAGTCCAGTGCCTCGGGGCGCGCGAATTGTTCACCAGCGAATCCGGAAACGAAGCGGCCACCTCGGATTTCGCCTTGCGCTTCTTTCTTGCGCAATACCAGCAGCAGATCGCGCCAGGGCGGCGCTAACGTTTCGCGGGCCAGCAAATCGCGGAAGATCACACCCCAGCGTTCCAGAAGTTGATCGGCGAAAGCGGCTGCGCGTGCGTCGTTGGCTAATGCGACCGGTGCATGGCGCACCAACGCCCAACGGCCGGCGGCGTGTCTCGGCCGCTCGTGTCTGCCCCGCCCTTCCCCGCGGCGGCGCTTGGGATCCACCAGCGAACGCAGATTCTCGAAACCATCCGCCGTCACCAAGCCTGCAGCAACCAGTTCCCAAAGACCATCCTCCACTTCGCTCGCGAGACGACGAGTAGCGCGGACAAGATCGTTGAAGAAACAGGCGCCGCGGCTCTCCAGTTGGGTGAGCACTTCGCCTGCCGCGTGGGACAATGTCGGACTGTGCGGGGCGCCTCCTAGCCAATCCGCGCTCTCGCGCAGGAAGATGGCAATGGGAGCAGTGCGAGTGGGACGCACGCGTCGCGGCTCGGGATCTTCGAACGCAGGGTGTGGCGATAATCGCGCCCACATTACTTCGCCGGCCAGGCAGAGTTGATCCAGGAAATCGGGCTCGTACCGTGCAATGCGGCGCGCCAGAATCTCCGGCTCCCACGCTGCGGCGGAGATTTCGTAACCCTGCAATTGCTTGATGATCTGCAGTGTTCCATCTACGCCATGCAGACGGCTGCCTGGTACCAGGTGCTGCCAACGATGCAGAAAGCGCTGGAACTGCGCTGCGGTGACAGGTTCAATCTCGCGGCGAAGCTGGCCGAGTGTGAGCCGATGGATGCGCGCCAGAATGCGGCGATTGCACCATTCCACTGCGTCCGCAGCGAGGGGAGAAGAATAGCGGCCGCGCATTACCTGCCCCTCCGCCTCGAGCTGCAACAGAGCAGATTCGATTTCGTCAAGTGGAAACGCTAAAGTATCGGCGAGCGATGCTGCTGTGACGGGGCCGATTGAATCCATCCAGCCGCGCACGGCACCCAGCGGTTCTCCGGTTAAATGGCGCCGCTCGGTGGCGATCCAGAAAAGCTTGCCGCCCCGCTCCAAAATATGGGCGCGCCCGGTTGCAGCCAGCTCTTCGAAATACGTCTGCCACTCCTCGTGGGGAGCCAGGACGATCAAAGAGAGAAGAGCGTCGTGCAGTTCATCGGCGTCGCAAACATCCGGCCAGGATTCCTGGGCTACCGTATGGATTGCTGTGGGATCGAGAATGCCCGCGCCGCCTGCAAAATCGGTCCGCAACGTACGCCGCAATTGGACCGCGCGGGCGCGCCGTTCTTCTAGTGGAGCATCATCCAGATAAGCATACGGATTCGCATTCAGGATTTCGTGCGAGAAAAGCGAAGGCTCCGCCGTGTCGATGGCTACCTTGCGGATGCGGCCGGATTCGAAGCCCTCCAGAATACGCTTCAGCCCTTCCACGTCCATAGCCTCGTGCAGGCAGTTGTCGATGGTTTCGTTCACCAGCGGATGATCCGGGATTCGGATTTCGCCGGTCAGATTCTCGGCGCAAGCCACTTGATCGGGAAAAACTGACGCCAGAAGATCGTCGGAACGCATGCGCTGGATGGGCGGGGGAACTTTGCGGCCGCCCCGGAAGCGTGGGATGGCAAGAGCTCGCGACGCGTTCCAGCGCCATCGCGCGGCGAACATCGGAGCGTCCAGCAGAGCTGTGGTCAAAACATGCTCCACCGTTTGCGGCTTCAGAAATTCGAAGACTAATTCCAGTGGGAAGGCGTGTTGTTCGGTGAGTGAGATATTGATGCCGTTATCGGTAGCGGCGGCCTGTAGCTCGAAGTTAAACGATCTGCAGAATCGCTTTCGAAGCGCTAACCCCCATGCCCGGTTGATGCGCGAGCCGAACGGAGCATGAATCACAAGCTGCATTCCGCCAGCCTCGTCGAAGAAACGCTCGGCCACAACCGTGTGCTGGGTTGGCAAGGCATTCAAAGACGCGACGCCGGCTTGGATATACGCGATGGCCTGCTTGGCTCCGCCGGCATCCAGGCCGCACTCTTCCGTGAGAAAAGAAAACGCACATTCGGGATCGCGAGCGATCTCCTCGCGAACCTCGCCCACCGCATCCGACAACTCGAAGGTACGGCCAGGTGCTTCGCCATTCCAGAACGGAACCGATGGAGGCGCGCCATGAGCGTCCTCCACGCGGACGCGCCCGGGTTCCACACGCTTGATGCGCCAGGAAGTGGTGCCGAGCAGGAAGACGTCACCCGCCAGACTCTCGACCGCGAAATCTTCATCCAGCGTGCCGACTACTTTGCCCTCGGGCTCCGCCACCACGGCGTAGGCCGCGGTTTCCGGGATCGCGCCGCCGGAAGTAATGGCCACCAGACGCGCTCCACGCCGGCCCCGCACGCGGCCATTCACCTGATCGCGATGCAGATAAGCTCCGTTGCGGCCACGCTGCGTAGCGATCCCATCGGACAGCATGGTCACGATGGCGTCGAATTCGCTGCGCTTCAGATTGCGATAAGGATAGGTGCTGCAGACCAACTTATAAAGGTCGTCTTCTTGCCAATCCCGCGCGGCTGTTTCCGCCACTATCTGTTGCGCGAGAATGTCGAGTGGCGCAGTTGGAATCTCAAGCTTGTCGAGCGAGCCTGATCTGATGGCGCGCACCAGCGCCGCACATTCTATTAATTCGTCGCGTGTGGTTACAAAGAAGCGGCCTTTGGGCTTGGCTCCCACCCAATGTCCGGATCGTCCCACGCGCTGAAGCGCGACAGCGATGGACCGCGGCGACCCGATTTGGCAAACCAGGTCTACTGTGCCGATGTCAATGCCCAGTTCGAGCGAAGCAGTAGCCACCACGGCGCGCAGCTCTCCACTTTTCAAACGAGCTTCTGCGTCGAGACGCAGTGCGCGAGAGAGGCTGCCGTGATGGGGAAGCACCATGTTCTCGCCCAACCGTTCGGCCAGCGCATGCGCGACGCGCTCGGAGAGACGGCGCGTGTTGACAAAAACGAGTGTGGTGCGATTCGTAAGGATCAACTGCGCCACGCGGTCGTAGATTTCCGCCCACATCTCGTTCGAGGCCACCGGCCCAAGTTCATCGCGCGGAACCTCGACTGCCGTTTCCATTTCACGCCGATGACCGATATCGACGATGCGCGCGTCGGGGCTCAGGAATTGCGCGACTTCTTCGATCGGCTTCACAGTTGCCGAGAGTCCGATGCGCTGGGGACGACGGCCAGCTTCCGCGGTGAGAGCGTCCAAACGTGCTAGCGATAATGCGAGATGCGAGCCGCGCTTGTCGTCCGCGACAGCGTGAATTTCATCGACGATCATGGTGCGCGTGGTGCGCAACATCTCGCGCGATTTTTCAGCCGTTAGCAGGATGTATAGCGATTCGGGCGTGGTGACCAGAATATGCGGCCGCTGCTTGCCCATCTGCTGCCGCTCCCAGGCGGGAGTGTCTCCGGTCCGGACGGCCGTGCGGATAGGTGCGAGTGGGATACCATGGCGCGCGGCCAGCTCCGAGATTTCGGTGAGAGGGATCTCGAGGTTCTTGCGAATGTCGTTGCTGAGGGCCTTGAGAGGCGAGACGTAGACCACTTCCGTTTCGTTCGGCAGTTCGCCGGTGCGGGCTTGGCGGACCAGCCGGTCCAGGCAGAGCAGAAATGCGGCCAGTGTTTTGCCGGAGCCAGTTGGCGCCGAGATGAGCACGTCGCGGCCGGCGCGGATTTCGGGCCAGCCTTGGATTTGAGGCTCCGTCGCGCAGGAAAAGCGGGTGATGAACCACTCGGCGACTAGCGGGTCGAAGGCGGAAAGAGGGCTATCTTCGAGTTGTGGTTGGGGGAGCACCTATTCACCATTGTCTCATCTGGAGGCGTCACTGCTACCCTGAAAGAAAGGAGAATGCTATTCGCCCGTTCCGCGGCCGAAAACGCGTTCACATGAGTGTGAACGCGGCACGCATGAGTGCGTGCGCTACGCTGCTCCTATTCTCTGTCGCGCCGGGGTTCGCACTCAATCCTCGGCGGGCGCTTACGCAATATACTCGCACCGTTTGGACCCAGGAGCATGGGTTGCCGCAAGATACAATCCGGGCAATCGCGCAAACGAAGGACGGCTATCTGTGGCTCGGGACGGATGAAGGACTTGCCCGCTTCGATGGTTACGATTTCGTCGTCTTCAATAAGGAAAGCGGTGCGCTACCCAGCAACACCGTTACCACGCTTTGGGCGGCCGAGGACGGGAGTCTCTGGATTGGAACGCCCGGCGGATTGACACTCAGCCGCGATCGCAAGTTCACCACTTACACCAAGAAAGACGGGCTTGCGGATACCTTCGTCAACTCCGTCACCCAGGACCGTTCGGGGGCGCTGTGGATTGCGGCCGGAATATATCTGAGCCGCTTCCAGAATGGAAAGTTCACCAATTTCAGCACGCGGGAGGGGCTGCCGATTGAATCCATGCGCGCGGTCTATCTTGGGCGCGGCGGGACGCTCTACGTAGCAGGCTACGCCGGAGTTGCGCGGCGGGACGGCAACAAATTTGTTTCTGTGATCGGCCCCGGCGACATGGGCCGCGACATAGTCAGTACTCTCACGGAGGACCGGCACGGAAATCTGTGGGTGGCGGGAAATTTCGGCCTCTGGATGCGCAGCCGCGAGGGAAAACTGCGCCTGTATCAAACCAAAGACGGCCTGCCCGACAATTTCGTTCGCTCTGTGTGGGAGGATCGCGACGGCAATCTGTGGGCCGGAACGAATGGCGGATTGGCGCGCCTGGAAAACGGGCGGTTCGTGAGCAATCCGCTAGCTAATTCCGCAGAGCGCGATTGGGTGCGCTGCATCTATGAGGACGCCCAGGGAAATCTGTGGTTGGGAATGAATAGCGGGCTGAATCGCCTGCGCGACGACATGTTCGCCATCTATGGCGAATCGGAAGGCCTGCCGAGCGATGAACCGACCACGGTATATCAGGATCATCGCGGCCGGATCTGGATTGGTTTTCATGACCGCGGCGTAGTCCAGCTCGGCGGAGAAAAATCGCGGGTATACACCACCCGCGACGGCTTGCCCAGCAATGAGATCTTTTCGATTCGCGAAGATCATCGCGGCGATCTTTTGATCGCCACGCGCGAAGGTCCCAGCCGGATGCACGATGGCCACTTCTCGAACCAGGCGCTGGAAGATCCCATGCATCGCCGGCTGTCGTTCGATTTCCTGGAAGACCGCGCAGGAAAACTTTGGGTCGCTATGCCGGGCGGCCTCGGTGAGTTGTCCGGTGGTGACGCACGCAACGTGATTCCGGGAGGACCGCTGTTGAATGACTCCCTTGTCACGCTTTGCCAGACGCGTGACGGAAGCTTGTGGGCCGGTTCGTACGGGCAGGGATTGTGGCGCTGGAAGGAAGGAAAATCCGTGCGGTTTACGGTAGCCGACGGTCTTTCGAACGATCAAATCCGGGCGCTTCAGGAAGACGCGGACGGAACCCTTTGGATCGGTACTTTTGGAGGCGGGCTGAACGGCTTGCGGGATGGAAGATTCTTCCATTTCACAACGAAAGATGGGCTGTTGAGCGACAATATTTGGCACGTCGAGGATGATGAGCGCGGCTGGTTGTGGCTCAGCACTACGCGTGGAATTTGCCGCGTGCGGAAGCAGGAGCTGAACGACTTCACAGCGGGCAAAATTCATTCCATCCACGCGGTGAACTACGGCGTTGCCGACGGATTGCGCAGCGCCCAGTGTGCGCCCGGCTATCCCACCAGCCGCGGCGGCACGCGGACCGCGGACGGGCGCTTGTGGTTTCCTACCAGCCGGGGATTAGCCGTGCTGGATCCCAACGAGAAGCCGCCCAACCTGGCTGCGCCGGTGGTCCACTTACTGGACGTCATGGTGGATGATCGTTCCGTGCCATTAACAGGACCGGCTGATCTGGCACCTGGCAATGGGCGCGTTCAGTTCCGCTACACCGGCGTCAATCTGAGCGCGCCGGAGCGCGTGCGGTATTCTTACCGGCTGGAGGGTCTTGATTGGGAGTGGGTGAGCGCCGTCTCGCGCCGTGTCACCAACTACAACAGCCTGCGCCATGGCCACTATCGATTCGTGGTTCGCGCCGGCATCCCCGGCGGCCCTTGGAGCGAAACATCCTTCGCGTTCCAGTTATTACCTCATTTCTATGAGACAGCCTGGTTTCGCTATCTGTGCATCCTGCTTGCGGCGGCCGGAATTTGGGGTATGTTCCGGCTGCGGGTGCGGCAGATTCGGCAGCGCTTCGCATTCGTATTGGAAGAACGCGTGCGTCTGGCGCGAGAGATCCACGATACATTGGCTCAAGGGTTCGTCGGCATCTCGTCGCAGCTGGACGCTGTGGCACTGACGCTGAATGGCCGCCTGGATGTCGCCCGTCAGCATCTGGACTTGGCGCGTAAAATGGCGCGGCATAGCCTCACCGAAGCGCGGCGCTCTGTGATGGATCTGCGTGCTTCGGCTCTCGAAGGCCACGATCTTCCGGCCGCGCTTTCCCAAGCGGCTCGCCAGTGGACGGCCGGATCGCCGGTTCAAGTGCATGTCGACGTCGCTGAAGGAACCCGGCCGCTGTCCGAAGAAATGGAGCAGCAATTGTTGCGGATCGCGCAGGAAGCTGTCGCTAATACGGTTAAGCATGCAAGGGCTAGCGAGGTGCGTATTCGGCTGGAGATGAAAAATGGCCGGCTCCGTTTGTCGGTGGCCGACGACGGCCAGGGCTTCGAGCAAACCGAGGCGTTCTCCGAGGTGGGCGGCCACTTCGGCCTCCTCGGGATGCGCGAGCGGGCCGAGCGTTTGGGAGGCGAATTGCAACTTCACAGCGCGCCAGGGCACGGCACTGAAGTTGAAGTGAAGGTACCGCTGCGGTGATTCGTATTCTGATCGCGGAAGACCATTTGATCGCGCGGGTGGGCGTCAAGACCATTCTGAACACTCAACCCGATATGAACGTAGTGGCGGAAGCAGCGAACGGCGCGCAGGCGGTGGAACTGCATCGCCAATATCTCCCTGACATCACGCTGATGGACATGCGCATGCCCGGAACCAGCGGCCAGGAAGCCATCGTCGCTATCCGGGCAGAGCTTCCACAGGCTCGCATTATTGCATTGAGCACTTACGGCGGCGATGAAGATATCCGGCGGGCGCTCAATTCCGGCGTGCGCGCCTACCTGACCAAAGACGTGCTGCATGACGATTTGATACGAGCCATCCACGCGGTGCATGCCGGCGAGATTTACCTTCCGCCATCGATCGCCGCAGCGCTCGAAGCAGGTTCCCTGCCCGCATCCTTGAGCGCGAGAGAACTGGAAGTGTTGGAGCTAATCGTCAAGGGGCATGGCAACAAGCAAATCGCGTACGCTCTCGGCATTGCCGAGCACACCGTCAAGAACCATGTCAAGAGCATTTTGAGCAAGCTGGATGTTGAGGATCGAACGCAGGCGGCAACTGCGGCCATCCAGCGGGGCATTATTCACCTGTAAACGGGAAGATTTCTGCAAGATAAGCTGTTACAACTGGTTCTCTGCCAGCACCACTGCATGCTTAAGCGACCGACAAATGGGCGCGCGCGGAATCTCCCCGTGCCGGCGGAAGTGATTGCGCGCCGCATCTATTTGGTACGAGGTCACAAGGTAATGCTGGACGCTGATCTGGCTAGCCTTTATCAGGTCCCCACGAAAGCGTTTAACCAGGCTGTCAAACGTAACCCGGAGCGCTTTCCGGAAGATTTCATGTTTCGACTCAATACCGACGAGGTGGGATCTTTGAGGTCACAGAATGTGACCTCAAAGAAAGGACGTGGCGGCAGCCGCTATCTGCCGTTCGTCTTCACGGAGCATGGCGTGGCTATGCTCTCTTCCGTGTTGAGGAGCAAACAAGCGGTGCAGATGAACATACTCATCGTTCGAGCTTTTGTGAAGCTGCGGGAAATGTTCTCGACTCAGAAGGCCTGGGCTGCGCGGCTGGAAAAGCTGGAGGCGAATCAAAAGCGTCACGCGTCGGTGATCACCATCTTGGCGGAAGAGATTGAGGATCTCAAGTGTCCACCGGCGCCGCCCAGCCGACGAATCGGATTCAATCCTGACCGGAAGTAGCGCAGGCTCCTGATCATGGCTCGAAAGGGCTAATAACCAGACACGCGCTGCTATCATCCTTATAATCAAGCTAGTTAGGCTGTTGGATCGCTCTCCGTTGAGTCTCTGGGATGGTGGGCTTTGCCCACCCGGGGTTGAGGCCCTCCGGAGTTTGTTCACCGGCCTGCTAGCTCGAATAACGGGAATTCTCGAAATCGAATGTGGATAGTCCGATTAGCCCTCCGCCGTCCTTATACCTTCGTCGTGATGTCGCTGGCCATTTTGCTGCTGGGCGTAACCGCTATCGTTACGATGCCGGTGGATATTTTTCCCTATATTGACATCCCCGTGGTCAGCATCATCTGGACCTATAACGGCATTCCGCCGGAAGAGATGGAAAAGCGCGTGGTAACAATTTTTGAACGCGCCATGACCACCACCGTCAATGATATCGAGCACATCGAATCGCAATCCTATTACGGCGTGTCGGTGGTGCGAGTCTACTTCCATCCCAATGTAAGGGTGGATCTCGCGATGGCCCAGGTGGAAGCCATCTCAAACTCCATTCTGCGCGGGATGCCGCCTGGAATCTATCCGCCCGCCATTCTAAAGTACGACGCCTCTAGCGTTCCCATTCTGCAATTGGGGCTCGAAAGCAAAACGTTAAGCGAGCAACAACTTTACGACATCGGGCAGAACTTCATTCGTACGCCGTTAGCCACCGTGCAGGGTGCGGCAGTACCTTCCCCTTATGGCGGCAAGATGCGGCAGATCGTGGTGGATCTTGATCCCGCCGCCATGTATAGCAAGCAGCTCTCCGCGACCGATGTGACGAACGCGCTGATTAACCAGAATCTGATTCTTCCGGCCGGAAGCGTGAAGATCGCCGATCGCGAGTATCAGGTGCAGGTCAACAGCAGCCCGGTAATTCTGAGTGAGATGAATGACCTGCCCATCAAGTCGGTGAACGGTGCCACGGTCTATCTCAAGGACGTCGCTAACGTTCGTGACGGCTTCGCCGTGCAAACCAACATTGTGCGGACCAATGGAACGCGCGGAGCTTTGTTGACAGTTCTCCGGAACGGGCAAGCTTCCACTCTCGCCATCGTGAACCAGGTAAAGGCTGCCCTGCCAAAAATCGAGGCCGGCTTGCCTGACGGAGTGACGGTCCGGCATCTTTTCGATCAATCCATCTTCGTGCGGGCTTCCATCTCCGGCGTCCTCAAAGAAGCGATTACGGCTGCACTCCTGACGGGACTGATGATTCTGCTGTTCCTGGGAAGTTGGCGCAGCACACTGATCGTCTGCATTTCGATTCCGCTCTCGATTCTCACCTCGATCATCATTCTCGATTTATTGGGTCAAACCATCAATGTCATGACGCTGGGAGGGATGGCGCTGGCGGTCGGCATATTAGTGGATGACGCCACAGTTGAAATCGAGAATACGCACCGCAACCTCTCCATGCGCAAGCCGCTCGTCAGAGCAGTGCTGGACGGCGCAATGCAGATCGCCGTCCCAGCGTTCGTTTCCACTCTGGCGATCTGCATTGTATTTGTCCCGGTGCTACTGCTCACCGGCGCTGCCAGATATCTGTTCACGCCGCTGGCCATGGCGGTGGTTTTTGCCATGCTGGCGTCCTATATGCTTTCGCGCACGCTGATTCCCACCATGGTGCACTTCCTTCTGAAACAGGAGGTGGACATGTATCGAAAGGGCGAGCACGGTGAGGGTGGAAGCGGGGAAGGTCATCCCTTCATCTGGCGCGTTCATTTTGCCTTCAATCGGCGATTCGTGCGATTCCGGTCGGCCTACACTGGCTTGCTGGATTGGGCGCTGGATCATCGCGGGGCCGTCTTAACCGGATTTCTGGTGTTCGCTTTTGGTTCGCTTGGCCTGGTGTACCTGATAGGCAGCGACTTTTTTCCGACTGTCGATTCCGGCCAGATCCGTCTGCATGCGCGTGCTCCGGCCGGCACGCGAATCGAAAGCACGGAAATGATCTTCGCCTCAATCGAAAATGAAATCCGTAGCGTGATTGCTCCGGGCGAACTGGATACGATTCTGGACAACATTGGCCTGCCGAACGGCGGTTTCAACCTGGGTTTCGGCGACAGTCCGACCATCGGCATGAGCGATGGCGACATCTTGATTTCGTTGAAGCAGAAGCACACTCCCACAGCGATCTATACGGAACGGCTCCGGAAGCAGTTGCACGAAAGGTTCCCGGACCTGGTGGTGTTTTTCGAAGCAGCCAACATCACCAACCAAATTCTAAATTTCGGCCTACCGGCGCCAATCGACGTACAGGTGACCGGACGCGACGCAGGGCCGAATTATAAAATTGCGCAGCAACTGGAGGAACGCATAGCTCGGATTCCGGGCGCTGCGGACGTTCACATTCATCAGGTGGTGGATGCGCCCGAATTGCGGATCACCGTCGACCGCACCAAGGCCGGACAGCTTGGATTAACTCAGCAAAATGTTGCCAACAGCTTGCTGATCTCGCTCAGCGGCAGCGGCCAGGTGGCGCCGAACCAGTGGCTGAACTGGGGCAATGGCGTCAATTACTCGGTGCTGGTGCAGACGCCGCAGTACAGGATTGACTCAGTGGATGCGCTCATGCGGACGCCCATCACGGCAGGAACGGCCGCGATGGTCTCGAACACGCCCGGATCGTTGGCCGGCGTTTCGGTGGCCGGAGACGCATCCATGGGAGCATCGCCCAGCCAAGCCTCGGCAGCTTATGGAAACCCGGGATCGCTGCCATCTCAAACACAATTGCTTTCAAACCTCGCCACCATCGATCACAGCATCGCGGCTGAAATTGTGAATCACTACAACGTGCAGCCGGTGTTCGATGTGTACGCCAACGTTGACCGGCGCGATCTGGGCGGCGTCACCAACGCGATAGAGAAGATCATGAGCCAGACGAAAGTGCCCAAGGCCACCACGCTGATGCTGCGCGGCCAATCCAAAACCATGCAGACTTCGTTTTACCGCCTGGGTCTGGGTGTTATCGCGGCCATCGTTTTGGTATATCTGTTGATGGCGGTCAATTTCCAATCCTGGGTGGACCCATTCATCATTGTGAGCGCTCTGCCGGGGGCGCTGGCCGGAATTCTTTGGATGTTGTTCATCACGCAGACCACTTTTAGTGTTCCGTCGCTGATGGGCGCCATCATGTGTATTGGCGTGGCCACCGCGAACAGTATTCTTATGGTGGTTTTTGCAAACGACGAGCGCATGGAGGGCAAGGGCGTGAGAGCCGCGGCGCTCTCGGCTGGGTTCACCAGATTGCGGCCGGTCTTGATGACCGCGGCGGCGATGATTCTGGGCATGCTTCCTATGTCGCTCGGGCTAGGCGAGGGCGGTGAGCAAAATGCGCCGCTGGGCCGTGCAGTGATCGGCGGCCTGCTGGTGGCGACTGTAACAACTTTGTTCATTGTGCCGATCGTATATACGTATCTTCGGAAGTCGGCGCCGGTGGATCATGACAAGCGAATCGAAGAGGAAGAGCGGGAGATTGTGCCCGGAGTGGAGGCCTGGCATCGGCACAGCCGCTAAAGCGAAGAATCTGAATGCGACCAGAAACAACCAACAACGAAGCTGAACTTCGCGCCGAGATTGAGGAGCTCAAACGCCAACTGGAACACAAGCACGCGGGCCCGAGCGCGGCCGAACATGTGGTCCAACCCTCCCGCCACACCATTCGCAATCTCATACTGGTGTTTGTCGCGATTTTGATTGTCGCGTTTGTAGCTGGTTATATCCCGCGCCACCAGCGGGAACTAAGGCTAGTAGCCGAGGCGGATACACATAATGAAGCTCTCCCGCAGGTTAGCGTGATGACTGCGCGCCGTGCGGAGGGGCGCGGCAACTTGGTTTTGCCGGGCAATATCCAAGCGGTCACCGAAGCGCCCATACTGGCGCGCGCTGAAGGTTTTCTCAAAACGCGTTCCGTGGACATTGGCGACCGCGTGACCGCCGGACAGTTGCTCGCGGAAATCGAAGCTCCGGATATGGATCAGCAGGTGCGGCAGGCGCAGGCCTCGCTGCAACAGGTACAGGCCGATCTGGAGCGCGCCACAGCGGCTCTCGAACAAGGCAAGGCCAATGAATCGCTGGCCAAGGTCACCGCGCAGCGTTGGGACAATCTGGTGAAACGCGGCGTGGTATCGCGCCAGGAGAACGATCAATATCAGGCACAGTATACGGCGCAGTCGGCCAATGTTCGTGCGCTCGACCGCGCGGTGGATGCCGCGAAAAGCAACATCGGCGCCGCGGAGGCCAATGTAGGGCGCCTTTCCGATCTGCAAAGCTACCTGAAGGTTCGTGCCCCCTTCGCAGGGGTAATTACATTGCGCAACGTGGACGTGGGGGCGCTGGTGAACTCAGGGAACACGCTGCTGTTTCGAATCGCGAAGACCGACGTGCTGCGGACTTACGTGAACGTGCCGCAATCCAGCGCCGCGGATATACATGTCGGGCAAACTGC
>Ga0116135_1000665_pt1 | contig 18653 bp, 14 predicted proteins | sample June2015DPH_20_1_FD_89738 | JGI IMG/M metagenome (GOLD analysis project Ga0116135, IMG submission 89738) | Peatland microbial communities from SPRUCE experiment site at the Marcell Experimental Forest, Minnesota, USA - June2015DPH_20_10 | ecosystem: Environmental > Terrestrial > Soil > Wetlands... | reverse complement strand
ACTCAACCGCGCCATCCATGAGGTATCGTTGGACGGAATTCTGGTGGTGAACGACGAAGGCATCGTCGTCTCCCTGAATAAGAGATTCCAGGAAGTCTGGCTTCCTTCCTCATCCCCCGCAAATGCCGGCCTGGCAGCAGAGTCCATCGGCTTTTCAGACGAAAAACTCCTGCCCACTGTCGCCGGACTCGTCAACGATCCTGATGCTTTCGTCGCGCGGGTCCGAGAGCTCTACGCTGATCCCTATGCAAACGACCAATCTCTAATTGAATTGAAAGACGGTAGAACGCTTGAGCGCTACTCAACCGGCCTGCGCGGTGAAAACGGACAATATCTCGGCCGTGCGTGGTTCTTTCGCGATATTACAAAACAGCAGCAGGCCGAGGAGCGCCTGCGCCAGGCCTACCATACGGTTGAGGCGCTCGCCGCTACCGATCCGCTTACCGGACTGGCCAACCGCCGCCGCTTCGATCAGTGCCTCTCCAACGAGTGGCGACGCGGCTTGCGCGACCAGACTCCGCTCTCCATGCTGCTGATCGATGTCGACCTGTTCAAGTCGTACAACGACTTCTACGGCCACCTGCTGGGAGATACATGCCTAAAGCAGATCGCAGAGGCGGCCATGTCCGGGGTCACCCGGCCCGGAGACCTTGTAGCCCGATTCGGCGGGGAAGAGTTTGCTGTCATCCTGCCTTACACCAATAGCAAAGGCGCCATCGAAGTCGCCCAAGCCATCTGCGATGCATTGCGCCGCCGCAAAATTCCGCATCAGGACAATCCCACAGGAGTCATCACCGTCTCCGCCGGATGCGTCACCATGGTCCCCGCCCTCGGGCAGAACGCTCGAAACCTCATTGCAATGGCCGACGAGGCGCTCTACCGCGCCAAGCACCGCGGCCGCAATCAGGTTTGCATCTGGAACGATCCGCATCAGGCGCCCGACAAACACAGCCTCATCGCCTGAATCGGGAGGCAGTTCATCCACCCTCTCCTTCGCCTGGATCGATCAGGCGCCGCCACAAACCGAAAGAATCGAGGGGCGAGCAAGAGCAGGCCTGGAGTGAGCATCCGTCTCCTAAGACATCCCACGGAAATGAACCATGCCCAGAACCTCATCAGGGGACGGGGGATTCCGGTCGTCATACATATTTCCCGGTACAAACTCGCCGGGACACCTCATTTTTTCTACCATCAACGAATCATTTCCGGCAGGAAGAAAGGTAGGATGATTTTGAGGTGACGAGATGAAAATCGCAGTGGGAGTGATCGTGCTGGCAGCGGCTTCGGCATGCGCGCTTGCGCAGGATGCGTCGAACCCGGTAGTGGCGAGCGCGAAGGAGATCTTTCAGCGCCAGTCTGGTTATATGATCGCTGCGGCCGAGCAGATGCCGGCAGACAAGTACGGATATCATCCGACGCCGGATCAGTGGACGTACGGGAAGATCGTCTCGCACGTCATCCAGGCGAACTTTGGCGTGTGCGGCATGCTCTCAGGGGACGGCCCCGGCACCGGGCCGGCAGTCACGGACACCACCCCCAAGGACCAGCTGATACCGATTCTCAAGCAATCGTTCGAGACTTGTCAGAAGGCACTCGACGGACTGCAGGACTCAAGCCTGGGCGGAACCATCACCTATTTCCGAGGCGCGAAGAAGCCGCGTGCACGTGCGCTCGTCGAACTGGTTGGTGACCTTGAGGACCACTACTCACAGATGGCGGACTATCTGCGAATGAACGGAATGCTTCCGCCTTCTGCGAAGAAGTAGAGGCTATCTGGTTCCTGCATGTGGAGTAGGCGCGCAACTTGCGCGTTCGAGAACCGCCCACGCACGGAGGAGATCAGGATCAGCCCTGATAACGCCCCAGGCTCCCTGAATTGGCGGTTCCTCAGCACCCCGCAAACGCAATCGGGCCGGCAGGTGTTCCCAAAGAGAACGCCCACCGGCCCGATCGATTTTCGAAAAACGATCTCTTAGTGCACCATGCTCTTGAACAGCGGCGACTGCAGCAAGCTGTCGAAGTCGTTATCCGACGCCGCAAAGTGAATCGACATATTCCCGGCGCTCGACGCCACCGTCGTATCGCTCAGCGCCGTCTTCTCCGCATCCGATCCGCTCATCTTGCGCAGCGTCACCGCCGCAGACAGCAGCGAAGAAATCGTAGCCGCAGCAAACGTGTCGCCGGTCGCAATGGTCAGGTCGAACTTTACGCCGTGCTGAAAATCCATCCCGTACCACGATGCCTGCAGCCGCTTCTGCACCGTGTCAAAGTCGGTGACCGAGCCGGCTTCGCCCAGCACCTGTTTCATCATCGTCTTGGTGCCCTTCTCGTCCAGAATGCTCCACAACGGCGCCGTGTCCACGGTGTTCATCGCATTCATCATCGAGCTATTGGTCAGCAGGCTCGGCGTAACGCCATCGCGCGCATCCAGCGTCTTGGTCACCGCTTCTTTTGAACCAAACACCATGGTCGAAGGATCCACAAAGCACAACACCATGCCCGTCTTGGCCATGGGATAGATCTTGTTGGTGCGCACCAGCGTGGCCTTTAACTTGCTCTTGGCGAAGGTGGCCAGAATATCCGTGGTCGGGAACTGCCCCTGCGCAATGCCCACCGTCTCCAGGTTGTCGCTCGAAGCCGAAGGACGGAACAGCGCAAACGCCAGCTCGTCGACATACTGATCGATGTTGTCCTTGTCGTTCAAAGCCGACTTGCGCAGCGCTTCGTCAAATACCTTCAGCTCCGGCGGCATCACCCGGGCGCGCAGGTTCATTGCCGCCGCCGAGTTCTGCATCGCCTTGTAGTCGATCACCACCAGCTGCTGCACATCGTGCGGAACCGCTCCGCGGGCATCGGTGGACAACTGCGCCGCGGGTGCCGCGGTGGCTGCGGCCAGCAGCACGGGAACAATCAAAAACTTCATTTGAGCCTTCAACACTTTCATCCTCCGGGTGCCAATCGCCTCTCGCATCCTGCCGCAATCACCCACCCCTTGCAGGGCATTGCCGCACGTCAACTGAAAGGCGTTCAGATTCCTATGCTGTTATTGTACCTTCCAGGCAATTTTCAGTGCCCGGCCATTCCGCTCTTCTGTTACCGCCATGCTCGTTCCGCCTGTTGGCTTAGACGATCCCCGCTTCGTCTCCGGGCCACGCCAGCGGAGCTTCGAGCCGATGTTCCAGCATCTTCGTCAGCGGATCGAACCCAGTTAATTGACGCATCCATTCGCTTTCCCGCTCACATGCCGCCTCGGGAACCAGCCCGATGACCTCGCACCCCGCCAGCACCGCCTTGTGCCGCAGTGCCAGGCTGCTCACTTTGCGGTAAACCTGCGAAATCGGCGTCGCCTCAAAATCCGTAATGTTCAACGAAAGCTGAGCCCGGCCGTTCGCCAGAACCCCCAGCGCCTTCACGCCCTTCAACCCGCCTGAAGCCGCGCGAATCTCCCTGGCAATTGCCCTTACCAGCGCAACCTCGGTCGAATCGAAGTAAATGTTGTACGCCACCAGGAACTTCCGCGCTCCCACAGCGCACGCTCCCGCCGTAGGATGCAGCCCCGGACCGCCCAGATCGGGCCGCCGCGTCGAGTCGTTCCGCACCGCGTTCCGCAACCCCTCAAACTGTCCCCGCCGCACATCGTCCAGGTTCGCCCGGTCCGGTCGCGCCGCCGCCGCTTCATAGAAGTACACCGGAATCCCGAACCGTCTCCAGATCTCCAGCCCGGCCTGCCGCGCCAGCAGCGCGCACTGCTCCAGCTTGATCCCGGATATCGGCACAAACGGAATCACGTCCGCCGCCCCGATCCTTGGATGAGCGCCCTCCTGCCGGGTAAGGTCAATCAACTCAGCAGCCTTGCCCACCCCGCGCACCGCCGCCTCCACCACCGCCGGCGGACTTCCCGCCAGCGTCACCACCGCCCGGTTCAGGTCCGGATCCATTGCCCAGTCCAGCAGCCGCACCCCGTCCAACCGCATCGCCGCCACAATGGCTTCGACCCGCTTCACGTCTCTGCCCTCAGAGAAATTGGGAACGCACTCGACGACCGGCGTACTCACTGCCACAACCCTTCAACCCTCACCCCGCCGCACACCGCACAGCGCAGCCTGAATCTCAACTCTGATTTTCCGCTTCTCGGGTGCCTGCAGGCTGCGGAAAACTCGCTCCATCGACGATTCTCAGTCGCTTTGTATCAGGTCATGATCTCAGAGCCTGCCCTGAGGGAAGTCGAAGGATGCCGACAAATCCCCATAAAATGAATTGGGCTTTGCAGGCGGCTGAAAAACTCACTTCAACGGCAATCTCCGAGGGCTTTGTAACAGGGCATGACTTTAGTCGTGCCGACAAAGCCCATCAAATAAACGTCGGGCTTCAGCCCCTGCGAAAGACAACACTCGAGATCCCCCTCATCCACTCCCTTTTCCGAACCCTCTTAAGACGAGTATCGACTAACTCACTCACCGCCAGAAGGTATACCCGACCTGCACTTGGATGCTCGCATTCACGCCCGGGTTCCTGTCCCCCAGTGAAGCCGACGAGATATGCTCCCCGTTCACGCCCAGGTCGATCGACCTTCCATTCCGCAGGAAAAAGCGCAGGCCGCCGCCGCCCTGCGGCGAAAAATTCCACACGCTCGTCCCGCCCGGCGACCCATGCGGCACCTCCAGATCAGGCGGATACTTGTGGTTGGTCCAGATCAGCCCGCCCGCCGCCTGAAACCATGGCTGAATCCGCTTCGATTTTGTCGCAAAATCCCACCTGAAAATCACGGGCGTAATGCTCACGCCCACGTACGTCCCGCCACCATCCGGCCCCTCAAAATACTCGCCCGGCGCCTCATAGAACGACTGCTCATGCGGCGCTGGCGTAAAGCCCAGCCACAGAGGCATGATGTTCGCGCCATACTCAAACTGCCCCGCAAAGAATCCGTGCCCGATCACCGGCGTCAGAATCTTTCCCCCTTCAATCCCTGCCGAGAAAAACTGAAAATTATCCCGGTTCCCAAGCCCCACGCCGCCATTCAAAAACGGCCCATACCCAAAGCTCTGGTTCTTGCGAACCTGCGCGACCGGATTATCTTCGACGAGGCTCGCAATCCCCGGGCTGCTCAGCGTCAAGCCAGAAGCCGGCCCGCCACCCGCTGCATCCCCATCCACCGCGGCAACACTGCTATCGCTCGCCGTCGCACTTGGAGCCTGCGCACTCGCAGCCGTAACCCAGGCCCCCGCCACCAAAACCAACAGCAAAACCCTCAATGTCCTGATCAACGCGCTTCCCTTCCATCCATTGAATTCGTAAATCCCAAAAAAAGACCGCCACATTCGGGCGGCCTTTTTCCTGCCTGCCTCAGGCCAAACCTATCCCGCCGCGTGCTCCATTTGCTCCGCGTCCATGTCAAAGTTTGAATAAACATTCTGCGTATCGTCGTAGTCTTCCAGCGCCTCCAGCAGTCGAATCATCTGATTCGCCGGAGCGCCCTCAAGTTTCGTATAGGTAGACGCCACCATGGTCACTTCGTTCATCACCGTGGGAATCTTGGCCTTCTTCACCGCCTCCAGCACGCCCTCATAGCTTGCCGGATCGGTAATGATCTCCCACGTATCCCCTTCGTCATTCAGGTCCTCGCCGCCCGCCTCAAGCACAATGTCCATCAGCTGGTCTTCGGTAGCCGCATCCTTCTCGACAGCGATCAAACCTTTCTTCGTGAACAGAAACTTGACTGAACCCGAAGCGCCCAGGTTCCCGCCGTTCTTTGAGAACGCGTGGCGAATCTCGCTGACCGAGCGGTTCCGGTTGTCCGTCGTAACCTCAACCACCACGGCGACACCCCCAGGCCCGTAGCCCTCAAAGGTGATCTCCTCGTAGTTCACGCCCTCCAGCTCGCCCGTTCCGCGCTGGATTGCCCGCTTGATGTTTTCCTGCGGCATGTTTTCGGCTTTCGCGGCCAGAATCGCCGTGCGCAGCCGCGGATTGCCATCCGGATCGCCGCCGCCCTTGGCAGCAATCGTGATCTCTTTAATGATGCGTGTAAAAATCTTGCCGCGCTTGGCATCCAGCGCGCCCTTCTTGTGCTTGATTGTGGCCCACTTTGAATGGCCGGACATGAGAACCTCAGCGTGCAATGAAAATAGCGGCGCGGGCAAAGCCGGCAACAAAAAGAGCCGCCCAGCCAAGCGCCTGACCCAGTGAGTATATCACCGGCCAGCTATCTTGAGCTTCGCCGCACCCTCCCGTAGGGAGGGCAGGAAAACAGCCCCGGTTGGAGTCCCTCGCCGCGGACGCCATCCGGGGAAGCACCCACTCTGAGCACCCCGCGTGCCGGAGGTACGCGGCGAATCGCCCAAGCCCAATTTCAAACTCTATTCACGAGCCCTTCACACACCCCAGCTAACATCCAGTCTGCGCTGACACTGGAGGCTCCTCCGATGAAACTTCTCCCTCTTTCAGTTCTGATCGTCCCGGCAGTTCTGATTCTCGGCTGTTCCGGCAACTCAAGCAAGACGCCCACCCCCATCGCCGTGCCCTCCTCCGTCACCGGCACGCAAGGCAGCGCCTATACGATATCGGTGTTCGCCCAGGCGCCCGGCACTCTGCAACCCGACGACGTCATTCAGCTCGGTACCTCGATCTTCGTCATCTGCCAGGACCCCAACGTCAATCCCGACGGCACCTTCCCTCCCGGCGTCACCTCTTCGCTTGCCGAACTCCTCGAATACGACGAAAAAGGCAACGTGCTGCAGACCTATAAACTTCCCGGCCATCCCGATGGCATGGTCGCCTTCAACTCGACCACCATCTGGGTCAGCAGCAACGAAGACGCAAATTCCGTCATCTCCGTCATCAACACCACCAGCAACAGCGTCCAGTCCTACACCGCCGATGTCGCGCAGCTCCCCCACGGAGGCGGTCTCGACGACCTGAAGTTGATCAACGGCGTGGTTTACGCCAGCGCATCCAATCCCACAACCACCATGAGCCCCAGCCCGAACCTCGCGCCTTATTCCACTGACTCCAGCGGCGCCACGGCGGAGTACGGCGTAAACACGGGCCCTGTGCTCTATTCGCTCTCGCTCAACAGCAATGGCACCACCTTCCATTCAACACCGGTGCTGATGTCCAGCACTCCCTCGACCGCGATCATCGGCAACACGCCCGTCACCCTCAACATGACAGACACCGACTCCTCCATGTTCGACCCCTCCGGCGACCTGGTGATCGATAGCCAGCAGGATTCGGAGCTTGTCTTTGTCCAGAACTTCGGCACCGCATCGCAATCCACCAGCGTGCTCAACGTGACCCTCTACGGGAATCCCTGGCCGCTTGACGATACGCGCTGGTCACCCGCCAGTGGTTCGTCCTTCATGCTGCTCTCCGATCCCCCCACCCAGCTTATCTATCGCATCGACGCGGCCAGCGGTTTCGCACCCAACTCGGCGTACAGCGCAGGCCAGGGCACCCTGTTGCAGACCAACACCACCACCGGCGTCCTCACACCGGTCTATATCGGCATGAACAATCCTCATGGCATCGTCTTCGTCACGGAGTAAGACCTGTTAGGTGCGCTATGCGGTTGATCCCGCTCTTTGCTGCCGTGCTGATGGCAAGCGCCCTTCAGCCCGCCCAGGCCCCAATCGCTGCGGCCCGGGAAGAGAAATCCCCCATCTCCCCCGCGGCCCAGCAGGCTGCGGCAGCGCGCCTTGACGCACCCTCAGTTCCCTTGAGCCCAACGGCGCGCCTCGGCCAGAAGATCTTCTTCGACCGCAGCCTCTCTGCCTCCGGCAAAATGTCTTGCGTATCCTGCCACAATCCCGCTCATGCCTACGCTCCCGCCAACTCGCTGTCCACCCAATTAGGCGGACGCCAGTTGCGCCTGCAGGGCATTCGTGCCGTGCCCACGCTGACCTATCTTGAGCGCACGCCAAAGTTCGCCATCCGTCTGGACACCGCCTTCGATCCCGATGACCGCAGACTGCCCAAAGCCGCCCGGCCTGCATCAAGCCCCTCGCCAAACTCCACCCCACCCCAAGATTCACACCCAGACTCCCAAAACCCGCTCCAATCCCAGCAAGTGGTCCCCGAGGGTGGAATGGATTGGGACGGCCGCGCCGTCGTTCTCGCCGACCAGGCCGGCGGTCCGCTCCTCGACCCGCGCGAAATGGCCAATAAAGACGGCCCTGAACTACTCGCCAAACTCAAAGCAGCGTCCTACGCAGACCAGCTCGTCGCCGTCTTCGGCCCCGGCGTCTTCAAGTCCCCAGCCACAGGTTTGACAGACGCCTATCTCGCCCTCGCGCGTTTCCAAATGGAGGACCGAAGCTTCCACCCCTACTCCAGCAAGTTCGACTACTACCTCGCTGGCCGCGCCCAGCTCAATCCCGACGAGCAGCGCGGCCTCGAGCTCTTTGACAATCCCGACAAAGGCAATTGCGCCGCATGCCATCTCGACAGACCAACCAAAAACCGGCTCCCGCCCGTATTCACCGACTATGAATTCGAGGCGCTCGGCGTCCCGCGCAACCGCCTTCTCAGCGCCAATCGCAACCCCGCGTTTTTCGATGAAGGCCTCTGTGGCCCGCTGCGCAACGACATGACCAGGGAGAGCTATTGCGGCCTCTTCAAGACGCCCACCCTGCGCAACGTGGCCACGCGCCGAGTCTTCTTTCACAATGGCGCGGTCCATTCTCTTGAGGATGCAGTCAGGTTCTATGCCGAGCGCCAAACACGGCCCGAAAAATGGTATCCGCGCAAAGCCAATGGCGCCGTTGAAATGTATGACGACCTGCCCGCCGCCCACCGCGTCAACGTCGACATCAAAGACGCGCCCTTCAACCGCCATCGCGGTCAGCAGCCGGCCTTGAGTGAGCAGGAGATCAAGCAGATCGTGGCCTTTCTCAACACGCTCACCGACGGCTACCAGCCCTCAACCCCACCCGCCGTGCCGCTTCCCTTAAAGCGATGATCCCACCCGCATGCCCTCGTTTTGCAGACCCTTGATAAATTGCCGGCACCTTGCGGCGCTTGATGTAGGCAGAAACCAACACTGGACCAAGACCGCGGCCAGGGCACGGTCGCCGCTCAGCGTTTCTGCGTTGCAGTCAAAGTGCACGCGACACAAGAGTGATAGCCCTTTTTCTTGCTTAGAGCGGAACCGGAATTGCTATACATCCAAACGATTGCACTCAAGTCGAAGCGGCACCAAGGAGCAACAGCTCTGCATTCCTGCATAGCCCGTCAGGTCCTCCGCGGAGTATTTCGCCTCGAAGTCAAAGTTTCACGCCTGGATCAGATCCCTTTGAACAGCCCGCCGTCCACCAGCAGCGTTTGCCCGGTGATGTAGGAAGCGCGCTCGGAGGCCAGCCACACGATCGCATCGGCTACCTCATCAGCCGACCCCACACGCCCCAGCGCGGTCTGCGCTCCCAAGGCGGCCAGGCTCTCCGCCTCGGTCCGCCCGGCCTCGGCGCCGCGTGCGCGTGCCAGTTGCTTCAACCGCTCGGTGGCTGTAAATCCCGGCGCGACGTTGTTCACGGTAATCCCGTCCTTGCCAAACTCGTTCGACAAGCTCTTCACCAGCCCCACCACCCCCGCGCGCACCGCGTTCGAGTAGATCAGATCGGAAACAGGCTGGCGCACCGTGATGGATGTAATCGTCACCAGCCGCCCCCAGCGCTTGCGCTGCATGTGCGGCACCACGGCGCGGGCAAAGGACACCGCGCTCATGAAATTCAATTCAACCGCACGCCGCCACTCCTGGCTCGTCGTCTCCAGAAACATGCGCGGCGGAGGGCCGCCTGCGTTGGTCACGCACACATCCACGCCATCGAACTCGTGCGCCACATGCTCAACGAACTCCCTGACCGCGCTCTCATCCGTCACATCCAGCGGCTCCGCGATCACAACGGCGGAGTAGCGGCTGCGAATCTCATCCGCCGCGTCGTTCAACTTGCCCGCATCGCGCGAACACATGGCCACCCGCGCGCCCTCTTGGGCAAACTTCGCTGCGGCCACGCGCGCAATCCCCTCGCTCGACGCGGCCACAATCACGCTGCGGCCTTTTAATCCAAGATCCAACTGTTCCCTCTTCTTCCGCTGCACCGGCAGCCCAACTTCATTTAGGTTCCCGGCGAAGATACGCATCGTCGCGGTCGATCCAGTCCTGCCGCGGCGGATTGAAGATGTCCAGATCCACCGTATCCTCGAGCGCAAACGCCTCATGCGGCACATGCGGAGGAATGCACAGAACCTCGCCCGCGTGCACCACCACTTCTCTGCCCTCGATGTGAAACTTGAGCGCCCCATCCAGAATGTAGCTGATCTGCTCGTTGTGGTGGCTATGCAGCGGCACATGCGCGCCCTTCTTCAGCAGCACCCGCGCCAGCATCGTATTCGAACCCACCACAAACTGCCGCCCAATCAGCGAGTTCATCGCCTCCACTTCAACATCCGCCCACCGCGTGAGCGTTGACTTCCCTGCTTCAGTCACCTGCGTCTCCATTCTCCAGCGGATTTTTCTCCCACGTCTCAACGCCTACAACAATAGCGAAACCACATTCGACATGGGAAGTCCCTCCTCGCGCAAATGAAAAATCCTCCTTCACGCATGAAGCGCAAAGGAGGATTTCTGTTGAACAGTTTTCAGTCTTACAGCAAGCTGTGCATCAACGATTCGAGCGCCGCCTTCGGTGGCCGTGTGACCGACTCCGGCAGCGTCGCCAGCGGCTCATCCACCAGGTTCAACAGGTCGGTGAACGTCGGCTTCTGCGTGTCGATATAGAACACGCCGGTGAGAATCTCCTCGTTGGCGGCCGACTCCATCAGCGTCCGCACCGCATTGGCCTTATCCGTCGGATCGTAATCCTCATGCAGCTTGCGCAACCTCAGGTTCGAGCCGTCATGCATCTCCACTTCAAAGACCTCGCCGGAGTTGTAATCCACGTCGATCTCGTCGAAGCTCGCAACGAAGCCGATCTCGTTGATCGGCTCGTCGTTTTCCTGCATGAACTTGTAGCTCTTGGTCGAACCTTCGTGATCGTTAAAGGTCACGCAGGGGCTGATCACGTCCAGCATCACCGTGCCCTTGTGCGCAATGGCGGCCTTCAGCATCGAAAGCAGCTGCTTCTTGTCGCCGGAGAACGACCGGCCCACAAACGTTGCGCCCAGCTGAATCGCCAGCGCGCATGTGTCGATGGCCGGCAGATCGTTAATCACGCCAGTCTTCAGCTTGGAGCCAATATCAGCCGTCGCCGAGAACTGCCCCTTGGTCAGGCCGTACACACCATTGTCCTCGATGATGTAAATCATCGGAAGATTCCTGCGCAGTAAATGTACGAACTGGCCCATGCCGATCGATGCCGTGTCGCCGTCGCCGGAGACGCCCAGCATCTTCATCTGGTGCTGCGCCAGGATCGCGCCCGTCGAAACCGACGGCATGCGTCCGTGCACGCTGTTGAAGCTGTGCGAGCGGCTCATGAAGTAGGCCGGGCTCTTTGACGAGCAGCCGATGCCACTCATCTTCATCACCCGCTCCGGCTCCACGCCCATCTCCCACATGGCGTCGATAATGCGCTCGGAGATAGCGTTGTGGCCGCATCCCGCGCACAGTGTTGTCTTGCCGCCGCGGTATTCAAGAACCGGAAGGCCGATATGGTTAACTTTGGGTCCCGCGGGCGTATTCGGTGCAGTTGCGGTAGCCATTTTTAGAGGCCCTCCTTGGTCGCGAACTCTTCAGTGATCGTCTGGGCGTCCAGCGGCAATCCGTTGTAGTGCAGAATGCTGCGCAGCTTGGTCACCTGGTCTGCCGGCAGATCGAGCTTCAACAAGCTCGCCAGTTGCGCGTCACGATCCTGCTCGACAATGTACACGCGCTCATGCGCAGCCACAAAGTCGTGAATCGCATGCGCGAATGGATAAGCCCGAATGCGCATGTAATCCGCATCCTGCCCATATTGCTTCTTGATCAGGTCCAGGCTCTCGCGCAGAGCGAAGTCGCTGCTTCCATAAGCCAGGAAACCGACCTTCGATGTTCCGTTCTTCACTTCCACCGGCGCCGGAACCAGCTTGCGCGCACTCTCAAACTTGCGCAGCAGCCTTTCCATGACCTCAACATACTCATCGGGCTTTTCCGTGTAGCCGGCCGCATCGTTGTGTCCCGAGCCGCGCGTGAAATAAGCAGCCTTGGGATGATCCGTGCCCGGCAGTGTGCGCCAGCCAATTGCATCTCCGTCCACATCGCGATAGCGCGCAAAGCCGCCCAGCTTTTCGAGATCTTCCTTGCTGAGTACCTTGCCGCGATCCTGCGGAGTCGTGGGATAGTCGAACGGCTCCGACATCCAGTTATTCATGCCCAGGTCAAGATCCGACAGCACGAACACCGGCGTCTGCAGCCTTTCCGCCAAATCAAACGCCGCGTAGCCAAACTCAAAGCACTCTCTCACCGAGCCCGGAAGCAGTACCACGTGCTTGGTGTCGCCGTGCGAAAGAAACGCAACGGAAAGCAGATCGGCCTGCGAAGTGCGCGTCGGCATGCCTGTTGAAGGCCCTGTGCGCTGCACGTCAAAGATCACGCCGGGAATCTCAGCGTAGTAGCCGAGTCCGCTGAACTCCGCCATCAGCGAGATGCCGGGGCCCGAGGTCGCCGTCATTGACCGCGCACCCGCCCAGCCCGCGCCGAGCACCATGCCAATCGCGGCCAGCTCGTCTTCAGCCTGCACCACCGCGTAAGTCGCCTTGCCATCCGGCGTCACACGCAGTTTCTTCAGCAGATCGGTCGTCGCTTCCACCACCGAAGTTGAAGGAGTAATCGGATACCACGCAACCACCGTCACGCCCGCAAACACAGCACCCATGCCGCACGCCGCGTTGCCGTCGATGATGATCTTTCCCGCGGTCTGGTCCATCCGCTCAATCACATACGGATCAAGCTTGGTCAGCTTCTCAGCCGCGTAGTCAAACCCGGCCTTCACCGCGCCGAAGTTCAACTCGAAGACCTTCACCTTCTTGGCAAACTGCTTGCGCAGTCCAGCCTCCACAACCCCCAGGTCGATCTCCAGCAACTGCGCTGCAGCTCCCACGTACACCATGTTGCGAACCAGCTTGCGCAGCTTGGCTTCAGGGCAGATGGAGGCAGTGATGGTGTCAAACGGCACCGGGTAGAACACCACATCGTCGCGGTACTGCTTGAGGTTCAGCTTCTCCTCGTAGATCGCCACGCCGCCTGTAGGCAGCGCCAGCGTATCCTGCTTGGCAGTGTCGGGATTCAGCGCCACCAGGACCTCGGCGTCGCGCTTCCGCGCCACATATCCGTCCTTGCTCGCGCGGATGGTGTACCAGGTGGGAAGGCCGGCAATGTTCGACGGGAACAGGTTTTTTCCGCTGACCGGAACACCCATTCCGAAGATGCTTTTCAACAGCACGCTATTGGCGGATTGCGAGCCGGACCCGTTCACCGTTGCTACGTTGATGCTGAAGTCGTTAATCACGCGCTCGCGCGCGCTCGTTATACCCTGTTCTTGTCCCAGGGTAAGGTTCCCAGTTGCCATGGGTCGGGATTCCCTTCAGGTAGATTCTGGAAAGACTCAATCGTCTCTAGGTCTTTCTTTCCCGCTTGTGATTATAGTCACTTTGAATTCGCGCTGTCCCAGTATGGGGACCAGAGGCGTTACTCCTAAAGGCCCATTTTGGCTCAACTGAAAGTTGCACTTCCAAACCCGGCCCGGCCCATCTCGAATAACTCCCGTGTTCTCAGCCTGCAAGAACCAGTCGGTTGGAATCCCTTCGCCATCGCAGCAGCAGCGACGACGCAATCACCACCAGCGCCAGCGTCAGCCCGATCCATAGCCCGTAAATCCCCCAGCGCAGCACGAAGCACAAAACCAGCCCCAAAGGCAGCCCCAACACCCAATACCCCACCAGGTTCGCGATCATCGGCACCCGCGTCTCGCCCAGCCCCCGCAGCGCCCCGGTAGAAACAGTCTGAATCCCATCGAAGATCTGAAATGCCGCCGCCAGCCAAAGCAGGCTCGGACCTACCGCCATTACCTGCGGATCGGTCGTATAAAGCGCAATCAGCGGCCTCGGAGCCACCAGGAACACAACCGCGGCCAGCAGCATGAATCCCGTGCCCAAAGCCAGCGCCATCCAGCCGGCGCGCCGTGCCCGCGCCCGGTCTCCAGCGCCTACCGCGTGCCCCACGCTCACCGCGGCCGCCGCTGAAACCCCCAGCGGCACCATGTACGTCAAAGCGGCGTAGTTCAAGGCGATCTGGTGCGTGGCCAGCGCCACCGGCGTCAGCTCTCCCGCCATTAGGGTAGCCAGGTTCCAAGCGCCCACCTCCAGCACAATCTGCCCCGCCGCCGGCGCGCCCAGCTTCACCAGCTGCCGTATGCGCTCCAGGCTGGGCCCCGCCCAGTGCCGGAACAGGGGATGACCGCGCTTCCGCTCATAGCGCCAGGCAAAACCGAGCAGCGCCGCAGCCATAAACACCCGTGCAACCACCGTCGAAAGAGCCGACCCGTTCACTCCCAAAGCCGGCATGCCAAACCTGCCGTAGATCAGCACCCAGTTCAGAAACCAGTTGATCAGGTTCGCTCCGACATAAGTCACCGTAATCACCCGCACCGAGCCCACGCCCTGCAGGTAGCGCCGCGTCCCGGCGTAGACGAGCAGCGGCAGCGTTCCCCAAAGCATGATCCGCAGATAACCGCCGGCAAGCCCCGCCACCTCCGGCGTAATGCCGAACCGCGCAAAGCCGAAGCTCGCCAGACCCATCAGCAGCATCAGCGGCGGCGTTACCACGCACGCCAGGTACATCCCCTGCGCCAGCCAGCGATGGCATTCGTCGTGATCCTTGCGCCCGAAGGCCTGCGCCACCAGCGTATCCAGCCCCAGCAGCAGCCCAATCCCAAACAGCGACGGCGTATAGCAGACCGCGTTGCCGACGGCCACGGCGCCAATCGCCGCCGGCCCCAATCTGCCCACCATGATGGTGTCCACCACGCCCTGGGCCATCCAGCCCAGTTCGCTCAGCACCACCGGAACCGCCAGCGTCACCATCGCGCCCAGTTCCTGCTTCCAATTCGCCTGCCCCTGCCGCATTTACCCAATCTATATGTTGCCCGTTCCGGGTACCGCAATCTTCGTCCAGGGCGCCCTGCGCGTGTTTCGACTCGCACTCCTGTGCTGTGCCCGATCCATTCGCCTTTTTTCCGGCGAATGGGTGCGAAACGCAAACTCTTGATAGCCGGATCAAAAGGATGGCTGAATCAAATGAGGACAATCCGCCCTCCCCATCAAGGATTCCGCAGCCGCGCCACCGGCTCGCTCCCCAGATCCATCAGGTCCGCCTCTCCAAACTGCGCATTTTCAATGCCCCGCTCGGCGTGCGACGAGCTCTGCGCGGCAATGTGAATCCACTCATGCACAATCACCCGCGCAATCGCCCCCGCCATCACCGTATTTCGCTCATCCGCATCCATGCCCTGCGCCTGCGCTCCCAGCACCCCGCCAATTTGCGTACAATCCACGTGCGCAAACGGCTCGATCCGTCCATTTACCTGCAGCACCCAGCCCAGCGCCACCACCCTCGTTCCCCCGCCACCGGGTTTATCCTTGAATTGACCGGCAAACTGGCCCTCATGAGGTGCTGAGTGCAAAAGGTAGTGCCACTTTTATCTGCTGTTTTTGGATTTCTCTCCCTGGCTGCAGTCTCACAACCGAACCTGACCGCCGAAGCCCAGCCGGGCCCCAACTTCGTCCGATTGGATCGAGTCACAGCCTTCCACGCGACAGACAACGGCATCGACATCTACAGCGGGACCGCCCTGCTGCGGATCACCGCCCTGCGCGACGACGTGCTGCGCATTCGCGTGGGGCCAACCGGCGAGTTGCCTGAAGACGCCTCATGGGCCGTCCTGCCCGCGTCCCGCACCGCCGGCGTGACCGTCATGCCGCTGCAGAGCGACAAAGCAGTCGGCTTCACCACCGCAAAACTGCGCGTCTCCGTTCAAAATGATCCGCTTCAAATCACCGTCACCGATCTCGCCGGCCACGTGATCCTCGACCAGCTTCCCGGCAATCCGATCGAATACCACGGCACCGCATTTCGCGCCTCGTTCAAGTCGCCCGAAGACGAGCACTACTTCGGCCTCGGCGACAAACCCGGTCCCCTCGACCGCCGCAACGAAGCCTTCACCGACTGGAACAACGACTCCTTCGGCTGGCAGGAATCCACTGACCCCATCTACAAGTCGATCCCATATTTCATCACCTATCGCCGCGGCGTTTCGGCAGGCGTCTTCCTTGATAACACCTGGCGCTCCAGCTTCGATTTCAACAAGGCATACCGCGACGGCTACTCCTTCGGCTCCGAAGCCGGCCCACTCGACTTCTACGTTCTCTACGGCCCGTCTCCCAGGCAGGTAGTCGAATCCTGGGCCTGGCTGGTAGGAACCACCCCGCTGCCGCCGCTCTGGTCTCTCGGCTACCAGCAATCGCGCTACAGCTACTATCCCGAGGCCGAAGTCCGCCGCATCGCCTCCAAGTTGCGCAGCGAGCGCATTCCCTCCGACGTGATCTGGCTCGACATCGACTATCAGTTCAAGGATCGTCCTTTTACTGTTGATCCAGAACGGTTTCCGCACTTCGATCAGATGATCCAGGACCTCAAAGCCGAGCATCTGCACACCGTGGTTATCACCGATCTGCACATCGCCGACCAGCCCGGCATCGGTTACAAACCCTATGACGAAGGCATTGCCGGCGACCATTTCGTCAAGAACCCGGACGGCTCGATCTATGTCGGCGATGTCTGGCCCGGCAAGTCCGTCTTCCCTGACTTCACCCAGAAAGCCTCCCGCGACTGGTGGGGCACGCTCTACGCCGATTTCGTCGGCAGGGGAATCTCCGGCTTCTGGAACGACATGAACGAGCCGGCCATCTTCAACGTCGCCTCCAAAACCATGCCCGACAACGTGCAGCACCGCATCGAGGAACCCGGTTTTAAGACCCGCGTCGCTACCCATCTTGAAGTCCACAACATCTTCGGCATGCAAAACAGCCGCGGCACCTTTGAAGGCCTGCGCAAGCTGGAGCCGGACACCCGCCCCTTCGTCATGACCCGTGCCAGCTACGCCGGCGGACAGCGCTACGCCGCCACATGGACAGGCGACAACTCCAGCACCTGGAACCACCTCCGCCAGACCACCCCGCAGCTCATCAACCTCGGCCTCAGCGGCTTTGCCATGGCCGGCGCAGATGTGGGCGGCTTTGCCGGCTCGCCGCAACCTGAGTTGCTCACCCGCTGGCTTGAGGTTGGCGCCTTCCAGCCCATCGACCGCGACCACACCGCCAACGGCACCCTGCCCCAGGAGCCATGGGAAAACGGCACCGCGAAAGATGTGGAACTGCGCCGCCATGCCATCGAAGAGCGCTACCGCCTCATGCCCTACATCTACACCACGGCAGACGAGATGAGCCGCACCGGCCTGCCCATCATGCGCCCGCTCTTTCTTGAATTCCCCGCTGCCACTGCCGACTCGTACGGCACGCCCCTTGATCTCGGTCCCGGCAACAACATGTTCCTGCTCGGCCCCGATCTCCTCGTCGCCCAGAGCCCCTACCCCGACGAGGTCGACAACTACTCCATCACCCTTCCCCCAACCGCCTGGTACGACTACTGGACCGGCGCCCGCGTTCAGGGCAGCGCCCAGAAACAGGCCGTCGAAAATGCGGCAGTGTCCGATCAGGTCGTCCTGCTTCACAACACCGCGGAAACGCTGCCCGTCTTTGCCCGCTCCGGCGCCATCATCCCTGAGCAGCCCCTCGTTCAGAGCACCGATGAGAAGCCACAAGGTCCGCTCACCCTGCGCGTCTACCCTCCCACGAAGCCCGGCCAGACCTGCACCGGCAGCGTTTATCTCGACGATGGCGTCAGCTACGCCTTTGAGAAGGGCAACTTCCTTCGTGAAGCATTTACGTGCGCCCTCACAGCTCAGGGCATCACCGTCACCATCGCGCCCAGGGAGGGCAGTTTCGCCCCGTGGTGGAGTCAGCTTGCGATTGAGGTCTACGGCCAGTCCAAGCCTGCCTCAAGCGCCAGCCTCGGCAACAACGCTCTCAAGGCCAACTACGACGCGGAGCATCACCGCGTCACCGCCGTTGTCCCGGACGACGGTAAAGGCCTCACGTTCCAACTGGCATACTGAGTAGGTGTTCCACCTGACCCCAGCCACCGTCGCCCGCATCGACAGAAACGTCGCGGCCGCCGCCGGATTGCCGTCAAACTCGCCCGAGGGGCTGTCATTGGCGGGTGGGCTTGATCGAAGCGCGCGTCTCCCCTTCGGCTTCGTTCACGATCGTTCACGCTCGTGCATCGGCCGCGGTGAGCCTGCGTTCTCGGCTGCAAGGCAGGGCTTTCGCCGATGGGCCATGTTTGACCTCGGATGGGCGCGTGTAGCCAATTCCGCCGCACTCATCGAGCCCGGACAAATCATCGCCATGGAAGCGCGGACCCTCGGACTCTGGACGTTGAACCTCAGCCGCATTGAAGAAACTGTCGACACCGCCAGCCGTTTTGGCTTTCTTTACGCCACAACTCCCATGCATGTCGAGCAGGGCGCCGAGCGCTTTCTGCTGGAATTCGACGCAGCCACCGGCGATGT
>Ga0116135_1000664_pt1 | contig 18662 bp, 17 predicted proteins | sample June2015DPH_20_1_FD_89738 | JGI IMG/M metagenome (GOLD analysis project Ga0116135, IMG submission 89738) | Peatland microbial communities from SPRUCE experiment site at the Marcell Experimental Forest, Minnesota, USA - June2015DPH_20_10 | ecosystem: Environmental > Terrestrial > Soil > Wetlands... | reverse complement strand
CTGGGCGAGCAGAACTTTCTGCTGGTGCGCCCGGATAGCCAGAAGAACCAGAATGCACTGCTGGTGATTTATCACGGGAAGTCATTGACGCTGGGGGTGCAAAGAAAGATGACTCCGGACGTGAAGGCGGCGATGGTGCAGGTGATGCGGGGGATTCTTTCGAAGCTCTAGTGCTGTGGCTTCGGAGTTTGTCGGATAGGTCGATCACTGAATCGCCGTCGGGGTGGGTTTTGGGGGCGGCGCAAGATCTCATAAATTCCTCACACTTTCCTAATTCGAATCGGTTTTGAATCCCGTAAGCTTGGCTCGTTGGGTTGAGCTCAACAGAGAGTGGAGGAAAAAAGCGATGCCGTTAATCCAGGTGAAGGTGATTGAGAATGTGTTTACACCGGAGCAGAAGAAGGAAATGATCACGAAGCTCACGGATGCGATGGTCACGATCGAAGGCGAGAATATGCGCTCGGTGACCTGGGTGGTGATTGAGGATGTTCGCAGCGGCGAATGGGGTATCGGCGGGAACGCGCTGACGACCGAAGCGGTTCATGCGCTCGCTGCAGGGAAAGGCTGAGAGCAGGTGGTGGTAACCCAAACCGCCGAAAAGTCTTCCCCAGGGGCTAAAGCCCGCCCCTTATTTTCGGCGTTTTTCGGCACGCCTGAACAGCTTGGTGAAAAGGCTTGAGTTGATTCAAGAATTCCCGGAAATGTACCTCAGGGGATGGAGCACGCTCTCGTTCCATTGGCGGTTTTGCGGGCGATGAATCACCGGGCTACCACCCGGACGAGTTTTTCACCAAGCTGTAAAGTCGTGCCGTTTTAAATCCCGACTTTCACCACAAGCTGTCAGGGATGCAGAGCGCGGGGGGGATACGCTCAGCTCTGCATTCTTACAATCCTCTTTCAGAGAGCAGGGATGCTGGTATGATCTCGGAATCGCGAGGGCATGCGCTTATGCCACGAGTTCGAGAGCTACTTGACCGTCGAATCGTCGGAAGCTTTGTTGGCCGCGGGGAAGAGCTGGGCTCGCTGCTGGAGGCTCTGACCGATGAGGGGCCGGTCGTGGTGCACCTGCATGGGATTGCGGGAGTGGGGAAGTCGCGACTTTTGGGCGCCTTCGCCGAGAGCGCGCGAGCCGAAGGCGCAAGCGTCATCCAGTTGGATTGCCGGGGAGTTGAGCCCACCGAAACCGGCTTTCTAAACGAACTGGGTATGGCGTGCGGTGTTGTACCTGGGTCAGCAGAGGAGATTGCTTCACGGCTCGGCCATCTTGGGGCCAGGGTCGTTGTTGCCCTCGACACGTATGAGGTCTTCCGGCTGATGGACACCTGGCTGCGCCAGGTTTTCCTGCCGCTGCTGCCTGACAATGTCAGGTTCGTTCTGTGCGGGCGGGAGGCACCGGTAACCGCATGGCTCTCCGATCCCGGATGGCAGAGCCTTTTCAAAAGTGTTCGTTTGGAGTCGCTGAAACAGCAGGACGCCGCAGAGTTGCTCTCCCGCGCGGGCGTGACGGCGGAGGATGCACAGTTTTTGTCCGGTATCTGCCACGGCCATCCGTTGGCGTTGACGCTGGCCGCTTCGATGCACCGCACGCTTCCGGCGACGCTGAAGTCAGATGTGGCGCAGCGGGTGGTGGAGGAACTCTCCAGCCTGTTCTTAAGCGACATCACGGACGCGCGCACGCGCCAGACATTAGAAGCGGCGTCGGTGGTGCGCCGGGTGACTCTACCGATTTTGCGAGCGCTCCTGCCGGATGCCTCTCCGCAGGATGCGCAGGAGCGCCTTCGGACGCTTCCTTTCATACAGCCCGACCGGGGCGGACTGCATATCCATGATGCGGTCCGCGAAGCCATCGCGGCGACCTTGCGGGCCAACCATCCGCAGCAGTATCACGCTTACCGGAAGTCGGCTTATCGCTATTTCATGGGTGAGCTGCGAAGTATTCCGGCCTCCGAATTGTGGCGGTACACGGCGGACCTGCTCTATCTGCTTGAGAATCCGGTGGTGCGGGAAGGGTTCTTCCCCACGAGCGCGCAGGAGTACGTTGTGGAGCCGGCCAGGCGAGGGGACGCAGCGGCGATTCTGGACAGCATCGAACGCCATGAGAGCTTGAACACAACGAGTTATCTAAAGCAATGGTGGAGGCAGGCTCCGGAGACATTCTCTGTGGCGCGCGATCAGAAGGGGGCTGCCGCGGGGTTCTATTGCGTCTTCGATCCCGCGAATGTCCCTGCGCAACTTTGCCAGGAGGACCCGGTCACGCGCGCCTGGCTGGATCATATGAAGCGACAGCCAGTGCCGCGTCAGTGTACCTTGTTTCTCCGGCGCTGGTTATCCGCTGCAGATGGAGAGGCACCCTCTCCGGTGCAGGCGGCCTGCTGGATCGACGTGAAGCGCAAATACCTGGAGCTGCGCCCGAACCTGCGCCGCGTCTATCTCACGGTTGGCGACCTGACTCCTTACGCCGCGGCAGCGCAGAGGCTTGGATTCAGCGTGATCGAAGAAGCCTGCGGCAAAGGGTATCAGTCGGCGATGCTTGATTTTGGGCCATCATCTGTCGATGGCTGGCTCGCTCGGCTGCTGGCTGCCGAGCTGGGGATTGAAGAGTCGGGCCTGCTTGATTGCGCGGCGCATGAACTAGTTCTTAACGGCAGGCGCGTGGGCCTGAGCAAACTCGAGCTTGGCGTCATCGAGTTCCTCTACCGGCGGCCCGGGGAGGCCGTCTCGCGCAGCTCCCTGCTGGCGCATGTGTGGGAGCAGAGCTACGACGGAGGAGGTAATGTGGTGGACGTCGTGGTTCGTTCCCTGAGGAAAAAGCTGGGCGAGCGGTCTTCGTTAATTGAGACCGTTCACGGCGTCGGATACCGCTTCCGGCGCGAGGATGCTTCAGGAAGAACGAATTAGCCTTTCCGTTGATTAGGTCATCTCCTCGGACTCGTTTACGCCACGGGCCGGGGTGCTCGTGTATCTTGGGCCGAGAGACTGAATCCCCTCGTCTGGAGATCACACGGAAGACATGCGGACTCTTGCTGCGATCGATATCGGTTCGAACTCCTGCAGGCTGAAGATTGCGAAGGTGGTGGCGCACCAGTTGCGGACCGTGCATGAGGATCGCGAGGTGACGCGGCTGGGGGCCAGCGTGTTCGAGTCGGGACTGGTGTCGCCGGAGGCGATGGCGGCGACGCTGCGGGCTCTGAAGCGGTTTCAGCGGGCGGTGCAGGCGCACGGGGTGGACCGGATTCGGGTGGTGGCGACGGCGGCGATGCGCGACGCGCGCAACGGACCGGCGTTTCAGGCCTGGGTGAAGGCGGAGACCGGCTGGACCATGGAGATCATCTCCGGGCTGGAAGAGGGACGGCTGATTCACCGCGGGGTGATGGAGAGCGAGGCCGGCGTTGGAGGGCGCGTGCTGCTGGTGGACCTGGGCGGGGGAAGCTGCGAGATTACGCTGTCTGAAAAGAAGCGCATCAAGGAGACAATCAGCGTGCCGCTGGGCGCGGTGCGGCTGACGGAGGAGTTTTTGACCACCGATCCGGCGCCAGTGGAGGGGCTCGGTCGGATGCGGCGCTGGATTCAGCGGGAGTTGAGACGGGCGCACAGGCGGATCGAGCCGGGAACTCAGCGGGTTGGAGCGACGACGGTGATTGCCACGTCAGGGACGGCGGCGGCGCTGTGTGATGCGGTGGGGAGCAAGTCAGCGGGTCAGCGGGGGAGTAAGTCGGGGGGACGTCAGAATCCCCGGTCCCCCAAGGCGAGGGACCGGGGGCACCCGGCCGGGTTGGTGCCGGTGCGGGAGGTTAGGAAGCTCGCGAAGAAGCTAGCGAAGCTGACGCTGCCGGAGCGAGAGGCGGTGCCCGGAATTGGGCCGCGACGGGCGGAGATTATTGTGGCCGGGGCGGAGGTTTTTGCGGAGCTGCTGGAGAGCTTTGGGATGGCGGGGTTTCGCTATTCTCCGCTGGGACTGAGGGATGGGATTCTGGCGCAGATGCTGGCGGAGCAGGATGCGCTGGCCAAGGTTCACAGGGAGTTTGAGCACGAGCGGTGGGAGAGCGTGCTGGCAACGGCGCGGCGATACGGGGTTGATCCGCGGCATGCGGAGCCGGTAAGGGCGCACGCGGTTCAACTGTTTCGTGAGCTGAAGACGCTGCACGAGTTGCCGGCGGAGTATGAGAGCTGGCTGGCGGCGGCGGCGATTTTGCGCGATACAGGGAAGTTCATCAACCACCAGGGACACCACCGGCATACGCAGTACATTGTGTCGAGTTCGGAAATTTACGGGTATACGCAGCTGCAGAGGACGATGGTGTCGGCGCTGGCGCGGTACCTGGGCAAGAGCAGACCGCAGCCGGGCGACCGGGCGCTGAGGAATATTCCAGCGGAGGAGCACAAGAACGTGCAGCGGGCGGTGGTGCTGCTGCGGCTGGCGGTGGCGCTGAACCAGGATCGGGCGAGCGATGTGCTGCGGGTGACGGCAAGGGTTTATCCCAAGCGGGTTTACCTGGAGCTGAAGCCGGGACGGACGGGGGCGGAGCTGGAGTTGTGGTCGCTGCGCAAGGAGGCGGCTTACTTCCGCGAGGTCTTTGGCCGGGAGCTCTTCCCGGCGCTGGCGTAGATGAAGCGGGCCATGCGGGGGTCGATGAGCCAGCGCAGCAGAGGCGGGTGGCGGTCGAGATCGACGCGGGCGATGGAGCCTTTGCGCATGCGGATGGACGCGCCGCCGTTGCCGGTGATGAGCCGGCCTAAAAACTGAAAACAATTGGGATTGTGGCCGACCATCAGCACGCCTTCGCGGTCAGCGTATTTGGCGAGGAGCTGCTGGAAGTCGGTGTAGCTGGCGTCAAGGCCGAGGGCGGGGCTGATTTCGACTTTGGCCTCGTATCCAAGCTCGGTGCCCACAAACTGAGCGGTCTGCAGGGCGCGCTTGAGGGGGCTGGAGACGACCACGTCGACCTGGACCTTGAGGGCGCCCAAGACGCGGGCCATCAGCATGCACTGCTCTTTTCCTTCTTTGATGAGGCCGCGCTTGCCGTCGAGGGCGGGATTTCCGCGTCGAAGTCCGGCGTTGGCGTGGCGCATGAGATAGAGGTTCATAGGGGTGATCCGGCGGGATGGTGCGGGTCGGGCGGCTCCTGAAGGATTGATTTTAACACGGCTGTAACATTTTCAGGGCCTTTGGGCTTGGATAGGGAGGTTTTGGAGCCGATTGGAAGGAGTTACTGTCCAGAGTTCACTGACCAGCAGACCGGCGAGGCGAGGGCGGCGATGGAGGAGGGTGAAGCCGGCGGCGCGGAGGGCGGAGGGGTGGCCGGGGAGTTTTCGGATGGTAAGGCCAGTGAGCAGGCCGAAGGCGCGGTAGAGAGCTGTAATGAGGGGACGGGCGACTAGGCGGCCATACCAGTTTGAAGGGATGGCGAATTCGGAGACGATCCAGAGGGCGCTGGGGGTGAGGGCGGGACGGAGGCGGGCGGCTAGGGATTGGATTTCTTCGGTGGTGAGGCAGTCCAGGAAGAAGTGGGTGACGACCAAGTCGCTTTTAGAATCCCCGGTCCCCAAGTGCGAGGGACCCTTCGGCAGGCTCAGGGCAGGTTCTTCACCCCGCGAACTAAGACCTGTTCGCGGGGACCCCGGCTCGGGGGCACCCGGATCGGCCGGGGACCAGTTTCTTGCGTCGGCCTGGTGGGTGAGGAGACGGACGGCGTTTGGGCCGGCGTGGCGGGTGAGGGCTTCGAGCATGGCAGGGCTGGCGTCGATGGCGTCGATTTGGATTTGAGGGTTGATGCGGAGGAGATGGGCGGTGAAGCGGCCGTCTCCATCACCGAGGACGAGGGCGCGGCGGCAGGATTTGGCTTCCTTGAGGAAAGTGAAGCGGCACAGGGCCAGAAATGGTCCGAATGTGAGCCACTCCATCCAGCGATAGGGGCTGGCGAGACGGTTGAAATTCGGCGGCTCGGTCATCGGATGAAGAAGAGGGCTATGGGTGTGAGCAGGACGAGATCTGCCGTGGTGCGCAGGGCCAGCGGAGTGAGGCGGCTGCGGCGTCGATCGAGGATTGCGAGCAGGAGGGCGCTGAGGGCGCCAGCGGCGAGCAGGGCGGCGGAGCGGGGATGGGGTTCGGCAAGAGCGGCTGCGATGAGCATGCCGGCGAGGCTGAGGGCCAGTGCGGGAGCGAAGATTGCGGTGGTGGGAAGAATGCGGGGTGTTTCGGCGGGGTGGTTGCGGGACTCCCAGTGTTCGATGGCGTGACAGTTGAGCCAGGCGAGCAGGGCGAAGAAGACGGCTGGAAGGATGAGCAGCGAGGCATTCGAGCTGGGTTGGGCAGAGCGGGTGAAGGCCGGCAGGACGCAAGCGGCGGTGAAGAGCAGGCCCACCAGCATTTCCTTTGAAAGGATGCGGGAGACGAGCGGAGTGCCGAACGGAACGCGCAGCACGGACGGGAATCGAGTTCGGTTGCGGCTTGAATGGACGGGGTTGGAGTGAGTGGGCGCAAAGGAGTGGACGCGGGTGAAGTAGACCAGGGCTGCGGCGGCGAGGACGGAGTTGCGCTCGCGTGCAGCGACGGGCATGAAGGAGAAGACGATGACTGCGGCGGAACCGGCCGCTGCGATGGCGATGGGCAAGAAGATGCGGCGATGACGCCAGTGGAAGCGGTGGCGAAGTCGAAGGCGGCGATGGTGGGCGGCGCGCAGGGCGGAACGGGCGTCGAGCAGGCGGTCGCCGATGTAGACGGCCCAGGCAGCGAGGGCGAGCAGGACGGGGACCCAGAGTGGGAGCGCAACTTCAGCGACCCAGGCGAAGGCGAGGGTCCAGACGACGGCGACGGTGGGAGCGTCGAGGCTGGTGAGGTGCCAGAGGCGCAGGGGCGCGGGCGCGTCGTAGACACGCGGGAGCGAATGGGCCAGGCGCAGGTTTTGGATGCGAGCGAATGGCTTGGCGAGGGTTTGCGAATTGGCGAGGCTTTGCGGCACTTCTCTCATAGTAGGAGATGCGAGAAGGGCCGGGTGGTTGCGACGAGCTGAGTGCCGAAGACACGAGACAAGACGTGGCCTCTGGCGGTTCTGATCGACTTCCGGCGTTCACCGACGAAATATCGTCTTTGTGACGAAATCTCGCCGTCACTCTTTCGTCATCATTCCCAGATCAACGAATTGGCAGAGTCTGCTTCCCCTCCAAGTTCTTTGTTCACAACTGGTCCAGAAGTTCTGTTTGAGCGGTGGCAATTTGGCAGGTGAAGTGCAAGATCCAGGATGTCCCGCGAACCCTGAGGAAAGATGAGATAGGGGCAGGACAGAATTCTTCAATCGGAGGTGTAACTATGGAACTTCATCCCAACTCCTGCTTCCCTCTCCTGGCGAGCGATCAAGCTGAGGTAATCCGGATATTCCTTGAACTGATGGCTGAGGGCGATCACGCCGGGCGCGTGTGCGACGTGGGAACACCTAATCAGTCATTCGAACCGCACCGCGACATCGATGGCTCATTTTTCCCGGGCGAACCGCATGATCTGGCGTGAACGGGGGCTCAGGCCACATGCAGGTTTCGACCGTTTCGGAGATTGAACCAAAAAGCTTGCTTGAGTTTTCGGTTAAGGAAGAAGATTTGAGCTGCTCTTACCGATGGTTCAGAAGATACGCGCTGTTTTTGACGGTGGTTCCTGTTTTGAAGGCCGATCTTTGAAGGCCGATGGTGGAGAGGCGAATGAGGAGGGGCAAATGGACCGCAGAAAAGTGCCTGTGAAAGTTGATTCGATGGAGCACGCAGCGAATGCGATTCCGGGGTCGTCCGAGGGCACGCTTGAGGTGACGGCGCTGGGCATGATTGCGTGCCTGATTATTGCGTTCTGGAGCCTGGTGGGAGACGGCACTCTGCCGCTTTCGGCGTATCTGGTGTTTGTCGCTTTTCTACTAGTGAGCGCTGTTGGCCTGGTGTGGCGGATCTTGAAGCATACTCCAAGAATCGGAACAGAATCCGGGGCGCCACAGAAGCCAGGCATCCAAGGGCAGGTTTCTGAGCATTTCTGAGCGTAAGGCCGGGTTTCTGAGCGTAAGACGAGGTTTCCGAGCGCTGACCATCCGGCAAGAGTATCCAGACCGATGATTCAAGTCGAGGGGCAGTCAGGGCCGCCGGTTGAGATTTTTATCCGGCGGCCTGATTTCGATTGGAGCGGGTGGGGGCGTTACGGGATGCGGATGACGGTGCGGATCGCGAACGTGGAGCTGTTGGCGAGAACGTAGTTGCCGTCGATCATGCGCCATTCGTATCCCGCGGGCGGGGCGGCCAGGTGATATTGGCGGTAATCGATTTTGTCGCCGCGATCCCAGTCTTCATGGCGGATGGCAGCGCCTCTCTTCCATTCCTTGTGTGCGACGTATGCGTGGTTGTCGTGATGGTCCTGGGCAAGGGCGACACCGCCCGTGAGGCTTGCGGCGAGGATTGCGAGTGCTAAAGCGGAGTGCAGTTTTTTCATGGGCAAAATTCCTCCCCGACTAGGATGCCCACCCAGGAAACCGCGTTGTTTGCAGCAAGGACAGGTCTGGGATGGGACCGCGCTGCGCGGGGCGCGTGACTGGTGTTGGGCGGTTGACGGGCAAGAAGTTAACGCCGGGTGCCTCCGTGGTGGGCTACGGCGAACTGGGAGTTTTCGAGCTCCTTCACGTCGAGTTCGCCGTCGTGATTGACGTCGAGGCGGTCGAATTCGGCGGCCATGAAGGCCATGTATTCGGCGCGGGAAACCTTGCCGTTCTGGTCGGTGTCCATGAGGCGAAGCAGCTTGACGGCTTCTGGGGTTCCGGCGGCGACTTTGGGGGCTATGGGTGTGACCGCTTGAGTATGGGTTGCGGGAACTGGTTGTGGGGCAGGTGCGGCTTGTGCGGAGACGCGGTTGATGCGGACCGAGACGGCGAGGGTGAGCAGGCCGGCCAAAGCGGCGACGGCGAAAACTCTCTTGGCGATGGAAAGCATTTGAATCTCCTTGGTCAGGATTTGAAGCGTGGTGCAGGATTTGAAGCTTCGAGAAATCCTGAGTGCGGAGCGAATATACACCCGTGTGCATGGGCAGGGAAGTGTTGCAGGGCCTTTCTGTCAGGGGGCGGGTGTGGTAGGGCGCGTGATGGCGTTTTGAGTGAGAGAGTTCGGGCAAATGATCCGTTGAATGATTTGTTTATGACGGATGGCCATAACCTAATTAGCCTGGAGCTCATCTAATACAACAGAGAGTTGAGATGCGCGGGTTGAATGTGCACCGGGTGCCGACCGCTGGCCTCACGAGAGAAGGGGTTTCATGAAGAATGCAGGGATTGCGGTGTGTTTTGCGATGACGGCGCTGCTGGCGGCGCCGGTGTTTGCGCAGGTGGAAGGACAGCTGGGCGGCCAGGGCGAGGCGGTGGTTACGATTCTGCCCAAGCACGACGGCGAGGTGCCGGCAAGCGTGGCCAACCAGGACCTTTCAGTGAAGATCGACGGGAAGAACGCCAAGGTGACGAAATGGGCGCCGTTTGTGAGTCCCAACAACCGGGTGGAATTGGTGCTGCTGATCGACAGCGGGGCGCGGAACAGCCTGGGACGGCAAATGGACGAGATTGCGCAGTTCATCAAGAGCCTGCCACCGAATGTGAAGGCGGCGATCGGCTACATGGAGAATGGAAACGCAACGTTCGCAGGGCCGTTGACCGCGGACCACGACCAGGTGCTCAAGGCGTTGCATTTGCCGGGCGGGTCGGCGGGAAGCAGCGCGAGCCCGTACTTCTGCCTGTCGGACCTGGCCAAGCGGTGGCCATCGAATGATTCAGGCGCGCGGCGGGAAGTAGTGATGGTGACCAACGGCGTGGACAACTACGATCGGCGCTTCGATCCCGACGACCCGTATCTGCAAGCGGCCGTGACGGACTCAGTGCGGGCGCGGATGGTGGTGTACGCGATCTACTGGGGCGACCAGGGATTGGCGAACCGCACGGGCGCGGCGAATAATGCAGGGCAGAACCTGCTGGCTGAGGTGACTCAGGCGACGGGAGGGAAGAGCTTCTGGGAGGGATCGGGCAATCCTGTGTCGTTTGAGCCGTATTTTGATGAACTGAGTCGCCGGCTCAAGAACCAGTATGAGCTGGGATTTGCCAGCCCGCTGAAGGGCAAACCGGAGGTGGAGACGCTGAAGCTGAAGCTGAGCGCTCCGGGAACAGAAGTGAGCGCGCCGCAGCAGGTGCTGGTGGTGCCGAGGACGCAGTAGCCAGCGAACAGTGCGCAGTGACCAGTCCGAGGTTTCGAAGACGAGACCTCGGCGCCTGCTCCTTCGGTGGGGCAGACAGCACCCGCAGGGCGGCAGACGCTCGCGGGAGGCTCGCAAGGGGGCTTTGCTTCAGGCGAGGATGCTTTCGACGAGGGATTTGATTCTGCCGTTGACGCTTCCGCAATTCATCAGGAACGGGGTCTGGGTGACGGTGATGGTCAGTTGGCTGACCGCGGGATCGTAAGTCCAGGTGAATTCGCCGCCGAAGCTGGATGCGGTTCCGGCGTTGCCCTGGATGGGGACACCGGCGCCCTGGGCTTTTTTCTCGATGGTGGCGAAGTGCTCCGGTGTGACGTTGGGGAAGGTCTGCGATGGACAGGCGGACATGAATTGCCTACTTTCCAGATTTCATTCCGGGGTTGGATTCAGCTTGAGATGCCGGGCCTGAAGGCCGGCTCTGCTGGGCTGCTTTTCAGGGGGTTGAAACCCCCTGCTCCCTCCGAATCTAAAACCCGCTGATCCCCGAATTCTAAACACTGCTTTGCCTGCTTTTTGGTCTGTAAATCGAGTTTCAATTGATCTTGCTTCAGTCGGCGGCTTTGGTTTTGGCGGGCTTGGCGGCGGGCTTTGGCTCGCTGGGCTTTGGCGGACGGGGTTTTTCTGGGCTGGGTTTTGCGCCGGGTTTGGGGATGGCGTCGAGGTCGGTTTTGCCTTCGGCCAGCTGCATCAAGAAGCCCTGGCTAGAGAACGCGGGCGCATCCTTGATCAGCTTGCTGGCGCGGATGTAGGTGCCGTCGGATTGCTGGAGGCGGGCTTTGACGGTGTCGGCGAGATAGGCAGGGAGGATCTCGTCGTGGATGCGATCGATGGCGGCCTGGTCGCGGACGGGGAAGACGACTTCGCAGCGCTCGAAGAGGTTGCGGGGCATCCAGTCTGCCGAGCCTAAGTAGATTTCGCTGTTGCCGCCGTTGGCGAAGTGGAAGATGCGGGAGTGCTCAAGGAAGCGGCCGACGATGGAGCGGACGCGGATGTTTTCTGAGAGGCCTTTGACGCCGGGGCGAAGGATGGAGAGGCCGCGGACAATCATGTCGACCTCAACTCCGGCCTGCGAGGCCTGGTAGAGCGCCTCAATCACCGAAGGCTCGAGGAGGGCGTTCATCTTGGCGACGATGTGCGCGGGACGGCCGGCCTGGGCGTGTTCCTGCTCGCGGCGGATGAGGCCGAGGAAGCTTTCGGCCATGGTGAGCGGGGCGACGAGGAGCGGACGGTAGTCGTCGATCTCGGCGTGGGCGGTGAGGTAGTTGAAGACCATGTGGACGCGCTCGGTGATCTGCGGATCGCATGTGAGCAGGCTGAGGTCGGTGTAGAAGCGGGCGGTGACCGGGTTGTAGTTGCCGGTGCCGAGATGGCAGTAGCGGCGGGTGACGCCGTCTTCGTCGCGGCGGACGAGCATGGCCAGCTTGCAGTGGGTCTTGAGACCGACGACACCGTGGAAGACCTGCACGCCGGCATCTTCCATGTCGCGTGCCCAGCGGATGTTGGAGGCTTCATCGAAGCGGGCCATGAGTTCGACCACGACGGTGGCTTCCTTGGTAGCTGCCGCCTCAGTGAGCGCAGCGAACATGGGCGAGTCCTGGCTGGTGCGGTAGAGCGTCTGCTTCATGCTGACGACGGCGGGGTCCTGCGCGCCCTTCTGGATGAAATCGACGATGGGCTCGTAGGAGTCGTAGGGGTGGTGAAGAAGCACGTCGTGATGGCGCAATTCGTCAAAGATGTCCGCGGATTTGCGGCTGAGATGGAGCGGCCTGGGCGTAAAGGACGGGAATTTCAGGTCGGGACGCTTGATGTCGCCATAAAAGAACATGAGGCGAGAAAGGTTGACCGGGCCGTCCGTGAGAAACACCTGGCTCTCTTCAAGCTCGAAATTGATGCGCAGGCGCTCGACAATTTCAGGGTCGGCTCCGGATTCGATTTCGAGACGAACGGCGTCACCCTTCCGGCGGTTGTGGAGCTCGACGCGAATGGTTTCAAGGAGGGAGCGGGCTTCTTCCTCTTCGAAGTAGAGGTTGGAATTGCGGGTGACGCGGAAGGCGGCGTGGGCCAGCACTTCATAGCCGCGGTACATGCCGGAAAGATTTTGAGCGATGAGGTCCTGAAGCAGCAGGTAGTCGAATGCGCCGTCTTCGCCGGGGAGGCGGACGAAGCGGGGAAGGGCGCGGGGGACGGTGACTACGCCGAGGACCTGCGGGCCGGAGCTGCGGCGCTTGGCGCGAAGCAAAAGCGCGAGGCAGAGAGCCTTGTTCAGGACGCGGGGAAAGGGATGTGCGGGGTCGATTGAGATGGGTGTGAGAAGCGGATCGACTTCGCGCTGAAAGTAATTCTGGGCAAAGACGCGGGCTTCCTCGCTGAGCTCTTTCCATACGAGAAGGCGGATGCGCTGCTTGCGGAGTTCAGGGACGAGCTGCGCGTTCCAGCAGCGGTACTGGGCGGCAAGGAAGTCGTGGATGTCCTGGGTCAGGACGGAGAGCGACTCGTCGGGGCGTAAGCCATCGTAGCCGGGCTCGCGGTAGCCGTCTTCAATGCGTTGCATGAGACCGGCCTGGCGGACTTCAACGTATTCGTCAAGGTTGTTGCCGGTGATGGCGAGGAACTTGACGCGTTCGAGGAGCGGGTTGGCGGAGTCTTCGGCTTCTTCAAGGACGCGGCGATTGAACTGCATCCAGGAGTGGTCGCGGCCGTTGAAAAGCTTTTGTTTGTTAGAGGTTCGGGGCATGCAAGTCCATTTCGTGCCGTGTTGGCAAGTCTACAGCGTTTTCCCCTGATGCGGCATCTCGAATCCGATGTGGAAAGAAAATGCCCTAGCAATACATACAGGATGCAGGGAGCAAACAGTGTTAAAGCAAAGCGAAAACCACTGCTTGCCATTGCATGGAGCGGACGCTCGCGGGAGGCTCGCATGGGCTTGTTGCTGTTGCGCCAGAAAGAAGGCGCAACGGGCGCATGGTCCAGCGGGAGGTTCGCACGGGGTCCATGTTTCCCACCCATTGCATGGAAGCATTGCATGCAGCCGGCGCTTGCCATTGCATGGAGCGGACGCTCGCGGGAGGCTCGCATGAGATTGTTGCTGTTGAGCCAGAAAGAAGGCGCAACGTGCGCACGGCCAGCGAGAGGCTCGCACGGGGTTGATGTTTCCCACTCACTCCGCAAAAGGGCCGAATGGAGGAGGAACCGGTCGGTCAGCGGAGGGGAGACTTCGTCAACAGGTTTCGAAGATTCGCAAACGTGGTTGCCCAGACTTTGACGGGAACCTCGTATCCCTTGAGTTGAACCCTCTTCTCTTCAAAGAACCGCTCCGGGCGGTCGCCGCATTGCCGCAGGTAATCCATCGTCTCCCGGCCGATCACCAGGTCAAACGCGATATCCCTCGTCGCCGACTCGTATCGGAATGCCGCATTGACCGTATCGCCCAGGGCGGTGTAGTCGGAGCTGTGTTCGCTGCCTGCGTTTCCGATGGAGGCCGGCCCGGTGTTGATTCCGGCTCCCACCCCAATTGGGAGGGGCAGTTGAAATTGCTGCTGCAGGGCGTCGGTCACCTGGGTCAATTCCCCAAGGGCGTGGAGGATCGAGAGAAGCTGGGATCCTTCGCAGTTCTGGGTGTGAACCCAGACCGACATCAGCGCGTCGCCAATGTATTTCTGGCCCCAACTGCCTCGCCTGCGCATAATTTCCCCGCCGCTGCGAAAAAGCGTTCCCATCACCTGGCTCAGAAGTTGCGGATCGATGGCCTGTGCGATTTTCGTGAAGCCTCGGACATCTACCACGAGAACGGTGGTCATTTGCTGTATGAAAAGGGCAGCCGTAGCCTGGGTGATCGCATCCGGCGCGGCGTACTCCCGCCTTTCGACCGTTGCCGGACGGTGAAAGCTGACGCAAAAGTCCCCAAGCGATATCCTGTCGCCGTCGTTTAACGGCACTGGAATCGTGACGCGGGCTCCATTCAGAAATGTGCCGTTGCGGCTGCCCAGGTCGAACAGGTAATACTCGCCATTCTCCATGCGCTGCACGAGCGCGTGCTGGCGCGACACCAATTCGCTGGGTAGCCTGATTTGGCTGTCGATGGCACGACCCAGTCTCCACGCGTTGCCGTTTTCGAGAGGGATATCCTGTTCGCCTTCGCTCTGCGGGATGGTCAGGTATCCGACGTTGGCCGTCATCTTCCCCCTGCTCGTGCAACTCGCGGTTTTCGGTCCATCATACAAGGCGGAGCGCGCGCCGCGGCAATCGCAATTCAAAATGGGTTCATAAGCCGGGAGTATAAAGCGACCGGCGGCAGTTGATGAATGTCAGATTGGGCGGCGTTGATGAAGCGAGGCTTCTCAAGCACACCTCGAGTTGGAGGAGAGTCGCGCTTTGACAAATGAGAGGTGATCGAGAAACAGCTCAAATCCCAATTTAAAAGCCGTATCGTGCAATATTGAGCTGCGCTACGCGTCTGTTGATGCAGGATGGTTAATTTACGCCGCTAGTCTCAGGCCGCGTTGACTCTCAGAGCCGACAGGTTGAGGATAAGAATTGGGACTTCACCCCCACCCAAAAAGAGGAGCCCTGTATGACCGAAGAAACTGGTACAGCCATCGCGAGTCTGATTCCTCCCCAGCCGATTCCGGCCGGTGCTCGCGCGTTTAACGACCGGGTGCATGGGTTGCTGGATGGGCAGCCCAAAGATGATGCGACGGTTGCAAAGGCGCTGGAGGGCATGGACGAGATGCTTGACCTGATCGCCGCGGGACTCTACAGCATGGCCTCGATGCTGGTGGGCGAGGGCGAGGACAGCGTGCGCCTGGTGGAGACGGCGATTGCCAATGCTGAGATTTCCGCGTGTCACGACCCGCTGGAGGGCCGGAAGAACAGCCGGCGGGCACTCTGCTCGGCTGCGTTGAGGCTGCTGGCGGAGCGGGACGCGGAGAGCCTGGCTGCGCCGGAAGGCATGGAGACTTCGACCACCTGCATTGAGGACGATGACCTGGACGCGGCCGGAGTTTCAAAGGCCGAGCTGGAGCAGATGTTTGCGGGGCCCGACCGCAAACGGGTGCGGAACTGGCTTGCGAGCCTCCCGGTGGCGCTGCGCACGATTTTTGTGCTGCGGGCGGTCGCTGGATTCACCACGGCGGAGACGGCCGGGCTGTTGGCCGAATTTGGCGGCCCGAAGGCGGTCGGATGGACGCCGGATGCGGTGCGGGACTTCTTCCGCCAGGGGCTGTGCTCGCTAGCGTCACAGCTGCTGAAGGCAGCTTCCAGCTTGTAGCTTTCGCCGCATCCCCAGGACGCGAGAGCTTCACGGGAGGCTTTCCCAGGGTTTTGCTTCGCTCCACCCTGGGCTATTCTCCTCCTGTCCCTCCGGGACACGCACCTGCGGTGCGGCGTACGCTGGCACCTGCTGGTGCGGCAAACGCTCGTTATGCTCCCGCAGAGGGTTTGCACCCTCCCACCCATTCCTCGGAAAGAAGCGGAATGGATGGGGCGCCATTGCATGGAGCAGACGCTCGCTTTTCGCTCGCAGGAGCTCTGGTCGCTTTCCCACTCTGGATCGCAGAACCAGAACAAGACTGGTGGGTGTGCTGCGGGGCACCATTGGACGGGTGCGATCTCCGATACACTACTTTTAGAACCCAGAGGCATTTGCTTCGCATCTCTTAGGGGCAACCATTTTGGGCCATTTGTGCGTCGCAATGAGTGGAAGACCCTTGATTTTGCTAGAACATACGATAAAACACATGATTTTTGCCAAAGCAGGCGGATGCCTCTTCGGGCTCGCAGTTTTGTCTGCGGGCGGCGGGTTGGCGCTGGGGCAGACGATCCCGAATCAGACGACGCCCACGGCCTCCAGTTTCCAGGGAAGCGTGACGACCGCTGAGGCGACCGGGCAGACGATTGACCTGTCGCTGGATGAAGCGATTCAGCGCGGGCTGCGCGCCAACCTGGGCGTGATTCTAAGCGGGACGCAGACGGCGTCGGCGCGCGGCGAGCGGCTGAGCGAATTGCAGTCGCTGCTGCCGTCGGTGGACGGGAGCGGCAAGGAATCTGTGCAGCAGGTGGACCTGCCGGCCGAGGGACTGCGGATCACGGGCTTTCCGACGATTATCGGGCCGTTCAGCTACACGGATGTGCGGGCAACGCTGAACTGGAGCCTGGTGGATGTGCAGTCGCTGCGCAACTACCTGGCGGCCCGGCACAACTTTGCGGCGGCACAGTTGTCGGCCGAAGATGCTCGGGACATGGTGGTGCTGACGGTGGGCAATGCGTACCTGCTGGTGGTGGCGGATGAGACCGAGGTTGCGAGCGTGGACGCGCAGGTAAAGACATCGAAGGTTTCGCTGGACCAGGCCGTTGCGAATCACCAGGCGGGGACGGCGCCGCTGTTGGACGAGTTGCGAGCGAAGGTGGATTACCAGTCGCTGCTGCAGCAGCTGATTGCGGCAAAAAATTCACTGGAGAAGGACAGGCTGGCGCTGGCGCGGACGATCGGATTGCCGCTGGCACAGAGCTTCAATTTGATCGACAGGGTTCCCTACGCCGAGTTTGACCAGCTGGATGTGGATGCGACGATTCGCCAGGCGCACGCCAACCGCAAGGACCTGGCGGCAATGGTGGAGCAGGTGAAGGCCTACGAGCAACTGCGCAAGGGAGCAACGGCCGACCGGCTGCCAACGTTGAAGTTCAACGGCGACTACGGCGACATTGGGACCACGCTGAGCCACTCGCATGGCACGGGCGATGCGACGGGCACAGTGAGCGTTCCGCTGTTCAAGGAGTTCGAGTTTCGCGGCGAGGCGCAGATTGCGCAGTCGGAACTGGACACGGAGAAGGCGAAGCTGAGCGACAAGAACGCGCAGGTGGACGCGGATGTACGGGATGCGCTGCTGGATATCGCGTCGTCGCAGAAGCAGGTTGAAGTAGCAAAGTCAAACGTTGAGCTGGCGAATGAGGCCCTCAGCGAGGCGCAGCAGCGGTATGCAAACGGGGTAAGCGATAACCTGGCAGTGAGCCAGGCGCAGCAGAGCGTGGCGCAGGCAAACGATCAGTATGTGTCCAGCCTCTACCGGCATAATGTTGCCAAGCTGAGCCTGGCACGGGCCCTGGGAGCAGGGCAAAGCTACAAGAACTATTTGGGAGGAAAGTAAACGTGGCGGATTCAACACCAACACCGAGCCAGCCGGCACCGGCAGAAACCGAGATCGAACAGCCGAAGAAGAGCCGCAGGGGGATTGTCCTGGTAGTGATTGCGCTGCTTGTGGTGGGCGCAGCGGGCATCTGGTGGCACTCGACTTATAGCGAAGATACAGACGACGCGCAGGTAGAAGGCCACCTGATCCAGATCAGCTCGCGTATCAACGGGCAGGTGCTGAATGTGGACGTGGAAGAGAACCAGGTGGTGAAGGCGGGCGACCTGATTGCCGAGCTTGACCCGAAGGACTTCGACGTCGCCGTGGAAAACGCGGAGGCGGCACTGGCCAGCGCGCGCGCCAATGCCGCGGCAGCCAACGTGAACGTGCCGATCACCAGCATTAACACCGGCAGCAACCTGAAGTCGGCGGGATCGGACGTAAGCGGGACGCAAGCCGGCGTGGCGCAGGCGCAGAGGCAGTTGGAGGCCGCGCACGCCAAGGTCGCGCAGGCACAGGCCAACTACGTGAAGGCACAGGCCGATCTGGATCGCTACAAGCCGCTGGTGGAGAAGGACGTGATCAGCAAGCAGCAGTTTGATGCTGCGGTGGCCGCAGCCGATGCGGACAAGGCGGCCGTGGCCGACGCGCGCGCGACCGAACTGGCGGCCAGCGATGCGGTAAGAATTGCTCGCGAGAAAGAGTCGCAGGCCCAGGACCAGTTGAAATATGCCGAGACCGGGCCGCAACAGGTGGCGGCGCAGACCGCACGCGCCAGGCAGGCCGAGGCGCAGGTGGAAGAGGCGCAGGCGCAGCTTGACCAGGCGGAACTGAACCTGAGCTACACCAGGATCATTGCGCCGGAAGCGGGCATCATTACCCGCAAGAGCGTGGAGATCAACCAGAACGTGAGCGTGGGGCAGAACCTGCTGACACTGGTTTCGCTGGACAATTTGTGGATCACAGCTGACTTCAAGGAGACTCAGCTAAGGCACATGTCTGCCGGCCAGCCGGTGGAGATTGCCGTGGATGCGACGGGCAAGAAGTATCACGGCAGAGTGACGCAGATTGGCGGCGCAACAGGGTCGGTACTTTCGCTGTTCCCGCCGGAAAACGCGACGGGAAACTATGTGAAGGTGGTGCAGCGCGTTCCGGTGCGCATCGACTTTACCGATATCAAGAATGAGGATCCGAATCACCTGCTGCGGCCGGGGCTTAGCGTGGAGCCTACGGTGAGGGTGAAACCGTAAAAGCAGTGAACGGTGAACAGTGGACAGTGGACAGTG
>Ga0116135_1000663_pt1 | contig 18680 bp, 17 predicted proteins | sample June2015DPH_20_1_FD_89738 | JGI IMG/M metagenome (GOLD analysis project Ga0116135, IMG submission 89738) | Peatland microbial communities from SPRUCE experiment site at the Marcell Experimental Forest, Minnesota, USA - June2015DPH_20_10 | ecosystem: Environmental > Terrestrial > Soil > Wetlands... | reverse complement strand
TGAGAAGAAAAGCCACCAGGATTGCGACGAGCGGAATGCCGATGGCGGCGACGGCGAACGCGAAAGGGAGATCGATCCAACGGCTGAAGCCGGACTCGAGATAAATTCCTCCGACGACGGCGGCCCACGCGGCGGCTGCGATGACAGCCCAGGCAGCGCCCTTGCGGGCTTCCGGGCCCGGCCGGATGTTGATCCACGTGCGCTTCCACCAATCGCGAAGTTGATTCCAGCGCCGGCGGATGCGGGCGCGGACGGTGGGGCGAGGCGCGGGCGGCGCCGGCTGCTCGACGGGAGACACGAACGAACTTCCTCCTTGGGGGTGCTTCATTAGTTTGACATATCGTTTCTCGTTTCTCGTTTCTCGTTTCTCGTTAGGATCGCTCGATGACGGCGGCGGTAGAGTGGAACAATATGCAATTGTCACGGCGCGACATGGCGGCATCGCTGGCGCTGGGCTTCGTCGGCAAAGAGGTGCGGATTGCCGAGACGAATGTCGAGGTCAAAACCGCGGATGGCATTTGTGACGCGGATTTCTTCTATCCCGCCAAAGGCTCGCACCCGGGGGTTCTGATTTGGCATGATTCGCTGGGCTCGCGTCCGGCTATCCGCGAGCTGGGGCGGCGAATGGCTCGCGAAGGCTATGCGGTGCTGGCGCCGAATCTGTTCTATCGAACGGCGCGGGTTCCGGTGTTCGATGATTCGTTCGATTATGCGAAGAATCCAGCCGACCGGGAAAAGTATGGCCGCATCGTGAAGCCCTTTCTCGAGCCTGGCGCGGCGGAGCGGGACGCAGTGGCCTATGTTTCATTTCTCGACGCGCAGCGCCAGGTGAATCGCAAGCGGAAAATTGGGACACATGGTTATTGTTTAGGTGGACCATACGTTTTGAAAGCTGCGGCGGCGTTGCCGGACCGAGTGGGCGCGGGCGCCTCGTTCCACGGCGGGTTTCTCGTGACCGGCAAGCCGGACAGCCCGCATTTGCTGGCGCCGAAGATCAAGGCCCGGCTGTATTTTGCAATTGCCTCAGATGATGACAGGCGGGAGCCGGATGTGAAAGACCAGCTCGAAGCGGCCTTTCGCACGGCAAGGGTTCGTTCGGAGATCGAAGTCTATCCGAACGCGTTGCATGGCTGGTGCGTGCCGGATAGCAAGGCCGTGAATCAGGCGGATGCGGATAGAGCTTGGGGGAAATTGGTCAAGTTATACAAGACTGCGCTTTGATGCTTGGCGGCCGTTCGCAGGCAAAAGCGCCTGGGCCACCGGCAGCGAGAAATCCGCGGCGCGCGCGTCATCGTAGAACATCCGAACGGTTTCGAGCGAGAACTGGTCGAGGTCCCGGCCCAGCATGGGGAGCTTCTTCAAAAGATCGTGCGTGACGGTGATTATGTGGCAGCCGATGTTGTCCGCTTGGACAATGTTGAAGAGCTCGCGCGGGCTGGCCCAGATCAATTCGATTTGGGGATGGTTCCGCATGCGCAACAGCGCGCCGCACAGTATCGGGAGCGGATCGATACCGGCGTCGGCAACCCGGCCGGCGAAGATGGAAATGCACGCCGGCGTTCCGTGCCGCAAGCTAGGAATCACGGCGTCCACTTGATCGAGCGTCATTAAGGCTGTCACGTTTACCTTCACGCCCTGGCGCGACAGCCGATCAATCAACGGCGCGGCGCTTTGCCGCCGCGTGTTGGTGATGGGGATTTTCACGTATACATTTTCGCCCCAACCGGCAATCCGGAGGGCTTGTTGTTCCATTTCGTCGAAATCGTCTGAGAGCACTTCGAAGGAGAAGGGACGATCCGGAATGGCGCGCGTCAACTCGCGGCCGAAGGATTCGTAATCCTGGACTCCGGCTTTTCGCATCAGTGTCGGATTGGTGGTGAAGCCAGCGATGAGAGGATTCTTGGCCAGTTCGAGAATTGCGTTCAAATCGGCGCCGTCCGCGAAGATCTTGACATTGAGCGAAGCTGCGCGCGGTTGGGACACACCCTGCACCAGGCTTAATAGGGAATTGTGGTTAAGCATGACGGCGCAACTCCCGGTGAGCTGTTTCGATAATCCAGTTGGCGGCTTCGCGCAGGGAACGAACCCTGAGGTAGGGGCCGTCCGGCCGGCGCTCGCGATAACCATGATCGACAAAAACCGCCTGGCAGCCCGCGCGGTGTCCGGCTTCCACGTCGCGCCAGCGGTCTCCCACCATGAAACTGGATGCGAGATCGATGTTCCACCAGCGCGCGGCGTCAATCAGAAGCCCCGGCCGCGGCTTGCGACAGCTACAGTGGGCGGTGTCGTCGTGCGGGCAAACGCGGACGTCGTCCAATCCCAGATAGTGCTGCAGCCGCTGGTTGATTTCCGCCACTTGCCCGGCCGTGGTGGCGCCGCGGGCGATATCCGGCTGGTTGGTGGTAAGAATCAGCGCGAATCCCGCCTCGCGAAGCTTGCGGCAGGCATCGCGGACCCCGGCCAGCAGCCGCAATTCGTCGAGCGTGGCAGGGGGGTGCGGTTTTCCATCGCGTAGGATGGCCCGGTTCAACACCCCGTCGCGATCCAGAAAAACAGCGCGCCGCATAAGATTAGAGCCTTCCGGCGCGGGCATCCTCGAGCATGGAGTGCATGGAGACGCAGAGCGCTTGCTGGGAGGTGCGGCGGCAAGTCCAGCCCAGGCCGCGGATACGATCCGTGTTCAAGCGAACCACGGGTACGTCGCCTTTCCAGCCGCGGTCACCGCCCGAGTACTCGAGCCGCACGTCTTCGTCGGAGAGCCCCGATACTTGCATGGCCAGGCGCGCGATCTCGGTGACCGTGATGTAATCGCCGGTGGCGACGTTGTACACTTCAAAGCCCTTCGAGCTCTTATGATGCGCCAGCAGAACTGCCTCGACTACGTCCTCCACATAAATGTAGGATTTGCTCTGCCGGCCATCCCCCAGGATTCGCAAGCGATCCGGCTGCTGTCTGAGATTCCGCACGAAATCGAAGCCAACACCGTGCGTCTGACGCCGTCCCACCACGTTGCCGAAGCGGAAAGCGCAGGCTGTAAGGCCGAACATCGCACAGTAGGATGCTATCAGGCCCTCACCGGCCAGCTTGCTCGCGCCGTAGGTAGAGACGGGAATCAGCGGGCCGAAATCCTCCGCGGCTTCGCGCTCGCCCAGATCGCCGTAAACTCCACTGCCGGATGCATATAGCAGACGCGGGATCTCGCTGCGCCGCATGGCTTCCAGGATCTGTTGGGTTAAGTAAGTGCCTTCGCGAAAATCGATGTCAGGTTCGGTGACTGCGCGTGCGATGTCGGGGTTGGACGCCAGGTGGATCACCACGTCGTGACCGGCCATGTTACGCTCCAGCGCCGCCAGGTCCTTCACATCGCCATGCACCACGCGCAGGCGGGCATCGCCTTGGTGATGGCCATAATGCCACTCCCGGCCGGACGAAAAGTTGTCGAACAGCGTGACTACTTCGACGTTCGGATTGGCCAGCAACCGATCCGTGAAATGGCTGCCGATAAAGCCTGCTCCGCCCGCCAAGAAGAAGCGGCGATCCGTCATCGTAAGGACTCCCACTTGGTGCCCTGGCGCTGTAGCTGTGGATGACTGACCAGCAGATGCCATATGACAGCGCAGAGCCCTTCAGTATGCGGTGTAACGCGCTCCGGCGCTACGGTTGGAATCACCACGCAGCTTTCCGAGACCTGGTGCGTGAATCCACCGTCGCGCCCGACAATGCCGAACACATGCGCCCCCGCCGATGTGGCCGTTTCGAGCGCCTTGACAATGTTCACCGAGACGTTTTTCTCAACGCTGCCGCCGCCTACCGAAAACACCAGAACGGCATCTTTGGAATTGATCCGCGAGCCTTCCAGCCATCCCGAAAAGCAGCTTTCCCAACCGTCGTCGTTGGCGCGCGCCGTCAGTTCCGCCACGTTGTCGGTGGGGGCGTAGGCTTCGAAGCCGCAGAGCTTGCGAAAATCGTTCACCGCGTGGCCGGCATGCCCGGCCGAACCGCCGACGCCCAGGATAAAAAGGCGTCCGCCGCTCTGGCGCACTTGGGCGAGCCCCCAGGCCATGTGCTCAATCTCGCCGGTATCCACTTGTTCGAGGATGGCGATGGTTTCGGCCAGAAACGAGGCCGAAAACGTGCTTACAGCAATCTTGCCTACTGCAACCTCTGCCGGTGCCGGGAGTGGTTCCGCGGTCACACCCTGCAGAAGTTCATTCAGACTTGTCACGCACTGACTCCTGGTATCTAATTCGGACAACCGAAGCGTTTTCAATAGATGGCTAAGGTGAAAGAAGGGGGCTAGGGGCTGGGGGCTTGGGACTGGGGGATAGTTGCTGGTTGCTGGTGGCTGGTTTCTTGTTGCAGAAGTAGCCCCGCGCGTCGAGCAAGGGGACGCATCAGTGGGACGCTGGCTGCGTGAAGGCTAGGCGGAAGATCCGGCGGAAGGTCCATAACGTGGAGGCCCAACGGTGGAGGGTGGTTTCCCCGATGCGCTCGCCGTAGGGGATGAAGACTTCCTGGATGCGGAACCCCATTAGGGCTGGTTTCAGGAGCAAATCCACGGGTAAGGCCGGACCGTTCGGGTCTACGTTGACGCGCTCGATTACCCGGCGGCTGTAGGCGCGCATTCCGGAGTGGAGATCGGTGGATTTTACGCCCACCAGTATGCGGCCGGTGACCGCGAAGACCCAGTTGGCCAAATAATTCGGCCAAGGCATCGCCGCCGGCCGTTTTTCCAGCCTGGACGCATTCACCAGGTCGCAATCTCCTGAGAGCACCATGTCAGCCAGCCGCGGGATCTCGGCCGTTGGATAGGTTCCATCGCAATCCAGAGTGACCGTTACCAGGCCGCGGCATTCCCCTAGTACGCGCGCCATAGCGTGGCCATAGCCCTGCGGTGGAAACTGGCGGATCACCCGAGCTCCTAACCGTTCCGCGATTTCTGGCGTGGAATCCCGGCTGCTGTCTACAATCACAATCTCGTGCTCGCGGCCGGTGAGCGCCGCGCGAATCTCCGCGATGACGCTACCAACCGCCTTCTCCTCGTTCATGGTGATCATCGCGACTGAGATCATGTAGGCTGCCTCTCGAGAAGCTCTTCGGCAGTTTCAACGGACGTATCCCTCGCACGTTTCAAACACCCGGCGACTTTGCGGGCACGCTCGATACATACATCCATGTTGATGTACTCGAATTCGGCTACGCGTCCACACAATGGGATGCCGATCTGTTCGAAATAAGTCTTGGCCTGTTTCAGATGACGCCGATAGTTGTCGTCCTGAACGACATAGCCGTACTTGGTGCGGATCACGCGGCCGTAACAAACCTCGTTCGGACGCGCGAGGCCAATCGCTTCCAGATCACCGATGACGTCGGTAAGAATCCCTTCATCCGTCATCTCGTGCGTGCCATCGCCTGGGTTGGTGGTAATCTCGGCCTGCACGATGGACTTCCCGTACGGCGCGTTATGCGGGCTAAACAGGGCCGGAAAAGACAGACGATGAAACCTGATTTCGGGATCGGGCACATATATCGCCGTGTAATCGGGCAGCCGCGTGTGATCGAGTCCCACCGAGACGGTGATCAGCGAATTATAACGAAGCGAATCGACGGCGGCGGCAATCTCGGCCGGGACGCCTTCCAGAGCGTGGGCCAGTTCCTGGATGGGGATGGTGGACACCAGCTTCCGATACCGTCGCACGCTACGCCCATTCGACACACACCACTGGCCGGCTTCATTCCAAACGCGTTCCACCGTGAAATCGGAAACGATGTTGGCTACCTGCTGTTCGAGCGCACGCGGGAGCGATTCAATGCCTCCGCGCAACGGATAGTTGAAGTAGAGCTGGTGTGTATAGCCTTCTGTTTCCACCCCGACGGCCGCCTTGATGACATCCTCCAGCGGCGGTTTCGGCACGCGCCCTTCCACCCATTCCAGACCCAGTTCCTCGGTTGGAACATTCCAGATCTTCTCGTTGTAAGGGATCAGGTATTTTTCCGCCAAGCCCTTTCCGAAATGGTGGTATAGCCACTCTTTGAAATTGGTTTTCGGCGCCGGATAGTCGTTTTTGAGGTAGTGGTAAAGGCACTCGAAGCGGTCCTGGGGATCCAGGTCGAACAGCCCGTTTTCGAAGGGATATTTTACGTAGCGGCCCCGGTAGAAGATCTTGTTATTGCGGCGGGTAAGGTGGACGTTATCGCCGAGGAGGGAAACCATGTAGTCCACCATCTGCTGATTGCGCGAGAAGATGATGTGCGGGCCGCCCGCGTCGTAGGTGAAGCCGTCCTCCTGAACGGTCTGGCAATGGCCGCCGCCGCGAGGCTCCTTTTCCAGGACTTCGCATGGTTCATCCAGGTGCGCGGCAATGGCTAATCCAGCCAAACCTCCACCTAAGATTCCAACAGCCACTTCGGTGCCTCCTCCTAGACCAGTTGGGCGTGCGCCGATTGGCAATCGGCGCGCAGGTTGGCAACCTGCCCCACACTTTGATAATCGGACTCTCGGGCCGGCTTCTATAGGCCGTTAATGATTCTAAGGCTGGCATCCGATTGAAGAGCAGAGGGTTCCTGTGAAAGCCTGGACGCAAGGGGTCCAATACGCCTATCGGTATGTCCGTCACAAGTACGATGCCTTTCAGGCATTTGGTCCGGCGGGCGCCAATGGTGGTGGCCTCTTGCCGCATTCTGTGGTCCGGCCCGTGGCTACTTACTCGCCCTGGCGCGCCGACCCGGAATTTCAAACTGCCTTCGAATTGGTACATCCCAATACTCTGGTGGATATCTACCGCTGTTACGATCTCTGGAATCTGGTGGAAGAGGCCGGAAAGCTGCCGTCGGGAGATATTATCGAAATCGGCGTTTGGAGAGGTGGTACGGGCTGCCTCATGGCGAAACGCGCCAAGCTGGCTGGGCTACTGGCCACCGTGTACCTCTGCGATACTTTTCAGGGTGTGGTGAAGGCAGGGTCCTCAGACCGGCACTATGCCGGCGGCGAGCATGCCGATACGAGCGAAGCTACCGTCACCGGCCTCGCGCACCGATTGGGGCTGGACAATATCAAGATAGTTCGCGGCATCTTCCCGGAGGAGACCGGCCATCAATTGGCCAACGCATCTTTTCGTCTATGCCATATCGACGTGGATGTGTACGATTCCGGCCGTGACATCCTGGCCTGGATCTGGCCACGCCTGACGCGCGGTGGGATGGTAGTCTTCGACGACTATGGATGTCTCAGCACTGGCGGTATCACGCGGCTGGTGAATGAAGAGCGTGGGAAACTTGATCGGCTGATGCTGCATAATCTTAACGGGCACGCGGTCTTTGTCAAGCTGTAACGGAATCGCGCTGGCGAGTTTCCGCGTTCCAGCGAGCCACGGCTACCGTTTGCCAACCCAGGCGCGTTCCCAGGATATTCAAGGCAAATAACGGCCGGAACAGGGCCATTACGGCGCGTGCCAGCCAACTTGTCCAGCCCTGTGATTTGTGGTCTACGTCGGCGATGAGGTGGCGTCCCCTCAGGATCACCGTCAGCCGGTAGAGGTTAAAGAACGGAAAACCGGCGGTAGTGGCGAGTTCCACCGTGAAGCCGCTATTTTCGAGCAGCGCGCGCAGTGTGCCCGGCGTAAAGTGCCGCCGGTGTCCGATGTGCAAATCGAACGCCGATTGCGGGCCACCCGGCACGGTAACTACCAGCACGCTTCGAGCGGCCAGGTATTGACCCGCGCTTTGAAGAAAGGCGGCAGGGTGGTCCAGGTGCTCCAGAACTTCCGAACAAACGGCATAGCCGGCCCAGGCGCGCAAAGCGTTCGGACCCGCGGCAGGTTCGAGCAGATCGCACTGGAAGAATTGGGCGGCGGGAACTTTTTCGCGGGATATCTCCACTCCCCGGGCGCTGAGCTCCAACCCCGCTATCTGAGCTGTCGGGAAATTGCGGTGTAAATCCAGCGCCAGGTCGCCCTGCCCGCTGCCGATGTCGAGGATGCGCACATCGCCCGCGCAACCCGCACGCTCCAGCAGCCTGCACGCAATTTGCCGGCGATAGCGCTGCGCCGGATTGTGGCGCGCCGCCTGGTCGTAATCCCGCCAGTGGCCCTCCCAATCGTCCCGCGCTACCTCTGTTGACGGATTGGTCACGCTGGCAACCTGCAAGCGGCGAATGTGTTCAGACCGAATTTATGGCTGAAGCAACGAATATCCGACGGGCGAAATCCGGCACGCACCAACAGCGGCCAAAGGTCCTTCACATCGTAGTAGCACTTATGATCGTTCATCTCTTCGGCTGGACTCAGGCCCAAGCGAAACGCCGAGTATTCCAGGAACCACTTACCGCGCCAGGAGGGGACATTCAACAAGCAAACTCCTCCCGGCGCCAGCAGACGTCTGAACTCAACGATGGCATCAAGCGGCTCCGCCAGGTGCTCGAGAACCGAGATGCAGAGGATAACGTCGAGCGATGCCGAGGCGCGGCATCCTAGAATCTTCGGGAGTGGACCCTCAAGGGCACGGACACGCGGATCATCGCGCAGATCGCCGGCCAGCGAAACGTCCACCAACAACGCCTCATCCAGCAGAGGGAGCACCGTTCGCGCGAATGCGGCCTGATAGCCGCAACCGAAATCGCCCAGGCGCTTGCCGCGAAAATCCGGAACATGGCGATGGATCTGCCGGGCGGATAGCCATACGCCGAACCGGTCTACCAGGGTTGGACGATAGTCTTGGCCGTAGGAACTGACGCGCACGCTTCCGGAGTGGATCGGATGAGGATGAGTGATAGGCAAGGCGCACTGCTCCACAGATAGAATCGGCAGTTTTATCGGCAAACCTTAACGCGCCGCGATCGTGTACGGGGCCAACTTGAGTGGGGTTGCGTCTGGTTCCAGCAGCCAGATCTGCCTGTCGTGGAAATAATCGATCATTGAGCGATCCTGCTCCGTGCCCATTTCCCGCGCCCAGACGATGGGCGCCCGATCGATATCGGCGCGGTTGTAGACCCATTCCTGGTGCGGATCGTGATCGGAGGAATAACGCACCAGTACCAGATGAGTTCCACCCTGTTTGGCTAGCTGTTCGACAACCGCTCGACGTTCTTCGGGTAGAGGCTCGGTGCGCGGGCCGTGGGCCAGTAAATTGGTGAAGTTGGTCCCGAATTGGTACCCGAATAGGGCCAAAAAGAAGAAAGCGAGCACAGGACCTATGGCCTTCCCGGAGGGCCGCCATCGCACCAGGTGGGTGATACCCTGCATGAATCGCACATAGAACATGCCGGCGAAAGCGGCGGCGTAGTGAGGCATGAAGCCGGTTAGCGGGAAAATGGCGACCACAAAAACCATGAGGACCACCGGCGTGAGCCGTTCCTCAGTGGTCTTGAGAGCGTACGGCCAAATCAACAGCGGAACCAATAAAGGCCAGAGACCGAAGAAGAAATCGTAGGTGAGCCACAGTTTCACGAACAAGGAATTGACAATATCCTGTGTAGTCACCTTCACTTGATTCACGTGCACGCCGGCCCAGAACTCTCGCATGATGGCGTGGTGGTAAACGGGTTCAGCTCGGAGCTTCGACCACGCGAACATGGATGCCACGGCATATTGCTGGTCGTGGACTTGATACGGTAACTTGAACGCGTTTCCGGTGACTTTGTAGTTATTGAAAGCCATGGCGCAGGCCGTAAGCGCCAACACCGCGGCCAACGGCAAAGCTACGCGGCGCAATACTGTGCGGAACGAGATTTTGTTCCTGGCGAGCCACCAAACCAGCAAGCCCGCGCACAAACAACCCATCAGAGCAGCTTCGTAGGGACGGGAATTCATCAAAATTGCGAGCCCGATTCCGAGCGTTACTGCATGCGAGAAGCGCCCGCGCGCGATTCTCGGCAAAGCGCCCAGCGCCAGAGCACCGCCGATTCCGGGCACTGCGCCACCCCAATAGGAGTTAATCCAATAATGGAAAACTCCTACCTGGAGCACCACCAGAACGCCGCCCAGCAACGCCGCTTCCCGTGAGATCCAGCCTTGCAGCATCCAACAAATTGTGCCGCACATCAACGCGGTCGCGAGCCAGACGCCTATCCAGGGCTGGCCGAAGAACTTCTGCCCGAAGGCCAGAACCAATCCCTGCATGGGAGGATATTTGGACGCGTAGGTGGGCTGCTGGAGAATCTGAAACGATTCGAAGTGCTGCCAGAATGGATGCGGAGGGTTAGCGAGCCGGCCCGAGGCGTAGGTGTCGGCCGCCAGCAAGTAGCTGAACTCGTCATGCACGTAGGGCTTAGGGACCTGCATCCAGGGAAACAGCGCCGCGCGAAGCCCGAGACACAGGAAGAAAACCGCGGCGCATCCGAAGACGGCATTGTTGGAAAGCCGTCCATACGCGCGGATAGCAGCGGGGGCCCGGCTGCTTTGGGAAGCAGTGGCAGGAGGCGCGGCGGTAACGGCGGAATCAGGCACTCTCTCGTTTATCGGCAGATTCCAAACGCGGGTGCAGGCGGTCAGCGCTTAAAGATAGCGAGCGCGGCGGAATGCAGTACCAGAGTGAACACGAAATTCGAAAAGCCCAGGATGACGAAGAGCAGCCCCAGGATCGCGAAGTGGTTAGGAAATCCGATATCGCCCGCCAGCGTAAATCCGTAGCTCAGGTATTGAGCGATCAAGGGTTCCAGGCACCCGAGGCCAAACACTGTTAGCGCGGCGCTCGCGATTACTGAGCGGTTATAGCTGAACACGCGCAGCCAGCGCGATCGCGCGCGCCCGCTGTAATCGTGAAAAAGCTGGGAAAGGCAGCCAAGATAGAAGCTCTGCAACCCCACCACGCTGAGCGTCATCCCGAGCAACATCCAGTACAGCGAGAGTGTACGCCGCGCGATCGAAACTGGGCCTGCGCTCAGGGGCAGCGTCAGCAGCAAGCCAAGCGCGAGCAGCGCAGCGCCCGGGCGGAGGGTGAAGAACTCGGCGCCATGCACCAGCATGCTCCGCAGGTTGATCCAACCGGCCAGCCAGGGCGACAACCATCCGGCGCGCTTGTGATGGCTGACGCGGCCCTTGCGATCCTTCAAGAACCTCACCGGAACTTCGGACGTGTTGAGCTCCATCTGGACCGACTTCAGCACCATTTCTGAAGCGTACTCCCAGGAGTTCGACCGGATGTCCATCCGCACCAGCGCGTCCCGCGTGATTCCGCGCATGCCGCAATGGATATCGGAGAAACTACTCGAATAGAGACGATTCAGAATCCAGGTGGTCACCGGCGTTCCGAAGTAGCGATGCAATGCCGGCATGGCGCCTGGACCGATGTGTCCTTTGAACCGCGAACCCATGATGAATTCGCGGCCTTTGCGGAACTCCGCGATGAATCCTCCGATTTCGCGGAAATCGTAGGTCAAGTCCGCATCCCCCAGCAAAACATATTTGCCCCGAATGAAGGGGATGGCATCCATATAGGCGCGGCCCAGCCCACGCTTGGGAGTCCGGAGCACGCGCGCGCCGGCCTCCAGCGCTTTGTGAGGCGTACAATCGGTGGAACTGTCGACGATCAGGATCTCTCCACGAACGTTGGCGCGTTCCAATCCGGCCTGGCACCAGGCGACAAACTCGGAGATTGTTACCTGTTCGTTCAGCGCGGGGATGACAATTGAGACCTCAGGATCCGCGATGTCCTGCGCAGGAAGCATGAGTTGCACGTCACTCGGCTGTGACGCTGCCAGCAGCGCCAGGACACCTTCGGCGTTTCCATCGAGAGTGGTGGCAATCGCGCGAGGTTCCAAACCGCCCATATCCCTAAATCGTCAGTTGGACGCGCGACTTTAACGCGCTAGGGGACCTTGCTCGCGTCATTTAAATTCTTAACCTTAGCCGATATACTGATCCATGGACGTGAAGTATGGTGCAACCGGTTGCCTGCTTCTTGCCGCATGCTGCGCTATCGGGCAGCGATTGCCACTCAAGACTTTTACGGTGGCTGACGGGCTAGCGCACGACGAAGTCAATAAAATCTTTCGCGATTCGCATGGCCTGCTTTGGTTCTGCACCGCGGAAGGTCTCTCGCGTTTCGACGGCTACAGTTTTGTGACTCTCGGTGTTACCCAAGGACTGCCACATTCCAATGTCAACGACATCCTGGAAACCAAGGATGGGGATTATTGGGTAGCAACCGATGGCGGCCTGGCGCGGCTCCATCGCGATGGGACGCCGGCGAAGAAAATGTTCAGCGTGGTGCTGCCGGACGATCCGAAGCCGGCCTCCAAGGCAACCAGTGTACTGTTGGGCGACGGTCAGGGCGCCCTTTGGGTGGGCACCTGGAATGGCTTGTACCGATTGGAGGAAAGGGATGGCCGTTTCTCATTGCGTCCCGTCGATATCGGACTCATCAACGAATTTCCCGAGCAGCGATTGATTGCCGACCTCATTGAGGATCGACAGCACTCGCTGTGGATCGCGACGCCCGCTGGTCTGTACCGGCGCTGGCCGGACGGCAGCGCGGCTCGTTATACGGTGCGCGATGGGCTGCCGAGCGACTACCTACACTGTTTACTCCTGGACCATCAGGGAAGGCTGTGGGCCGGCACGCGAACCGCGGGTTTTTTTTGTTTTCGCGCGGACCAGACCCATCGTCCGCCGGAAGTGGATTCCTATGCGAGACGTGTTGGCGTACCGAAGTGGGTTTTCCAGCTCTTTGAAACTTCTGACGGGCATCTGTGGGCGGCGGGGAACAAGGGGTTCTATGAGTATTTTCCCGATTGGGTGGAGCGCAGCGGGAGTTATCGCGCCTACACAGCTCGAGAGGGCATCAGTTTTCGCAACGTCAGCACCCTCTGTCAGGATGGAGCAGGCAACCTTTGGCTAGGGACCCTGGGCGATGGCGCGGCCAGACTTACGCGTGGAGGTTTTGTCACCTACGACAAACAGGATGGCATCGCTTCCGCCAATGCGATTTTTGAAGATCGCCGCGGAGCCTTGTGTTTTCGAGGCTACTCGCCCGATTCCGATCACCCCGGCGAAGTGCGGCAATTCTTTGGACGTTTTGACGGACAGATGCTCCGCCGCTTTCTGCCCGCGGCGCTACGCAACCGTGATGCCGGCTGGGTTTCGGGCGGTGTTACGCTCCAAGCCAGGAACGGTGAATGGTGGGTAGGCACCGGCGAGGGACTCTTTCGGTTTCCGGCGCTCGGTGACTTCACTGCGCTCGAAACAGCTCGTCCCCAGGTTGTTTACGCCGAGCGAGACGGTTTAACGAATCCGCAAGTGTTCCGGCTCTTCGAAGACTCGCAGGGGGGCATTTGGGTTTCGACCATTTCATCGCAAATCAATGGCCTGGCGCGATGGGAGCCGGATCGGCAGGTTTTTCGAAGCCTGGCGGGAACCAGCGGGCTGAGCTTGCCGGGAAACGACCTGGCGCATTCGTTCGCCGAGGATGGCAGCGGCGCCGTTTGGATAGGCTTTAGCGGTGCGTTAGCGCGCTATCGCGATGGTCACTTCCATCCATTCACCAGTGAGCAGGGATTGCCGCCCGGGATTATTGAACAAATCCATTTGGACCGGGCTGGCCGTCTCTGGCTCGCGTCCAGCCGCAGTGGCCTGATTCGCGTGGACGATTTAATGGCCGAGCAACCCGTTTTTACGCCCTACTCGACCCTACAGGGACTATCGAGTAACTCAATTAGTGTAATAACCGAGGACGTTTTTGGCCGCATTTACGCTGGTTCGGGCCGCGGCCTGGATCGGCTTGACCCGGCCACCGGGCACGTCAAACATTTCACCACAGCGAACGGTTTGCCTTCCACGGGGTTTCTAAGCGCATTTTGCGACCGCAGCGGCGTCCTGTGGTTTGGAACATTGAAGGGTCTGTCGCGGTTTGTGCCCACGCTGGATAAGTCGCCGGCACCGCCGATTCTGGTAACTGGATTGCGGATCGCGGGTTCCGCGCGATCGGTCCCGGCGCTGGGCGGCTCCGAGTTTTCTTTGCGCGTCTTGAATGCGAACGAGAATCACCTGCAAATAGATTTTGTAGGGGTAAGTTTCGTAGCGGGTGAAACGTTACGGTACACCTACAAACTGGAAGGAGCCGATGCGGGCTGGAGTCCTCCGGGAGAATTTCGAACGGTGAATTACGTAGGTCTCGGCTCGGGCGCCTACCGGTTTCTGGTGCGTGCTGAAAACTCCGATGGCACCTTCAGCCCGGTTCCGGCCAGCGTGATCTTCGAGATCCTGCCGCCGGTCTGGAGACGCTGGTGGTTTTTGCTTTCGGCGGGCTTGTTCGCGCTATCGCTCGCTTACGCGCTGCACCGCTATCGCGTCAGGCGATTGCTGGAGATCCAACGCGTGCGAATCCACATAGCCGCCGACCTGCACGACGATATCGGCTCGAACCTGACTCAGATCGCCATTCTGAGCGAAGTGGCGCAGAGCCGGCTGCAGCACGCCAATGCTGAGTTGACCACTCCCCTTTCCTCGATCGCGCGCATATCCCGTGAGTCGGTAGCCTCCATGAGCGATATCGTTTGGGCCATCAATCCCAAACGCGATCGCTTGACGGATTTGGTGCGGCGCATGCGCAGACTGGGAAACGAAACGCTGGGTAATCGTGGAATCCAGGTTCAGTTCGCTGCGCCGGACGGCGCGCAGGACACCAAGCTAGGCGCCGAAGTGCGCCATCACGTGTTCCTAGTGTTTAAGGAAGCTCTGCACAATGCGGTGCGCCATTCGGCCTGTTCCAAGCTGGACATCGAGTTGCGGCTGGAACGCTCCGGTCTGATGCTGAGGGTGACGGATGATGGACGGGGATTCGACCCGGACCGATCGGGCGAAGGGCAGGGACTCGGAAACATGCGGCGAAGGGCTGCGAATTTGGGCGGCGAGTTGCAGTTGCGGACTACACCGGCTGGCGGGACTGAGGTGGAGTTGAGGGTTCCACTGTAGCTCTACCTGTGTGAATTCACAGGTGCGAAATGCTGGACAAAAGGATAAGCTCAGGACCCGATATGGTCAATGTCATACTGATCGAGGACCAGCGCGATGTACGTGAGGGCCTGGCGGTGCTGATCAATGGTTCACCCGGATTCCGCTGCGTCGCGAGCTCTCGGACTATGGAAGAAGCTTTCGGAGCCATTGATGCGCAGCCTCCGGATGTCGTTCTAACGGACATTGGGCTGCCGGGGATGAGCGGCATTGAGGGAATCCGGATTCTGAAAGAACGCTATCCGAATCTTCCGGTGGTAGCGCTCACTGTATACGACGATGACGAGGATATCTTCGACGCGTTATGCGCCGGTGCGTGCGGATACCTGCTGAAGAACGTCCCGCCCGCGCGTTTGTTGGAAAGCCTGCAGGAGGTGGTGGCGGGAGGCGCGCCGATGTCGCCGGAGATTGCCCGCCGCGTGGTGAATCTTTTCCGGGAGTTTAAGACGCCGGAGCGCGCCTCGCATAGCCTGACGCAGCAAGAAGCTCAACTGCTTTAAGCTGATGGTGGATGGCCACAGCTACAAGACCGCGGCTGCGGACCTTGGAATCAGCGTCAGCACGGTTTCCTTCCATCTTCAAAACATCTACAGCAAGCTGCAAGTGCACTCGAAATCTGAAGCTGTTGCCAAGGCGCTTCGCAATCGGATAGTTTGAGAACTCCCAAAACCAGACTGCGTAAATGCACAGTTACGCCGCGAACGAACCACACCTAGAATTGTTTTGGATCTAAAGTTTCGATTCGGAGGAATCATGAAAGTACTTTCTTTGACCTTATTTGGGTGCGCTGGCGTTTTTCCCGGCGGCCGCGCCAATGTTTGGCGAAGTGATTGTGTCTGACTCTGCGGGGGGCACCAGCGGCTCAACCAACGCCTTTCTGGCGGTTTCCTGGACGCAAACCGGAACATTCAACAATGTGACAATCGAGGCGGCTCTGGAATCGGGACTCCCCAACCAGTCCACCGGGACTGCGTATCTTTCAAACAAACTCGGAACTGGGGCAACCAGCGGGAACTTGCTCGACACGTTCAGCGTCTCGACGAACAACAATACTCCCGGCGTGCTGATAACTCTGTTCACGGGACTGACATTGGGGCCTGGGACATATGACTTGTCGATCAAGGAAAATAGTGGGCTCTTTTGGATCGAAGCCGGCTCTCCTGCGCAGACGTTGGCGAGCGGTGTGACGCAAGGACCCGATCTGATCTCGAGCGGAACCGTTGGCACTCTCCCGATCAGCACTAGCTTTGTGGACCTCGGCACCAGTCATCTGCTGTTCGAGATAAGCGGGACTCCGGTCACATCCACCACTGCCACGCCCGAACCGTCCATGATCGTATTGTTGGCGGTGGGTCTGGGTGGCGTGGTTCTTATGCGAACCAAACGGCGCAGGTGCGTACTTTAGCGAGGAGTGGGAACGGGTTCGCGGTCGGCCAGATAGCGGTCTAACTCCGATAAGCCGGCTGCGGAGCCGACTTCATAGAATCGCTCGGAGACTTCAAAGCCAGCTAACTGTCCGTCGATGCTTAGCTGGCGCAGGAGAGCCGCCAGGTCGAAAACTCCTTCGGTTGCCTGGGCGAAGATCTGGCGGCGAAAGGCCAGCAGGCCGTAGTCGATGAAGCTCATGCCGGGCGCTGGATTTTTGTCGTAGAGAACCACGCGGCCATTTTGGTAGATTGCGTTGCTCGAATCCCAGCGGCCTTCGTTGCGAAGCACGGTCATCAGGGCGGGCTGGCGGCTGGATTCAAATGTCTGCCAGATGGGTGCGAACCGCACCGGCAGAAATGAATCGCCGTAGATCACGAAAAACGATTCATCCAACACGCCCTGTTCGAAAGCCAAGCGCAGCGCGCCGCCGGTACCGCGCAACTGCTCGCCTTCGTCTACCCAGCGGATGGACCGAACCGGCGACGGCTCCATGGCCCAATAGCGGCGAATCAAATCTCCACGATGGCCGATGCAGTAGACCACTTCGCTGACGCCTTGCGACGCCAGCCAGTGGAGCTGGTGATGAGCGAAGGGCCGGCCGCGCACCGGCAGCAGCGTCTTAGGGCAGCTATCGGTCAGGGGACGCATACGCGTTCCTAATCCGCCCGCTAGTATGACGCACTGCATTCGATGATCAATCCCTCGTCAGGAGCTTGGAGCCTTCATGATCGAAGGCGAAGCGAACCTCGCGCAGCCCCTCTTCCTGCATGGCGCGGCGCAATGCGTCACGATCCTCGGCGTAGAACAGGAGGAATCCGCCGCCGCCCGCGCCCACCAGTTTTCCCCCTACCGCGCCGTTCTCGCGGCCGATTTCGTACCAGTGATTAATTTTCTCGTTCGAGGTTCCGGGCGACCGTTCCTTCTTGTGCAGCCAGTGCTCATGCATGAGCTCACCGAAGCGGCGCACATTCCCGGCTTCGAGCGCCAGCTTGATGCACAGGCCGAGCTGCTTGATGTAGTGCAGATTATCCAGCATGGCCGTATCGCCCATCTCCGAGCGCAGCTTCTGATCGTCCAGCACTACCGAGGCGTTGCGCGAGTAGCCGGTGAAGAACATCAACAGATGCTCTTCGAGATCGTACAAGGTTCCGTTGCTGATGTTCAGCGGACTGACCTTTACTTCGCCGTCTTCCCGGAATTCGAAGCAGGCCAGACCGCCGTAGGCGGCGATGTATTGATCCTGCTTGCCCACCGGCTCCTGCAGCGTTTCGATCTCAATTTTGCAAGCTTCTTCTGCCACCACAGCCCGATCCACATATTTGCGCTTCAAAGCATGCACCGCGCGCAGCAGGCCAACGGTGAATGCGCCGCTTGATCCGAGACCAGTGCCGGCTGGGATATCCGCCATGCTGACGATTTCGATAGGCGCGGGCACTTCGTGGAGCCGCAGAACCTCGCGAATTAAGGGATGGCGGATTTCATCGATGGAGGCGGCATGTTCGAGCGCGGAATATTTCAGGAAATAATCGTCTCCGAAGGTCTCGTTGATGCCTACGTAGATGTGCTTTTTGATGGCGGCCGCGATGACGAATCCTCCGTGGTTGCGATAGTAGGACGGCAGGTCCGTACCGCCGCCGCCGATGGAGATTCTCAAGGGGGTGCGCGAGATGATCATGTGGGCGCGTGCGTGTCCAAGGGGTGTATCGGCAAACTGAGGGAGTTAGATTAGGCCGCGAATGAACGCGAATGAACGCGAATAAAACGGACTTCTTATTCGCGTTTATTTGCGTTCATTCGCGGCCAAGAATTGCGCTGGCCAGGATGCTCAGCTTTTCCCAGGTGGGGACCCGGACGCGGCGGTCTAGCACGTCGAAATTCGATTGCTCGATGCGGATCAGGAGGCGGCGGTAGATCTCGATGAGCGCCCATAACGAGGGGCGGCTGATTTTGTGGACTAATCCAAGTAGTGGCCGGGATTCGTTGTAGTACGCGTGCGCTCGCTCGGCTTCGAAGCGCAATAGGTCAATGAAGTTTGCGTCGTACTGGGCTAGATTTGCGCTGAAGCGGTGGATGTCTTCGGCTGGGATATAAATGCGACGGTTCTCGCGGTCCTCACGGACGTCGCGCAGGATATTCGTCAACTGGAAGGCTATACCGCATTTTTCGGCTAGCGTCAGAGCTTCGGGGTTGTCGAATCCGAAGATGTGGATTATTGTCAGGCCTACTACGCTGGCTACTTGGTAGCAATAGCGGTAGAGCTCGTCGAAGGTTTGGATTTCGCGTGGATGGAGATCGCCCGTGACGCCG
>Ga0116135_1000662_pt1 | contig 18687 bp, 16 predicted proteins | sample June2015DPH_20_1_FD_89738 | JGI IMG/M metagenome (GOLD analysis project Ga0116135, IMG submission 89738) | Peatland microbial communities from SPRUCE experiment site at the Marcell Experimental Forest, Minnesota, USA - June2015DPH_20_10 | ecosystem: Environmental > Terrestrial > Soil > Wetlands... | reverse complement strand
CAGTCTGTGACCATGCGAGGACAGGGCCACCTGAACGTTCTCGCGCACCGTCATGGTCGGGAATGTCGCGGTGATCTGGAAAGTACGCCCGACGCCCAGCCGCCAGACCTCGCGCGGCTTCAAGCCAGCGGTGTCCTTCCCCAGCACATGAACCCGGCCGGCATCGGGCATGGTCTGGCCGTTGAGCATGTTGAAACATGTGCTCTTGCCCGCGCCGTTGGGACCGATCACCGCGGTCAGCGAGCCATCAGCGAAATCGAGCGAGACGTCGTCCGTCGCCTTGACGCCGCCAAAGGATTTCGAAAGACCGCGGATTTCGAGCATGCTAGCCGTGCTCCCGCTCGCGCCACCGCGTGTACCACCCGACCGCGAAATCCATCAGGCCTTTGCGCAGACCAATCGCGAAGAACAGGATCACGATGCCCAGCACGATGCCGTAATAGTCGGTCAGCCGGGTGACGGTGTCGTTCAGGGTCAGCAGCAGCACGGTGCCGACCATCGGGCCCAGGAAGGTGGTGACGCCGCCGAGCATGTTGATGAAGATGCCCTCACCGGACATCGTCCAATAGGCGAATTCGGGATAGGCCCCCGACACGAACAGCGCCATCACGATGCCGCCAGCCGAGGCAAACATCGCCGCCAGCACGAATACCGTCAGCTTGGCGCGCCAGACGTCGATACCGACAAAGCTCGCGCGGTTGGCGTTGTCGCGGATCATGCGCAAGGTATAGCCGAACGGCGACTGCGCGATCTGGCGCATCAGCAACAGGCCCAGCACCAGCAACGCGCAACTCGTGACATAAAGATGCAGATGGTTCGACAGATCGACGCCGAGGAATACGGGACGTGGGATACCGCCGCGCAGTCCCTGATCGCCGCCGGTCAGGGAGGCCCAGGCCAGGATTGTGCTGTGAATCAGCATCTGGAACGCCAGCGTGACGAAAGCGAAATAGATCGCCTTCAGTCGCACACAGATCGCGCCGATGATGGCGGCCGCGATGGCGGTGATCAGCAACGCCGCGACGAAGGCAACCGGGATTGATACGCCGGCGCGCTGCATCAGCAGGCCGAAGCTGTAGGCGCCGATGCCGAAAAACATGCCGTGCCCGAACGAAATCATGCCGGTATAGCCGACCAGCAGATTGAGCGAGGTCGCGAACAGACCGAACGCCGAACAGCGGATCACAAAATCAAGCAGCGCCTTGCTGCCGAAGAACGACGGCAGGAGGGCCAGTACGATGAACGCCGTCAGTGCGATCAGGGCGTCGAGAGAACGCGCGCGCTGCGACTTCGTCTCGACGCGCGGAACGCTCAGGGACCCGCCGGTTTGAACAGCCCGCAATTCGGTCATGCGACCTCCTTGCCAAACAGCCCGGTCGGCCGTGTCACCAGCACGATCACCATGAACAGGTACATCAGGCCTTCGGTGAACAGCGGAAAGCCGAGTGACCCGAACGAGCGGATCAAGCCGATCAGGAGTGCGCCGATCAGCGCCCCGAGGATCGAGCCCATGCCGCCGATCACGGTGACGATGAAGGATTCGATCAGCACCGAAAATCCCATGCCGGGCGTCAGCGATCGCACCGGCGCCGCGAGCGCGCCGGCAAGGCCCGCCAGCATGCAGCCAAGCGCAAATACGCCGCCATAGATCAATCCGGGGTTGATGCCGAGCGCGGAAACCATCCCCGGATTATGCGCCGCCGCCCGGATCACCTTGCCGATCCTGCTACGGGCCAGCCCGACGCCCAGGATCACGGCCATCGCCAGCGCGACGCCGATCAGCAGGAGATAATAAGGCGGCACCACGCCGCCCGCGATGAACAGCGGCATCACCTGGAACGCGGCCGGCATTCCCATCGACTTGAATTCCGGACCCCATACCATCCGCACAACGTCGTCGAAGATCAGCACAAAGGCGTAGCAGACCAGAAGCTGCATCAGGACATCGGCGCCGTAGACCCGGCTCATGAAGACCCGCTCGAAGACCAGGCCAAGGACCGCGGTGCCCAGCGCGCCACACAGCATTGCCAGCGCAAAGCTGCCCGACACCTGATAGGCCGTCATCGCGAAATAGGCGCCGAACATATAGAAGGCGCCATGGCTGAAATTGACGATCTTGAGCACGCCGAAGATCAGCGTCAGTCCGACCGCGACAAGAAACAGCAGCATACCGATGATGAAACCACTGGTGGTTTGCGTCACCAGGCAAGCGGGACTGGCGAGGCAGCCGGTGAGCGCATCAAGGTCCAAGGCAAATATCCATCAAGGCGCGCCGGGATTGCCCCGGCGCAAAAAACCGTTCTGGCGGATAGCGGAAACAGCCTGCGCCGCCGCCGCTATCGCCGATTTCAGGTGTAGCCTTTGCTCTTCTTCCACTCGGCCTCGAGTTCAAGAATGGTCTTCCAGTCGCCGGCCTGGACCTGCGGCACGTAAGGCTCTTGCGAGATCGTGGTGCCCCATCCGATCGCATAGCCGATCAGGGTCTGATCCTCGGCCCGCATCGTGACGGTGCCGTCGGCACCGAACGGGCACTTGATGGTCAGGCCGCGCAATGCATCGGCCACCTTGTTGCCGTCGGCAGAGCCGGCTTTCTTGACGGCTTCGGCAAGCAGCATCACCGCGGTGGCGTTCTGCCACGACCAATTGGTGGGGTACTCGTTGTACTTCGCCTTGTAGGCATCGCCCCAGGCGGCGTTTTCAGGCGTCGCCGGGAACGTCTTGATGTAGCGGTTGCCGGAGTGAATGCCTTTCGGCAGGTTCTTCACGACCGTCAATGCGGTGTAGTCGGCCATGTTGACGGCAAACACTTCCATCTGGCTGAACATCGCGTAGATGTTGGCCTGATCGATGTAGGAGGTAAGGTCGCCGCCCCACAGGCAGGAATACAACGCCTGCGGTTTCGCCTGCAGGATCTTCGTGACGACTTCGGTATAGTCAGGCTGGAACAGCTTCGGCCAGGAATCGCTGATGATCTCGACGTCGGGAGCAAAACGCTTCAGATACAGCGTGAACTCGCCGGTGGTATCGCGGCCATAGGCGTAGTCGGGCGAACAGGTCGCCCATTTCTTCAAGCCCTTTGCCTTCGCTATTGCCGCGGCATAGCTGCCGCCGACGATGGAATCGTGAATGCCCTGGCGTACCGAACGGAACGCGTTCGGAATATGCTGCTTGGGATCGGCGGTCAGCGAGGATGCTTCCGAGCAGGTGTGAATGCAGAGCACGCCGAGATCGCGTGCGACTTCATGCACCGCGAACGAACCCGATGATGCCTCGCCGTCGAGCAGCATCTCACAACCGTCGGTGTTCACCAGTTCACGCGCGATGCGGGCGGCTTCCTGCGGCTGGCCCTTGGAATCGCGGATCACCATCTCGACCTGCCGCCCGGCGAGCCCGCCAGCGGCGTTGACCTTGTCGATCTCCAGCAGCACGGCGTTACGCGACGAGGTTCCGAGTTGCGCCACGCGGCCCGACAAGATCGTCGGCATTCCGATCTTGATGGTCTTGGCTTGCGCGCGCGCCACCCATGGCGCCGCGAATGTCGCTGCGCCGGCGCCGATCAGCGCCAAGGTCGAGCGGCGGCTGAGGCCCGGTTTGCGGATTCTGGTCAATTTCCCCTCCCTGTCCGGTCGTATCCCCTGAACTTCCCTTAACGGAGATCGTGTCGTCTCCATTTCCCAAGGATTTCAGAGCAAAGGGGGTGACGTCAAGCCAAATATGAATTACGAGTCAGAATTCATAAATGATAGAAACGCTGCCGGAAACCGGCGCTTGAGCAGCAAATGATCAATTTATCGAGCTTCATTGCATTTCATGCGCGACGGACTCCCGATCGCTGCGCGCTGAAATACCGCGGTGAAGACATCTCTTATGAGCATTTCGACCGGCGCATCCGACAAGCGGCGGGCTGGCTGGCGTCGCGCGGGATCGGTGCCGGCGATGTCGTCGCGGCGCTGATGAAGAACAGCACGGCATTCCTCGAACTGGCTTTTGCGGTGAGCCATATCGGCGCGGTGTTTCTGCCGATCAACTTTCGGCTTACCGCCGCCGAGGTCGGCTACATCGTCGGCAATTCCGGGGCGCGGATTTTGATCGCGGACGAAGAACTGGCCGGCATCGCCGCGGCCGACGTCCCGGTCGTGCTGCTCGACGAAGCCGCGCAATCGAACATTACGCGTCTGGCGCCGGACGCTACGCCCGCACCGATGCAGCCGCGACAACCGCGCGACCTCTTGCGGCTGATGTACACCTCCGGCACCACGGACCGGCCCAAGGGCGTGATGCTTTCTTATGAGAATATCTACTGGAAGTCGGCCGATCAGACGCTGGCGCTGGGACTGAACGCGGACACCCGGCTATTGGTCGTCGGCCCGCTCTACCATGTCGGCGCGCTGGATCTGCCGGGCGTTGCGGTGCTTTGGCATGGCGGCCTGCTCTCGATCCAGCGTCATTTTGAACCCGAGCAGGCGCTCGCCGCGATTGAAGCGGAGCAACTGAATGCCGCATGGCTCGCGCCCGTGATGACCACCGCGATCCTCACCTGCCCCCACCGCGACCGCTACGACGTCTCCAGTCTGCGCTGGGCGATCGGCGGCGGCGAGAAGACGCCGGAGGCGCGCATCCGCGCCTTTTCCGAGTATTTCAGCAATGCCCGTTACATCGACGCCTACGGCCTGACCGAGACCTGCGGCGGCGACACCTTCATGGAAGCCGGTCGCGAGATCGAAAAGATCGGCTCGACCGGCCGCGCCATCGCCCATGTTGAGATCGAGATTCGTGACGATTCCGGCAATCGCCTCGCGCCCGGCCAGAACGGCGAGATTTGCCTGCGCGGCCCGAAGATCACCCAAGGTTACTGGAAAGATCCAGACAAGACGGCGGCAGCGTTCTTCGGTGACTGGTTTCGTAGCGGCGACGTCGGGTATCTCGACGAAGAAGGCTTCCTTTATCTTACCGACCGCAAGAAGGACATGATCATTTCCGGCGGAGAAAACATCGCCTCTTCCGAGGTCGAGCGCGTGATCTACGAAATGCCGCAGGTGCGCGAGGTCGCCGTGATCGGCATTGCCGACCAGCGCTGGGGCGAAAGGCCGGTCGCGATCGTGGTTCCGGCCGACGGTGCCGCGCTCGATTTTCCCGAGTTGATCAACCATTGCCGCACCCGGCTCGCCGGTTTCAAGCTGCCGAAGCAATTGGTCATCCGCGACAGCCTGCCGCGCAATCCTTCGGGAAAAGTGCTCAAGCGCGTGCTGCGCGCCGAACTTGAGGCCAACGCATGACGCAGGTATCCGAAACCGCCGCCGGCAAGGTCGCAAAGCTCAACCGCGCCGAGCGCAACGCCTGGACCAAGCGCAGGATATTCGACGCCGCCACCAAAATCGTCGGCAGATACGGCTATGCCGATGCTTCCGTCGCCCGCATCACCGAGGAAGCGGGGGTCGCGCAAGGCACCTTCTACAATCATTTCGAAAACCGCCAGGAACTGCTCGATCAATTGCTGCCGAAGATCGGCCTCGACATGGTCGGGTTCATCCGAGAACGCACCGGGACGGCGGATGCCGCACGGCAGGAAATCGAACGCTTCACCGCGTTCTTCGATTTCATCCGCGAGGTCCCGGAATTTCTGCGCATCCTCAACGAAGCCGAATTCTTCGCACCGATCGGCTATCAGAAGCATCTCGACAATATCTCGACAGCCTATGTCCGGATCCTGCGACGCGCGCGGTTTGCCGGCGCGATCAACGATTTCAGCGATGAGGAATTCGAGGCCATCGTCCACATGTTGATGGGCGCGCGCGGCTATCTCAGCCGGCGCTACTCCTTTTCCGGCGGCAAGGTCACCACGGTGCCGGACCACATCATCTCGGCCTACCAGAAATTGATTACGCGCGGGCTGTTCGCTCCCCCGGACGAAGGAACCGGCCATGAACGTTGACGGTACCGTTCTCGTCACCGGCGGCAGCCGCGGGATCGGCGCTGCGACCGCGACACTTCTCGCCGACCAGGGTCGGCGCGTCGTGATTGTCGATATCGCTCCGGAACCACTGGTGGCAACGCCGGCCATTCTGTGGCCCGCCCCGTTCGACGTTGCGAGCGAAAGCGACGTCGTCGCCGGCGTTGCCGATATCGAAGCCGCGCATGGGCCGATCACCGGCCTGGTCAATGCCGCCGGCGTATTCGGCAGGATGCACAGAATCGGGCGCGTGCGGATGGAGCAGTGGGACCGTGAGATCAATATCGACCTGCGCGGCACGTTTCTGGTCGCTCGCAGCGTCGGCGAGCGCATGGCCAGACGACGAAACGGCGCCATTGTCAACGTCGCCTCCATCGCCGGCATGACGTCCGGACCGATCCACGCCTACACGGCGGCAAAGGCCGGTGTCATTCAAATCACGCAAACACTCGCGGCCGATTGGGGCCGCAGCGGCGTGCGGGTCAACGCGGTATCGCCTGGGTTCACCCGCACCGCCGCGCTCGAGGCGGCCATCGCCTCGGGCGCCCTGAGCAAGGATCTGCTGGCACGGCCCACCGCCCTGAACCGGCTGGTCGAGCCGATGGAAGTCGCGCAAGCCATCGCGTGGCTGCTTTCGCCCGCGAGCAGCGGCGTCACCGGAATCAATCTGCCGGTCGACGCCGGATTCATCGCCGGCAGCACATGGGCTGCCTATGGCGGACTGCCGGAAACGCCCGAGGTCTAGAGGACACGGCCATGAACATCGAAACGCCACGCAAGGAGTTCGATCTGCCGTCGGCCATCGACGAAGGCGATATCCGCGTTCTGCTGATGGTGCTGATGCATATGACCGGCGACGAGCGCTGGCTCGAGCCGCCGTACCGGCCACAACGCGACGTTCGCCTGATCCCCGATCCGCAGGCCGGCCTGCCGCCGGAGATCCAGCGCGAAATCCGCACCGCGGTGGTCCAGCTTTTCGCCAGCGGCGCCCCCAAGCCGGTCATTACCGACCCCGGCAATGATTTGATGCTGAGGATGATGCGCGCAACACTCGGCGAAAATGTCGCGCCGGAATATGCGCCGCTGATGCGGGAGGAGATGGGATTCATTTGCCGCGACCCGCGCTGGACCACGCCGCCGTCCGGCGACCTGCTGGCCAAACACCATGTGCTGATCGTCGGCGCCGGCGTTTGTTCGATCGCACTCGGCGTTGCGCTCGGGCGGCTCGGCATCCCCTATACGATTGTCGAAAAGAACGACGAACTCGGCGGCACCTGGTACGTCAACCGCTATCCCGGCTGCGGCGTCGATACGCCCAACCACTCCTATTCATTTTCGTTCGGCAAACGAAATCCGTGGACGCGCTATTTTGCGCAGCGGCAGGAATTGCTCGACTATCTCAAAAAGGTCGCACTCGAACATGATATCCGCAGCCATCTGCGCCTCAATACGGAGCTGACGTCATCGCATTGGGACGAGAGCAGGAGGTGCTGGATTTCGGCGCTCAGGACCGGGAAAGGCGAAGAGCTGTTTGAGTCGACGATTCTCGTCAGCGCGATCGGACAGCTCAACGATCCGGCGCCCGCGCATTTCGAGGGCGAAGAGAACTTCAACGGCACGACGCTGCACTCGACGCTGTGGTCCGATGATATCAAGCTCGACGGCAAGCGCGTCGCCGTCATCGGCACCGGCGCGACCGCCATGCAGCTGGTGCCTGCAATCGCCGATCAGGTGGCCTCGGTCACGGTTTATCAGCGCACCGCGCAATGGTCGCGCCCGGTTGCGGGATATTCCGATCCCATCTCCGACGGTGCGCAATGGCTGCTCGCGCATCTGCCTTTTTACGTGCAATGGTATCGCTTCAACATGTTCTGGCGCTATGGCGACGGGTTGTTGCCCTTCCTGCGCAAGGACCCCGCATGGCCCTACCCCGATCGTGCGGTCAACAAGAACAACGATCGGCATCGCCAGGAGCTGACCGATTTCATCCGCTCCGAACTGAAGGACCGCCCCGATCTGGTCGAGAAGTGCGTACCGACCTACCCGCCCTATGGTAAGCGTATCCTGCTTGACAATAATTGGTTCAAGACGCTGATCAAGCCGAATGTCGAGCTGGTCACGGACAGGATCGACCATTTCGCGCGCGATGGCATTGTCACGACGGATGGTAAATTGCGGCCGGCCGATATCATCGTGATCTCGACCGGCTTCAAGGTTTCGGAGATGGCGGCGCGTCTCAACATCACCGGGCGCGACGGGGAAAATCTGAAGCAGACCTGGGCCAACGACAATCCGACCGCCTATCTTGGCCTCACCGTACCGAACTTTCCGAATCTGTTCGTCATGCTCGGCCCCAATTCCGGTCCAGCACACGGCGGCAGTGTGATCTTCCAGTCGGAATGCCAAAGCCGCTACATCAGCGCCTGCATCGTCGAGATGATCGAACACGGCATTGCCGCCATTGACGTGAGCCGGGAGGCGCATGATCGATATATACGCCAGGTCGATGCCGAGCATGAGCAGTTGATCTGGAGCCATCCGGGCATGACGACCTACTACCGCAACAGGCAAGGCCGGGTGTTTTCGGCAATGCCCTGGCGGTTCGTGGATTACTGGGCGATGACCCACGATCCCGATTTGAGCCAATACCGGCAGACCATGGCATGACATCGATGAGTGCCGCGGTGTCTTGACGTCGGCATTGGCATTGGCGCGCTGATCTATCAGCACTCGCCAGCAATAGCGCGTCGCCATTGCGGCCAAAAAATACGGTGATCAAAGTGTCGTCGAATGCGCCTCCGGCTTGTTCGGCGCGCATTCGGGGATGCCGCGCTTAACGTCGATCACCGAACCGGTCCCGGCTATTCCGGCAGCGCTTCGAGATGACACGCCACCCACTGACCATTTCCCGTCGATCGAAGCTCCGGCTCCTCGGTCCGGCAGCGATCGAACACGTAGGGACACCTTGTGTGGAAGCGGCATCCGCTGGGTGGATTGATCGGGCTCGGCACGTCGCCCTTCAGGATGATCGGATTGCGGATGGCGCCCGGCTCCGGTACCGGCACGGCCGAGAGCAGCGCCTTGGTGTAGGGATGTTTCGGCGCGGTGAAGATCTGCTGCCTCGGCGCCATCTCGACGATCTTGCCGAGATACATCACCGCGACACGATGCGTCATGTGCTCGACGATCGCCAGATCATGGCTGATGAAGAGCAGCGCGAGGCCGAACTCCCGCTGCAGATCCTGCAGCAGGTTGACGATCTGCGCCTTGACCGAGACGTCGAGCGCCGAGACCGCCTCGTCGCAGACGATCAATTCGGGTTCCGCCGCGAGCGCCCGTGCGATGCAGATGCGCTGGCGCTGACCGCCCGAGAATTCGTGAGGCCGCCGATCCAGCGCGTCGCGCGGCAGGCGCACGGTGTCCATCAGCGCCGCAACCCGGGCCTCGACATCGGCCGAAGATTTGGCGAGGCCGAAATTGCGGATCGGCTCGGCCAGGATCTCGCGCACACGCATGCGCGGATTGAGACTGGAGAACGGATCCTGGAACACCACCTGGACTCGGCGGCGCATGCTGCGCAGCCTATCGGGCGAGAGTTCGTCGATACGCTGGCCATCCAGCACGATCTGGCCGGCGGTGATGTCGAACAGGCGCAGGATGGCGCGGCCGACCGTTGACTTGCCGCAGCCGGATTCGCCGACCAGAGACAGGGTCTCGCCACGTTCGACCTCGAACGACACGCCGTCCACGGCATGGACCCAGTTGGAGGTGCGGCTGAACAGGCCGCCGCGGACCGGAAAATACTTCTTGAGGTCGTTGACCTGGAGCAGCGGACCACTCATGCCGCGGCCGCGTCCTTGGACGCGTAATGGCAGGCGGCGATGTGGCGGGGACCCTTCTCCTCGAGACCCGGCGCGACCTCGCGACAGAGATCGGTAGCCAGTGAACACCGCCCGGCAAAGACGCAGCCGTCGATCCGCTTCTTGAGGCTGGGTACTTGCCCGGGAATCTCGGCGAGACGCCGCGCCGCGCCAGTGAGCGAGGAGCCGAGCTTCGGCACGGCACCGAGCAAGCCCTGTGTATAGGGATGACGGGGAGAACGAAACAGCTCGGCCACCGGCGCCTCCTCAACCTTGCGGCCGGCATACATGACCATGACACGCTCGGCGATTTCGGCGACCACGCCGAGATCATGGGTGATCAGAACGATCGCCGCACCGACGCGGCGCTTGAGGTCCAGCATCAACTGCAGGATCTGCGCCTGGATCGTGACATCCAGCGCCGTGGTCGGCTCGTCGGCGATCAGGAGCTGGGGGTTGCAGGCGAGTGCCATCGCGATCATCACGCGCTGGCGCATGCCGCCGGAGAGCTGATGCGGATATTCATGCACGCGCCGCGCCGGCTCCGGGATACCGACCAGTGTCAGCATCTCGATCGCGCGCGCCTCCGCGGCCTGCTTGTCCAGACCCTGATGCAGCCGCAGCGTCTCGCCAATCTGACGGCTGACGGTCAGCACCGGATTGAGGCTCGTCATCGGCTCCTGGAAGATCATCGAAATGTCATTGCCGCGGATCGCGCGCATCTCGCGGTCGGAAAGCTGCAGCAGATCTTTGCCCTGGAAGCGGACCGAGCCCGCGATCTTGCCCGGCGGCTCGGGAATGAGCCGCATCAGCGACATCGCGGTGACCGACTTGCCGCAGCCGGACTCACCGACGATGGCCAGCGTCTCGCCTTCGTCGACATGGAAGGAAACGCCGTCGACGGCGCGGTTGATACCCTCGGGGGTACGGAAATGGGTCTGCAGATTCTGGACTTCGAGCAATGCCATCGGATCAGAGCCTCACCTGCTTTATAGGCTCTTGGCCATGCGTGGATCGAGCGCGTCACGCAGGCCGTCGCCGACCAGATTGACGGCGAGCACAGTGACCGACAGGAACGCGGCGGGAAAGAACACCATGTAGGGCTTTACCTGCCACAGCGCCCTGCCCTCGGCCATGATGTTGCCCCAGGACGGAATGGTCGGCGGCGTGCCGGCGCCGATGAAGGAGAGGATCGACTCCACGATCATGGCGCTGGCGCAGACATAGGTTGCCTGGACCAGCATCGGCGCCAGCGTGTTGGGCAGGATGTGCCGCAGGATGACCATCGGCGTCCGCGTGCCGGAGGCTGTGGCCGCGTCCACATAGGGCTGCTCGCGCAGCGACAGCACGACGCCGCGCACCAGACGCGAAACGCGCGGGATTTCGGCGATGGTGATCGCCAGGATGACGTTGCCGACGCTGCCGCGCGTCAATGCCATCAGCGCGACGGCAAGCAGGATCGGCGGGATCGACATCAGCCCGTCGATGAAGCGCATGATGACGCTGTCGGCCCACCGCACAAAACCCGAGACCAGGCCGATGGCGAGGCCGGCGAGCGACGCCAGTGCGGCTACCGAAAGACCCACAGTGAGCGAGACCCGTGCCCCGTAGAGCACGCGCGAATAGATGTCGCGGCCCAACAGGTCGGTGCCGAACCAGAAGTCCGCGGACGGCGCGCGCGTACGCTTGGCGGGCGCGATCGCGGTCGGATCGACGGTCCCGAGATAGGGCGCAAAGATCCCAACCAGTACGAGGCAGAGCAGCAACGCGCCGCCAATCGCCACCGTCGGATTGTTGCGCAGGAAGCCAACGACGCCGCGCCGGACTTTCGACGGCAACAGCAGGTCCGGCAGTTGCTGGGCGATGACAAGGCCCGGGGGGATCTGCATCGGACTGGTGGTCGAAACGGTCAATAGCGGATCCTCGGATCGACCAGGGTGTAGGTGACGTCGACCATCAGATTGATCAGCACATAGAGGAAGCTGAACAACAGCACGATGCCCTGGATCACCGGATAGTCGCGGCGCAAAATCGCGTCGACCGTCAGCCGGCCAAGGCCCGGTATAGCGAACACGCTTTCGGTCACCACCGCACCGCCAATGAGCAGGGCGATGCCGAGACCGATCACCGTTACGATCGGAACCGCGGCGTTTTTCAGCGCATGAACGAACAGGATGCTGCGCTGCCCCAGGCCCTTGGCGCGGGCGGTGCGGATGTAATCCTGCTGCAGCACCTCGAGCATGGACGCACGGGTAATGCGCGCGATCAGCGCGATGTAGACGCAGCCGAGCGCGATCGCCGGGAGGATCAGGCTCTGCAGCCATGGCCAGAAACCTTTGGCAAACGGCGTGTAGCCCTGCACCGGAAGCCATTCGAACTGCAGCGCGAACACGTAGGCGAGCAGGTATCCGACCACAAAGACGGGGAGCGAGAAACCGAACACGGCGAACGTCATGATGGTCCGGTCCACCCAGCTTCCCGCCTTCCATGCCGCCACCACGCCGAGCGGCACAGCGACGACAATCGTGAGGACGAGGGTGATCGCCATCAGCGAGAGCGTCGGCTCGATCCGCTGCGCGATCAGGGACGAGACCGGCAGGCTGGTGAAAATCGAGGTACCGAGATCGCCGTGCAGGATGTGCCAGAGCCAGCTTCCGAACTGGACCAGAAACGGCCGGTCGAGGCCGAGGCTCTGGCGAATACGCTCCACGTCGGCAGGACTAGCCTGATCGCCCGCGATCACCGCGGCCGGATCGCCCGGCGCGATGTAGAGCAGACTGAAGACGAAAAACGCGACGATCGCCATCACCGGCACCGTCGCGAGAATACGTCGGAGAATATACGAAACCATTTGGGTTCACTGCACCGTCATGCGGTCTTCGACACGCCCCAGAAGAACGGCAACGGCCCTTTCGCGATCCCCGAGACGTTCTTGCGCCACGCGGTGTAGCTCAGGAAGAATCCGGTCGGCGCATAGATGACGTCATCGAGCGCCGCCTTGTTGAGATGGCCGACCGCGACCTTCTCTTCATCGAGGCTCTTGGCATCGAACCATGCCGCGACTTCCTTTTCAACGGCCGGGCTGTTGGGCCAGCCCCACCACGCCTTGTCGCCATTGCCGCGAATGCCGGTGTAGGAGGCGGGATTGAGACAGTCGGCGCCGGCGTGCCAGGTATGAAACATATGCCAGCCGCCCTGGCCCGGAGGCGACTTCTGGGCGCGGCGCGAACCGACCGTACCCCAATCGGTCGCGACGAAGTCGACATTGATGCCGAGCCTCTTCAACAGATCCGCGGTGACATCGCCCTGCGCCTTGGTGATCGGTTGATCCTGCGCGACGATGCACGAGACCGGCTCGCCCGCGTATCCGCTCTCGGCCAGGAGTTTCTTGGCGCCTTCGATATCGCGCTTGCCTTTAAGGATCTCGCCGCCCTCTTCGGAGTAAAGCGGCGTATCCGGCGTGAAGTAACCCGGCAACGGCTTCCAGAGCGCGGTATCATCCCCGACGATTGCACGCATGTAGTCTTCCTGGCTCATCGCCATCAGAATGGCGCGCCGCGCCTTCACATTGTTGAACGGCGGGTGCAGGTGGTTCATGCGGAACACGCCGATGTTGCCGAGTGGATCGGCAATATCGACGCTGACGTTACGGTTTTTCTTGAGCAGCGGCACGAGATCGGCGATCGGATTCTCCCACCAGTCGATTTCGCCGTTCTGCAGTGCGGCCGCCGCCGTGGCAGGGTCCGGAATCACCACCCATTCGATGCGGTCGAGCAGCATCTGCTTGCCACCGGCGAGCCAGGACGACTTCTCCTGCCGCGGCATGTAATCGGCGAACTTCTCAAATACCGACCTGGCGCCGGGTACCCATTCGCTCTTGACGAATTTCATCGGGCCCGAGCCCACATATTCGGTGATCTGCTTGAATGGGTCGGTCTTGGCGATGCGCTCGGGCATAATGAAGGTGCATGGCGAATTGTTCTTGGCGAGCGCCAACAGCATCTTCGGATAAGGCTGCTTCAGCGACCATTTGACGGTCCTGTCATCGACGGCGACAAGATCGTTCTGGATCGCCTTGATCATCAGCCCCATGGGATCGCGCGCCGACCAGCGCGCCAGGCTCGCCACCACATCCTTGGCCAGCACCGGCTCGCCGTCGTGGAACTTCAACCCTGGCCGCAGCCGGAAAGTCCATACCAGCCCATCATCGGAAACTTCCTCGGCCTCGGCCATCTGGCGCTGCGGCTTCAGCGTGGCGTCGATGCCGTAGAGGGTGTCCCACACCAGCGCGGCGGCGTTACGCACCACATACTGGGTTCCCCAGATCGGATCGAAATTCGCAAGATCCGCCTGCGGTACAAAGCGCAGGGTGCGCGCCTCGGCGCCTTGGGAAAGGGCCGGCATCGAAAGCCCGCCCGTCGCCGCCAGGCTGCCTACCCCGGTCAATCCTTTCAACAGAGTCCTGCGATCCATAGAGCTCTCCAGTCTCGAATTGTTGGGTCTCGAATTGTTGTGGCGATTGCGCCCATTTCCTTCGCCGAGGGTTCGGCGTCAAACGAGGTCAAACGAGCGGGTCAGACCGATGGGGAACAGTTCCTTTTGCTTGCAAATGGTATGCCAGTACGAACCCGCTGCGCCACCACTATCCCGACGGAAAAGGCATTTCGCGATCCCCCCTTCGAGCGGATCATATCAGGTTACGGCCGGCTCAACCGGCGAGCTGCTTGAATTTCGACGATTGTTTCGGATACCACCAGCGACCGCCAATCACGACGCCTTCGGACACGATCTTGCGGTCGCCGGTCAGGTGCTCGCCGACGACGTCGACATAATCGAACTGGCCTTCCTTGATAGAGATCAGGGTGGCGTCTCCGACGCTCCCCGGCTTGAGGCTGCCGAGTTCGGGACGCCGCAGCGCCATCGCCGCATTGACCGTCGAAGCCGCGACCACATCGGGGAGCGGCATGCCCATGCACAGGAACTTGGACATGGTCGTCACCTGATCGAAGGCTGGACCATTGATGCACAGGATGTGGACGTCCGAGGAGATGGTATCCGGATAGAAGCCGTTGGCGAGCATCGCCCGCGCGGTCTTGAAAGCGAACGAGCCTTTGCCGTGGCCGATGTCGAAAAATACGCCGCGCTCGCGCGCCTCCAGCACCACCTTTTTCACCGTGCCCTGCGCGGTGGCAGGTGAATTGGGAAACGGCCGGAACGCGTGGGTGAGAACGTCACCTGGACGCAGCAGGGAGACCACCTCCTCGTAGCTCGGCGGCGGATGGTCGATATGCGCCATCAGCGGCATGCCGACTTCCTCGGCGACCTCCAGCGCGATTTGCAGCGGCACGATCCCCGAGGTGCCGGAGGAATGGCGGCCCACCCGCACCTTGATGCCGACGATAAGGTCGCGGTTGAGATCCGCGACCGTGACGGCGTCGATCGGATTCATCAGCCGGAGTTCTTCGCTCTCGCCGACCATGACCCGATTCGAGTAACCGTAGATGCCGGCATGCGAGACATGCAGATAGGCGAGAATGCGAACCTCGCTCGGCTCGATCACGTGCTTGCGAAAGCCCGCGAAATTACCCGGCCCGGCGCTGCCGGTGTCGACCGCCGTGGTGACGCCGGAGGTGCGGCAGAACTCCTCGGCATCGATGCCGATCGAGGTGCCGCCCCAATAGACATGGGTGTGCAGATCAATCAGGCCCGGGGTAACGATGTAACCCGACACGTCGCGCACCTCGGTTCCCGGATCAACCTTGAGCGCATTTCCGATCGTGACCACCTTGCCGGCCGCGAAGGCGACGTCCGTCACGGCATCGAGTTTCTGGGAGGGGTCGATCACCCGACCGCCGCGCAGGACCAAATCGAAAGGCATTGTCATCTCCGAATGTGACTGTGAAGGAAACGGTGAGAGCGCGTCAGTCGCGCAGCATCAGGCGTTGCGGCGCGTGGCGCATCAGATTTGGCGCATCAAGCATCTCTAGATCCCGCGCATGCGATCGCCGCTGCTCTGGATCGATCCGGGCCGGGCCGTGTCAATGCGGAGAATGCGGCTCATGTGTCGATCGTGCTTTCGGAAAATGAATATGTCGACATCTCTCTTCTCTCTCGGCCGCTCGCTCTCGGCCGCGCCGCGGCCGGAAGCCGGCACGCGCAAGCCCAACATGCCCCATGCTAGCAAGTTTCGCGCCACCAAACCGGGAATCCAGGACCCTGACACGCAGGTCAGCAGTTCCGCTAATTTTCGTCAACATCATCGTTGATGAGATCAGGATTGGTGCGCATCAACGCAATCGTCGTCTCGACCACGATCGAAAGATGCGCACGCAGGGTTTTCTCCGCAGCCTCGGCGTCCCCAGCCCTGACGGCATCGAGGATGGCGCGATGCTGGACGATCAGAAAATCAACCGGCGTCACGTCGGGAAGGCTGAGAAAGCGGATACGGTCAAACTGGGTCTTCTGGCTCTCGACGATCGACCAGATATCGCCGTATCCGATCGCATTGGCAAAGGTGCGGTGGAACCTGTCGTCCGCATCCGTAAAACGGTTCGGATCGTTTCCAGCCGCTTGCTGTTCGGCGATGGCACGCTCAGCGTCCATGAGCGCCGTCTCGGGCAGCCCCCGCTCCGCTGCCTCGCGGATGATGCCGAGTTCCAGCGCGCTCCTGACGAAGCGCGCGCGCTTGATGGCCTTGAGCGAGATACGGCTGACGAAGGTGCCGCGTTGCGGCCAGACCTCGATCAACCCATCATCGACCAGCCGGACGATCGCCTCGCGAACCGGCGTGCGGCTGGTCCGAAAGCGGATACCGAGTTCGTTTTCCGAGAGCCTTTCGCCCGGGCGCAGTCTCATGCGGACGATATCGGTTCGGATGGTTTCGTAGATCGTTGCCGCACTGGCGGGTGTCGCGCCAGGCCGAGGCAGAGTCCGCCTCTGCTGCATCATGTCTCTCCTCGCATGGCCGCTTCAAGCGGCCTTGACAGTATCTTGTATACAAGTATACCTTTGCGATGTCCATGCTCCGATCGTCGCCGGCCGATCGTCCGAGCTTTTAAAAATAAAGCCGTCGCAACAGATCAACCGGGAGGATTTGATGCCGTCATTTGGAAGCAATGTGCTTGCGCTGGCCCTTGCCGCCTGCATCGCCACTTCGGCTGCGCCGGTCAAAGCCGACGAAGCCGTGCCCACCGGCAGCCCGCGGGTCCAGGCGATCCAGAAGGCCGGCGTTTTCCGGGTCGGGGTGCTCGCCAACCCGCCATGGCTGGTCGAGAACACCAGCGGCAGCGGCGAACAATGGTCCGGCCCCGGCTGGACGCTCGCCAAGGAATATGCCCGCCTGCTCGGCGTGAAACTGCAACCGGTCGCGGTCTCGCATGAGACCAAGGTGCCGGTGCTGGCCTCCAATCAGGTCGACATGACGATCTCGCCGCTGTCGGTCACGCCGGAGCGCCTCAAGGTGATCGATTTCATCACCTACTCCGCGACCAGCCTGTGCATGTTCGGCCGGGCAGACAACCCCAGGGTTGCCAACGCCAAGAGCATTGATGAATTCAACAAGGAAGGCGTGGTCGTCGCCTATTACACCGGCGGTGGCGAGGAGCACTGGGTCAAGACCCGTTTTCCGAACGCGACGCTGCGCGGTGTTTCGACCGCCGGCACGGCGGCGCCGGTGGAAGAGATCATGGGCAAGCGCGCCGATGTAACGCCGATCAACCGAATTCCCTGGATTGCACTCAACAAGAAGGTCAGGGGTCTCAAGGCGCTGCCGGAGGGCAACAATTGCCAGGACAGCAAGGAAATGGGCACCGACATCGGCTCCGCCATCGACAAGAACCAGCCTGAATTCTTCGCGTGGCTGAAAGCCGTCGAGGCACGCATGCAGCCGGAATTGACCGCTGAAGAAACCAACATCATCGACAAGATGTAGCGAGCCCGCCGGCGCGCTCCCGCCCTGACCGATCGTTGGCCGCACCATGGATTTGGACTTCTCACCCCTGATCGACAGCTGGCGCTTCATCGCCTCTGGCCTTGGCCTGACGATCCTGCTCTCGGTCGCGGCGGTGGTTTGCAGCTTCGTGCTGGGTCTGGCCGTCGGGCTCGGTCGGATGTACGGCCCCGGCTGGCTGCGCGTGCTGCTGGTTTTCTATATCGATTCCATGCGCGCCATTCCCGTGTTCGTGGTGCTGGTCTGGATCTATTTCGCGGTCCCGATTATTTCCGGCCACAGCTTCGATCCGTTCTGGGCGGCCCTGATCGGCATCACGATCCACGTCGCCGCCTATGTTGCCGAGGTGATCCGCGCCGGAATCACCTCCATTCGCAAGGGACAGATCCAAGCGGGCCTCGCCATCGGGATGTCGGGCGCCCAAATCGTCCGCAAAATCCTGTTGCCGCAGGCGACGGTGCGGATGCTGCCGGCCTTCGGCTCGATCGTGTCGGTCACGATCAAGGATACCGCCATCGCCGCCGTCATCGCGGTGCCGGAACTGATGCGTCAGGCTGAAACCGTGGCCGGCCAGAGCTACCGGCCAATCGAGGTCTTCACCACGGTGATGGTGATCTACTTCCTGCTGATCTTTCCTGTCACACGCCTGATCGACTGGTTCTATGGCCGCGTCGCGCATCTGGGCCGCTCATGAAGCTCGATTGGTCCATCGTCTGGCAAAGCCGCTGGTTGCTGTTCGAAGGCGCGCTCGTCACCATCCTTTTGACCGCGCTGACCATGTTGATCGCGGTGCCCGGCGGTATCGTGCTGGCGCTGATGCGCAATTCGCGCCTGAAGCCGATCGCCTTGTTCGCGACGGGATTCGTCGAACTGTTTCGCAATCTGCCGCTGCTGCTGCTGGTCTACTGGGCTTTCTATGTCATGCCGGT
>Ga0116135_1000657_pt1 | contig 18850 bp, 16 predicted proteins | sample June2015DPH_20_1_FD_89738 | JGI IMG/M metagenome (GOLD analysis project Ga0116135, IMG submission 89738) | Peatland microbial communities from SPRUCE experiment site at the Marcell Experimental Forest, Minnesota, USA - June2015DPH_20_10 | ecosystem: Environmental > Terrestrial > Soil > Wetlands... | reverse complement strand
GCTCCAGATGCAGAGTGCCGATCTCCAGGCCCTTCAGATCGCCCAGCAGCTGCTGGTAGTCGTCGAGGCCAATCGCCATTTCGTCGGCTACCTCGGCCTCGCCCGGCGGGCGGCCCAACCGCGCCGTAAGCACCCGGATCGCCTCCTCGACCGCACGGCCCTTGCGGCGCAGCTCGCGCGGGCTCCAGTCAAGAGTGCGCAGACTGTCAAGAATTGCTCCGCGAATGCGGAACTGCGCGTAGCTTCGGAACTGCACCTTCTTGCCGGGATCGAACTTGGAAAAGGCGTCCATCAGTCCGACCACGCCGGCCGAAACCAGGTCTTCAATGTCCACATGCTGCGGCAACCGCTCGTGAATGCGGCGAGCGAGAAAGCGCACGATGGGCAAATGCTCGAGCAGCACCCGTTCCTGTTCGTCCGACAGAATCTGGGCTGCCACGGTTCCCGGCGGATAGCCGCCGCTCCGACGCACTCCCCGCTTACCTCCAACCGCCTCCGCCCGTTCAATTCCCATTTCAAATCCCCCTGCCGACATGTTTAGAACCTCTGGACACTCAGCGCACGGTTCCCACCGGGCGCAGGCGAATTTCGGGAGGAATCTCCCCTGCGGCGACCACGGCCAGACGAGGCCAAACCGGCTCAAGCCAGCGCTTGACGTGGTAGCGGGCTGGACTAGGGCAAAGGAGCACGGGGAGGGCCGCAGCAGAGCTGACGCCGATAAGTTGTCTCAAAGAATCGGCCAGGCGACGAACCAGCGGTGTCGAGGGTGTACCGGATGCGGACAGGAGACGCTGGCTGGTCTCCGGCGACAGGGTGGCGAGAATCTCTTCTTCGAGTGCCGAATCGAGCAGCAGCACCGGCAGCTGGCCTTCGCCGTCGAGCAACGGGCGGACCAGACGGCGGCCCAGGGCCTGCCGGGCGCCTTCGACCAGAGCCACGATGTTCTTGTTCACAGGCGCGGTTTCAAGGAGCGCTTCAAGGATGGCGCCGAGGTCGCGGATCGATACGCGCTCGCGCAAAAGCTGTTCAAGTACACGCCCGATCTCGCCCAATGACAACAATTTAGGCATCAACTCTTCAAGCAGCTTTGGATGAGTCTCGTTCAGACCGTCCAAGAGCCGCTTGGTCTCCGCGCGGCCCAGCAGTTCATAGGCATGCTGGCGCACAAGCTCACCCAGGTGGGTCGTGATCACGGTGACCGAGTCGACCACCGAGTAGCCGGCGGCGATAGCCTGATCTTCAAGGGCCGGGGCGATCCAGATGGCCGGAACGCCGAAGGCCGGTTCGCGGGCCTCTTTCCCCGGCAGCGGCCTGCGGCCGGGATCGCCGGAGACAGCCAGCAGCATAGCGCCCTCGGTCTGCCAGCGGCCAATTTCGAGACCGCGCAGCGAGAACAGGTACTCGCGTGGGCGGAGGCGCAGATTGTCCGAGATATGCACAGGCGGCACCAGGAAGCCGAGCTCAGAGGAGAGATGGCGGCGCAGCGACCGGACCCGGCTCAAAAGCTGGCCGCCCTGCTTCTCGTCGACCAGCGGAATCAGCTGGAAGCCAATCTCCAGAGTCAGCTCTTCCAGGCGCAAAAGGTTGGCCAGATCGGAGCCCTGAGCCTGCTCAGCCTTCTTCTTTTCGACGGCCACCGATTCAACCGGTGTGGGAGCTGCAGGATGAGCTGCAACGCGGCGCCCGCCCCAGTAGAGAGCGGCTGCCACGGTAAGAAACGCGAACTTGGGCAGGCCGGGGATCAGGCACATGGCCGCGGAAACCAGGCTGGCCATGAAGAGGGTGGACGGGCGGCCCAGCAGCTGCTGTTTGATTTCGCCGCCCAGCATGCCCGCAGAATTGGCGCGGGTAAGGGTAATTCCGCCGGCAATCGAAACCAGGAGCGAGGGAATCAGAGTGACCAGCCCGTCGCCAACTGTGAGGACCGTATAGGTTCGCGCCGCCTCGCCCAGTTCAATGCCCTGCTGCAGGGTGCCGATCAGCAGTCCGGCAATGATGTTGATCGCGGTAATCAGAATCGTGGCCAGCGAATCACGCTGGTTGAAGCGGGCCGCGCCGTCCATGGCGCCGTAAAACTCTGCCTCGCGGGCAATGCCCTGGCGGCGGCGGCGCGCCTCGGCTTCGTCGATCAGACCGGCATTCATGTCCGCGTCAATCGCCATCTGCTTGCCAGGCAGCGCGTCCAGGGTGAATCGGGCGGTAACCTCCGCGGTGCGGACCGCGCCATGAGAAACAACTAAGAACTGAATTGCGATGAGGGCCAGGAAGAGCACGAAACCGACTACATAATTGCCCCCCACCACGAACTGGCCGAAGGCCTCGATCACTTTCCCCGCAGCGGCGGTGCCCTCGGTGCCGTGCAGAAGAATGCGGCGGCTGGAGGCGATGTTCAATGCCAGCCGGAAGAGCGTCAACAGCAACAGCAGCGTGGGAAAGACGCTCAACTCGACAGCGCGGCGAATCTGAACCGCTGACAGAAAGACGATGAACGAGGCGGCCATGGAGATGGCCAGCAGAAAATCGAGCCCGGCAGCTGGCAGCGGCACCAGCATGACGAAGATCACGCTGATGGCGGCCAGAGGCAGCAGGACTTCCCGCAGCCGCTGCCAGATCGACTGGCCGTGGATCGGGCCGATGGCCAGTGCGTTGGTGCTCATGGATTCCCTCCTGTGAATGGCGGTGAGCCGGGGTTTGGCCGCTTGCTCGGGTTCGCGGACCCAGCCGGGTTTGAAACTTGCGCCTTAGCCCGGGCGGCCGCTTCGCGGGCACGGCGCTCGCGCAGCTCCGTTTCGACCCGCTGGCGATAGAGCCACGCCAGAATGGCTGCGACAGCGGCGTAGAGGTCGACTGGAATCGGCTGACCGACTTCAACAGAGCGATAGAGCGAGCGCGCCAGGGGCGGATTCTCGATGATGGGAACGCCGGCCCAGCGGGCTTCGGCCTTGATCTCTTCGGCCAGCAGGTTGCGGCCCTTGGCCATCACTTTTGGAGCTTCCATGGTGGCGAAATCGAAGCCCAGGGCAACGGCGTAATGGGTGGGATTGGTGAGCACGACGGCGGCATGAGCGACGTCGTTCTTGACCTTGCGGCGGCGCATCTGGCGCTGCAGGTTGCGAATGCGGCCGCGAATCTGGGGATTACCCTCGGTCTGCTTCAGCTCCTCGCGCATGTCGTCGCGGCTCATCTTCAGGCGCGACTCGCGGCTCTGCCATTCGACCAGGTAGTCGACGGCCGACCAGCCGAAGAGCAGCCAGGCTGCAGCCAGCAGCAGGCCGTAGATGTCGGAGCCCAGCAACTCCAGGCGGGCAGTCGAAAATGGCGGCAGGGTCAGCTGGCGGCCGATGCGCTGCAGGGCAAAGACCGCCAGCATGCTGGCCGGAAGGAGCGACTTGCCCGTGCGCGCCGCGGAACGCAGCGAAAACAGGTTCTTGACGTTCGTAAGGGGGTTGATGCGGTCCGGCTTGAAGCTGATGGCGCCGGCATAGAAATTCACGCCACCCGTTTGCAGAATGCCCGCGCCCAATGCGCCGGCGGCCACCAAGGCCATGACGATTGCCGGAGGACCGAGCAAGCCAACGGTCAGGCGGCGGAGCGCGTAAAGCGTCGGCTGCATCTCGGCAGGCTCCCAGCGCGCAGGGCTTCCAAGATTCAGAAATGCGACGAAGGCCGCCTTCCAGTCGACAAGCATGCGGCTGGCGAGCGCACCCAATGTCAGCACGCCGGCCAGGGTTCCAGCGGCGGCGGAGAGCTCGCGGCTGTGCAGCAGGTCGCCTTCCTTGCGCGCCTGCTCGCGGCGATGCTGGGTTGCCTGTTCGGTGCGCTCGCCGGGCATGGGCTAACCTCCCGTGCCGGGTACGATTGCGGTGCCGGGGATGGCGATCAGGCGTTCGGCCATGTCGAGCAGGCCGCCGAAGCGTGCCTCGATAAAGCGCGGCCACAGGGCCAGCGATCCGGTGAGCAAGGCAAACCCGGTGAGGGTCTTGAGCGGCACGGTCAGGTTCATCACCGGCAACTGAGGGCTCAGCTTGCCCAGCAGCGCCACTGCCACCTCGACCAGCATGGTGGCGGCCAAAACCGGCGCGGCTAATTCGATGGCAGCGAGAAAGACGCCTCCCGCAGCGCGGACAATGGCCAATGCCGACTGCGGCGCCAGGGCAAAGCTGCCCAGCGGAGCGACGCGGAAGCTGCGCACCATGGATGCCAGCAGGATGCGGTCGAGCCCGGCAGTGATCACCACCAGCGTTCCCATCAGCTGAAAGAGGTCGCCCAGGAGCGGCGTCTGGATCTGCGAGGTCGGGTCCAGCAGGTTGACCATCGAAAAACTGAACTGCACGCCGGCGATCTGGCCGGCAAAGAGCATCATCTCGTTGAGCAGCGTCAGCGTGAGTCCGTAGACCAGCCCCACGGCCAACTCGCCCAGCAGGGCGGAAAAGGTGATGGAAACCTGTGCGTTTGGAAGCGTGGCCACCAGCGGCGCCAGAAGGTAGGCGACCGCTCCCACAAACACCGCTTTGGTGCGTACTGGGAGCGCGGTCGAGGAGAAGAATGGAGCAAAAAGGATCATCCCGCTGACCCGGACCAGGACCAGCGTCATGGCGCTCAGAAATGCCGTCCAATCAGCCATTGTTTCTAGCTCTCAGCCTCCATCTTTCAGCTCTCAGCGCGGACTGTTTCATCCCAGGTAGCGATGCAAATCAACCAGCAACAAGCGCGTATAGGCTGCCATCCGCTCCAGAAACCAGGGCATGCCGACCAGCAGGATCATGGCCACGGCAGCCAGGCGCGGCACGGATGTCAGCGACTGCTCCTGCAGGCTGGTCAGGGTCTGCACCAGGCTGAGCAGGAAGCTGAGCACCGCCGCGGCAATCAACACCGGCGCGGCCAGAATCATCGCTTCCTTCATCAGCTGGCGAAGCAGTTCGGCAACCAGGTCGGGCGTCATTGTGCCTCCTTCAAATCGGTTCCCTTGGATCGACTTCTTAGAAACTCTTCAGCAGCGAATTGGCCAGCAGGTTCCAGCCATCCACCATCACAAACAACAGAATCTTCAATGGCGTCGAAATCACTACCGGGGGTAACTGGAACATGCCGATGGAAGTGGTGATCGACGCGGTCACCATGTCAATGAGCAGAAAGGGCAAAAACAGAACTGCGCCGATGGAGAAGCCGGCTTTCAATTCAGACAGAATGTAGGCCGGAACCACCACGCGCATGGGCAGGTTGGCGGGCGTGTTGGGCCGCGGAATTTGGCCTGCGGCGGTAAACAGGGCCAGGTCCTTTTCGCGCGCATAGCGGAGCAGAAACAACTTGACAGGCTGCGCGCCGCGGTCGATCGCCTCCCATCCGGTCATCTGGCCGGCGCGATAGGGCTCGACGGCCTGCTGATCCACCTGGTTGAGGACCGGGGTCATGAGGAACCAGGTCATCATCAGGGCCAATCCCATCAGTGTTGGGTTGGAGGGCGCGGTCTGGGTGCCCAGCGCCTGACGCAAGAAGTGAAAGACGACAAGCAGGCGCACCAGAGGCGTCATGGCCATCAGGATCGCGGGCAGAAGCGTGATGAGAGTGAGGACAAAGAGAATCGTCCAGGGAGTGGAATCGGAGGGATGAAGGCGTGTGCTCAGGTCGGGCAACAAAGGCGCCGGTGCTGCTGCCAACCCGTACGCCGTGGCCCAGAGGCTTACCATGTGGCCCTCGCAGTGCGCGCTCGGAATCTTTTCTGTGCCTGTTGCCGGACCTGGCGGGCAGTGGCGCTCTTAACCGCACCCGATGACTTCTCTCGAATACGATCTGCCCACGAATCAAGCAGGAAAAACGCGGGCGCACCTTCCGGCGAAGTAGCTACGAGAAGGCGCCGTCCATCAGCTTCAATGAGCGCCAGCGACTGCCGCGGAGCCAGCGTAATGCGCTCGAGCAGTGCCAGACGCGGTCGAGGACGCGTGTTGTGCCGCAGCTTGTCGAGCAGCCATCCCGCCAGCCCGCGCGCTTCCGTATTGTCCTTCCATCCGCCTGTTTCCAGTTTCATTCCCGGCCTTTCCCATTTACGCCAGCCGGGTGACTCGCACCGCCAACTGGGTATCCACCACTTCAAACTCACTCCAGGCGAGCTGAACATCGCCAGCGGCCAGCGGCAGGTCTTCGCCATGCGCCCACTGCGTCTCGATTACCTGCCCCGGCTCAAGCGCCAGCAGATTCCGCACCCGAAACTCCCTGGCCGGAATTGCCACATCGAGCTCCACCGGCAAACGGCCCAATGGCGGCGCAAGCCCCATCAGATCGGCATCTTCCGGCTGCTGCGGGGACGGGACCAAGGCTTGTTCGACGCTTGCCTCGCTGCCCCCTGCAGGCCTGGACTCGGCTGAATGCTCGGTCGGGTGGTCGTTCTGATGCTCTGCCTGGTGCCCGCCCTGATTCACGCTCGGAGGCGCCGGCAGTGGATGTGCTGTGGCCATTTGCTGAGAAATCATGCAGAAACATGACCAGATGAGAGACAGTGATATTGGAAAAGACTCATTTCCCAGGCGCTTCAACCCGTTCTGCGTTGTGACACCCCGGAGCAACATCGCTGCTACACTGGAAGTTGACAGCAATATGCGGATTCCGCGGCCTCAAACCAGCCCGGATGCCGCTTTGAATCGAGGTCGAGAACGATGTCAGAAAAGAATGGAAGCACACGCATTACCGCAACCGGTTTGCGCTTGAAAATTGGCCTGGCAGAGATGCTCAAGGGCGGCGTCATCATGGACGTGATGAACGTGGAGCAGGCGCGCATTGCCGAAGAGGCGGGCGCCACCTCGGTAATGGCTCTGGAGCGCGTGCCGGCAATGATCCGCGCCGAGGGCGGAGTGGCCCGCATGGCCAAGCCCTCGCTGATCAAGCAGATCATCCAGGCGGTGTCCATCCCCGTCATGGCCAAGGCCCGCATCGGTCACTTTGCCGAAGCGCAGATTCTGCAGGAACTGGGCGTGGACTTCATTGACGAGAGCGAAGTGCTGACCCCGGCCGACGAGGCGCACCACATCGACAAGCACGCCTTCACCACGCCGTTTGTCTGCGGCGCGCGCAACCTGGGCGAGGCCTTGCGGCGCATCGCCGAGGGCGCGGCCATGATCCGCACCAAGGGTGAAGCAGGCACGGGCGACGTGGTGCACGCCGTGCAGCACATGCGCCAGATTACGAGCGAGATGCGGGCGCTAACGGTTCTCACCGAGCAGGAACTTTACAAGGCAGCCAAGGACCACCAGGCGCCTTACGAGCTGATCAAAATGGTTGCAGAAACGGGCAAGCTGCCGGTGCCGAACTTCTCCGCAGGCGGCATCGCTACTCCGGCTGACGCTTCCTTGATGATGCAACTGGGCGCTGAGGCAATTTTTGTTGGCTCAGGGATCTTCATGAAGGAGCGCGCGACTCCGCTCGACGTGGAGAATGACCCCAAGGAGCGCGAAGAAGCAGTCTCCCGCGCCAAGGCAATTGTGCAGGCCACCACGCATTACAACGATCCGAAAATCCTGGCAGAGGTGGCTGAGCAGGTGACGGGCACCATGAAGGGCCTGGCTGCCGCAGCCATCGAAGAGTCCCAACTCCTCCAAACCCGCGGCTGGTAGCACTGCGTGCGGCAGCCGCTCGCTGGGCGCTCGCACTGGGTTTGTTACTTTTCCATCCTTGCGCCAGGAAAAAGGCGCAAGGGAGGAATAGATGCCTTGACTAGGCGATGTTGCCCGCTGTGCGCAAGGTTGCGTCTGCCCCACCGCAGGTGGTTATTCTTCTCTCATCAAGATGGTCGGATTTACACCCAGCGCTTTTTGCGCAGGAATCCACGCCGCAGCCAGTCCCAGCACCAGCATGGTCAAAACCACACCACCCAGCACAACCGGATCTTTTGGACCTGCCTGGTACACGATGTACGAAAGGACATTCGTGGCCAGCAGGCCAAGGGCCAACCCCGCAATCGAGCCCACAGTGAGCAGGATGAACGCGCGCCCTAAGGCCGACTTGAGCACCTGCTTGCGCTGCGCACCGAGGGCAATGCGAATTCCGATCTCGCGCAGGCGTTTGCTCACGGTATACGAGGCCATGCCGAAGATGCCTGTCACCGCCAGCATCGCGCCCAGCAACCCCAGCACGCCCAGCGCCACCGTGGCCACGCGCGCGGCAAACAACGCGGTGCTCATCTCCTCGTTCCACGTCCTCACCCTGAACGGCAGGCTCGCGTCCAGGCCGTGCAACTTCAGTTGGAGCGCGGCGGCAATCTCTTCCGGTTGACGTGCCGAGCGCACCGCCAGCCATGTGCCGCTGGCCTGATGCTGCTGATACGAGAAGAACATCGCCGGCATCTGATCCTCGGTCAATGTGCGGTACCGTCCGTCTTCCACGACACCCACGACCTCCGCTCGCTCTCCGCCCCAGTACTTGAAGTGACCGCCGATCGCCTTGTCAACAGAGCCAAAAAACTTCACTGCAAAATGCTTGTTGACCAGGGCCACCTTAGGCGCTGTCTTGTTGTCGTCCTGTGTCAGATCCCTTCCTGCCAGCAGCCTTGTTCCCGCGGCCGCAAGATATCCCGGCGAGATGTTGTAGTTCATCGCATCCGCGACTTGATTGGTGGGCCGGAAATCGGAAGTGGTGTCGTAATAAACAAAGGAGTCGCCTCCGCCCAGGCCGAGCGGTATCTGGTCGATATAACCCACCGCTGTCACGCCAGGTATGGACGCGACCGCATCCAGCATGCGCTTCTCCATCTCCGGCATACGGTCACCGGTGTAGCCGGCCATGTTCAGGTCGCTTTCTACCACTGTTACGTTCTGCGGCGCAAAACCGAAGTTGCTGTTCATTGATCGCGCCAGTCCGCGCACCGCGACCAATGAAGATGTCACCAACACGGCACAGATGGCAATCTGAACTACCAGCAGAAAGTCGCGCACGGTCAAACGCCGCAGCCCGCCCAGGTTCGACGCTCCGGTGCGAATCACCTGCCACGGATCGGAGCGCATCACCTGCCGCACCGGGACGATACCGAAAAGCAAGCCGCTGGCCAGCGACAATGCCAGCGCCACAGCATACGTGCTGGCATCCGGATTGACCGGCACGTTGATCGGAACATCGGGAATCGGCTGCCATGCGCTGAGTACGTGCAGAATGCCCACCCCGCCAGCCAGGCCAAGCGCTCCGCCCACGAGCGAAACCAAAACAGCTTCAGTGAGCATCTGCCGCAAAATCAATCCACGCCGCGAACCCAGCGCGAGCCGCATCGCTGTTTCCTTGGCTCGATCCGCAGTCCGCGCGGCAAACAGGCTTCCCAGGTTGGCGCACGCAGCCAGCAGAATCAGCCCCGCCAGCATCATCATGCCCGCCATGAACGCCCGCGCGGGACCACCGAGCATGTCACCGACCAGGCCGGGGCGCGCCAACGTGAACTTCACTCCCTCATCGTCGCCCGGATAGGTCTTGGCCAGCCATGCGCCGATACTGTTTAGATCCTGCGTCGCCTGCATCGGCGTCACGCCCGGCTTCAGGTGTCCGATCACCCACCCGGAGTGATTGCCGCGATACTTCATCGAGTCGTCACCTTCCACCGTGGGTAGCTCGACCACTGGAATCCACATCGCCGGCGCAAAGAATAGCTCCGTACCCCGGAACGCCTGCGGCGCCACGCCAATAATTGTGAACAGGTGCTTGTTGATCTTGATTGTCCGGCCCACCACGCCCGCATCTGCGTGAAACTGGCCATGCCAGTAGGCATAACTCAGTACCACGTAAGGAGCGCTGTTCATTCCTTTCTCGTCTGCAGCGTGATAAAACCGACCGAGATAAGGTTGAATCCCAAGCGCGTCAAAGTAATTTCCGCTGACCAGGTATGGCCACGCGGTCGACGGATTGCCGTCCGTTTCCACCCCCACCGAACCGATGATGTTGGTGATCATCAGGCTCTCGAAGGTGCTATTTCGGTCACGTAAATCCAGATAATCCGGATACGACTGCGATGGGTACTGGAACCGCTGGACCATGTAAAGGCTCTGTGAATTTGGCACATTCACGGGCTTCAAAACCAGCGCGTTCAGTACGCTGAATACCACTGCGTTTGCCCCGATTCCAAGCGCCAGCGTCAGAATCGCCGTCACCGCAAATCCCGGCGACTTCTTCAATTGCCGTATCGCAATCTTCAGATCGTTTGTCATGCGGGCCCGTCCTTGTAGGCGAGTACGGTTGCGCTCGACCTGTAGTTCCCAAAGAATTTCAGGATGGTCTAAATTCAACCGACGCCGTTGTTGCTTTTCTTTTCAACTGAAAGGAAAACTCCGGATCTACAATCGGTGTCTAAGCTGGAAGACGTTGCAATCTCGCGGAGAATGCCCGGTTAATCCTCAATACGCAATCAGACAGGGGTTCAGGATGCAAAAAATGATGGAGCGCGCATTCATTGGACTGTCTGTCGGCGTAATCCTGCTGATCGCTTCGGCGCGGATTGCCGCGCAGGAGATGGTGGTTGGCGTAAACGTCGTGAACCCTCTGCGCGCCAGCCTGGCCGATCAAAACACTCTCTTAAGTCAATTGAAAGCGGCACATGTCCACGTCATTCGCTGCGGTATCTCGAATGACGACAAGGGCATTGACTTTGCCAAACGCGCGGCTGCTGCGGGGATTCGCATCCAGCTAATCGTGAGCCCGCAATATCCGGCCAGCGCGCCCACTCGCCGTTATCAGCCCAATGAGTTCCCGGAGATGTGGGGCGGTCATCCGCTTTCCTATGCCGACCCCGCACTTTCGAAAACGACCTTTCAGGAACTCTTCGACAGCCTGGACTCGAGCAATATCAAACTTGCCGGCGTCGAACTCGGTAACGAGATCAATTGGGCCGCTTTCAATCCGGAGTTCCCTCTGCCCGGCGAAGGAAAGATCCTGAGCGCCGAAGATCTCACTCATGATCCCGAGGGCAAGAAGATCGCGCAAGGCTTCTTGCAGTACCTGAAGATTCTGAAAGTCCTGAAAGAAGTGCGAGACAGTTCGCAATTGAATCGGAGTGCGCCCATCATCTCCGCCGGAATGGTCAGCGCGCAGGACAGCCAGAAGCTCTATAACAACAAGAAAGAAGACATGGTCAGCCTGTCCGCGACCATCGCGTTTCTCCGCGCCCATGGGCTCGATTCACTGGTCGATGCGTACGGGATCCACAGCTATCCCTCCAGCGCAAAACCTGGCGACCCTACCGCCGCAGCCCAGCGCGCGGCTCGCCTGAATTCTGTTGATCTAGCCGAGTGCCGTGCAAAAGGTGCGGCTGGTGGCAAGCCCTGCTGGATCACTGAGTGGGGATTTCCGAATGCCGACACGTCATGTCCTGCGAAGGAAGCCGGCCGGACGTTGCTCATCAAAGAACTGCGCAGGGACTTCGCCGCGGCAGCGGCACAACATCGCCTCGCAGGCATCGACTACTTTTCCTGGGATTCCGATCCGTGGTCAAAGAAAGTCGATGCGGACAGCGTCTTTCGTTGCGGTTCATTGACTGAGAGCGGCCGTCTAGCCATTGCTCCTTGAGGCACCGCAGGAGCATTCATGGCTTCTCCAACAGAAAAGGAAGCGCTGCCAGGCTATGATCTCAAGCAATAGCGGGCTCCGATGCAGCTCCTCCCGCGCGCTTCGCCTTTACATCGCGCATCGGCGGCTGGCCGAAGAAGCGGCTGTACTCCCTGCTGAACTGGCTCGCGCTTTCATAACCCACCTCGAACGCCGCACTGGCCGCATCGAGGCCCTCGGTGAGCATGCGCTCCCTGGCCACATGCAGCCGAAGCTGCTTCTGGTATTGCAGCGGGCTCATGGCGGTGAGTGAACGAAATTGATGATGCAGAGTGGACACGCCCATGCGCGCCATGGTCGCCAGTTCCTCCACGCGCAGCGGCTTCGAGTAGTTCATTCTCAGCCATTCCACTGCCTTTGCCGTCCGGTGGCTCTGCTCGCCCAGCGTGGCGATGGCGCGCAGGTGCTTCCCCTGCGGGCTGCGCAGCAAGCGGAAAACAATCTCACGCTGAATCAGCGTGCCGAGAAATGGAATATCCTGCGGCGAGTCCAGCAGGTCCAGCAGGCGCGAACATGCGTCCAGCAATTCAAATGAGCTGACACCAACGGCCATGGCGCGCGCGTCGGCAGACTCTTCGCGAAGATGAAACTCTTGCTGCGAAAGAATCTCCCGCACCGCCGGCATCTCAAGCTTGAGAATCAAACCTAGAATCGGAGTTTTCTCCGTCGCGGCAATCACCTGGCTCACAACTGGCAGGTCCACTGAAGTCAGCAGAAAGTTCTTGCCATCGCACACATAAACTGTCTTGCCCAGGTTGATTCGTTTCTGTCCCTGCACAAACACAACCAGGCTGGGCTGGTATGCGGACGAGGTGCAGGCAGTGGTTTCCGAACGCCGATAGAGACGAAACCCTTCAATCCCGGTTGCCGTGTCCCCTTCCGCAACTGCGCGAGCGGCAATCTTGCGCGCCAGTTCAGCACGTATCTCGTCTACTCGCTGCATCGCAACAGCTTTTTGCTCTGAACTCGTGCTTTTTTGTTTCAGCTCTTTCACAGACTCATCTCCGTTTAATTCACGTTAACGCCGAATTCATCAACCTGTGCACAAAAATGCAATCCGCGACAGGAATAGGCAATAGATTGGCAGGATCAGGATACCGCCGAGCGGGCGCCATTTTGTAGTCTTGTTTACAGACGGATTGCTCGCCACCGACTAGGAAGATCGAGGTCAATTCATGTACAAGGCAAAAGCCTATTCTGTTTCCAGCGCCACATCGCCGTTTGCATCCGACACTATCATGCGCCGCGACCCCACTGATCACGACGTGCAGATTGAGATTCTTTTCTGCGGTATCTGTCATTCCGATCTTCACCAGGCGCGCAATGAGTGGAGCGGCGTGATGCCGACTGTTTACCCCTGCGTTCCTGGCCATGAGATCGTCGGGCGAGTGACCAAGGTCGGCTCTGCGGTCACCAAGTTCAAGCCCGGTGATCTCGCCGCTGTCGGCTGCCTGGTCGACTCGGACGGCACCTGCCCCGAATGCAAGGCCGGCTTCGAACAGTTCTGCCCAAACTTCACCCTCACCTACAACTTTCCCGACAAACACACGGGCGGCGTGACTTACGGCGGCTACTCTGACTCAATCGTCGTCACCGAGCACTTCGTGCTCCACGTTCCCTCCAATCTCGATCTTGCGGGCGCCGCTCCCCTGCTCTGCGCGGGCATCACCACCTACTCGCCCATGCACCACTGGGGCGTGACCAGCGGCAAAAAGGTTGGTGTTGTCGGCCTTGGCGGATTGGGTCACATGGGAGTCAAGTTCGCGCATGCTCTCGGCGCGCACACAGTGGTCTTCACCACATCGGCCAACAAGAAGGAAGACGCGCTTCGTCTTGGAGCAGATGAAGTGGTGCTCTCGCGCAATGCAGATGAAATGGCCAAGCACGCCGGCAGCTTCGACTTCATCCTCGACGCCGTCGCCGCCGACCACGACATCAACGCCTACATCAACCTGCTTCGCCGGGATGGCAACATCACCCTTGTTGGCGCTCCCGAGAATCCGCTGCAAGTTTCCGCCTTCGGCCTTATCATGGGGCGGCGCAGCCTCTCCGGCTCGCCCATCGGCGGGCTCGCCGAGACCCAGGATATGCTCGACTTCTGCGGCAAACACAACATCACCTCCGACGTTCAAGTCATCCCGATTCAGAAAGTCAACGAAGCCTACGAGCGGCTGCTCAAGTCAGATGTGAAGTACCGCTTCTCTATCGATATGGCTTCGCTCAAATCGGAGTAACCGCAGGACAGTTTGCGAATCGATGCGTTGTTATGAAACGGCACGGCTGCTTTTGCACTCAAGGAGAAAGTCAATGGAGATCAAGCGAATCGGTTCCCAGCCATCTGGTAAAGGACCGGCAGACTACTTCACAGGAACAGTGCGCGTCGACCCGCTCTTTACTGCTCCCGAGCCGGCGCGCGTTGTAGGCGCCAGCGTCACCTTCGAGCCAGGCTCTCGAACTGCCTGGCATACCCACCCGCTCGGGCAGACGCTCGTCGTCACTTCCGGATTCGGGCGTGCCCAGCGTTGGGGTGGGCCTATCGAAGAGATTCGCCCGGGGGATGTGATCTGGTTTCCGCCTGGCGAAAAGCATTGGCATGGCGCCTCGCCAACCACGGCCATGACCCACCTCGCCATCCAGGAAAAACTCGACGGCAAGACCGTCGACTGGCTTGAACAAGTCAGCGACGAACAGTATCAGAAGTAAGTCATCTGTCTCAGAACAGGCTCTGGAGAAAAATGCAGAAACGCACATTGGGAAACAGCAATCTTGAAGTATCGGCGCTCGGCCTCGGATGCATGAGTATGAGCACGGGCTATGGCCCGCCAGCCGACAAGAACGAGATGATCCAGTTGATTCGTGCTGCTCATGACCTTGGAGTGACCCACTTCGATACGGCCGAAGTCTACGGGCCGTTCGTCAACGAAGAGCTGGTGGGCGAGGCGCTCAAGCCGATCCGCAACAGGGTAACGATTGCCACCAAATTCGGCTTCGACATCGATTCCGAAACGGGTCAGCGCAGAGGCGGAACGAACAGCCGGCCCGAGCATATCAAGCATGTGGCTGACGCTTCACTGAAACGTTTGCAGACCGACGCCATTGATCTCTTCTATCAGCACCGCGTCGATCCCGACGTGCCTATCGAAGACGTAGCGGGCGCGGTCAAAGAGCTGATCGGCGCGGGCAAGGTCAAACATTTCGGCATGTCCGAGGCCGGGGTTCAGACGATTCGCCGTGCGCACGCGGTCCACCCGGTCACCGCGGTGCAGAGCGAGTATTCGCTGTTCTGGCGTGGTCCTGAGGCGGAACTGCTGCCGGCCCTGGAGGAGCTTGAAATCGGATTCGTGCCGTTCAGCCCACTCGGCGCCGGGTTCCTCACTGGCAAAATCGACGAGAACACGAAATTTGATCCAACCGACTTCCGGAACATCGTGCCGCGCTTTTCGCCCAAAGCGCGGAAGGCCAATATGCTTCTGGTGGGCCTTGTCAAAGCCGTCGCGGTACGCAAAGGCGCAACGCCGGCACAAGTCGCGCTCGCCTGGCTGCTGGCCCAGAAGCCGTGGATCGTGCCTATCCCCGGAACTACCAAGCTCCATCGGCTCGAGGAAAACCTCGGCGCGGTGGACCTCAAACTGACCGTGGATGACCTTAAACAGATCGATGAAGCTGTTTCCACATTGAAACTCGAAGGAGCACGACTTCCTGAAGCAATGTTGAAGATGACCGGACGCTGAGTACGCCTTTGGACGAACACCAGAGACACCTTCGACCTCGCGACAGGAACAGACTCAACCGCGCGCCATTTCCGGCGGCAACAACACAGGAGAAGCAGATGCAGAAACGCAAATTGGGTAGCAGCAATCTTGAAGTATCGGCACTCGGCCTTGGATGCATGGGCATGAGCTTTTCCTACGGGCCGCCCAAAGACAAGCAGGAGATGATCTCTCTTCTCCATGCCGCCGTTGACCGCGGCATCACATTCTTCGATACCGCCGAGGTCTATGGCCCGTTTACCAACGAAGAATTGCTCGGCGAGGCGCTTTCTCCGATGCGCGAAAAGCTGGTCATCGCCACCAAGTTCGGATTCGAGATGAATCCCGACGGCAAGCCGGGCTCGCACTCGCTCAACAGCCGCCCGGAGCACATCAAACAAGTCGCCGACGCATCGCTCAAGCGCCTCAAGATCGATGTCATCGATCTCTTCTACCAGCACCGCGTCGACCCCAATGTGCCCATTGAAGACGTGGCGGGCGCAGTGAAGGACCTGATCCATGCAGGCAAGGTGAAACACTTCGGCCTCTCTGAGGCCGGCGCGAAGACCATTCGCCGGGCGCACGCTGTGCAACCGGTCACCGCGCTGCAAAATGAGTATTCGCTGTGGTGGCGTCGCCCCGAGGAAGAGATCATTCCCCTGCTTGAAGAGCTCGGCATAGGCATGGTTCCATACAGCCCGCTAGGCAAAGGCTTCCTCACTGGAAAAATCGATGAGGGCGCCACCTTCGCCAGCAACGACTTCCGCAGCACACTTCCTCGTTTCACTCCGGAAGCCCTGAAGGCGAATCAGGCCATGGTCGATCTGCTCACGAAGATTGCAAAACAGAAGAGCGCCACTCCCGCGGAGATTGCACTCGCATGGCTGCTGGCGCAGAAACCGTGGATCGTGCCGATTCCCGGCACCACCAAGCTCCATCGCCTGGAAGAAAATATCGGCGCGCTTGACGTCGAACTCACACCAGAAGATCTCAAGGAGATCGAGACCGCGGCCGACGGAATCAAGCTGGAAGGAGCACGCTATCCTGAAAAGCTGGAGCAGATGACGGGGCGCTGAGAATCGATCCTGTCTCGAATCGACGCTCAAGGCAAAGCCTGAATCAGGAAGTTCTCCGTGTAATACAAAAAGCCCCATCCGTAATGGATGAGGCTTTTTGCTTTTGCGAGCAACGGTAGTGTTTGCGGCAGCACTACGAAGAGTTCTAATCCTTGCGCCCTTTTTTTGGCGCAAGAGCAATCAGACAGTGCGAGCGAACAGCGAGCGCCCGCCAGGACGGCCAGCTCTAGTCGTAGTATTCGAGGCCCAGGTGAGTGATCAAATCTACGCCCATGATGTGGCGCAGCGTGTTCTTCAACTTCATTGACTGGATGAACAGATCGTGTTCCGGATAGAGCTCCGGTGCGGTCTGCGGCGACTTCAGGTAGAAGCTCAGCCATTCCTGAATGCCGATTGATTGCAGCGACGGCGTGCGCTTGGCCAGGTCGAGGAACAGCACAAGGTCAAGCGCGATGGGCGCGGCCAGAATCGAATCGCGGCACAGGAAGTTCACTTTGAGCTGCATCGGGTAGCCCAGCCATCCGAAGATGTCGATGTTGTCCCAGGCTTCCTTTTCGTCGCCGCGCGGCGGGTAATAGTTGATGCGGATCTTGTGGTAGATGTCCTTGTAAAGGTCGGGGTACAGTTCCGGCTGGAAGATGTATTCGAGCGAACCGAGCTTCGACTCTTCCTTGGTTTTGAATGACTGCGGCTCGTCGAGCACCTCGCCATCGCGATTGCCCAGGATGTTGGTGGAGAACCAGCCCGAGACGCCGATCATGCGCGCCTTGAAGGCCGGCGCAAGCACCGTCTTCATAAACGTCTGCCCGGTCTTGAAGTCCTTGCCGCAGATGGGGGCCGCGTTCTTCTTCGACAGCTCGATCATCGCAGGCACATCCACTGTCAGGTTCGGCGCGCCGTTCGCGAACGGCACTCCCTCGCTCAGCGCCGCGTAGGCGTAGATCTGCGAAGGCGCAATCCCGATGTCGTCGTTCTCAAGGCCTTTTTCAAAGGCCTCAATCGACTGGTGCACGGCCGTCGGCTCCAGGAAGATTTCGGTCGAACCGGCCCAGATCATCACCACGCGGTCGACGGTCTTCCTGAAGTTGCGGATGTCCTCGATCACCTGGTTGGCGAGGTCCTTCTTGTTCTTGCCCTTTTTCACGTGCGTGCCATGCAGGCGCTTTACGTAATGCTGATCGAAGACCGCAGGCAGCGGCTTGATGGCCTCAAGATAAGGCTTCAGCTTCTCGAGAGTCTCCTTGTCCAGCACCTTGGCGTGTGCGGCCGACTCATAGACGTTGTCCTCAAAGATGTCCCAGCCGGTGAAGACGACGTCGTTCAAATTAGCGATGGGAACAAAATCCTTGATCAATGGCGACTTGTTATCGGTGCGTTTGCCCAGACGGATGGTTCCCATCTGCGTGAGCGAGCCAATGGGCTTGGCCAATCCCCGGCGAACGGCTTCCACTCCAGCGATCAACGTGGTGGCTACGGCGCCCAGGCCGACCACCATCACACCTAGTTTGCCCGTAGCGGGCGCAATCTTCGATGCGTCGGCGGTCTTCTGGCCGCCTTGCTTTTCAGTAGACATCGTTTCTCCTAGTCCTTCCTGGTTTTGAGGCTGGCAAATCTGTTGCTGGTTCCCAGCCCATCCAATTCCCTGTTTCGGAAGACGAAACAGTGTACGCTCTTGAACAAACTCTTAGCTGCGACACGCATCTCAGGCCGTGCTCGGTTCTCTTCCACGCTTGAGATGCGTCCAAACAAACCACACAATTCCGACCACCAGCGCGATCTCGACCGCGAGGTGAAAACGGTGAAACCATTCATGAAAACGTGGGTCCGTATCCCATGCCTGACCCAGACGCATGCCTACATACGCCAAGCCAAAGCACCATGGCCAGGAGCCCACAAAAGTATAGATGTGGAAACGGAGCTGAGGCATCCTGGCAATTCCGGCGGGAAACGCAATAAATGTCCTCACCACCGGCAAAAGCCGCCCCAGCAGCACAGTAATCGATCCGTATTTGTCGAAGAAGCGGGTCATCCGGTCCAGGTCGTGGTGGCTCATGAGCACCCATCTACCGTATCGCTCCACCAGCGGCCGTCCACCCTTGGCGCCGATCCAGTACGCCACCACCGAGCCCAGATTGCACCCCACCGCACCTGCCGTGGCCGCCCAGAACAGGCTGAAATGCCCCAGGTAAACCAGGTAGCCGGCAAACGTCATGATGATCTCGGAAGGCAGCGGAATGCAGGCCGATTCGATCCCCATGAGTGCAGTAATGCCGGCATAACCGCCGACATCAATCACGTGGGTGACAAACTGCACCAGGAAAGCAATTATCTTCTCGCTCATTGACCCTACCAGTATATAGGGCCGTGACGAGCTGCCGTTTCATTCCACGAACCGCGTCAATAGAAGAACAAAACGCCGTCTCCTGGATCAGAAGACGGCGTCCGGTTATTTGGGGC
>Ga0116135_1000656_pt1 | contig 18853 bp, 20 predicted proteins | sample June2015DPH_20_1_FD_89738 | JGI IMG/M metagenome (GOLD analysis project Ga0116135, IMG submission 89738) | Peatland microbial communities from SPRUCE experiment site at the Marcell Experimental Forest, Minnesota, USA - June2015DPH_20_10 | ecosystem: Environmental > Terrestrial > Soil > Wetlands... | reverse complement strand
TGATTCGGTGTCAATGTCGTCCAGGGCCGTATCACTACGTGTCACAGATCGATCACAGGACCACGCGGCGGCCATTTCACCTTCGCGTCCAATCGAGCGTGTAGCACTGGTCACGAAACCCAGAACGCTGGTACGGAAAGTTGCCGATTTGCCGGCTTCGGCTGGGGGGACGCCGGGGGTTCGGAACCATAAAGCTCATGCGTCGGGATGAAATGGAGGTCGGTAGCGCACGCGCACCGCCGTCATTTCTGGCCCAGCGCAGCTTCACGTATGTCCGACGGCGTCGCACCATAGCGGCGGCGAAAGGTACGGTTGAAGTGGGAGACGTCGCCGAACCCGAGATCATAGGCAATCGTGCTGATGTCCCGGTTTCGGTACAGCGGGTTGATCAGCATCCGATGCGCGCGCGCCAGCCGTTCGGCGAGCACGAAATCGGTGAACGTCGTGCCGGCTTCCGCGAACAGCTGGCGGACGTAGCTTTCCGATATCTGCTGACCTTTGGCGATGTCGGTGAGGGTGAAGGAAACAGGTCCGATCCTTTGGAGGATGCTGCTCTTGATCGCCGCCAGCCGCGCGGCGCGCTGGCCTAGCATGTGATGCCCGGGATCACGACCGGCGAGCAGCAGCGCCGCCAGATCATGCATATGAGCGGCTGCCAGGCTGCGAAGCTCCTTGATTGCCAATTCGCTCTGCTGGTTGAGCAAGGCGGCGTATCCCACCAGCAGTTCCAGCACGCGGTCGTCCTTCGGAATCGGCCGCGCCACCAAATCGTCGAGATTGGCAACATGAGACGCGAGGAAAAGCCGGCTCAGTCGAAGATTGATGACGCGGGTGGGCGTGTGTCCGGCGAAGGTGGCGACCGAGCCGTTCGCCGTCAGCACCGCCTCGCCGGTGCGGACCGTCGCAGTCCTGCCGTGCTGGTTGATCTCGCCGGCGCCGTCCTGCATCACCACCAGGACGAGATCGTCGTTGTCGATCAGCGCGGAGGTATGCCGGTTACGCATCGGCGACAGTGAACCCGTCGCCATGGCGAAGCCCGGCAGCGCGCGCAGTGTCAGATCGATCTCGAGCGGGTGACCGTTGAGCGGATCAATTTCGATGCCAAGGATCTTGCGTCCGAAGGTTTCGCGAAAGGCTTCTTCGCTGTCGCCACCATGGAGAAGCCCGCTTCTGACGCGGAACGTTTTTATTTCATCGTCCACCAAAGCCTCCGCGACGCGCCGGCTGTCCGCCTCACCAGATATATGGTGCTGCCGTCAGTTGCGGCAGCATGGCGGCGGGCGATGTGAGGCCTGGCTCACCACTGATAGCGCGCGACGCCCTTGCCGGCATAGGACGCAACGTTGCTGCCGAACTCGCCCTCGAAGGTGCCGGAGACCGAGAAGTTGCCGGTCGAGGTCACTGTCACCGCGCCAGCACTAATGCTCTCGGCAAAAATCCCGGTCGCATCGGTGCCCTGGGTGGCGATGTTGCCGGTCGAGGTCACCGTCACATTGCCAGCACCCAAGCTCTGAGCAAGAATCCCGGTCGCGCTGGTGCCCTGGGTGTTGATGTTGCCGGTCGATGTCACCGTCACCGCGCCAGCGCCGGTGGTAAAGGCATAAATCCCGACCGCGTTGGTACCCTGGGTGGTAATGCCGAAGGACCCGGTATTGCTGGTGATGGTAATGGCGGCAGCCGAATTGAATTCGACGCCGTCAATCCCGCTCGCGGGCGCGATGGCCTGGGTCAGGTTGTTGACGTTGAGGGTGGTGACCGGCGGGGCGGTGAAGTCGACACCCGAGGCGATCCCGGCGGATTGATTGCCGGTGCAGGTCGCGACCGCGCCGGAGGTCGTGCAGGCATTGGGCCCTGCCAGCGCCGTGCCACCGAAGGCCAGCGACAGCGCACCGGCGGCAACCGTGCCCAGCCAGTGAGCCCGCGGCAGCAACGATCCGGACCAACGCGCCACATGAGAGACCATGACAACTTCTTTTCTGCCTGTCGGCCGTCGATCCGCCGGCTCTTCGACGTTTGCGGTCGCACTTGAATTGCGCGACAGACTAACTGTCGCGCGCTCGCGGCGCTTGGACAGAGCGTCACCGCGAGTTTGCGCAGACGACACTGCATTTTTTTTCAGCAGAGACAGATCTGATCGGCGATCATCGGACGCTCGGGGGGCTACGTCCTCGATCGGTTGAAACGTCGTCTGCATCGCATCTCCAGGCCCCCACGGGCAAATCGCTGCACGCGATGCATGATCAATCACGCGGCACAGCATCTCCCCCGACACGCGGAGAATCCGCAGCTAATCATTCACAACCAGTAACGAGCTGACCTGCTGGCGTCTTGGAACCTGGTGCAACGGGATAGGACTATTGTGAAAACTGCCGAAGTTCGGGCATTGTTGTTGCATCTTTGGCACGGTCAGCCGGTCTGGCCACACCAGCCTCGAAGCCGACCTTCCGAGAGCAGACTGTCGTGAGCGGTGAACTTTGGGCAGTGAACTTTGGGCGGTGAACTTAAGGTGTCGTTGTTGCGACGAAGGCCGGTAGAGCGAGCACCATGGATCGAATAGTTTTCAGCACCGATCCCCTTCCGAAGCGCCTGCGGTTTTCGGCCTATTGCGAAGAGATCCTCAGACCTTGCGGGCTCGAACTGAGAACGGCGGATCAGTCCGGCTTTCATGCCCATATCGAATTTCGACGCGTCGGCATGATCGACATCATCACCAGCACCCTGACCGCGATTGATACGGCCCGCACTCCGAAACTGGTCCGGGATGGCGACGATGCTTTGATAGTGATGTTGCTGCTGAGCGGCCATGCCTATCAAACGCAGCTTGGCGATGGCCACGAATTGAATGCAGGTGACACGATCATCTGCGACTCCGCCTATCCCGGCGAATATAATCTTGTTACGGACTCAAAGCTCCTGAGCCTGAAGATTCCGCGCATCAGGCTCGGCGGCTTGCTGCCGCAGATGTCGCGATTCGCGGGCTCGAAACTCGACAGGGATCCGGTGGCGCTCCAACTGCTGTCCGGCTATCTCTCCGGAACGTTCGGTGTCGATTTCGGCGACAACGACCATGCCGCCCGGTTGCATCAGGATCATATCGTCGACCTCATCGCGCTGGCGCTCGGAACCGAAGGCGAGACGCGTACGCTCGCGGAACAGCGTGGCGCGCAGGCCGCGCGACGAGCCGCCGTCGTTCAGGCCATCGAAACCTCGATGGCCGATCCCGCTCTCGATGCAACACTCGTCGCCGCGCGGCTTGGCATTACGGTCCGCTATGTCCACCATCTGCTGGAGCCAACGGGCAGAACTTTTTCCGAGCACCTGCTCGACAGGCGGCTGGCGCGGGCCGTCGAGCTGTTGTGCGACGCCCGGCAATCGCAGCGCAGGATCGCCGACATCGCCTTCGAGGTCGGCTTTCGCGACTTGTCCTATTTCAATCGGATGTTTCGGCGCAAATACGGCGGGACACCCACCGACCTGCGACACGCGGCCGGAGGCGGGCGGCCGCAGCAATGACGATGGCGATGCCTGCGTCGCGAGCGGACCGAAGCAGATGCTTGTCGATGCGCCCACAACGCCGGTCGCTTAGATGTTTGAGCAGACAGACATCGCGCCGGTACGGGTGCAGGGCAGGTTCTGATCCGGGTCGAAATAATGCACCGTGCCGTTGGGGGGATCGCAGACCTCGGCACCGCCGGTGTTCTGGCAGTCCATGCCGTTGTCATGATCGATGAAGTGGCCCGGGGCTACCTTGGCATTCGATCTGAAATACGGATCGGCGGACGCCCGGGTCACTTGAACCGCCTGTCGCGTCAGAGAGTTGTACTTCCAGCCATGCTGCAGCATGCAGCTGCGATAGCTGGCGGACGGCATCGCGCGCTGCACGCCGACGGCGCTGTCGCAGGTGACCGTGTCCGCCTGAATCTGGGAATCGATCTGCGCGTCGGCGAGCGCGGGTTTGCCGACATAGTCGAAATGTGCGGTGTAATCGTAAGTCGCCGCATTGGCCGCCGAACTGAGGACAAGCGCGGCGAACACGGCAACAGGCTTGATGGCAAAATATTTCATGGCAACCTCCTTTTCGATGAAGGTTGGTCGAGATCGCCGCAGCGCCCGTTCGAACCAGACGGATTACAAATCGGCAACCGTGCGGGCGCTCGGCACGGACCAAATCATGGACCGACAGCGAAACGGCCCGCGATGTCACCCCCGGGCTAGCCTTCTGAATTAACTTGATGAAATGGTGCCCAGGGGCGGGATCGAACCACCGACACTGCGATTTTCAGTCGCATGCTCTACCAACTGAGCTACCTGGGCACTTCGCGGGCCAGGACCCGACGAGCGCCGGTTTATAGTCAGGCCGGGCAGCCCTGTCCACCACGCTTCGCCCTTCGGGCTACGCGTGGCGCAGCCAGGCGGGGCCCGAAGGCGAAGCGTGCCCGGCATAGCCGCTTGGCGAAGACGGGCTACCGCGTAAATGAGCTCTAAAGCCCCGAAAACACTCGAATATTGCTATTCGGCGTCCTCATCCTCGTCGTTGCGGCCCGGAATGGCATAGGAATTCGACAGCCAGCGGTTCAGATCGACATCCCGGCAGCGTTCCGAACAGAAGGGACGCGAGGCCTCGGCGGCCGGTTTGCCGCAGATCGGGCACGGTTTTTCGCCGCCTTTGGCGCCTCCCTTCGCGCCTCCTTTGCCGGGGCCGGCGTGGTCTGGCGGCTTAGCTGGCATTGAGCCAGCCAAAGCGAATCGGGAACCCCTCGCCGCCGAGCAGCGTGACCGATTCGTACAGCGGCAACCCGACGATATTGCTGTAGGAGCCGACCATCTTGACCACGAACGATCCGGCGATGCCCTGCACCGCATAGCCGCCGGCCTTGCCGCGCCATTCGCCGGAGCCGATATAGGCTTGGATATCGTCCTCGCTCAGCCGCTTGAAGCGCACGCGGGTCTCGATCAGGCGCTGGCGAAAAGCCTCTTTGGGCGTCACCAGGCAGACCGCCGTATAGACGCGATGGTTGCGGCCGGACAACAGCCGCAGGCATTGCGAGGCTTCGTCGACCAGATTCGCCTTCGGCAGGATACGCCGGCCGACCGCGACCACGGTGTCGGCTGCGAGAATGAAGGCGCCGCGCAATTCATCATCGAGCTGCACTGACTTGAGCGCGGCGTCGGCCTTGGCGCGGGCCAGCCGGTTGGCACAGGCGCGCGGCAACTCGCCCCGCTTCGGGGTCTCGTCGACATCGGCGGGACGCAGCGCGTCGGGCTCGATGCCGGCCTGGTTGAGCAGGCTGAGCCGTCGCGGCGAACCGGAAGCAAGAACGAATTTGGGGCGGCCTAGCATGCGGATTTTTCGGCGGGAGGGATTCGGGCGGAATGCGCGCGGAACCTATCGGAAGGGGTTCGTTGAGACAACCGGCTAGTGCCCCGTCAAGACCGGGGCCCTGGGCCCGCGGCCGCGACGATTGAAAGAAAACTGTCACAGCCGCGGTCTCGAATCGCAACCGTCACGGCCCAACGTCACTAGCCGCTCGCCGCACCGACCTTCGAAAACCGCTTGCGGATGCGCAGCAACAGGGTGTCGCAGACCTCGCGATAGGCTTGCAGCTTCTGCTCGCGATTACCTTCGGCGCCGGTCGGGTCGTGCGTCGGCCAGTATTCCACGTCGGCCGCCAGCGTGCGCGTCAGTTCCAACGCCTTGTGGTGCGCCTCCGGCGACAGCGTGATGATGAGGTCGAAATTGAGCCCTTCCCAATCGTCCAGCTCTTCAAAGGTGGTCGGCTTGTGGCCGGAAATATCCTGGCCGAGTTCGGCCATGACAGCGACCGCGAACGGATCGAGTTCGCCCTTCTTGGCGCCCGCCGATTTCACGTACAGCGCGTGGGGAAACATCTGCTGCAGCAGGCTTGCGGCCATCGGCGAGCGCACGCTGTTAAAGCCGCATGCGAACAGCACGGCTTGCGGAGTGCGCACGCGCGGCGGCGCCACGGGCATCAGGCTGCTTTTATGCGCATGATCTCTTCCGAAAACCGGCGCCCACTCTTCGGGATCATGCGCTAACCCTTCCAGTGCAGCACGCAGATCAGCGTGAACAGCCGGCGGGCGGTTTCGAAATCGACCCGCACCTTGCCCTTCAACCGCTCCTGCAGCGTGCGCGAGCCTTCGTCGTGAATGCCGCGGCGGCCCATGTCGATGGCCTCGATCTTGTCCGGGGTCGCGGTGCGGATTGCCTGGTAGTAGCTGTCGCAGATCATGAAATAGTCTTTCACGATGCGCCGGAACGGCGTCAGCGACAACAGATGCGCCACCACCGGCGTGCCGTCTTCGCGGCGGATATCGAACATCAGCCGGTTGCCGGTGATGCCGATATGCAGCGTGAACGGCCCGCCGTCGGCGCCATCAGGCGCGAACAGATTTTTTTCGACCAGGTCGTAGATCGCGATCGCGCGTTCATGTTCGATGTCGGGACCGGAACGTCCGATCGATTCCTCATCGAGCGTCACCGCGACGATGCGATTTTGCGAATCGTCCTCTGGGGGCGGTTTGATCATGGCAGATTGAGGCGCAGTCCGACCGAACGCGCATGGGCATCGAGGCCTTCGGCCTTGCCCAGCGTCATCGCCGCCGGTCCCAGCGCCCGCAGCTGATCCGGTCCGCATTTCAGGATCGAGGTTCGCTTCATGAAGTCGAGCACGCCGAGGCCGGACGAGAACCGCGCCGAACGCGCCGTCGGCAGCACATGGTTGGAACCGCCGACATAGTCGCCGATCGCCTCGGGCGTATGCGCGCCCAGGAAGATCGCGCCGGCATTGCGGATTTGCGCCGACAGCGCTTCCGGATCCGCCGTCATGATTTCGAGATGCTCGGCGGCGATGGCATTGGCCAGCGCCACGGACTCGCCGAGGTTCTTCACCAGAATGACGGCACCGAACTCGTTCCATGAGGCCCGCGCGATATCCGCGCGCGGCAAGGTCACGAGTTGCGCCTCGACCGCGCGTTCGACGTCGTCTGCAAGTGCTGTATCGTCGGTGATCAGGATCGACTGGGCGTTGACGTCGTGCTCGGCCTGCGCCAGCAGATCGGCCGCGATCCAGCCGGCATTGCCGGTACGGTCGGCGACCACAAGCACTTCCGAAGGGCCCGCGATCATGTCGATGCCGACCTTGCCGAACACCAGCCGCTTGGCGGCGGCGACATAGGCGTTGCCGGGGCCGACGATCTTGGCCACCGGCGCGATGGTCGCGGTGCCAAAGGCCAGCGCCGCCACCGCCTGCGCGCCGCCGACGCGGTAGATCTCGCGGACGCCGCCGAGATGCGCCGCCGCCAGCACCAGCGGATTGAGCTTGCCGTCGGGCGACGGCACCACCATCGCCACCCGCGCGACGCCGGCGACCTTGGCCGGCACCGCATTCATCAGCACCGAGGACGGATAGGCGGCGGTGCCGCCGGGCACGTAAAGGCCGACCGACTCGATGGCGCTCCAGCGCCAGCCCAGTTCGACGCCGAGCGCATCGGTGAAGCGCTGATCCTGGGGCAATTGCTGCCGGTGGAAACTTTCGATCCGGTCGCGGGCGAATTCAAGCGCTTCGAGCGTTGCGGGGTCGCAGGCTTTCACCGCGGCATCGATTTCAGCCGGGGTGACGCGCAAGCCACCGGCGTTAAGGTCAAGGCGATCGAATTTGCGCGTCGCCTCGATCAGCGCCGCGTCGCCCCGGGTGGCGACATCGTCGACGATGGCGCGGGTCGCGGCCTCGATATCGGCCGATACCTCGCGCTTCATCGCCAGAAAACTAGCGAATCGCTCGGTGAAATCGGCGCTGCTTCTGTCGAGGCGAACAGGCATGGTGGCTTTCCAGGCGGGGGCCGCGGTCTAAAGACCCACTGCTCAATGGCGCGGCGGCAAATCGCCGTCAACCCTTTGCTTAACAGCTGCTAAGCGTCCAGTCCCGAGGGTTCCGCGCCCTCGCCGACATCGCCGGCGCCGAGATCATCGACGCCAAGATCGGCCAGTTCGCATTCCAGGCATTCGACGTCCAGCCGCAACGCCCCGCCATGGCTGAACATCAGCACCGCGCTGCCGCCGGGCAGTTCTGCGGGATGAAACTCGATCCCAAGCAGCTCCAGCGCGGCCTGCGGCGCTTCCAGATCGATATTGCGCGATTTGCAGGCCAACACGCGGTCAAAGCGCAACGCCGCGACCAGGCGGCGCGGGGCTGTTTCTCCCGCCAGCGTCTGCTCCCAATCCAGCCGGTTCATCCCGACCACCAGCCGCTTCTCGCCTTGCCGCCAGATAATGTCCGAGGTCTGGACGCGGGCGTCCTGCACATGGGCGGAAATCACCGCAAGGTCGTCGGGATCAAGCGCGATCAATTTGAGCTTCGCCGTCACCGCATGACCTAATCGCTGATGCGCTCGATGGAGGCGCCGCACGCCGACAGTTTCTCCTCGAGCCGCTCAAAGCCGCGGTCGAGATGGTAGACGCGGTTGACCATGGTCTCGCCTTCGGCGGCGAGGCCGGCGATCACCAGGGATACCGACGCGCGCAGATCGGTCGCCATCACCGGCGCGCCGCGCAGTTTGGCGATACCATCGATGGTCGCGGTTTCGCCGTTGAGATGAATCCGCGCGCCGAACCGCGCCAGTTCCTGCACATGCATGAACCGATTCTCGAAAATCGTCTCGGTGATGTGCGAGGAGCCCTTGGCGCACGCCATCAGCGCCATCAACTGGGCCTGCAGATCGGTGGGAAAGCCCGGAAACGGCGCGGTCGAAACCGTCACCGGCCTGATCCCGGCGCCGTTGCGGGCAACGCGGATGCCTTCATTATTGATGGTGACGACCGCCCCGGCCTGCGTCAGCACGTCGAGCGCCGATTGCAGCAGTTCCGGCCGCGCGCCGGCCAATTGAACGTCGCCACCGGTCATCGCCACCGCCATCGCATAGGTGCCGGTCTCGATCCGGTCGGGCAACACGGTGTGCCGGGCGCCGTGAAGTTTGCTGACGCCTTCGATCACGATCCTAGGCGTACCGGCGCCGGAGACCCGCGCGCCCATTTTGTTCAGGCAGTCGGCGACATCGAGAATTTCCGGCTCGCAGGCGGCATTGGTGATGATGGTGGTGCCCTTGGCCAGCGTCGCCGCCATCAGGGCGACATGGGTGCCGCTGACCGTCACCTTGGGAAAGTCGATGGCCGCGCCTGTGAGTCCGCCCGGCGCCTTCGCAATCACATAGCCGCCGTCGATGGCGATCTCGGCACCGAGTTTCTCCAGCGCCATGATCAAGAGGTCGACCGGCCGGGTGCCGATGGCGCAGCCGCCCGGCAGCGAGACCTTGGCCTCATGCATCCGCGCCAACAGCGGCGCGATCACCCAGAAACTGGCGCGCATCCGCGACACCAGTTCGTAGGGCGCGGTGGTATCGATGATGTTGGCGGCCGAAATATGCAGCGTCTGGCCCTGATATTCCTGCGCCCCCGGCCGCTTCCCCGCCGACATGATATCGACGCCGTGATTGCCGAGAATGCGCTGCAATTGGGCGACGTCGGCCAGCCGTGGCACGTTGTCGAGGATCAGCGTCTCTTCGGACAACAGGCCCGCGATCATCAGGGGCAGTGCGGCATTCTTCGCGCCGGAGATCGGAATGGTGCCGTTGAGCTTGTTGCCGCCGACGATACGAATGCGATCCATGCCGAAACCTGCTTGTTTGCTATGCACAAAGTATATAGGGCAATCCGCCCAACGCCAAAAGCTTGGAATTTTGCGGCTATTTGATGGGTTTGGCTGTCATTCCGGGGCGCGCTCTTGGCGCGAACCCGGAATCTCGAGATTCCGGGTTCAGTCCTGCGGACTGCCCCGGAATGACAATGGTGGCATCAGACGGCATTGATGTCCTCGCTCTCCAGCACCGGCCTCGGATAGCCGTCCCGCGCGACCCGAATCATGGCGCGGCCGACCTGCTCGGTTGTGGTCATATAGGTCGGGCTGAGGCGATTAAGCAGCGTCAGCAGCGGCGCGGTCACGACATAGATCGCCTGAATCCAGGCGGTCTTGGATTTGATGCCGTGCAGCGGCTGGATACCCGCGGGGCGGAACATATAGGCCGCCTTGAACGGCAGCTTGAGCAGATCGTTTTCGGTCTTGCCCTTGACGCGCGCCCACATCAGCCGGCCCTGCTCGGTCGAATCGGTGCCGCGGCCGGTGACATAGACGAACACCATGCCGGGGTTGAGTCTGGCCAGCGTCGTCGCGGCCGCCATGGTGATGTCGTAGGTCAGATGCCGGTAGCGCTCCTCGTCCATGCCGACCGAGGAGACGCCGAGGCAGAAGAAGCAGGCGTCGAAGCCAGCCAGTCGGGATTCGATCGCGGAGAAATCCAGAAAATTATCGTGCAGGATTTCGTGCAGTCGGGCATTGGCCTGCCCGGTCGGGCTGCGTCCGACCACAAGCACGCTTTCAACGCCGGCATCGAGCAGGCACTCGCGCAGCACGCCCTGCCCAACCATTCCGGTTGCACCGAACAGGATGACTTTCATTCGATTTCCCGTCACGTTGCGTCAAATGTTCAGGCGGCGACCGCGACCGGGTCGAACGACACACCGGTCAGGGTGGCGGAGACATCCCACAGCCGCGCCGCCGCCGTGGCGTCTTCCGCCTGCGGCATGATCTTCGCCGGCACCGGCGACCCCTTCAATTCGTAGAACCAGTTCGGGCCGTAATAGCCACCCGCCTTCGCCTGCGGCGAGGTCGCGGCAAACAAGGTCGGCAGCGCGCCCTCGGCGGCCGACTGGCTGATATAGGGCTGAAGGAACTGGCCGAGCTGCCACAACAAGCCGCTGGTGCCCGGACCGTTGGCGATCAACTCGGTTCGCGCATAACCGGGATGGGCGGCGTTGCTCATCAGCCCCCAGCCGACGGCATCGCTGCGGCGTTGCAGCTCGAGCGCAAACATCAGCATCGCCAGCTTCGACTGGCAATATGCCTTCCATGAGCTATAGGATCGCGCGCTTTGCAGATCGCCAAAATTGATCGCGCCACTGCGATGCGCGAGACTGGAGAGGTTGACCACACGGGGCTGATGGCCGTGACGAAGCAAGGGGAGCAAAAGCGCGGTGAGCGCATAATGGCCGAGATAGTTGGTGCCAAGTTGCATCTCGAAACCGTCTGACGTCACCTGCCGCTCCGGCAGCGCCATCACGCCGGCATTGTTGATGAGCAGGTCAAGCGAGGCGTGCGCGGCGGCGTAGCGTGTGGCAAAATCCGCCACTGAGGCGAGGTTTGCCAGATCGAGGTTTTCGTAAGCAATCTCGGCATTCGGGAATTTGCCGCTGATAGCCTGCAGCGCATGGCGGCCCTTGGCCTCATTGCGGCCCGTCAGCACCACGCTGGCACCGGCGCCGGCCAGCGCCAGCGCGGTTTCATAGCCGAGGCCGCCGGTGGCGCCGGTAATGACGGCGGTCTTGCCGCTCAGGGGCGGAATGTCTGCGATGGTCCAGTCGGTCATGCTTATATCTCCAGGACTCGATTCGTTGCGGCTCGATTCGTGGCGGCTCGATTCGTTGCGGATAGAAGCCGCACGCTCTAAATGTGCACCTAGTGCAAATTTGCAAGAGGTGAAAATAAGGGATCAATGGTGACCGCGCGCAGGCAGGTTAAGTCCAGGGTATCAAAGGCGAAATCTCGCACGGCGGCCGTCGCGGAGGCGCCCGGTCTGCGGCAGCGCAAGCGGCAGCAGACCCGCGAACGGCTGACCCGGGCCGCGATGGCGCTGTTTCTCGAACGCGGCTTCGAGGCGACCACGCTCGATGACATCGCCGCCGCCGCCGACGTCTCGCGCCGCAGCTTCTTCCACTATTTTGCGTCCAAGGAAGACGTCGTGTTTGCCTGGCACGAGGAGAGCACCGCGGCCCTGATTGCCGCAGTCGCCGCGCGGCCCGCCAGCGAATCCATGCTGACGGCCGCGGAGAACGCGATTGCCGCGATGGCGAGACAGCTCGAGCCCGGCGAGGCGATCGCGATGGCGCGGCTCAAGCGCGACAATCCGGCCCTGCAGGCGCGCGACCAGGTCAAATACGAAAAACTCGAGCGGGCGCTGGCGGAGGCGCTCGGCAAGCGCGCGGGTCACAAGACGGAAAGGCTGCAGGCCCGGCTGGTTGCCATGATCGCGACCGGCGCGATGCGGATCGGTGGCGAATTATGGGCCGCCGAGGGCGCGCGCGAGAAACCGGAAGCGCTGGCGAAGCGGACCTTCGCCGCGATACGGGCGATCTTCCATTGATCGCCGGTATCTCGTGCGCAAACCGGCGCGGCAGACGTCCGGCGTTTACCCCCTGATGAACGCAAGCAGGTCGGCGTTGATGGTGGCTGCCTCCGTGGTGGGCATGCCGTGCGGAAAGCCCTTATAGGTCTTCAGCGTCCCGTTCTTCAAAAGCTTCGCCGACAACGGCCCGGCCGCGACATAGGGAACGATCTGATCGTCCTCGCTATGCATCACCAGCACCGGCACGGTGATCTTCCTGAGGTCGTCGGTGAAATCGGTCTGCGAGAACGCGACGATGCCGTCGTAATGCGCTTTCGCGCCGCCCATCATGCCCTGGCGCCACCAATTCTGGATCACGGCCTCCGAGGCCTTGGCGCCCGGCCGGTTGTAGCCATAGAACGGACCCGCCGCGACATCGCGATAAAATTGCGACCGGTTGGCCGCGAGCGCCGTCTGAAATCCGTCAAAGACTTCCTTGGGTAGACCATTGGGATTGGCCGGCGTCTTCACCATCAGCGGCGGCACCGCACAGAGAATGGCCGCTTTCGCCACCCGGCTCTCGCCGTGGCGCGCCAGATAGTGCACCACCTCACCGCCGCCGGTGGAATGACCGATGTGAATGGCGTTCTTCAGATCGAGATGCGCCGTCACAGTCGCAAGGTCGTCGGCATAGTGATCCATGTCATGACCATCGGCCACCTGGGCGGAACGGCCATGGCCGCGGCGGTCATGGGCGATGACGCGATAGCCATGATTGAGGAAGAACAGCATCTGCGCGTCCCAGTCATCGGCCGACAGCGGCCAGCCATGGCTGAACACGATGGGCTGACCCGAGCCCCAATCCTTGTAATAGATTTCGGTGCCATCTTTGGTCTTGATCGTCGACATGGCGAATTTTCCTCTTGGTGGATACCGTCATTCCGGGACACGCCTGTTCGCGTCGCCCCGAAATGAAGAAATTTAAGCCCGGTTAATCAGGCGTAGGTCTGGACCGGCCGAAACCGCCGCACCGCGCCGATGATCACCACGACAAAGAACACCAGCACGATGCCCTGGACCACGGCGAACACCGGTCCGGCGGGCGGGTTACCCGGCGCCAGCGCCGTCAAGGCCGGAATCTTCAGGAAGCTCTGGATCACCAGCACAAAGACGTTGAAGTAAAGCGAAACCAGCGCGGTCACCACATAGATCCATCGCCAAGCGCCGGAAAGCTTCATGGAATAAAGCGCGAAACAGGCAATCGCCAGCAGCACCAGCGAGAGAATGCCGACGATGTGCGACGGCAGCAGCTTCTCGAACGGAAACAGAAAGCCGGTGGCGCTGGTCAGGATCGTCGTCAGCAGGAACAGCGCGGTCATGCCCGCCATCCGGTTGGAGCCCAGCAATCCGGACAAAACCACAAAGCCCGAAACGATACCAATCAGACTGATAACGACGTGCACCATCGTGAATGCAGACAAGCTCAACCCCAGGACCATGACGCGCTCCCCCTAGTTTGAAACCGGGCAAATGCTACGACTCATCAGGGAAAATTGCCACAGCCGCGCAACGGTTCGGCCGCAACGCAGATATTCGGCGATCGAAACAAATCGACGCCATGCCTGACGTTTTTGCACCGCTGTCACAAACGGCAGCTTGACGGCGCTGACCGCGGCCCATTCGCCCACGGCGACTGACTTGAAAAGCCGCCTTCAATAATAACGGGGAATCGGACCGTTATGCGCCGTCTTGCGGTTCGACAGATCGAACAGAACTTCATCCACATAGCACCAGCCCCATCCTTCGGGCGGATCGTAGCCCTCGATGATGGGGTGTCCGGTGGCGTGGAAATGTTTGGTGGCATGCCGATTTGGAGAATCGTCGCAGCAGCCGACATGGCCGCAGCTGCGGCAAATCCGCAGATGCAGCCACGCGCTGCCGATCTTCAGGCACTCCTCGCAACCGAGCGCGCTCGGCGTGACGTCGCGGATACCGGCGATATGGGTGCAGCCCTTTGTCATCCTCGATCCCTGTAACCGCAGCCTGATAAACTAGAGCATGATCCGGAAAAGTGGGAACCGGTTTTCCGAAAAGATCATGCTCAAACAAGAAGATGGGCGACGAGCATGATTCAACGCAGTTGAATCATGCTCTAAAGCGCCGGCTTCGCGGCATCGCCGAGAAATCCGTGCAGTGCCGCCACCACCTGCGCCCCCTCGCCGATCGCGCCGCCGACCCGCTTGACCGATCCCGAGCGCACATCACCGACCGCGAACACGCCCGGTACCGAGGTTTCCAGCGCCGATGCCGGCTGCCCCTCGCTCTTCTTACACTGCGCGCCGGTGACCACAAAACCTGCGCGATCGACCATCACGCCGCAGCCGTCGAGCCAGCCGGTGGCGGGATCGGCGCCGACGAACAGGAACAGATTGCGGAAGTCGGCCGTGCTGCATTCGCCGGACAACCGGCTGCGCCAGCGCACCCGCTCCAGCGCGACGTCCTTGGTGCCTTCCAGCGCGACCACCTCGGTATTGAACACGAGCTCGATATTCGGCGCGGCCTCGATGCGCTCGATCAGGTAACGCGACATGCTGGAACCGAGCCCGCCGCCGCGGATCACCATGTGAACCCTGCGGGCATGACCCGACAGGAACACCGCGGCCTGCCCGGCGGAGTTGCCGCCGCCGACCAGGATGACTTCCTGTTCGGCGCATAGCCGCGCCTCGATCGGCGACGCCCAGTACCAGACGCCGCGGCCTTCGAAGTCGGCGAGGTTTTCGATCTCAGGCCGGCGATAGCGCGCGCCGCTCGCGACCACGATCGACCGCGCGCGCAACACTTCGCCATCGTCGAGTTTCAGGCCGAATGCGCCGTCGTCGCGCGAACAATCGAGCGATTTCACCTCCACCGGAATCATCATGTCGGCGCCGAACTTCTGCGCCTGATTGAAGGCCCGGGCGGTCAGCGCGTGTCCGGAAATTCCGGTCGGAAAGCCCAGGTAATTCTCAATGCGCGCGCTGGCGCCGGCCTGCCCGCCGAACGCGCGCGTATCGCATACCGCGACCGCCAATCCCTCGGACGCCGCATAGACCGCGGTCGACAACCCGGCGGGACCGCTGCCGACAACGGCGACATCGTAGACTTTGTCCCTGGCGAGGGCGCGTATCATGCCGATCGCGCGCGCCAGTTCGGATTCGCTGGGGTTGCGCAGCACGCTGCCGTCGGGCGCCACCACCAGCGGCCAATCCGCCGGCGACGGCGAATAACGCGCGATCAGTTCGGCGGCATCGGTATCGGCGACCGGATCGAGCAGATGATGCGGATAGCCGTTACGGACCAGAAATCCCTGCAGCCGAACGACGCCGCTCGAATCCGACGGACCGATCAGCACCGGTCCTCCGGCGCCGTCCCGGATCAGGTTGACGCGGCGAAGGATCAGCGCGCGCATGATGCGCTCTCCGAGATCGGCTTCGGCGACCAGCAGCGCCCGCAATCGCTCCGGCGGTATCAGCAGCGTTTCGACGTCGCCCTCGGCCTGGCCGTCGACCAGCGCGACGCGGCCCGAGAGCTGGCCGATTTCGGCTAGAAACTGGCCCGGCCCCTGATCGATCACGGGGGTGACATGGCCGAGGCCATCGCGCTGCGTGATCGCGACGTGGCCGGACAACAGCACAAACATGCCCGGCCCGGGTTTGCCGGTCTCGAACAACATGTCGCCGTGCTTGTAACTGCGCGCCTCGCCGAACCGGCGCATGCGCGCGATTTCCTGCGGCGTCAGCGCCGGAAAAGTCTGCTCATGACGCGGAAACGCGCTCGCTGCCGAAGCTCCCTCATCCGCCATGTTGACTGTCGTGATATCTGCAACCATTCCGTCCCACCGCACTCGAAAGGCAACGATAAAGGATTTCTCAGCAAGTTTCCTTGGCGAGCCAACAGGTCCTACTCCACCGGTTTATCGCTGTCGTCATGTGGGGAGGCAACATCGGCATTGGAAGGCGCGACCGCGACATCGTCCCGTCCCCTCGCCTGCGATTTGCGCCGCTTGAGATTTTCGCGCAGTGCCAGTTTCAGCCGGTCATTGCGTGGATTTCGGCGAGTATCCTTCTTGGGGGCTGCGGATTGCCCCACACCTTTGTCGTCGCCATCCTTCATCGTCGACCTGCTCGAATGCATCGCGCTTAAATTATATCAGGGAGAGACGGGCTGATGGGCGAAAACCCATGAGCTGGCGGCGTTGCCGCAAAAACCTCGACGAGGCCGGCGAAATGCTCGAATTCGAGGTCGTGGTCCGCCCGATCAAGGCCGCTGGCGGCGCTGGGCGAGGCAATGGGGAACCGGATCGGCCCGCAACTCAGCCTGCTGAAGGCGGCTGGGGCTACCCCCGCACTGATTATGGCCGTTTTTGATGGCCTCGCAGGCCATTTCCCGCGCTTGCGCGCCCTCTGGCCTTGTGGCAAGGATCGGCGCGCCTTGTCGAGGTCTTTTGGCCGATTCTCGTATCCGGGCACGCTGCCGTAGCTCAGTGGTAGAGCACTCCATTGGTAATGGAGAGGTCGACAGTTCAATCCTGTCTGGCAGCACCAGTTTTCCCAGTAAAATCAGAAAGCCGTGCGCCGTTAGCCTACGACGCCCTTTTTCTTGGATTTCCCCTGCTTGAGGAAATTGACACCGATTTCCTCGCCATTGACCCATGCCAGTTCGCAGCGCCGATAGGCAAGCCCGGTCGACGAAAGCAGCAGGAAGAACTCCTTGAGGTGCAGTTCACCGACTGTTCCCTCGACAGCTATTTTGGCCCCTTCTTCGGAAATATCCAGCAAGCTGCACGCCCGACGCCACGTCCCATCGATCGCCATCATGTGGGCGTCGTAGCCCCGCTCGAACACGACGCGTTCGCCAAATCGTCGCTGCTCCGTTGCCATGGCTGTGCTTCTCGATCAAAGGCCAACTGCGGCCATCCGACCAAATTGAACACAAATAGTTTAACTGGCTGCTAAGAACTCTTTAACGACTTGCCAAACCCGCCCCCGCGCATAGCGGGGTTTTTGGGCGCGAATCCTGTCGGAATTATCCGGCTGTTTTGATGTGCGTTAAAATGTGTGGTGGCCGGCGGCCTGACCGCCGTCGACATGAAGGATTTCCCCTGTGACGAATCCCGCGGTGTCCAGGTACATCACCGCGTCAACGACATCGGAGATTTCTCCCATTCGCCCCATCGGATGCAACGACGCCAATGCCTGATGGGCCTCGACCTGGTGCATCGGGGTTTTGATGATGCCCGGCGCAACGGCATTCACGCGCACGTTGCGCTTGGCGTATTCGGTCGCGAGTGACTTCGTCGCCGCGTTCAAGGCCCCCTTGGTCAGGGACGCCAGCACCGACGGCACGCTGGTCATCGGCTGGTCGACCAGGCTCGTCGTGATCGTAACAACGTGACCACTGCCTTGCTTCACCATCGTCTCCATCACGCCCTGCGTCATGTGAAAGAAGCCGGTGACGTTGGTCGCCAGATAGGCCGCGTAGTCCTCGCTTGAATAGGCGGTAAACGGCTTCGCCATGAAGATGCCGGCGTTGTTGACCAGCGTGTCGATGCGCCCAAACCGGTTCAACGCTTCCCGGACCACCCGTTCGGCTGTCTGCGGGTCGGCGACATCTCCGGGAACAGCCAACAGGTCGGAATGATCGACCGCCTTCAGGGATCGCGAGTTCGCGACCACCAGATAGTTGCGGCCGATGAATGCCTGCACCAGGGCCGCCCCGATCCCCTGCGATGCCCCCGTTACGATCGCCACTTTCCGCGTTTTGTCCATGATCTCACCGCCGTGTTGTTAGCCCAGACAATTCCAGGTCCACCGGGACCCATTTCACCGGAACGACTTCATCCGTTGCGTCAGGCTGCGCCGCTCGCCAGCAACGGGTCATATTCCCTGCGTTTCAACATCGTATGAAGCTGGCGACGTCGAATACCCATGTTGCCACCGTCGAAGATCGGCAATGCCAGCGCGTCCTGCAGCAGTTCTCCAAAGGGTAACGCGTTGTCGTAGCTGTCGATGCCGACGACCCGCATCAGATCGGTAATCACAGTGACGGCCATCTCGGAACCGTAGATCTTTGCCTGGATGGCAAGCTCGTCCGCAGCCGGATTTTGCGTATCGACGGCGTGGCACGCCCGCCAGCTCAGATACCTGGCCGCTTCGATCTTCATTTTTGCGTCCGCCAAAGCGTATCCGACGGCCTGATGCTCGATGATCGGATGAATGCCGCCGCGTCGTTCCGTCAGCGCGAAATTCAGGGAAAATTCGAAGGCCGCCCGCATCAGGGCCACGCCAAAAATTCCCACCAGCGCCGCGGTCCCGGTGAAGCTGGCCGAAGAAAGCGCAAGGCCACCGCCCTCTTCGCCGATCAGATTGCGCCGCGGTGCGCGTACATTTTCGAAACCAAATTGCGGGGTGAGATGGCCCCGATGGCCGATGGCATCGATCGCCCGTTCAAACATGATTCCCGGTGCGGGTCTTTCAACGACAATAATGGAGACTGACGTCTCGGGCCTGGTCTCGGCGCCGGTTCGACAGACCACGCACAAGACGTCCGCGCCCTTGCGGTCCCAACCGGTCGCGGAGGAAAC
>Ga0116135_1000654_pt1 | contig 18879 bp, 12 predicted proteins | sample June2015DPH_20_1_FD_89738 | JGI IMG/M metagenome (GOLD analysis project Ga0116135, IMG submission 89738) | Peatland microbial communities from SPRUCE experiment site at the Marcell Experimental Forest, Minnesota, USA - June2015DPH_20_10 | ecosystem: Environmental > Terrestrial > Soil > Wetlands... | reverse complement strand
GAGCTTACCGCCGGCGAACAACATATCGTCCAGCGCTTCGCTGATATCGCCGGATTTGACCGTGGTGCCGCCATCGCGGGCAATGCTTGCCTGCGCGATGCGTCGCATCAGTTCCTTGACGAACGCGGCGCTGACACCCTTGGTCCGCTGCGCGGCCTCGCGCACAACGGCGTCGCCGAGCGGCAGACCCCGGCCATAGAGTTGGACCAGCTTCTTGCGGCCGACGTCGTCGGGAAGCGGCACCTCGATCGCCTGGTCGATGCGGCCGGGGCGGCTCGCCAGGGCGCTCTCAAGCTGCTCCGGCCGGTTGGTGGTGAGGATGAACAGGATATCCGCATCCTGCTTCAATCCATCCATCTGGTTGAGAAGCCCGTTGAGCAGCGATTCCTCGCAAGGACCCATCTGGTTACGATCGCGCGCGATGAGATCGACATCCTCGATCACGACCATCGCCGGCTGCAGGAGGCGGGCGAGATTCATGTAATGGGAAAGCAACGTGACCTGCGCCGCTGTGATGATCAGGGTGGTGTGACCGGGCAGGTTGCTCGCCAGATAGCGGATGGTGTGGGTCTTGCCGGTTCCGGGCGGTCCGTACAGCAGGATGCCCTTGCGGGTCGATTGCCCTAACCGGCGCAGTTGCGCGCGGTTTCCCACAAAGCTCAGGATGTTGCGGTCGAGCAACCTCAACGTGGCTTCTGGCAGGATCACTTCCTCGCGCCGGACCGGGGGCAATTTGTGAACCATGACGCCTCGCGAGCGTCCCCGATAATCCGCGTCGCCATCGAGCGACAGGATCTTGCCGCGATAGCAACGCGCGGCGTTGACGGCACTCTCCAGCTCGGAGAAACAGCGTTGCACGAACTCGCCACCCACCGCGCCCGCAGGTACGGCAACCTCGATCCGGGTCCCGGCCTCATATCCGTACTCCCGGTGCGAGGAGAGCACGACCGCGTAGCGCAGGTCCTCGTTGCGGCAGAGCCACAATCCGTTATGGAGGCATTTCACTGGCGCGCTCTCGCCGATATCCACATCGTGATACTGTGCCGGCGCGATAGCGGGAGCATCCCGGTCATCCCTGGTCAGCGCCGCGAAGGTCAGCGTTTCATAGCGGCGCTCCTCGTGGATGCCAAAGAACCGGATCGGTGATGTGGAGAACAGTCCGTTGACGGCTGCTTGAATGTCAGCGCGCATGTGACCCGGGAACAGGCGCGAGGACGCGACCAGCTGAGCCGGCGGAATGCCTTGGAAATGCCAGGCGAGGGCTTCGCAGGCATAGTTGAATTGTTTGGTGCGGGTGACTTCCGGCAGGTTGCCGATGATCTCGTCCATGCAATCATCGCAGACGAGTGTCAGGGTGCCCTTCAGGGTAAGCCGGTTTTTGCCGGAGAGGGTGCCGCATAATTTGCAGCGGCCATCAAGCAGTTCGACGCTGCCTGCAACTGCTTGGCTCGAAATCCGGAGCGGATAACCCGAAGCATGGATGCGCTGCCGGGCCGTCTTAAGCAGTTCGGTGGCAACATCGCACGGATAGGCATCGCAAACGGCCTCTCCGTGCTGGTCGACGGCATCGATAAATCTCATCGCGTCCATCAACGGCTTGTTGAACACCGTCCGCAAAAGCTCGATGACGAATTCTGCGGGAGTTTCATCGTCGTCGTGAAAGGTCAGCTGGATGTGGCGGGCGTCGGCGTGAACGTCGCTCATTGGATCGTGCCCCTGATGAGTTGTCATTTCGGCATATGCCTGGATGGATCACGAGGCCGAGACTAGAACAAAAGAAGAACATTGTCACGTCCCCCCTGTGCGAAGAATATGGGAGGCGGGCAGGCGCGGAACGCCGGCCCGAGCCTTTATCCAGGGGGCGATCAGGCGCCGAGGCTCGCCGCAAGGCCAACAATGTCGGCTACGTTAAGGTCGACGAAAGGCTTCGGCTCGCTGTCGATCGGCTGGCCCGGGCCGTTTTCCAGCGGGCGCGGCCACCACGCGGTCTTGTAGCCGAACTTCCTGGCGGCCTCGAGATCGTAGAAGTGCGTGGCGCAGAACAGGACTTCTTCCTTGTTGTATCCGAGCATGGACAGAATCAATTGGTAGACTTCCGGTGCCGGCTTGTAACTGCGCGCCAGCTCGCCCGTCAGCACCTCGTCAAAAGGAAGCTGATGGCGGTGGACCATCTGGAAAACGGTTTTCATCCCGGCGTTCGATAGAGTGGTCAGCGCGAATTTTTTCCTGAGGCGGCCCAGCCCTTCTTTGGTGTCCGGCCACGGGATCATCTGGCCCCATACATTGTTCAATCGGTCCCGTTCTTCCTTGCTGAACTTAGCCGACAGGCCGTGCCTGTCGAGCAGCGTATCGAGGCCCTCACGGTAGACCTGCTCGGTCGGCACATAATCGCGTTGGTGCGCCAACACCGGCTCCATGACGTCGTGATAGCAGTCGCGCCACTCCTTGGTCATGACGCCCCAGTCGAGATCGAGCTTCTTTTCGGCGTTGATCCGGCGACCGGCTTCCATCAGCGGGGTGAAGTAATCCACGCAGCTGCCCTGGAAGTCGAATGCAAGCACCTTGATTCCGCTTGCGTCGAATGAGGGGACCTGCGCCAAGGTTCGCTTCACGGGCAATGTTGCGGCAACGGCGCTGGTCGCGGCCGTCATCAGAAACGACCGGCGTGACGGGTTTCGCAAGATCATCAAATCGCTCCGAAATGGATTCCGCCGCGGGGTCGCGCGCGGGAAAGATATAGATTCACTCGCCGAAAATGGGAGGCTGAATTTTCGCCATCACGGGAGATGATTGAGGATCTCCTACCGCGGCGCTTCATGGCTGCATTCTCAGGCTGATCCGGCGGGCCGTCATCTTCATGGTGGCATCCGCAAACGCGCGGCAGGCAGTCGCCACGGCATGAGTGATTCCGTCCCGCACGGCACGAAGATTGCTCTTCAGGATTGCCCGAGAAAATCCGGGTTTTTCCGTACACCGTTTTGACTTTTCCAAACTCCAACGACCTTCCTCCCGAAGGCAAAAAGGCGCCAATGTCCAAACTGAAGGCTTTGATTCCCGCGCTGTTCTGGCTTGCGCTGGTCGCGGCGCCGGCGCTCACGCCGGCCCATGCGGCAGGCAACCTTGTCGCGGTGCTTGAAGCTGAAATCGTCACGCTCGATCCGCATTTTTCCACGGCCTATATTTCGCGCACCTTTGGCTACATGGTGTTCGACACGTTGTTCGCGAAGGATTCCAGGGGCGATATCAAGCCGCAGATGGTGCAGGACTGGAAAGTGTCGCCGGACGGGCTGACCTACAGCTTCACGCTGCGCGATGGCCTGAAGTGGCACGACGGCCAGCCGGTCACGTCGGCCGATTGCGTGGCGTCGCTGCGGCGCTGGAGCCAGCGCAGCGCGCTCGGCCGCCGCATCTTCGCCCTTGCCGCCTCGCTCGAGCCAAGCGATGCCAGGACCTTCGTGCTGACGCTGAAAGAGCCATCCGGCCTCGTGATAGATGCGCTCGGCAATCCCGTCAGCCCGGTCGCCTTCATGATGCCCGAGCGCATTGCCAGGACGCCCGGCGACCAGCGCATCACCGAGATCATCGGCTCCGGCCCGTTCGTCTACAACAAGGCCGATCACCGCACCGGCGACCGCATGATCTTGAAAAAATTTGCCGATTACGTGCCGCGTCCCGAGCCCGCGGACTTCCTGGCCGGCGGCAAGCGCGTCAATATCGACACGCTGGAAATCCGCGTCATTCCCGACGGCTCCACCGCCGCTGCTGCGTTGCAGACCGGCGAAGTGGACTTCATGCAATACGCGCCGTTCGATCTGCTGCCGCTTCTTGAAAACAATCCCCGCGTGAAAGTCGTCAATTTCACCGGCGGCAACATGTTTGCAGGCGCCTATCGCCTCAACGCCGCGTCGAAGCCGTTTGACGATCCGGCGATCCGGCGTGTGCTGTGGAAGCTGGTCGATCAGCGCGAAGTCATGGACGGGCTCGGCCTCGACGCCAAATACGCCACGCCTTGCGCGACATTCTTCACCTGCGGCACCACCTATGACAGCAAGGCCGGCACCGAAGCGGCGGCAAATCCATCGGTCGAAGCGGCGCGTGCCGCGCTGAAGGCGACGAAATATGCCGGCGAGCCTGTTATCGTCATGCAGGCCAGCGATCTCGAAGCCCCGAGCGTCTCGGCGCAGGTTTTGGCGGCGAAGCTGAAGCTTGCCGGCTTCAACGTCGATCTGCAGGTGATGGATTGGGGCACCCTGCTGGCGCGCCGCGCCAAGAAGGAAGGCTGGAGCGTCTATGGCGTTCACGCCGGCGGCTTCGATCTGGCGTCGCCGCTGACCAACGTCATGGTGGCGTTCAATTGCATCGACTTCTCGGGCTGGCAGTGCGACCCGCGCATCACGCCACTGATGGAAGCCTTCGCCAGGGCGCCCGCCGAAGACGATCGCAAGAAGATCGCCGCCGAGATCCAGACCATCATGTATGATCAGGCGCCGGCGATTCCGTGGGGCCAGTTCGCCCAGCCGGCGGCCTATCGCGCCAATTTGCGCAATCTGATCCCGTCTGCCATCCCGATTTTCTGGAACGTTGAGAAGTAACGCGATGTACGATGTCATTGTTGTCGGCGGCGGCTCTGCCGGCGCCGCTGTCGCGGCAAGGCTCTCCGAGGATCCCGGCCGGCGCGTCCTGCTGCTCGAAGCCGGTCTCGACTGGCGCGCCGATCAGGCGCCCTGGGAAGTGACCACGCCGAATCCGATACCGATCATCCACAAGCGCGAGTTTCAGGAAAAATGGCAGTGGCCTGATCTCCTGACGCGCCGGGTAGCGGGGCAGGAGCCGCGCTTCTACTGGCGCGGCAAGGGCCTCGGCGGCAGCTCGATGATGAACGGCCAGATCGCGATTCGCGGCGTGGCCGATGCGTTCGACGAATGGGCTGCCAATGGCTGTACCGGCTGGTCGGCCAAAGACGTGATGCCGTTGTTCTCCGTGATCGAGGATGATCTGGAATTCGGCGACACCGAAGGTCATGGACGCGGCGGGCCGTTGCCGGTCTATCGCGCGCCGCCCGGCACATGGGGCCCGATCGATCGCGGCCTGCGCGACGCGGCGCTGGCCAGCGGCTATCCATGGTGCGCCGACCTCAACGGCCCGGACGGCGAGGGGGCGGCGTGCTACCCGATCAACAGCCGCAACCACCGCCGCATCTCGACCAACGAAGCCTATCTGGAGCCCGCGCGCGGCCGCGCCAATCTGGAAATTCGCGGCAAGGTGCTGGTCGACCGCGTTGTGATCAGGGACGGCGCGGCTACCGGCGTCCGTGTTCGGGTCGAGGGCCAAGGGGAGGGTAAAGGGGACGGCGAGGCGTGCCGCGAGATCAGCGCGCGCCAGATCGTGCTATGCGGAGGGGCTATCCACAGCCCGGCGATCCTGCTGCGCTCGGGCATCGGACCGGCCGATGAGCTGAAGGCGATGGGCATCGCGGTTGAGCGTGACCTGCCGGTCGGCAGGCATTTCTTTGACCACCCGCTGTTTCGCGCAACGATTCAACTGCGCGAGGACATCCGTCCCACCGATCCGGACACCCGCCATACCAATTGCTGCGTGACCTATTCCTCCGGCCTCGCCGACGGCGGCAAGCGCGACATGATCCTGATCGCCTTCAACCATCGCGGCATCGGGGTTCCCGGCGCCATCGGCGCGGGGCTGTTCAACGCCTATTCGCGCGGCTCGCTCAAGCTGGCCTCGATCGATCCGCAGATCGATCCGGTCGTCGAGGAGAACATGCTGGCCGATCCCCGCGACATGTTGCGCATGATGGATGCGGTAAAACGACTGGCCGTGCTCACCGTCCAGCCGGCGCTGGCCGGCATTGCCGACTGGATACGGCTGACCGACACCGATCTGACGCTGCCGCAGGCTGCGGCGCTGCCGGATCGTGAACTGGAGGCGCTGCTGCGCCGCGACACCGGCGACATCCAGCATGCCGCCGGCAGCTGCCGCATGACCGGCTTCAACGATGCCGATGGCGTGGTCAATCCCGATGGCACCGTGAAGGGCATCGCCGGCCTGCGGGTGGCTGACGCATCGATCATGCCGTCCGACTGCCGGGCCAACACCCACTTCACGACGGTGGTGATCGGCGAGGCGATTGCGCGGATGATGCGCAAGCTGTAATCTTATGCACGCTATCGATCATAGCGACATCAGGACACGTCGGTCGTTGGACAACGACGCGCCGGTTTCTCGCCCGGTTCAGGGGAATCATCCGTTCGCACGCGATGCCTGGCGGACTTCACCATCACCACATCCGGGTTCAGGTTTTCGCGACACACAGCCGTGCAACGCGCCCGCTACATGATGCTGGAAACCGTCGCCCCGATCAGCGATAATCCCATCATCGTCCTGTCCCAGTATCAGGATGATCTGCCCGGCCTCACCGGAGCTCGGTGATGTCTGCCAGCTACATCGCCTCATGGGGCACGATCCTCCGCCCCTTGAGGCGGAAGTTATTGCGACGAAGGAGCGACGATGGCGCGACTAATTCTTGCGGCCGCCACTGTTCTGATCTTCGTTGGCGAGCCAAGGGCCGTTTGCGAGCCAAGCGCCGCGCTGACGCTGACGACCGAAGAATATCCGCCTTACAACATGCTTGACGAGCGTACCAGGGAACCCACCGGGATCACCGTCGATAAAGTGGTCGAACTGATGCATCGCGCGAACGAGCCGTTCACGATCACCTCTTATCCATGGCAGCGCGCGTATCGATTGGCGCTGGATATGGAGAATACCTGCGTATTTTCGACCAGCCGAACGCCCGAGCGCGAAGCCCTGTTCACGTGGATCGGCCCCCTGGCGCAAAGCGATTGGGCAATTTTCGCCCGTGCCAACGACATCCGAAAACCGAAGTCGCTGGAAGACGTGAGGCCGTTTACTATCGGCGGATATAACCAGGCTGCAACCGGCGAATACCTGAAACTGCGCGGATACAAAGTCGATTTAGCGATCAGCGATGCCCTGAACCCGCAAAAGTTGCTGCGGAATCACATCGACTTCTGGGCAACCGGCGACTTGCTGGGAAAATATCTGATCAAAAAAGCAGGATTGACCGATCAAATTGTTTCTCTGTTCAAATTTGAACTGTCGGAACTATACATGGCATGCAACCTTGCTATGAATCCGCAACGCGCCGAGAAATTCAATCGCATCCTGAAGGAAATGGATAGCGACGGCTCAAGCGCTGCGATTGAACGAAAATACCAATAACGACGAATTATGCGGGCCAGCGTTCCCCAAATCATCGTTCTCGATACCAATGTTTGCCTTGATCTGTTTGTCTTCACAATCGCACCGGGCAGGTTGCAGGCCGGGTTGAGGTTGGAAACCTGCGACTCGCGAGCGGTTCTTCACGCTTGCGAGAGCGAAAGGTTGCGATAGTCGCGGGGCGACAGGTCGAAGCGCCGCCTGGAAGCAGCCGTCCAACGGATCATTCTTTCGCGCGCGGTTTCGATCGGGGCCGAGGCGGAGAAATTTTTCGCTTTGATTTCGGCGAAGCTTTCGCAGCCTCTATTTCAGGTTCGATCGACCCCAGGCTTTCATAGATTTTCCGGAACACGACCTTGAGATGAGAGATCTCGCTTTCCGAGAAGTCGCGAACCGCGACGTCTTCGAAATGCACCGCGATGGGCATCAGATCTTCGACCAGCAGCCTGCCCTTCGACGTGAGATTGATGGCGACGGTGCGGCCGTTGTCTGCCAGCCTGCTGCGCGTGACCAGACCCTTGCGCTTCATCTCGCCGACAAGGCGGGACAGTGTCGAAATCTCGGTGGTCGTGATCGTCGCAAGGTCGCTCAGCCGCTGATCGCCGTTTTCCCAGAGCGCCGCCATGACGCGGTACATCGGAAGCGTCACGCCGAACGACGAGATCCGGCGCGAGAACAGTTCGCCCATCCGCACGCCGACCCGGTTCAGCAGATAGGGGAAAGAATTTGTAAGTCTGTACAAGGTTTTGGTGTCCGACGAGCCGCAACAATTGCGCCCCGACAACTATCGAAACGCCGTTCGTTCAGCAAGAAAATTGCGGCCTGAAATTCTTGATTGACAATTAGTTGCGTTTGCAAATATTGTGATTGAAACTATCCGACGAAGAAGCGGACCTTTAGGACGGGAGAGAAGCATGTCCCTGGATGCGGCCACCGACGACCTTCGCGCGTCGTTCAAGCTGGCGATGCGCCGTTTCCCCGCGGCCGTCACGGTTATCACCTCGGCTGACCAGACCCGCCGGCATGGCATGACGGCGACCGCGGTGACGTCGCTGTCGATGGACCCGCCGTCGCTGGTGGTCTGTGTCAATCAGGCCAGCCTGCTTCACGATATCATGCTGCTGGCGCGCAGGTTCTGCGTGAACCTGCTGCGTCGGGACCAGGTCGCTTTATCGGCCGCGTTCAGTGGAGCGCTTCCACCGGAAACCCGTTTTGGCCTGGGTGAGTGGGCGGTCTCGCCGGAAGGCATCAGCTATCTCGAGACTGCTCAGGTGAACATTTTCTGCAGGAAGGCCGCCGCGGTTCCCTACGGCACGCATACGATCTTCATCGGCGAGGCCGAACTCGTTAAAGTCCACGATCCCGTCGATCCCCTGATCTATCAGGATGCGACCTACTGCTTTTCCGTGCCAGCCGAAATCAAAGCCGCCTAGCGGGCGGCTTCGGCCGCCTGAGCTCCCCATCACGGAGGAATTGACATGAATGTTGCCGCACACGCTTTCGAAAGAATACCGGATCAGCCGTTGGGGCAACGGCCCAGCGTGGCCGATCTCAAGCTCCGGGTCGCCAGCGTGACTTCGCAAATCAAGGCGCGGGCGCACACCACCGAGAAAAGCGGACGCGTTCCCGCGGAGAACATGCTGAGCTTGCGCGAAATCGGATACTTCGACATCGTCAAGCCGCGCGCCTTCGGCGGCTACGAGTACGATTTCGACGTCCTCGTCGACCTTAACATCGATCTTGCCAAGGCGTGCGCCTCGACCGCCTGGGTCGGCGGACTGCTCGCCGCCCACCAATGGCTGATTGCCAGTTTTTCCGAACAGGCTCAGCGCGACGTCTGGGATATCGACCCCGACGCACTCGCCTGTGGGTCCTACGCGCCGGCCACCAAGGCGGTGGCCGCAAAGGGCGGCTATACGCTGAGCGGGCGCTGGTCCTTCGCCAGCGGTTGCGACAATGCGCAATGGTCCCTGTGTGCGGCGCTGCTGCCGTCGCGGACGGACGCCGACCGGCCGACGCCGGCCTTCATGCTGGTACCGGCCTCGGATTATCTCATCGACGACACCTGGAATGTCGTCGGCCTCTCCGGAACCGGAAGCAAGACGTTACAACTGAAAGACGTCTTCGTTCCCGAGCACCGGGTCCTGACATTTTTCGAGACCACGTCGGGCAAAACGCCGGGCGCGTTGCTCTATCCGGAAAATCCGGGTTTTTCGATTCCTATGTTGTGCAACATCCCGTCCTGCCTCGCCTCGGTCGCGGTCGGCACCGCGGCAGGCGCGCTGGAGGATTATCTTGAAGTCACCAGCAAGCGCGTGACGCGGGGCGCCGTTGCCGGGAGCAACAACCGGATGGCGGAATTCCCGACCATCCAGTTGCGGGTCGCGGAAGCCGCCGCCTCTATCGACGCGGCGCGCGAAATTCTGCTGCGCGATTTGCGCGATCGCGCCATCACCGTTCGGGCCAACAAGCCCGTGTCGATCGAGGACCGGATCGTCAGCCGCCGCGGGCAGGCCTTTGCGGTTTCGCTGGCGATCCGTGCCAGCGAGGCGCTCAACGCGTCGACCGGCGGGCAGGGGCTGGATCTCGCCAATCCGGTTCAGCGCGCCTGGCGCGATGCCAACGCGGTCGGCCGCCACATCAGCATGAATTGGGATGCGGTGGGCACCATGTACGGCCAGTTCGCTTTGGGTCTCGCGCCGCAAGGACAGTACTGAAAATTGAAAGGGAGAGAATGACCATGCAGGGCAAGATCGCGCTCGAAGAGCATTTCGCCATTCCGGAAACGCTGATGGATTCCGCGGGCTTCGTGCCCGAGAGCTATTGGCCCGAACTCAAGGAGCGTTTGCTCGACATCCAGGACAAGCGGCTGCGACAGATGGACGAGCAGGGCGTCGAGATGATGATCCTTTCGCTCAACGCCCCGGCGGTGCAGGCGATACCCGACGCCAGGAAGGCCAACGACATCGCGATCCGGGCCAACGATTATCTGGCCGAACAGGTCGCCAGGCGTCCCGACCGCTTTCAGGCTTTCGCCGCGCTTCCGATGCAGGATCCGGATCTGGCGATCGCCGAACTCGACCGCGCCGTCAACACGCTCGGCTTCAAGGGCGCGCTCGTGAACGGCTTCTCGCAGGTCGGCGACGGGAAAACCCCTGTCTACTACGATCTCGATCGCTACTGGCCGTTCTGGGCGAAGGTCGAACAGCTCGACGTGCCCTTCTATCTGCATCCGCGCAATCCGCTGGCGCAGGATTCCAGAATTTATGAAGGTCATGAATGGCTGCTCGGGCCGACCTGGGCGTTCGGCCAGGAGACCGCCGTCCACGCGCTGCGTCTGATGGGCTCCGGGCTGTTCGACCAGCATCCGGGATTGCGCATCATCATCGGCCATATGGGAGAAGGGCTACCGTACAGCATGTGGCGGATCGACCATCGCAATGGCTGGGTGAAGACGCCGCCGCGCTACAAGGCGAAAAAGAAGATCTGCGAATATTTCAATGCGCATTTCTACCTGACGACGTCCGGAAACTTTCGCACCCAGACGCTGATCGATGCGTTGCTCGAGGTCGGCGCCGACCGAATTTTGTTTTCCGCGGACTGGCCGTTCGAGAACGTCGATCACGCCGCGCAATGGTTCGACAGCGCGACCATCAGCGAGGCCGACCGGAAAAAGATCGGCAGGGACAACGCGCTGCGGCTGTTCAAGCTCGCCGACAAGAGTACGTTGCAATCAAGCAAGGTTGCGCAAGCCGCAGAATAGCCGGCACGCACTTACAAAAATCAGTCGACATCGGGGAGGATCGGGATGGTTGCGCACGTGATCGATGTTCACGAAGAGCTGGAAGACGCCAAGGTGAGCGCCTTCCATTGGCGTCTCGGCGCCATCATGGGGCTGCTGACGCTGTTCGACGGCTACGACACCTTCAATCCCGCCTATGTGATCCATTATGTCGCCGGACCGTGGGGTCTCAAGGCGGGGCAGTCCGGCCTTCTGATATCCAGTGGACTGGTCGGCTTCCTGCTCGGCGCCGCCGTGCACGGCGTGGCGGCGGACCGGTTCGGACGTCGCGGCACGCTCTTGGCCGGACTCTGGATCACCAGCGTCTTCACGCTGCTCACCGCGCTATTTGCAAACTCATTCCTGACGTTCTGCGTGTTGCGGCTGCTGACGGGGATGGGCCTCGGCGTGCTGCTGCCGCTGGCGACCACCTACATCAATGAACTCGCGCCGCGCCGGGTGGCCAACACCTTCGCTTTATGGGGCGTCGCGTTGGGCTGGGCGGCCGGCGGCACACTGGCGGGAGTTGTCGGCGTCTTCGCAACGCCGTCTCTGGGCTGGCAAAGTCTTTACTGGATTGGATCGCTTTCGTTTGTGCTGCTGCCGTTCATGCATCTGACGCTGCCGGAGTCGCCGAAGTTCCTGGTGCTGAAGGGGCGGGTCGCGGAGATCAGGCAAATGCTGGCGAAGCTGCGACCGGAGCGGGCGCATCTTTATGCGTCGGCGACTATTTTTCCAGGCCACAACAAGACATCGGGAAACCTGATCCTCGAATTGCTGCAACCGCGTTACCGCAGGACCACCATCGCGATCTGGGTCACGGCCTTCCTCAGCCTGTTCTGCATCTTCGGGCTGTCCGGATGGATCCCGACGGTGATGATCCAACGCGGAGAGACATTTGCGACCAGTTTCGGGTTTGGCGCCCTGATGCAGATCATGTCGTTTATCGGTGGACTCGTTCTCGGCCATCTGGTCGACCGCTTCGGCCATAGCCGGGGTCTGCTTGGCCTGTGGTGGGGACTCGGCGGTTGCGCGGTTTTGACGCTGGTGTTCCTGAACGATCACGTCGTCAACGTCACCTGCGTTGCCGCCGCCGGGTTCTTCATCATCGGCGCGCAGTTCGTTCTCAACAATTTCACGGCGGCGGCCTACGAGACCAACGTGCGGGCAACGGCGGTCGGCATGGAATTGGGTGTCGGACGGGTCGGCGCCATTCTGGGGCCGTTTGTCGCGGGCGCGCTGCAACAGACCTATCAGAGTTTCCTGCCGATGTTCATTTCGATCGGTTGCGCGGCCCTGGCCGCGGGCGGGATCATCCTGTTCGCAAACCGCTCCAGCGTGAACGCAAGCATCGAGCGGTTGGCTTCGCCCAAGGCTGTATCAACGGCTGCGTAGTCGCTACGGCGGGCGTGTTGGCGCCCGCCCTTCATCCGGTGCGCGGCGTATTTTCGTTGCGCATCAGTTTATGCAGCGGGGGAAATCATGGCCGATCCGAAAGATCAATTCGTCGACGTGCAAGGCGTCAAGACGCGCTTCTGGAAGGCTGGCAACGAAGGCGCGCCGATCGTTCTGCTCGCTGGCATCGGCTGCTCGGTATTGGAATGGCGGAACAACATCGAGGTTCTCGCGGCCTCGCATCGGGTCTATGCGCTCGACATGCTTGGCGACGGCAAAACCGGCAAGCCGGAAGGCGACCACTACAGCCTTGGTAATCTGGCGCGCTTTACCCTCGATTTCCTGTCGAGCCAGGGGGAAGAGAAAGCCCACTTCATCGGCAATTCCCTGGGCGGCAGAATTGCGCTCGAATGTGCCCGCATCGCCCCGGCCCGTGTCATGTCGATGGTTCTCGTCGCGCCTGCCGGCGTCGGCTACGATACCCATATCAACATGCGCCTTCCGGCCGTTCCCTTGCTTGGCGAGCTGATCACGCGTCCGAATCGAAAGGGATTGCGGATGCTTTGGACTCTCGCCGTCCACGACCCCAAATTCGTGACGGATGAACTCATCGAGGATAAATATTCGCTTGCCAGTCTTCCGGGCGCTCAGGCGGCCTTTCTAAAGACGCTTCGAGGCTTCGTCGGTCTGCGCGGCTTCGCGCGCGATCAGGTCGGGGAAGTCCAAGCCGCCATGCCTGCCATGACGCAACCGACCCTGGTTGTCTGGGGACGCGAAGACAGGCTTCTGCCGGTCGATCAGGCCAGGATTCTGGAGGCCAGGCTGCCATCGTCGCGCAAGATCATTTTCGAAGCCTGCGGCCATGCGCCCATGATGGAAAAAGCTGCCGAGTTCAACAAAGCGGTTCTCGAGTTCGTTCAAACGGTTCAATAGCGTTTCATGCCATTTCGGGGGGGGGGTATTGCCATGTCCACCGAGGCCGCAAGCCTTGATGGCGATACCCGTAGTTCTACTGGCGTTGTTCCCTATTAAGGGGGTCTTAGCCCCTTTTGGATATTTTTAACCAAACACCAGCAACGGAAACTCACCATGCGGATCGGCCGGCTCTTTGCGGTATCCATGTTCTCGGTAACGGCTTTGGCGGTCGTCCTGGGCGCCGGGGTTCTTGTCCCGCAGTACCGTACCTTCGCCAGCAAGACCGAAGCGATCAAGGCGGTGGAGGCCTACGGCGCGGTTCTGGCGGTTGGCCAACAGATCGCCAGCCATCGCGCGCCGTACCTTAGTCCCCTGTTCCAGGAGGGTGCCGCGACACCCAATCAGCTCGAGGCGATCGCGAAGGCGGTGCGTCAGGGGGATGCCGCTTTCGCCAATGCCCGGACGGTTGTCGCTGCCCTTAGCGACGGCGCCACGATCGTCGACGGCCTCAACCAGGTGGCGACCAGGCTTGGCGATGTCCGCGCTGCGACCGATCGCGTGCTGGCTGTGCCCATGAGTGGGCGCGACGCCGCGGTGCTCAAGGGCTTCATGCCCGGCGTGGCCCAGGTCGCAGCGTTGCTCGAACCGCTCCTGAATCGCCTCGAAAATCAGGTCACCGCCGCCGACGCGTCACTGACGGCACTTTTGAGTGTCGCCCGCACCGCCCAGGATCTGCGGATCTCCGCCGGCGGCCGCGCCGGTGGGATGTCCGCCGCGGTCAGTCTGCGCCGCCCGCTGACGGCGGCTGAAATATCCGCAATCGACCGTGGCCAGGGCCGCGTTGACCTCGATCGCGAACGGATCGAAGCCGGCGTGGATCAGATCGGGAGCCCGGCACGGCTTGTGAAACCGCTCAAGGATGCGGTCGATATTTACTTTGGACAGGTCGCGCCGTGGCTCGAAAAAGAGGTGCTGGCCGCGCGCGGCGACGGCAATTACGGGATTAAGTCCGAGGACGAGCTGGCCGCCAAGGTGGTGCCTGCGGTGCAGAGCTTCTTTGCGGTGCGCGATGCGGCATTGGCCGAGGCGGCCGAACGCGCCGGCGCGGCGCGCGGCACCGCGATGACGATGCTGGTGCTGGCGGGTCTTGCCGTTGTCGCGCTGCTTGGCGTGCTGGCCGGCGTCACCGTGATGTTGCGTCGCCGGGTGATCACGCCGCTCGCGACCCTGACCGACGTGGTTGGCGACATGGCCGCCGGCCGGCATGACGTGACCATCCCGACCAGCGACCGCGCCGATGAAATCGGGGCGATGGCGGGCTCGCTGCAGGTCTTCAAGGAGGCCCTCATCGCCAAGAAGGCCACCGACGAGTCGGCTGCGGTGGAGGCCGCTGCCAAGATCGAGCGCGGGCAGCGCGTGGACACGATTACCCGTGACTTCGAAGCGATGATCGGCGAGATCGTCGACGTGGTGTCGTCGGCTTCGGGCGAACTGGAAGTCTCCGCCGGGTCGCTGACGGCGACCGCGGAACGTTCGGAGCAACTGACCACCTCGGTTGCGGCGGCCTCTGAACAAGCCTCCACCAATGTGCAATCGGTCGCATCCGCCACCGAGGAGATGGCATCGTCGGTCAACGAGATCAGCCGCCAGGTGCAGGACTCCGCGCGGATCGCCAGCGCGGCGGTGGAGCAGGCGCAGAAGACCAATGAGCGGGTCGGCGAACTGGCGAAGGCGGCGGCCCGGATTGGCGACGTCGTTGAACTCATCAACACCATCGCCGGGCAGACCAACCTGTTGGCGCTGAATGCCACCATTGAGGCGGCGCGGGCCGGTGAGGCGGGACGGGGCTTTGCCGTGGTGGCGTCCGAGGTGAAGGCGCTGGCCGAACAGACCGCCAAGGCGACCGGCGAGATCAGCCAGCAGATATCAGGCATTCAGGCCGCGACGCAGGAATCGGTCGGTGCCATCAAGGAAATCGGCGATACCATCGGGCGGATGTCCGAGATTGCGTCCACCATTGCCTCGGCGGTGGAAGAGCAGGGCGCGGCGACGCAGGAAATTGCACGCAGCGTGCAACAGGCCGCGCACGGCACGCAGCAGGTCTCCGCCAACATTGCCGACGTGCAGCGTGGCGCCAGCGAGACCGGATCGGCCTCGTCTCAAGTACTGACCGCGGCGAAATCACTGTCCGGCGAAAGCAGCCGGCTCAAGCGCGAGGTCGGCAAGTTCCTCAGTTCGGTCCGCGCGGCCTGAGCAGCGACGCCTCACGCCGCGAAGAGCGAAGCCCTGCCCTGGTGCGGGGCTTTCTGATCTGCGTCAGGTGAACTATAGAGGGGCACAGTAACGACACGGCGTCCGCGTGCCGTGCATCCCGGGACTTGCCCCCACTCATGACTGTTTTCCACCATGGCTGATTTTCACGGCGTCTTTCCCTATCTGGTCTCGCCGGTCGATGCCGACGGGACGATCCGCGCTGAGGTACTTAGCCGGCTTTGCGACGATCTGATTGGTGCCGGCGTGCACGGGCTGACGCCGCTCGGCTCGACCGGCGAGTTCGCTTATCTCACCGCTGCGCAGCGCGCGCGCGTGGTGCAGACCACGATCGAAGCCGGTGGAGGCCGGGTGCCTGTCGTCGCCGGCGTCGCCTCGACCTCCACGCTGGATGCCGTGGCGCAGGCCAAGGCCTATCAGAGGCTCGGCGCCGACGGCATCCTGGCCATTCTGGAAGCCTATTTTCCACTGCAGGACGCGCAGGTCGAATCCTACTTTCGCGCCATCGCGGATTCGGTCGATATTCCCGTGGTGATCTATACCAATCCGCAGTTTCAGCGCTCCGACCTGACGCTCGATGTCATCGCGCGGCTCGCAGCGCATCCGCGCATCCGCTACATCAAGGATGCCTCGACCAATACCGGGCGGTTGCTGTCGATCATGAACCGCTGCGGCGACGCCATCGGCGTGTTCTCGGCCTCCGCGCATATCCCGGCCGCGGTGATGCTGATCGGCGGGGTCGGCTGGATGGCCGGACCGGCCTGCGTGATTCCGCGGCAAAGCGTCGAGCTCTACACGCTCTGCAAGGCCGCGCGCTGGGACGAGGCGCTGGCCCTGCAGCGGCGGCTGTGGCGCATCAACGAAGCCTTCGCGCGCTACAATCTGGCCGCCTGCATCAAGGCCGGGCTGGCGATCCAGGGCTATGATGTCGGCGACCCCATAGCCCCGCAGGCGGCGCTGACGGCCGCCGAGCGCAAGGCGGTCGAGGCGGTGTTGCGGGAGATCGGGTGAAACCCGCCAACGTCATTCCCCGATGTGCAGTTGCACATCGGGGGCAGCCCGCAGGGCTGAACCCGGAATCTCGATCTATAATCTCTGGATTCCGGGTTCGCATCTGCGATGCGCCCTCAGACGCGCCAATTGGCGCGTCGGGGAATGACGGGCTATAGGGCTTGGCGTGTTCCTTGCCTATCGGCTAAAACCCACCGACGCCAACCTGAGACCCGAAGGACAGACGAATGAACATTTTTCCCGGCAATATGCGGTTCGGTGCGGGCCAGCCTGTCAAGCGTCTGGAGGACCAGCGGCTTCTGACCGGGACCGGGAAGTTCATCGACGACAAGCCGGAAGACGGCGCGCTGTGGCTGTATGTGCTGCGTTCGCCGCATGCCCATGCGAAAATCAAATCGGTCGACACCAAGGCCGCCGCCGCAATGGCCGGGGTCGAAGCCGTTTACACCGGCGCCGAACTGATCGCCGACGACATCGGCACCCTGCCGACGCTATTGGTTTTCCCGCGTCCCGACGGTTCGCCGATGACGGTGCCGCCGCGGCGGCTATTGGCCCACGAGATCGTGCGCTTTGCCGGCGAACCGGTCGCCGCGGTGGTGGCGACATCCAGGATGGCGGCGCAGAGCGCGGCCGAGGCGATCGCGGTCGAATATCAGGTGCTGCCGTCGGTGGTCGATCCGGTGGCGGCGATCAAGCCGGGGGCGCCTGCGGTATGGGCCGCAGTGCCCGACAATATCGTTGCCGCCATGAGCTATGGCGACGCGGCCGCGGTCGAGGCCGAATTCGCCAAGGCCGCCCATGTGGTTTCGCTCGATCTCGTCAACCAGCGCCTGGTTCCTTCCGCGATGGAGCCACGCTCCACCATCGCCGAGATCGAGAAGAAGACCGGCCGGCTGATCCTGCATGTTCAGTCGCAAACGCCGGGTTCGACCCGCGACATTCTCGCCGAAGCCGTGCTGAAGCGGCCGAAGGAAAGCGTCCACGTGCTGGTCGGCGATATCGGCGGCGGCTTCGGTCAGAAGACCAGCCTCTATCCGGAAGACGGCATCGTGGCCTACGCGGCGGTCAAGCTGAACCGCAAGGTGCGCTGGCGCGGCGACCGCACCGATGACTTTGTCGGAGGTACCCATGGCCGCGACCTGACCTCGACCGGCGAATTCGCGCTCGATGCCAAAGGCCGCGTGCAGGCCTATCGGGTGCGCTCGGTCGGCGGTACCGGCGCCTATGTGTCCGGCACCGGCGCCCTGATTCCCCTGGTGCTCGGTCCGTTCGTGCAGACCGGGGTCTACGACCTGCCGCTGGTGCATTACGATATCAAGGCGGTGATGACCAACACCGCGCCGGTCGGCGCCTATCGCGGCGCGGGCCGGCCGGAAGCCGTTTTCATCGTGGAGCGGCTGATGGACGCCGCGGCGCGGCAGATCGGGATGGATCCGCGCGCGATCCGGAAGGTGAACTACATCAAGCCCGCGCAAATGCCCTACACCAATGCCGTCGGTCAGGTCTACGATTCCGGCGCGTTCGCGCATATGCTGGAGCGCGCGTCCAAGCTCGCGGACTGGGACGGATTTGCCGCGCGCAAGAAGGCGGCCAAGAAGAAGGGCCTGCTCTATGGCCGCGGGCTCACCAGCTACATCGAGTGGACCGGCGGCACCGTGCATACCGAAACGGTTAGCCTGCACGCGACCGCCGAAGGCCGCGTCATCCTCTATTCCGGCACCCAGGCGATGGGCCAGGGCCTGCAGACCAGCTTTTCGCAGATGGTAGCGGCATCGCTGGGCATCCCGATCGACAAGATCGATGTGGTGCAGGGCGATACTGATTTGGCGATCGGCTTCGGCAGCGTCGGCTCGCGTTCGCTGTTCGTCGGCGGCACCGCCGTAGTGGTATCGGCCATCGATCTGATCGCCAAGGCACGCGAGAAGGCCTCCCACATGCTCGAAGCCTCGGTCGATGACATCGAATATCATGACGGCTGGCTGACGGTGGTCGGGACCGACAAAAAGATCGGCCTGTTCGAGATTGCCAAGGCCGAAAAGGGCGCCCGGCTCAGCGTGGAGAGCGAAGGCAAAGCTGATGGGGCGACCTTCCCGAACGGCACCCATATCTGCGAGGTCGAGATCGATCCGGAAACCGGCGTCAGCCGCGTGGTGCGCTACACCACCGTCGATGACGTCGGCGTCGCCATCAATCCGATGCTGGTCACGGGGCAGGTTCACGGCGGCGTTGCACAGGGCATCGGCCAGGCACTG
>Ga0116135_1000651_pt1 | contig 18966 bp, 14 predicted proteins | sample June2015DPH_20_1_FD_89738 | JGI IMG/M metagenome (GOLD analysis project Ga0116135, IMG submission 89738) | Peatland microbial communities from SPRUCE experiment site at the Marcell Experimental Forest, Minnesota, USA - June2015DPH_20_10 | ecosystem: Environmental > Terrestrial > Soil > Wetlands... | reverse complement strand
GCCTGCGCAGTTCCCGCCATCATGGCGACGCGCACCATCGAGAGCAAACGCGACCGGCTGGCTACTATATTGATCGCCCCGTTCATGACTTGCTCGGCGCGGCTGCCGATTTACTTCCTGGTCATCGCCGCATTCATCAAAGAGCGTCCGTTTCTGGGGCCGTTCCTCGGGACGCAAGCCGCCGCTCTGCTGGGACTATATGCCCTGGGATTCCTAGCCGCCATCGTGACAGCGCGCCTGCTGAAATCATCCATTCTCAAAAGCGAACGTACGCCGTTCATGCTGGAGATGCCGCCGTATCGGATGCCCACACTGCGGTCCCTGGGCCTGCGCCTTTACGATCGTTCCAAGGTTTTTCTGCACCGCGCCGGGACTGTGATTTTGGTCTGCGCCGTGGTGCTGTGGATTCTCGCGCATCTTCCGCTCCAGAACGGGAAGCCGCCCGATATCTCGGATAGCTTCGCCGGCATGATCGGCCACACCATAGAACCGGTCATCAAGCCTCTGGGATTCAACTGGAAGATCGGCATTGGCCTGATCAGTTCCATCGCCGCGCGCGAGACCATTGTGGCCACTTTTGGGACCATTTATGGCATCGAAGGCGATGAGCACTCGGTCGGACTCCAGCAGGCGCTCCAAAACGAGCTGACGCCCGGCGGCGCCTTCGCGCTACTGATCTTCTTCGCGTTCGCCATGCAGTGCATGTCGACAATCGCCGTCGTCCGGCGCGAAACAGGTGGTTGGAAATGGCCGGCCATCCAGTTCGCCTACATGACGCTAGTAGCCTATGTCTGCGCCATGCTAACCAATGTAGCGGTGCGTTCTGGATTGTTCACTTGAGCGTCGCGCGGGTCCTACGTTTAGATAACCTAAAAGGCATGGCAGCGAAGACAGCCACAACATCAAGCAAGCAACCCACTGGCGTGCTAATCAAACCGAGGCGTGTCGTAGATCCCGACCTCGTACTTTCGCCTGCAGAGGCGAAAAAAGTAAGGCACGCTCTTAAACAGGTCCGCGAGGGAAAGACGAAGCCCTTGGCTCGGATCAAAAATGAGCTGGGTCTGTGAGGTAACCGAGGACGCAGAGCGGGAACTCCGCGAGCTTCCGAAAGCCATTCAGAAACGGGTGGCCAGGGTACTGGCGCAAATGGAAAATGAGCCTTTCCAGCGTAATGTAAAGTCCTTACATGGCGAAGAATGGAAAGGGGTGTTCCGGCGGCGTATCGGCGACTATCGGCTCCTCTTTCTAGCGAATCACGAAAAGCAGACGATTACGGTCCTCCGAGTTCTGCTTAGGTCAGGCAAGACATACCGCTAAGCCTTTTCTGCGCGGCACTCTTCTGGCGCGGATACACGGTCCGCAATCACTCGGAACAACCACCTTCCGCCGGACGTATTATGAGAAAGAACTGGAGAGGTGTGCTCATGATCCGGATTCCTAACGCCCTGCTTCTATTCGCCGCCGTCAATCTCGCGCTTCACGCTGCGCCCGACAACACGCAACACTTCCGCTGGCAGGAAGACGACTTACGCGGCCTTTTCTCGCGCATGGACCTCGAGATGCGAGGCACCGTCGAGTTCACCGACAACGATTCGGACATCAAAAGCATCTCAAGCGATGGGTACTTCCGCTTTGAGCAATGGTCCACCGGTCCCACCCGGACCTATCTGGTGCGCCCCGGCTCGAACGGCATCGAGCGCCTGTATTCCGTGGATGGCGTATCGAAAACCCTGGACGCGGAGGGCCGGGCTTGGCTGGCGCGCATTCTCCCGGAGGTAATTCGCGAAACGGCCATCGGGGCGTCCGAACGGGTGAAGCGCATCTTGCGCCAGCAGGGGGCGAGCGGGGTCCTGGCGGAAGTCAATAAAATCCGCAGCGATCACTCGCGCCGTGTTTACCTCGAAAATCTGCTGGATTACGGCAGCCTGAATGGCGAGGATCTGCGCGAATCGATGCGGCTCGGCCGTAAGATCTCATCCGATGGCGAAAAGGCCGGCCTCCTAATCGCGGCTTCTCCGCATTATCAGAGCCCCGCCACTCGCGAATCGTTTTTCGATTCGGTGGATTCCATCAGCTCGGATGGTGAGCACCGGCACGTACTGGCTGCGGTGTTGGAACGCTATGGTCCCGACCATGAAACCCTGGCGCTGGCGCTGCGCTCGGCCAAGCGCATCTCCTCCGATGGCGAGAAGGCCACAGTCCTGGTGCAGGCCGCCGATTTCCGGCTTATGGACGACACTGTTCGAACGAATTATTTTCGCGCTGCGGACAGCATCAGCTCGGACGGCGAGCATCGACGCGTATTATCAGCCGTGCTCAAGAAAAATAGCGACAAGGACATTCTGGTTCGCAGCCTGCGCTCCGCGTCCGGCATCAGCTCGGATGGGGAGAAATGCGCCGTGCTAACCGAGGCCGCAAACGTCTATGTGGATGACCCGATCGTTCGGAGAGCCTTCTTCGATGCGGCCGGCACTATCAGCTCCGATGGTGAACGGCACCATGCCTTGTCCGCGCTACTGAAGAAAGCGGACTGGAGCGCCGACACTCTGCGCGAAGTTGCCAAATCGGCCTCACGAATGTCCTCCGACGGCGAAAAAGCCGCGGTGCTGGCAACCATGGCCGACGCTGCTCCCAAAGACCCCGGAGTTTGGGAGGCATTGATCGCCGCGACTGATTCCATCAGTTCTGACGGTGAGCACGCCCGCGTGTTGATGGCGGCGTTGAACGCCGGAACAATCGGTAAGGACAGTGTAGTTTTGATTGTTCGCTCGGCCGAGAGAATCAGCTCGGATGGCGAAAAAGCGCGGGTGATGGCCCGCGTAGCCCAGAAGTATTCGAATGACCCGCAAGTTGCTGCCGCGCTGCGAGCGGCCGCGAAGACCATTCAATCGGACGGCGAATATCGCCGGGTGATGACCGCTCTCGATCGCGGCAATACGCTCTAGCGGCAGTTTGCAGTTCAACAGCTCCGGCCGATTACCGCCGCGTTACGATTCCGTCATCTGACCACGCGTTCACCAGGCGCGATATTATCATCGAGTAGGAAGCATTATGCCAAATTTGTTCTGGAAGCGAAGCTCTGCCCCTGGATCCACCCGCCGGGAGCTGTTCCGTCGCGGTGGAATGCTGGTTGCCGCGCAAGCATTCGGTGGGCGCATCGAACGCGCCTCTGCGGCCGCGCTCGACATCGGCGCCAATCTGTATCAATCCATCGGCGTGCGCCCCATCCTCAATGCGCGCGGTACGTTCACCATCATCACCGGCTCGCTGACCTTGCCTGAAGTGAAGCACGCTATGGACGAAGCCTCGCGCCATTTCGTCCAGATGGATGAACTAATGGCGGGCGTGAGCAAGCGGCTGGCCGATCTCACCGGAGCCGAGTGGGGCATCATCACCGCGGGATGCTGCGCGGCTCTCACCCATTGCACGGCTGCCGCGATCGCCGGAAACAATCCGGAACGAATGCAGCGCCTTCCGGATCTCGCTGGATTGAAGAGCGAGGTGATTATCCCCGCCTACTCGCGCAATGTCTACGACCACGCCATCCGAATGCTAGGCGTGAAGATCATCGAAGTACACGAACCGTCGCAGCTCGAATCCGCATTTAACGAACGCACCGCGATGGTTTATATTCTCGGCGGACCCGGCGACGATGGCCCGCTCGGCACACGCGTGATCGCGGAAGTGGCCAAGCGAAAAAATGTCCCAGTCATCGTGGATGCCGCGGCCGAAATTTTGACCGTCAAACCGAATGTTCACCTGGAGCGTGGCGCGACAGCGGTAGCTTACAGCGGCGGCAAGTGCATTCGCGGTCCGCAAGCAGCTGGTCTTTTGTTGGGCGAGAAAAACTGGCTGCAGGCCGCGTGGGCCAACAGCGCGCCGCATCATGCGTTTGGCCGGTCGCTCAAAGTGGGCAAAGAAGAAATCATGGGGATGCTCGCGGCCGTCGAGATGTGGATTAAGCGCGACCATCAGGCCGAATGGCGTGCCTGGGAGGAATCGCTGAATCATATTGCAGCCAGCGTGCAGCGGATCAACGGCGTGACGACGCAGATTACTCAACCGGACGAAGGCCTTTCCAATCGCTCGCCGGGGCTGACCATCCAGTGGGACAGCACGCACTTGAACATCACTGGCCAAGAGTTGAGCAAAGTGGTGCTCGACAGTGAACCGCGCATCGTTCTGGCCGGAGCACGCGGAAACCGCAATGGCGACAAGAATAGTTCGGTTTCCATCATTCCCTACATGATGATGCCGGGCGACGACAAAATTGTGGCGGAGCGTTTGTACGCAGTGCTCTCGAATCCACCGAAATTCGAGAATCCCGCGCTGCCTTCGAGCCCCTCGGTATCGGTCTCGGGCCTTTGGGAAGCGCGCTTGGAATTCGGCCGTGGATCCGCCAATCACACCATCGTCCTGGAACAGGACGGCTCTAAACTCCTGGGCGCCCATCACGGCGAGTTCTACAATGGCGACCTAAGTGGAACCGTGTCCGGCAATCAGGTGCGCTTCCGGACTTCCACTCGCGCGGAAGGCACCCGGCTCTCTTACGAATTCACGGGCGCCGTGGATGGCGATAAGATCTCGGGCACCGTAAACCTCGGCGAGTATGGCGAGACTAGTTGGTCAGCGCAGAGGCACAAATATCAGACAGGCGGAAACCGCCGGAATGGATAACGAAAGGAAAACTCTATGAACAAATCAAATCGACGAAACTTCATTGGAAAAGGCGTGGTTGCTTCTGCGGCGGTGACGGCTGCTGCGGCAGTTCCAGCAGCCGCTCAGGACAAGCCTGTCAAAAAGGTGCATTACCCGAACGGCAAGAAGCCCGATAAGATAGGCCCGTACAGCAGCATCATCACCTATGGAAACTTGGTCTTCATCTCCGGCGTGGGCTATCACGAACCAGGCGACATCAAAGTGCACACCAAAGGTGTTCTAGATACCATCCAGAAACAGCTCGAGAGCGTTGGCTCCTCCATGGAAAAGTGTCTCAAATGTAATGTGTATTTGAATGATCTGAAGGACCGCGACGCCATGACTGAGGTGTTCACAGGCCGGTGGGGTGACGAGCCTCCGGTGCGCACCACCATCGCCGCAGCCGGTGGCATCCCCGGCAATTCGCTGGTTGAGATCGACGTCATCGCCTTTATCTGAGGCCGATATGCGGTTGACACTTATTTTGCTGGGCGCGGCCTTCTGCGCGCCCGGCCAAACGCTTTCCACTCACTGGGAAGAGTTGACCGGCCCCGATTTCCAACAGGCTATTGCGAAAGCGCAAAATACTTGCGTGCTGCCGTTCGGCATCATCGAAAAGCATGGCCCGCAATTACCACTTGGAACGGATCTCATCAACGTGCGCTACGCATCGCTCCAAGGCGCCGGTCAGGAATACGCCGTCGTGTTTCCTGAATATTACTTCGGCCAGATCTTCGAAGCGAAGCATGAGCCAGGAACCGTGGCCTACAGCGCCAAGCTGCAGTTGGAGCTGTTGCAGGAAACCACCGACGAAATGTCGCGCAACGGATGCAAGAAAATCCTGATCGTGAACGGCCACGGAGGTAACAATCACCTGATTCCTTTCTTTGCACAGTCCCAATTGGACGCGCCGCACGATTATGTTGTGTATGCAATGATGAGCCACAGCAATCCGCCCGGCCGTCCGGCTCTCAAAACCAAAGTGGATCAGCACGCCGGTGAATCGGAAACGGCGCACACGCTGGTCTCGCGCCCCGATCTGGTGCATCTCGATCGCGCGGGCAGCGAATCCGGCGCCGATCAAAACCGCTTGGATTTGCCGGCCGGCGTGTATACAGGAATTTGGTGGTACGCGAAGTTCCCGGACCACTACGCCGGCGACGGCGCACCGGCCACGAAAGAGCTGGGCGAATTCGACATGAAAGCCTGGGCAGACAGCATCGCGAACGCGATCCGAGCAGTGAAGGCGGATCAAGTTAGCCCGCGGTTACAGGAAGAGTTTTATCGAAAGTCGCTGATGCCGTCCGAGACCAAGCAGTGACGGGCTATTGAGCGCCCGTCGCGATATTCCAACCGTCCACTTTGATATACGGCTTCGCTCCGCCCAGCAGTTTCTTCTGGTACGTAGCCGTAATCTCGCGCCGTTCGCCGGGCATCAGTTCGAAATAATTGTCCTGCCACAACACCGGCTCCACGTCAGCGCCCTCGCGGCCTTTCAGTACAGTCAGGTGAACAGAAAACGCCAGGTGCGAGCCTGGGTTCGAGACAACTACGTGATCTACTTCCTCGGTTCCGCTCTGCTCGGCGCGCAATACAGCGGTCACTTTTGCCTCAGGCAAAGTTTCTAGACCAGTAAGATCCGCGAATGAACTGATGGGCGTGTAATACCAATCTGACTTGGCAAAGTTGGAGACATCCGGCTTGGTGGACAACCAATAAAAATTAGAACTCACCAGTTTTCTGCCTTCCCCTTCAAGGCTCAACTTCACGAAGTAGACATCCGAAAGGCCGTCGATCTTCGGAATCTCAAAGGCATGGGTAACGCTATCGGGCTCGATCTCCACAGACGCTGTTTTCGAGAACTTCTCTGTGAGATCCAGATTGTATACAGTTGCCTTCACCTTGTGACCCGTGAAAGAACGATAGTAGGAATTCACCACCACCACGGACTGGTCATCATACGAATACTGAACGTGCAGCGGCTCATTGGCTTTCTTGGTTCCGAAGTATCCTCCGCCCGGGCGCAGGTAGTAATCGTAGAGATGCCAGATGATCGACGGCCACGCGTTGTTCAGCATCCATTGCACAACTCCCGTTGACGTGTACTTATTGCGGCCGTAGGCTTCGAACATCGCGCGCTCGCCCTCATAGGTCATGAGCTGGCTCTTCTTCACGTAGTCTTCCAGGTTCTTAGCCTTTCCATAACGGTTCTCGAGCGCGGTGGTGAAAACCTTCACGTTGCGAAAAACGCCGCCGCCCGCATGATAATTCCAAAACTCGTCGATGGGCCAGCGATGTTCGGGGGGCAGCATCTCGGTAAGGCTGGCCAACTCCGGAATGGCCGGCCCCGGGCTGGTTTCCGTATTGAATCCGAAAGCGCCGCCGTGTTTTTGATCCTGCAGCCAGTAGTTGGGCGCGACGTATTCATACGGCCCGCTCATCTTCACTCCGGTCCGGCCAGCGCCGGTGGTCTTGCGGTCGGCCGCCGAGGCGATATATGGATTCGGCCAATGCTCCTGTTCGATCACTTTTAGATAAACGGATTCGGCCTCGGGCGGCGGGGCTTCGTCGCTTCCATACAGCCAAACGAAAACGCTGGCATGATTTCGCAAGCGGCGAAGCTGATCGGTCAACGATTCGCCGGCGATCGTGTAATCCTCCGGCTTCCACTTCTTCCATTGTTCCCAGTGCGAGCAGCAACACCATCCCGGCATCACCATCACCCCTAGCCGGTCGCAGGTGTCGTAGAAATGATCGTCCATCATTTTGCCTTCCAGCCGAATCGTATTCAGATTCATGTCGCGTGCATAGCGGATCTCGCTCTCGGCTCGCTCCGACGAATAGCGCAGCAGCATATCCTGCGTCCACCCGCCGCCGCGTATCAGGATGTTCTTGCCGTTGATCTTGAATAGCCGATGTTCCCGCGCGTCCAGCTCCGAGGTAAATTCACGAATGCCGAAGCTAACATCCTGCCGATCGGACACAGCACCGCCCGTTATAAATTCCAAACGGAGGCGATACAGATTCTGCGGGCCCAGCGGATAGGGCCACCACAATTTCGGATGAGCGATGTTGAGCTGTGGATGATCCTGAGGGGCCAGGATCACACGCGTGGATTCGTGAGCTCCCAGCCGGACTTGCTTCGAAATGGCGATGTCGGCGATCTGTGCCCGAAGCGTGCCATCCACTGGGTGGTCGCTTGAATTCCGTACGTCTGCGCTGATGGTAAGCTGCGCTTTGTCCGGCGGTTTATCCAGGTGCGTGATCAATTGCGTGTTGCGCAATGCCACTGGTCCGGTGGTCAAAATGTAGACATCGCGGACCAGCCCCATGTCCTTATCCGGCGGCATGGGATTCCAATCCACGAAGGTAAGGGTGAGATCGTTCGGAGTCGGCGGAAATACTTCCACGGCCAGCACGTTCTGAGCGCCCGGCTGCGCAAGATCCGTGACATCGAATTCGAACATGCGATACATGCCGGCAACTTTGTCCGAGCCGGCGATTTGGTGTCCGTTCAGCCAGATGTTGGCTCTCTGATTGATCGCGTCAAAATTGAGCCAGAGCCGCTTGCCGCGCGTGGAGAGAGGTAGCGTGAACTCGGTGCGATACCACCATGGGACGCGAAACGGGCTGTCTTCCGGCATGGCGCTGTTGGAAAAATTCTGGCCGATGCCATACTTCATACCCGGGAACGATCGCAGATTCATTCCGAAGTCAGGATCCGGATAGACCTTGTTGTCCACCAGCGTCGCAACCACTGTGGAGGGAACCGATGTAGGGTACCAGTCCCGTGGTTGAAACTTGGATGTCGAAATCACGTCGCCCTGCTCCGTTACTTTGGCGGAGGATTGAATCAACCAGCTTTTTTCCAGGTTGATCCGCTCCGACGCTGTTGCCAAGGAGAGCATCAACGTCATCGCGGCGCACGCGAAACTCTTCTGCATGCTCCAATCGTAAGGTAACAAACGGGACGCTGGCCTGATATGTCAAAATCGTAATCTTCAGGTAATGTTCGGACAGCGTAGACTTTAAGCATGCCAACCAGCCGGAGGAATTTCCTGATCTCTAGCGTGCTTCTCGCTCCCGTCCGACGCTTGACGGCTGCGGCCGCGCCGAACATGCGCTTTCCCACAGGCGCGCGCGAGCGGCTGGCGGTGGCATCCTGGAGCTTTCGTGAACACCTGGACACAGCCGAGAATCGCGCGCAGAAAACACACGGCAATCTGATGGCCCTCAAGGATTTCCCCGCCATGGTTGCCCGGCGCTACAACATCCATAACGTAGAGATCCTCGGCCAGCACATGCCTTCCACATCGCCCGCTTATTTGAAGGAGCTTCGCGCGGCCGTGCAGCGCGCTGGATCGCACGTGGTGGATCTTCCCGCAGGTGGCGACGCGAGCCTTTACGATCCGGATCAGAAGAAGCGCGCCGCGGCTGTGGAAGACGGCAAGAAGTGGATCGACGTCGCGAGTGCGCTGGATTGCCCGAGCGTGCGCCTCAACATTTTAGGAGCGAAAGGCGTCAAGCCGGATGTCGCGCTAACCGCCGAAGGGTTGGGCGCGATCGCCCAATACGGGGCGTCCAAGAACGTAGTGGTCAATCTTGAGAACGACGATCCCGAAGTTGAGGATGCGTTCTTTATCGTGAAGGTAATCGACCGCGTGAACAGCCCGTGGCTACGTGCGCTGCCGGACTTCTGCAATTCCATGCTGAAGGGCGATGAGAAATTCAACTACGACGCCGTTACGGCAATGTTCCAGCGAGCGTACAACATCGCGCATTTGAAAGATTCCGAAGTAGACAACGGGAAAGTATATCGCGTGGATCTGGCGCGGACCTTCGCCATCGCAAAAGCGAGCGGCTTCAAAGGATACTATTCGGCCGAGTTTGAAGGCGAAGGCGATGCGTATGCCGGCGTCGCCAAGCTGATTGACGCCGGACTGAAGTATTTGAGTTAGCCGGCGTAAGGCTTGCGCCCCGGCGGATCCAAATACTTATTGGCTTTCTCCGAATTTGTGATCCGCATTTTCGCGGTATCCCATTCGAACCGCTCACCCGGCAGCCGCTGCGCCAAACAACCCAGCAGGAACGCTTCGGTAACTGGACTTGAGACTTCGAAGTTGGTCAGTGAAGCAGGTCCGCCTTTGCACGCGGCGATCCACTGATCCACGGCGGTGTCGCGCTGGCCGGCGCGGGCTCCGTGTTGCCTTTGCGGCGCCTGATATTTCTTCGACTCAGGATAGACGCGGGGCCGATCGCCATTGAAGCCAGCGAGAATTATGCCTTTGTCGCCGACATACATCACGCCCTCGCCTTCGTCGTTGTGAACGAACAGGTGCTCGTCTTCCTTCAGCATTCCCGCCGGCCGGTCGGGCTTGATACCACCGTCGTACCAGGCCATCTTCACGGACGCCCGATTGTCGCGCGCTGGATATTCCAACCGAACGATGGACGCTTTTGGATAAGTCTCGTCGAACGACTCGCTGGAGCTGGCTTCAACCACCGTGGGCGGCGCGAGATTGAGAATCTTAAAAAGTCCGGCGAAGCTGTAGCAGCCCATATCACCGAATGAGCCGCAGCCGAAATCGTACCAGCCGCGCCAAACAAACGGCAGATAAGCTTTATTAAAAGGACGCTCCGGCGCAGGCCCCAGCCAAAGATCCCAATCCAGGCCGTCGGGAACTGGTTGCGTTTCGGTTGGCCGCTCGATCCCTTGGGGCCAGTACGGACGCCCGGACCAGTTGTGAATCTCGCGCACCGTTCCGATAGCCCCGTCCGCAATCCAGGCAGCCAGCAGATGCGTGGATTCGCTCGATGGATTATTTACAGGCAGCCCCGTAGCCACCTTCATCTCTTGCGCCACTTGCGCCATGCGGCGCGCTTCACCGATGGAGTGCGCCATGGGTTTCTGGCAAAGCACATGCTTGTGCTGGCGCATGGCGGCGATGGAGATGGTGGCGTGCCAGTGGTCGGGCGTGGCCACGTAGACCGCGTCCAGATCTTTTTCCTTCGCTAACAGCTCGCGATAATCGCGATAAGCATTGCAGCCTGTGTAGGTGCCGGAGCCTTTATGCGCACCGTAGTATGCTTCCACCAATCGTTTCGCCGGATCGCGCCCGCCCATGCCAAGGCTGCTCGAGAATTCGCGCGTGAACTGTACGGACCCGGGCGACGCGAGATCCTCTCCCCATCCTTCGTATCCGGGCCCGAGCAGTTTGCGCGCGGCGTTCAGCAGCGCGTTGGGACCGTATTCGATGTAATCCTTGCTGCCTTTATTGCAATCGCAGACCGCAACTACCTGGACCTCCGGCCGCGCTAACAGGCCCATGGTGACGTCTTGGCCCTGGCGTCCCAGACCAATGGTTGCCACCGTCAACTTGTCGCTGGGTGGAGTATAGGGAGCCCCCAAAACGTGGCGCGGAACAATCATGAAAGCTGCCGCGCCCGCCGCGAAAGCTCGCCGCGTTACCTGACTGGTTTCCTCTTTGGATTTATCCATTGCAAACCTCCAGAATCCTCATTCATTATGCAGCACAAATCGAATAATTGAGCATGACGAGATCGTCATCTGCCGGGGCTGGGGGCTAGGGACAGGGAGTTGGCTACGGCGTTCGCTACTTGTTGGATGGCGTCGAAGGCTTGAGGGATTGCGCCGGATAGCGAGAAGAATGGATGAATCATTCCGGCGTAGCAGGTGTATGTTACCGGCACTCCGTCGTACTCCAGGCGTTTCGCATACGCTTGGCCTTCGTCGCGCAGGGGATCGCATTCGGCGGTAATGATGAGAGCCGGAGGCAACTCGCTGAGATCCAGCGCCAGTAATGGCGATGCGTGCGGATCGCGCGCGTCTTCCATGCTCCGAAGATAGTGGCCGCGGAACCACTCCATCTCGCTCTTGGTGAGGTAATGGTTTTCGCCGAACTCGCGATAGGACGGCGTATCGTATGACGAGAGATCGGTCACCGGATACACCATCACCTGAAACGCAATCGCGGGACCGTCTTCGTCCCGGCTCTTGAGCGATACAACTGCCGCAAGATTGCCGCCGGCGCTGTCGCCGCCCACAGAAATACGCTTCGGATCGATGCCAAGTTTTTCCGCATTCGACGCCACCCACGCTGTCGCGGCGTAGCTATCGGTCACCGCTGCCGGAAACTTATGCTCGGGAGCCAGGCGATAGTCCACCGCAACCACTACAGCACCGGCGCGGCGTGCCATCGCGGTGCACACTACATCGTGCGTGTCCAGATCACACACCACCCATCCGCCGCCGTGGAAATAAACCAAGGCCGGACGCGGCGCCGGGGCGTCGGGCGTGTATATGCGGATGGGAATCTCGCCATCAGGTCCGGGAATCCGAAGATTTTCGATGGAGTGGACCGGCTCCATGGTCCCTCCCGCCAGTTTCAGACTCTCGATCGCGAGTTTCCGCGCCTCCTCAGGGGAGAAAGATTCCAGCGGCGGATTTCCTTCCGCCTCGGCTGCCTCTAGCAATTGACGGACGATTGGATCCAATTTGGGGCTCAACATATTTGCGCTACGCGCGTTGGTGGGCGTGGATGACATAGTCTTCGAAATTGACGGTCCTGGTGGCGGCCGCGTAATCGCGCGTGTGGGAATGCCAATTCTGCGTGTTTCGTCCGGCTGCGTTTATGTACCAGTTGTGGGCGCGCGGATCGGCCCAGGTGGTGTGAGCCAGCGCCGCCTGCTGGTCGCGATTGAAACGATCCTGTACTTCGCGCGCCGGTTCCATAGTGGCCACGCCGCGGCGCTGCATCTCCGTCAGCGCCTGAACGATGTACTCGCTCTGGCGTTCCAGCATGAAGGTGATGGAATTGTGGCCCAGGTTGGTATTCGGACCGTACAGCATGAAGAGGTTAGGAAAACCAGAAACCGTAAGACCCAGATATGCTTGCGGGCCGTCTTTCCACGCGTCGCTCAAGCGAAGACCGTCCCGCCCGGTAACATCCAAAGACCAATGCCAATCCGTGGTTTCAAATCCGGTGGCGAAAACGAGAACGTCCAGTGCGTGATCCACGCCATCGCGAGTGCGAATACCATGGGATGTGATGCGCTCAATCATTTCCGTCTCGAGCGTGACATTCGGGAGTTGCAACGCTGGATAATAATCGTCCGCGAACAGCACGCGCTTGCATCCGATGGGATAATCCGGCGTGAGCTTGCGGCGCAGTTCGGGATCGGCCACCTGCGCTTCCAGATGCATCGTAGACTGGCGCGTGAAAGCCGCGCGGCCCTGCGGCGTCCAACTGAAAGCCTGCCAGAAAAGACAGTCGGCATTCTGGTAGATCTGCTCGCGCGTAAGCTCGGCCACGTGCGGGGCTGTGATTAACAGCGCCATTTCTTCTTCGGTAATCTCGCGATCCATGCGCGGCAGCAGCCAGTTCGGCGTGCGCTGAAAAACCGTGAGATGCCCGGCAACTTTCGCAACTTCCGGAATCAACTGCACGGCACTGGCGGCCGAGCCGATCACGCCCACGCGCTTTCCATCCAGAGGCACCGAATGGTCCCAACGCGCGGAATGAAACGCAGGCCCCGCGAAGGAGTCGCGCCCAGGAATATCCGGGAGCTTGGGACGATTCAACTGGCCGAGTGCGACGATGAGAGCTTCAGTTTCGAATTCGGCGCCAGCCTCGGTCCGGATTCGCCAGCAGCAGCTTTCTTCGTCCCAGCGCGCGGATTTGGCGCCATCGCCGCCACGCAAATGCGGCGCGAGCTCAAAATTCGAGATCAACTGCCGAACGTACTCCTGCATCTCCGCCACGCGCGGAAAAACGTGCCGCCAGTGCAGGCTGGGCGCGAAAGAAAACTGGTACAAGGCCACCGGCACATCACAGGCGCAGCCGGGATACACATTGTCGCGCCAGGTTCCTCCGGGTTCCGTTTCGCGCTCGAGAATGGCAAAATCGCCGATGCCTCCGCGCAACAGTTGGATGCCCGCGCAAACGCCCCCGAGTCCGGCTCCGACAATGACTGCTCGCTTGTGTTCCGGCATTCGGAGCAAGTATACACCGCCGCGCGCCCTTATCGAATTTTTGGCGCTCTACCCGAACTTCCGAACGCCTGTTTCCGAGCCGCGCCCGGAAGGAAGCGCAAAGGGTGCGGCGCGCACCGCCAAACGCACCAGACTGGCCCGCGCCGCGCTCCGTTTTGCGCGAGCGCTACCACGACCGCAACTGTCTACACGCTTCCATCCGGTCGCGGCTCGGTCCTACGCTGCCGCAGCCAGGCTTGCAACAGTGCGCGGTGGTCGCGATCCAGGCAAATCAGGTATGCCAGTGCATAGTAGAGGACGCCCGTCAGCATCGCGGCGCCGAAAATCTGCAGCCAGTTGGCGCCGGGCAACAGAGTTGCGCGCGACACATACGCGATCACGACCACTGGTACGGCGACCGCTAGCGGACGAACGTAGATGGTTCCCATGTAATTGGCGAATCCGAGCGAAAGCGTCTTGCTAACCAAGAAGGGCGCAAAAATTCCGCGATTCAAGACCATGAGCACGGAACATATCCAAGCCGCTCCGATAATCCCCCAGCGCGGGATCACAAACCACAGCGCCGCGACCACGATTACAGCTTCCGCGAATAATCCTTTGGCGTAACCCTGGTGTTTGCCGAGTCCCATCAGCAGCATGCTGGAGCTGAACTGGGCCACCACCCCGAGAACATATCCAATCAGCAGGATCGGCACCAGCGGCGCTGCTTGGGCCGCGCCCGCGGGACCGATCCAGAGGCGAAAGAACTGGTCTCCGTAGATCGCGAGCAGGATCGCCAGCGGCATAAAGATTGCCAGGCAGTAGCGATTGGCGTATTCCGCCAGTTTCGCTAGCGGCTTGGATTCGTCGCGCGCGGCCAGCGCGGCTGCATTGACATTGGTGACAATCCCGATGCGCCCGATGAACTCCACGGTGTACTGAAGCAAGCGGATGGGAAGGTTGTAAAAACCCACGAACTCAGTAGGAAGAAAATGGCCGATCAGAATGGGCGGTCCCTGATTCAGACCCATCATGGAAACGGTCTGGAGAAAGGTATGGATGCCGAAGCTCCACATTTTTTGGAACGTCTTAAATCCTGCGCGCCGGAAAGAAACCCGGCAGCCAGGCAGGACCTTGCGGAAATAATAGTAATTCAACGCGTACATCAGGCATTGGTTCGCGAGCGTAGCGATTCCGAGCGCCACAATGCCATAACCCAGATAGAGCATGGTTGCCCAAAGGGCCGCGCGGGAACCAGTGGTTATGATCGCGATCCGATTGGTGACGTCGAAGCGTTGCACGGCTTCCAAAGCCGCCGAGAATAGATTGAAGATTAAACCCAGGCACCAGCTCACGGTCATCAACATCAACAATGCCAAGAAGGTTCCGTGATAGGAATTTGAAATGCGGAAGAATCCTTCAATGCGCGCTGCAGCCAGTGCCACCAAGCCAAGCATGAGCACGGCAATCAGGCAGGAATACCCGACCGCCGTACTCATTATTTCGGAAAGCTGCGAGGATTCTCCGGTGGTCCAGTAATGGGCCACGAATTTGCCCGTTGCCGAACGCATGCCAAGATCGAGCAGCCAATAATACTCAATCAAAGAAAACGATAGAGCCCAGATGCCGTAACCTTCCGGACCCAACTTTCGAAAAAGATAAGGTGAGAGCAGGAAGCCCGTAATCAGGCTGATGCTGACGCCCGCCCAATTCCAGACGACACTCCGAACAAAGATTTCGCTGCGTCCCTTTGAATTTGCCGCATCCAGACCGGCAGCGTCATGCACGTTCTCATGATAACTGCGCGGATTATTGCTTCCGCGCGAAAACGGCGTACTGGCCGCCCAACGGCACTCGCTTAAGCACCGTCTCAAGGCCGCCGAATACCTGGAAGGGCTTTTCGGGAAGGTAGAGGAAATACGTGGTCTCCAGTTTTTCGAAGCCCTCCGCGCTTAGCAGCCGGCGCGCTTCCCAGGATCCCAGCAGGATCGCGTGACGATCCATGGGTAGACGGTTGACGATCAGCCGCGTGGCCGGATTCAATGGATTGTGCTCGATTATCGCGAACACACCGCCGGGGCGAAGTACCCGAGCGGCTTCCCGAGTCAAGCCAGCGCGTCCGTCGAGAGGGACGTGATGATACACACAAACGGCAGTTAGCAGATCGAAGCTCTGGTCGGCGAACGGCAGGCTTTCCGGATGGGTCATCGGACTGGAGGCGATGTCCGGACATAGCGCCAGCATCTCGGTAGAGACATCGCAGCCCATGATAGAGGCAACTTCGGGCGCGCCTAGCCGCAGAAGCTCACCTTTGCCGCAGCCTATATCCAGCCAACTTGTTTTCGAAAGGTCGCGTCCGAGAGCGGCAAAGTAGGAACGAATGAGAAGCCATTTGCGCGCAATGAAAAAGGTGCCGTCCTCGCTGAAGGAGTGACGCAGCGGGTCCTTCTGCATCGCTTCATAGTCGCGGGCATAATGGTCGAATTCCGACGCCATCTTCCTGGCTGCTCGATTTTAGCATGCGGCCGTCAATTGCGAAGCGCCGGCGGCCGCTGTTACTCTTAAGACGAAAGTTGGGGGCTTCCGCTTGCCGCCTTCCCTTTGCGTTATTGTTCCCTGTTATAACGAGCAGGAAATGCTCCCCGCGTTCTTCGCCAAGGTCCTGCCGGCGCTGGAGCAAGCCACCGAGGGACGTTGGACCGTCTTATGCGTGGATGATGGCAGCAGCGACTCTACCTTCGCAACCATCAACGAGTGGCATGCACGCGACCGGCGAGTGTCCGGCTTACGGCTGAGCCGGAACTTCGGCCACCAAGCCGCTCTCTCGGTGGGATTAGCTTACGCTCGCGCCGATTACATCGGTATTATGGACTGCGATCTGCAGGATCCCATAGAAATTATGGTGGAACTGTACCGAGCCTGTATGGCGGAAGGCCTGGATGTTTGTTTGGGCATCCGTCGAAAACGGGATGCGCCCGTCTTGCTGCGCGCCGCTTATTCGGTTTTCTATTACATCATTCAGCGCACCGCCGATCACGATTGGCCGCGCGACGCAGGCGATTTCAGCGTCATCAGCGAACGCTGCCAGCGAGCGCTGCTGGCCCTTCCGGAACAGTCGCGAATGCTGCGCGGGTTACGCTCCTGGGTTGGATTCCGCCAGTCCGGCATCCCCTACGATAGGCCGGCACGGCTGCACGGAACCACGAAATACAACTTGCGGAAATTGACGGCGCTAGCTTTGCAAGGACTCATCTCTTTCAGCACCATCCCACTGCGGCTGGCCAGTATCATCGGCATCAGCATGGGTTTTCTCTCCGTTCTATTCGGCGTCCTCATTTTGATCAACCGTCTTTTCCCGCGCTTTTCGGTGCTGGGTTACTGGGTGGGCGCAAACGCGGGAACTGCGACAGTGCTGGTGTTTCTGGCTTTTGCTCTCAGCGTGTTGTTCGTTTGCATGGGAATTGTCGGGGAGTACTTGATCGTCCTGCTGCAGGAGATCAAGAAACGGCCTGCGGGGATTGTTGCAGCCGTGGTTGGCGACGTGCGGCCCCAAGAAGCCGCCTACGGACTTCTTGAAGCAACCAACCCGCCTGCCGCGTGGAGTGCCGGCGCCAGGGAGTGAGCCTAGGTCCAGTTTTTTATAACCCAGGTCTCGAATTCCACAGCCTAGGACTAGTCGTCAAACGCAGCGCTACGCTCATTCCTGCAAGGGCCGGCAGAAAACTGCTGTAGGCGATGTGAAAGAAAAACGTGCAAATCGCGTACACAAGAGTGGCGTTTAAAAAACAAAATGCTAGCGCGCTCAGATCCCTGTACTCTGCTAAATGTGCGGTCCGCCGGAAGATCCGGAAGTTGGATCGGAGCGTCACTACAATAACCGACGCGTACAGAAAGAATGCCGGCAACCCGCACTCGCTCGCGATTTCCGTATAAGAATTGTGGGTGCCCAACCAGTTTGGCACCCTCCCTTGCTTGGCCGCATCGCCCGAAGCGGCCACGGCGAATTGGCCCGGTCCTACGCCAAACAGGGGATGGGTAACGGCATAGGTCACGCTTAGCCGGAGCAGCGCCATGCGCTGGATCTGCGATGCAACCGCGGATGCATCCGAAGAATCGAGCGCGGTCGTAGCCTCCGGTTGAAATGCGATGAGCGTGAACCGGTGAAAGAACGAGGAGGGAACCAGTAAAGCTAGAGCCAACGCAATGGGCACGCCGGCGATAGCCAAGCGAATCCGATTTCTTCCGAACAGAATGCAGACTGTGGCGAGAACCAGCGCAGCGAGTAATGCTCCGCGCGAACCTGTTTTGAGCATATACATCAGTGCAATCAGTATCCCCACCGCGCCCACAACGCGCCTCCAAACTTGATGCTGGTACAAAAGGTACATGAATTGCGTAGCGGCGATCAGTAGTTGAAGAGCGAGATCGTTGGCGTTGGCGAAGAAGATACTGTCCGGGATGTCAAAGCGCCCGTACGTTGTTGTGCCGAAGAGGAAGCAGTCCAGCAACAGCAGTACATTGGAGGCGATCAGAAAAAACAGAAAGCGGCGGCAATGCCGGAATGCAATCAGGAAGGCGGAATAGTAGTACAGCTGGATCCATCCGCGAGATGCGTAATTTAGCAACACCGCAGTCGATCCGCCTTTCCAGATGCTGAACGGAACCGCTAGCGCTATCCAGAGCAGAAAGAACAACCACAAACGGCCGGTTTTATCTCGCAGGCCGCGGAGTAAATTGCCGCTTAGAACCAGCAGCACCGGCAGCACCACCCACGAGACCGTTGAAATGTAGGCTTTGACATGAAAATAGCGGAGCGCGAATTCGTTCGCGTAGCCGGACACAGCGAAAATGCACATCAGGACAAAACCCGCGCGTTGTACCAGGGTGACCTCGGAAACGGAGGGTTCTAGGATCAGGGAAGCTTCAGCTTCGCGCGCGGGTATGACTCTGACCGGTAGCGTTTCGAGCGCCGTCTTCACCGCGGTCCCGGAGATATTGAACCGGCTCATGCCAAGTCTGACGCTAGTTGTAGGGCAGGATGGCATCCTGCGCGCGGGTTGGTAACTGTTGGTAACCCGCGCTGTTTGCGCCGATTGGCAATCGGCGCGCAGGTTACCAACTGTTACCAACCTGCCTCACGACCAACTCAAAGGGTAGTGCTGGATTGCCGGCTGTCGTCTCACGGTAACCGGTACGCAAACGCTCCCGTCGCGCCCAATTGCTGCCAGCCCGGCTGATCCACGACACCCGGAATACAAGGGGAGACCACCAGAACG
>Ga0116135_1000649_pt1 | contig 19031 bp, 18 predicted proteins | sample June2015DPH_20_1_FD_89738 | JGI IMG/M metagenome (GOLD analysis project Ga0116135, IMG submission 89738) | Peatland microbial communities from SPRUCE experiment site at the Marcell Experimental Forest, Minnesota, USA - June2015DPH_20_10 | ecosystem: Environmental > Terrestrial > Soil > Wetlands... | reverse complement strand
CTCAATACGCGTGCGGCTACCGAAAATGCAAATCCTCTACTGCCACCACAGCGAAGCCAGCGATTCTTCAAATGAATTAGGTAGCTACGCAACTCTGAACGATTGTTGCGCGAGTTCCATCGCACTGGCGATGGGCATGGGTTTGCCCGTAAGAAATCCCTGCACGTTCCTTACGCCGAGCTGTCGCAATGCGGCGAGTTCGCTTTCCGTCTCCACGCCCTCGGCCACCATCTCAAGGCCGGTCTCGTTGGCAAAGCCAACCATGGCAGCGGCCAGCGCGCGGCGCGATAAGTCACTGTCGATGTTGCGTGTAATCGCAATATCCAGCTTGATGAGATCGGGCTTCAAGTTCAGGATGTGCTGAAAGTTTGCGTATCCCGATCCCACATCATCGACTGCAAGACGCAGGTTGCGTGCGCGGAGAGGCCGAAGAGCGATCTCCATCTCCTTGTACGCTTTGACGAATGCGTGTTCGGTAACCTCCAGCATCAGGCGATTAACGGGCCATGCATCAACAAGGCGTTCCAGGTGACCAGTGAGAATGGTGTCAGGGGACGCGTTGATCGAAAGGTAGACATCGCCAGGCAGACAGCAGGCCCCCTGCAGTGCAAGCTCGATGGCCTTCAATTCAAGTTCAAGACCCAGGCCAACCTGCGCGGCCTCGTCAAACCAGACATCGGGGCCGCGCAGCGGCAAAGCAGAGAACCGGGCAAGCGACTCAAAGCCCACGATCCTGTTTTTCGTCAAGCTCTGAATGGGCTGGTAGACGATGCTCATTGAGCCATCGGACAAGACACTCCGGATCCGCTCCTCCATCGCCTTCTGCGCCTGCTTCGCTTCCATGTCCCTGGAGATACGCTCGGCGACCATATCGGCAAGCACCCGCATCACGTTGAGATCGCGTTCATTCAGTGACTGATCCGCGCAGTGGCTGAAACAGCACAAGGTGCCGTGGACCCGGCCGTCGCTCAGCCGAATCGGCACGCTCAGGTGGGCGCCAATGGACATCTTCGCTGCTTCCGCGATGTCTGAAGCTCCGGAGACGACGGATATGTCTGGCAGGAGTTCTGGCAAACGGCCATCGGCGATCATTTGGCAATAGGTTTCTTCAAGTGGCGCCGATGAGCCCGCGACTACCTGATCATTGGGACTCGACGCGTCCACATGGGTGAGAATCCTTTCACCGTCCTTGAACTCGGAGATGAAGGCCACATCCATGCAGAGGTGTTCCCGGATCGAACGCAGAGCAGGCTCGAGCCATTCTTCCAGCGGCTGGTCCTGGGCGCGGCTATGAGCGGCGAAGAACTCCGCGATGTGATTAGGTAGAGCGGGAGTCGCCATACAACCCTTCTTTAAGCCCAACGCCTTGCGCCGCAGTGGGAATCGCAGCAGGAACCAAAAAGCAATTTCCAGACGCTAAGACTGGACCAGCCATTCCAGATGGCCCGGAGCTGCTGGTTGCCTTCCGGCACAGAAATCGCCACTATGCATCTTCGATGCCGCGAAGAATCAGAGGTTTCGAACCCGCTGGCCAATATCTTCCGTCGGAAGCTCGGCGGGAAGAGAAAAGGAGCCGATTTCCGGCCGGAACAGGCCCTGATGTCAGCGCAGGAACGGAAAAAAACCGCCGACGGCCAGTGAAGTGAGGTAGATCACAGACCGGACAACCGGTTTTTGGTGATCTGGGTGTGTAATGGTCCAACGCGCATAACCTGAATAGTTCCAGAGAGTGGGACGGCAGGCTGTTTCGGACGGTAAATCGGCATCGGCACGGCGGGATTTCATATCGAGATTTTCCCTGTAAGCCATTGATTAAAAGGTTAATAGCGGAGGTCTTGAAAAATACGATCAAGAATGGCCCGAAGGCGGGGAAATACCGCAAAAAACTGTTGACCCGAAAGGCCACAAAGGTTACATTCATGAGTACTATCCAAAAGGGCAGGCTGCATAGAGCAAATTTGCACAGCCCATCTGTGATTTCCCGCATCATATTGAGCGTAGGCTCATCCGTTGATGCCCCGGTGCGTTTCGACCTCCGCCGGGATTGGGAATTATGGCGGATGGATTCCCACGGCGGCAATGTGTGATGCGGATTCGGCAAAAAGCCTGTGTCAAGGTGTGCGATTGTGCGTCAAGATTTGGAACTGACGGCATAGGTTGTGCGTCTAAGCTTTGGAGTAAGTAAATTAGGGCAGCCCTGCAAGGAGCCGGCTACCCTGCTGCACCGGCGGCGCCAGGAAGTTCCGCCCGGGCGGGAAACAACGAAGGAGAGACTTGTTATGCGTTCTGATTTAGTTTTTGGGGCACTATCTCATGTGTCCAATCGCTACCAGCTTTGTCAGCTGGCCAGCAAGGCAACCCGTAAGCTTCACAAGCCGAACACACGGCTGCAGGATACGACCAATGAAGTCCTGGGCCGCTTTCACACCACCAATCCTGGGTCGGCCGCTCCGGTAGCGGAGACGGTTGCCCAGCCGGTTGAACGGCGTCGCGCCGCCTAAGCGCGAGTCCCAAAGGGTATAGTTGAACAAGGCAACGGTTCCATGGCAGCTTCGTTTTGAGCGTAGCTGCTCTTTTCCGGTGTTTCAAAATTCCAATTGAATTCGGGAGACATGGGAAGCAGGCCTCGCGCCGCGGCTTCCTGGGCTCCCACCCGGTCTTCCCCTGGAGCACTTCCCCCTCTCGTATCCCCTCACAACCATCCCGCCTTATTGCAGGTGAACATGACCATCGCTGAACTTAAAGAGAAGAACATCACCGAATTGAGCCGTATTGCGCGCACCCTGGAGATCCCAGGTGCCAGCGGCCTTCGCAAACAGGATCTGATCTTCAAGATCCTCCAGGCTCAAAGCGAAAAGGAAGGCCATATTTTCGCCGAAGGCGTTCTGGAAATCCTGCCCGACGGCTACGGCTTCCTGCGCTCTCCCGACTACAACTATCTGCCCGGCCCCGACGATATTTATGTTTCGCCGTCGCAGATCAGGAAATTCGATCTCAAGACCGGTGACTCGATCTCGGGCAACGTTCGGCCGCCGCACGAAGGCGAGAAATACTTCGCCCTGGTGAAGATCGAAGCCATCAACTTCGAGTCGCCCGAGGAGACGCGCAACAAGATTCTCTTTGACAACCTCACGCCGCTCTATCCCCAGGAACGCATCAAGATGGAGACCGTGCGCGAAGGCATCAGCGGCCGCGTCATGGATCTGTTAACTCCTGTGGGCAAAGGCCAACGCGGCTTGATCGTAGCTCCGCCACGCACCGGCAAAACCATGCTGTTGCAGTCGATCGCCAACTCCGTTTCGACCAACCATCCTGAAGTCGTGTTGATCGTCCTGCTGATCGACGAGCGCCCTGAAGAAGTCACGGACATGCAGCGGTCTGTAAAAGGTGAAGTGATAAGCTCCACCTTTGACGAGCCCGCGGCGCGCCACGTGCAGGTGGCCGAAATGGTCATCGAAAAAGCCAAGCGACTCGTCGAACACAAGCGCGATGTCGTGATCCTCCTCGATTCCATCACGCGCCTCGCCCGCGCCTACAACACCATCGTGCCCCCGTCGGGCAAGGTGCTCTCAGGCGGCGTCGATTCCAACGCATTGCAGCGCCCGAAGCGCTTCTTCGGCGCGGCCCGCAACATTGAAGAAGGCGGATCGCTCACCATCATCTCCACCGCGCTCGTCGACACTGGCTCGCGCATGGACGAAGTCATCTTCGAAGAGTTCAAGGGCACCGGCAACATGGAAATCATCCTTGACCGCAAACTCGTCGACAAGCGCGTCTTCCCGGCCATCGACATCCAGCGCTCCGGGACGCGTAAAGAGGAGCTGCTCATCCCCAAGGAAGACCTGCAGCGCATCTTTGTCCTGCGCCGTGTGCTGAACCCGCTGTCTCCTGTGGAAGCAATGGAACTCCTGATTACGCGCCTTGAGAAGGTGCGCAACAACGCCGAGTTCCTGCAAAACATGAACCAGCTGTAGGCATCCCACGTCGAGCAGGGCGCGCAGTACCACGCTCTGCTTAACGACGAACTGGCGGCATCCCTGAGCACACTATGGAACTTCGCCGCTTCAGATTCGGTCTCTTCGTATTCGACACTTCCAGCGGAGAACTGAAGCGCGAGGGCGCACCGATTCGCCTGCAGGCGCAGCCCGCGCGAGTCCTGTCGCATCTGCTTTCGCGCGCCGGTGAGGTGGTCACCCGCGAAGAGCTGCGCCAAGCCATTTGGGGCGAAGAGACATTCGTCGATTTTGAGCGCGGCCTCAACGTCTGCATCGCGCAGATCCGCTCCGCACTCGGCGATGATTCAGTCTCTCCTCGTTATGTCCGGACGATTCCGCGGCATGGCTATCAATTCATTGCCCCATTGGAACGCCTCGCCGATTCCATTCAGGAGCCCGCGTCCCAACCCGTTGTCCTGCGCCGTCATACCTGGCGCATCATCGCACTCTCAAGTGCCGCACTGCTGATCGTTGCGGTCGCCGTCGCGATTGGTCTGCGCTGGAACCCTGTTGCAAAATCACCGCCGGCTCCCGTGACCGTTGCAGTTGTACGATTCGACAACGAAACGGGAGACCCATCGCTGACCCGTCTCAGCGATGGATTGACCGACACTCTGGTCGAGCAACTTACCCGCTCCGACCCGGACCGCTTCCGCGTCATCGGCAATGCAGCGCTGTTGCGCGTGCCCCGCGACCAGCGCGACCTGGGCGCCATCGCCTCCACGCTGCACGCACAATTCATTGTGCTCGGGCAGGTTCAGCGGAGCGGCTCGCAGACCCGCGTCCTCGCCCACCTCATTCGCATGCCGGACCAGACTCATGTCTGGGTAGTTCGCGTCGACAAGCTGCTCGACGATACCCTCGCATATCAGTCAAGCGTCGCCCAGCAGATCGCCTCCGAGTTTTCGCCCCGCCTTGCCGCCGCAGCCGCCGGAAAGAATTTATCTCCCGCACCAAACCACTGATTCCAGAAAAGTTTCTTCTTAACAAAGAACTGACCTTGCAGCCTGCTCATTTGGGTTGATCCTGGAAATCAGGGGCTTCATCTTCGATCTCAGATCCATTGAGGAGATCCCCGCGATGAAAGCAAATCCCAACTCCGTTCCCTTTCTCCGCCCTTTGCCAGCCCGCCGCACATTCCTGCAACTCGCTGGTCTCGCCGTGTCATCGCAAGCGCTTGCCTTCGCAGCTCCACTTAACCAGCAAAATCGGGGCACATCCAGCGCCGTAACTTCTACACCGTCCTTGAGCGACGCCTTCCCCACGCAACCTCCGTCCCTGGTGCGGGAGATGGTCACCGTCTCTCACTTCAATCTGAAGCGTGTGCAGGAGCTGGTTGGTGCGCAACCGTCCCTGGCCCGTGCCGCATGGGATTGGGGATTCGGCGACTGGGAGTCCGCTCTTGGCGCCGCCTCCCACATGGGCAATCGCCCCATCGCCGAGTTTCTGATTGCCAACGGCGCCCGGCCATCGCTCTTCTCTGCCGCGATGCTCGGACAGCTTGAAGTGGTAAAGGCCTTCGTGGCCGCCCAGCCCGGCATCCAGCGAATTCGCGGCCCGCACAGCATCAGCCTGCTGGCGCACGCCAACGCTGGCGGAGAAGCCGCGCGCGCAACGTACGAGTTTCTGCTCTCCCTCGGCGATGCGGGCGCCGATCCCCAGGTCCCTCTGGCAAAGGAGGACATCGATGCCATCGCCGGCGACTATCCCTTTGGCCCCGGCGAGAACGAGCAGATCCTGATGACCGCGGACAAGGGCGTACTCACCTGGACGCGCAAAGGAACAATGGGGAGGCCCCTCTTCCATCTTGGCAGTCGCGAGTTTTACCCCTGGGGCGCTTCCGCCGTGCGCATTCGATTCAAGGACGAAGCAGGAGAAACCTTGATGACCATCCACGACCCGGTTCTCGTTTTATCCGTGACGAGGAAGAAATAAATGGACAAACCACATCATCTTGGCGGCGCCTGGTATCAGTCATTCACCGGGTTGCCGACCCACAAGCGATGAAACTCCAACGCGCAGACCCTCCCGCCAACCTGCGAACCCGCGATGTCCGCGGAGCGGACGCTAGTTTGCTGACCTTGTTCAAAAACATCCCATCAATCCCCATTCGGCTGTCTCGTGCCGCTTCCATGTCTTACCCAGGTTTAATTCGCGTTTGAGAACCGATGAGCTCCTAATCCAGACGCGCGTTCCGTCTGTTTGCGCGCATCCCAGCCTGGGTGTCATCCTCAAAGAGTGAAGACTCACATCATTCTCCGTTTCGCCACAACCCTGGCTCTGGCCAGTTCCCTTTTGTGCGCCGCACAGGATCGCGGCTACTGGCAGGCGGCCAGCAACAGCGCCACATCCGTGACTGGCGACATCTCGCTCTCCGATGCGAAGGTCACTATCGGTTTCAAATCCTTCCCAATAGCGCCCATTCGCGGCCTCAAGCCGGCCGAGGTCAGTGCCGTCTTTGACGCGGACGCGAATTCGGCAGCCACCGGCACGCTTTACCGCCTGAGAATCCCCGCCGAGCAGCGATTCCAGCATAAGAACACCTTGTGCGGAGCTCAACAGACCGAATGGATGGCCGTCTATCTCGTCGGCAAAACACTCAATGTGGCATTCTTTTCCGGCGAAGATCCGCCCGTGTTCACCTTCGACGCCATCAGTCATTCGTCTAACCTCTGCGGCACCTATACCTACGCCCGCTGAGAAATCCGAAGCGGCCCGATCGTGTCCATCCAAAACCGCAGGGCACCCTGCCCCCGTTGCCTGCTCAACTTCCCATGCATCGGAATCGCTGGTAAGATAGTTAAGTCGTGGGGCTGTAGCTCAGCTGGGAGAGCGCCTCGTTCGCAACGAGGAGGCCAGCGGTTCGATCCCGCTCAGCTCCACCAAATCCCTCCTGCCGTAATACCCAAAATATCGCGCTCCAAAATGCGCTGTCATCCTGAGCGGGCGTAGCGAGTTCGAGGACCTGCGGTTGCTTTTCGGGATTTGCCCTCCGCTTCAGATTAGCTATGATTCAATTCTCCGGCCGAACCTCTTCGCCCATTGCCTTCCCCATCGCCCTCAGGTACGCGTCCTGCGTAGCCGTTTGCCCCAGAATGAATTCCGAAACGAAGCGGAAGACCGGGTTATAGACCTCCCCGTCTTCGGTAATGCGCACCCGCGTCCCGCCGCCCTCCGGCGTGAGCGCAAAGCTCCATGTTCCCGCGTAGGGAAGGTTCTCAGTGGCGATGCGGCGCTCAATCGCAACCGGCGGCCTGCTGTTCTGCAACTCATACAGAATCGTCTCGCCGCGCTTCGATGTCTCGCGCTGGAACTGCTTGCCATCCTTCGTGAGCAGGTCACAGGACTTCACGTCTGGGCGCCAGTCCTGGCTGCCCGCAATCAGCGCGAAGATCGTTTTGGGATCGGCCTTGAAGGCAGCACTGCGCGCGGCAACATGCCGTTTCGGCAGCATGGCTCCAATCACCACCACGCACAACACCAGCAGCGCCAATGCTCCAGTCACGAACAAGAAAATCTTCATCCGTCTCTCTCTCGCTTTCTCCGCTTCAGCAGAACAGCGGCCACCTGCGCCAGGCGTTCGATTCCATCGAGCGCGCGGTCGGCCTCGTCCGCTCCCATCAGCTTCAACATCTGCCGCACCAGCGCAGGATTGAGAACAGTGTTTTGCTCCTGAATCCGCTTGCCGGCCGGGGTTAAGGTGAGTCCCAATGCCCGGCGGTCGCTCTTGTCCACCTTGCGCGCAACATAGCCGCCCTTCACCAGCCGCGCAATGGTGGTGCTCATGGTTGACCGCCCCACCCCCATGTGCTCAGCCAGCTTCGACAGAGTCGTAGGCCGCGTGGCGTGGAGATGATCCAGCACGCTCGCCTGGTTCTCCGTCAGCGGGTTCCCGGCCTCGTCCTCGCGCAGGTGCTCGCGATGACATGCCAGGTAAATTGTGGGATAGGCCGCCATCAGCCGGCCGACTTTGTTTTCCAACATACGGGGCAGAATGAATCAATTGGTTTGATTCGTCAAACAGATTCTTCATGAGAGCATTCAGCGTCTGGGCAAGTATCGGTTTTCAATCGATTTTCCACCGACTGTATACTTGATTTGCCCAGCAAGGCGACAGAAATCATAAAATTCGCCGCAGGCTTGATCAGGATGATGAAGCGTTTTCGAACGAGGTGAACGGTTGACGCAGACCACACTCCATCGGTCCCAGGCCAGCGCGGTTGATGTGCCGCTCTGTGTTGACCTCGACGGAACCCTGGTCAAGTCGGACACCCTCGTCGATTCCCTGCTGGCACTGGCGCGATCCCATCCTGCGCTGCTTTTCAAGCTGCCTGGGCGCGTGCTGCGCGGCAAAGCGGCCTTCAAGGCATTCGTCACCGAATCGGTCTCGCTCGATGTAGTGAATCTGCCCTACAACAAACCGCTGCTCAAATACCTTCACCACGAACGCGCCAAAGGCCGCGCAATCTTTCTGACAACCGGCGCGGATGTGCGCCTGGCCAATCGCGTCGCCGCCCATCTTGGCATCTTTACCGGTGTGCTGGGTTCAGACGGAGCCACCAACTTAACCGGCGCGAATAAACTCGACCGGCTGCGCGCCTGCCTCGGTGATGGAGCCTTCGATTACATCGGCAACGACACGCCCGATCTGCCGCTCCTCTCTTGCGCACAGGAGCCGATGATCACCAATCCGACCATGAGGTTGCGGATGGGCCTTCGCGCGCGCGGCATCAAGCCCGCACGTGAATTCGTTGAGCGGCGTCACCCGTTCCGGTCCCTGTTGAAAGCTGTTCGAGTGCACCAGTGGGCCAAAAACCTGCTCATCTTTGTCCCGCTCCTCTGTTCGCATGCCTTGAGCGTGAACAAGCTCCTGACGGCGCTCGCGGCCTTCTGCTGCTTCTCGCTCACCGCTTCGGCGGCATACATTGTGAACGACCTTCTGGACATTGAGGCCGACCGGCGTCACCCGCGCAAGAGCCAGAGACCATTCGCGTCGGGCGATCTCTCTGCGCTTTCAGGACTAGCCGTTGTTGCGTTGTTCTTGCTGATGGCGATTTCGGGAGCGCGGCTCTTGCACGGACAGTTCCTTGGCTGGCTGCTTGTTTACCTGGTCTCGACACTCGCTTACTCCGGGTATCTGAAGCGAATTGCACTGGTAGATGTGCTGGCCCTCTCAGGCTTGTATATTCTGCGCCTGCAGGCCGGTTCAGCGGCCACCCATACAGTGATTTCGCATTGGCTCACCGGCTTTTCGATGTTCCTGTTTCTTTCCCTTGCCATCGTCAAGCGTTTTGCGGAACTCGAGAATCTGCGCGCCAGCAGCTCTGTGCCAAAGAACGGACGCGGCTACCTGCTGGCGGATCTGGGGCAGTTGCGCAGCTTCGGTACCGCGAGCGCATTCGCGGCTGTAGTGGTCTTTGCCAACTACATCAGCGGCCGCGACGTGATCCATCTTTATCACCAGCCAGGCCGTTTGTGGCTGATCATGCCGCTCATGATCCTGTGGCTCTGCCGGGTCTGGCTGCTCGCCTCGCGCGGCGAACTGGACGAGGACCCGGTAGCCTTTGCCCTGACCGACCATATGAGCCAGCTCATTGGCGTAGCGGTGCTCGTCATCGCCTGGATGGCCCTATGAGGAAGGCGTATCAACTGCATAAATCTGGACGTTAATGGGCACTGGAATGGCGAGAGCAATCCAATGCGCATTCCGAGCCTGAATGCGGTCAGGTCTTTATGAGCCCTGGATGTAACATCTTCGACTCGGACATCACGCAAGAATTAGCGTTCCGTTCAGTTGGCCGGTGATACACCCAAGAGCTGCCAACGTCGCGCTAGTCTAGAAACATGGGGCTTGATGCGGTCGAAATTATCCTTCGAGTAGAAGAGCTATTCGCCATCGACATTGACGATGAAGAAGCTGCAAACGTCGAGACGGTGGGACAATTTTACGAGTTGATCTGCTCCAAGCTGCACATCCCTCCGTCGCGATCTCCAGTGACTTCCAAAGAGCTGCCGGTCATCACGCATCGCAAAAAGGTCTTCCTATTCTTAAGCCGTCACACGCCTTTGCCTGCCCCTGCCGAAGCATTGCCTTGGTCGGCTCAGAGCGTGTGGGATTGCGTGATCGCCGTCTTCGTAGATCAATTGGCATTAAGAGCCGAAGAAGTGACTTGCGATGCGAGGATCGCTAAGGACCTTGGCGTCGACTAAGAGGGGTTCTGAGGCGGTTTGACTGGTCGTGGGCGGAGGTCGCCAAACCAGAAATTACTCCCCTGCCAACACCCGGCGACGGCGAGAAAATCCAGACCCCTAAACTCCCTGCTCCATCGCCTGCGGGCACTCAAACAACCCGCCCGCCCCCTGCACCGCCTCAATCATCGCGTCCGTCCCCATCGCCGAGTTCAGCAGCATATGGTAAAGCCCTCGGCAGCACCACTCCTGCTGATACGCCTTGCGGATCACCGCCGCCCGCCGCTTATCAAACGCCGCCAGCAACTGGTCCGCCTGCTGCGCCTGCTTGGGAAAGGCCTGCATGAACCACTCGCGCTTGGCCGTCGCCGTGGCGTACACAAACACGTGAAAGCACCCCGGCTGCCCCGCCAGCGCACAGGCCGCCCCACGCCCCACCAGCACGCAGTTCCCCTGCTTCGCGGCATTCAATATCTCTTTCTGAATCAGCGCCAGCATGCGGTCGGAATCAAAAATCTGGTCCTCCGATAACCCGGCCATTGAATAACCCGAGTCGTGCCAGAAGACCTTGCCGTAGCGGTAGTACCACGGATCCAGCCGCTCGTCATACTTCGCTGCCAGTTCCTGCGGCACGCCGGCCGCCTTAGCCGCCGCGCAAGGCAGCTCCGAATCCAGCAGCCGCCAGCCAAGCCGCTTCGCCAGGTCGTGGGCAAACTCGCCGCCCCGCGATCCATACTCGCGTTCCACGGTAATTACACGGATGGGAGTAGTTGTCATGGGAAAGAAACCCCCGCGAATGGAGAATACAACGGATTCCTCGCTCGGCGGAATAGAGAAAACCGGCGGAAGCCTCCGACGACGGTTCCCAAAAGCACTCGTCACCCGGTGAAAGAAACCTCGTACATCACAGATTGCCATCCTGAAGAAGGGCTATCATTGGCAGCGAATCCAGCACATAGGACCAACATACAAATGAGAGGAGCATCGCGATGAACCTGGGACTCATGGTCGCGCCTCGCATGCTGTTTATCCTGGCTTTGTCCACCGCAGTCATCTTTCTTCCCGCGGGGTCCTGGCGGTTTTGGCAGGGATGGGCCACCCTCGCAGCATTCTATCTTCCCGCTCTCCTGGCATTTTTTTACTTACTCCGCTATGACAGGGCGCTCGTCGAACGCAGAATGAGGTCCAGAGAACCACTCAAAGAACAAAAATTGCTCATTCGCCTTACGTTACTGGTCTTTCTTGGTGCCGCACTTCTGCCCGGCTTCGACCGCCGCTTCGGTTGGTCGCACAGGTTATTCGGCGACGTTCCAGCCTGGGTAACCCTCATCTCCCTCGCCCTGATTATTGGCGGATATCTGTTCGTCTTCTGGGTGCTCAAAGTCAACAGCTTCGCCGGGCGCACCATCACCGTCGATCCCGGCCAGACGGTCGTCTCCACCGGACCCTATGCCTGGGTTCGTCACCCCATGTACTTCGGCTCCGTAGTCTTGTGGACCTTCATTTCCCTTGCGCTTGGCTCCTGGGTCGCCCTGCCCGCCTTCGCGCTAATCATTCCATTCTTTGCCATCCGCCTGCTCAGCGAAGAAAAATTCCTCCGCGCCAACCTTCCCGGTTACACCACCTACTGCGCACGCACCCGCTACCATCTCATTCCCTTCATCTGGTAAGCCCCTTCGTCAGCTCGAAATAAATTTCCTTCGATACCTTGACGGTCTACACAACTTTGTTGTAGATAATCTAGGTATGGGCAAACCAAACGATCTCGTACAAGGCACCCTCGACCTGCTGATCCTCAAAACCCTCCGCCTCGAACCCATGCACGGCTGGGCCATCGGCAAACGCATCCAACAGGTTTCGGGCGAAGTACTCCAGGTGCAGCAGGGCTCGCTCTATCCCGCCTTGCACCGCCTCGAGCAGCAGGGCTGGATCAAGGCCAAATGGGCCGAAAGTGAAACCGGCCGCCAAGCCAAGTTCTACTCGCTCACTGCCGCCGGACGTAAGCAGCTTGAATCAGAAACCGCAAACTGGGCGCGTCTCTCCGCGGCCATCGATTTGATCGTCGACGAAGCCTGATCCCATTCGAAAGGAAGTTCACCATGCGTTGGCACACAAAGTTGCAAATGAGAATTGCCATGCTCTTCAAGCGTGGCCAGGCCGCCTCCCGCCTCGACGACGAGCTTCGCTTTCACCTCGACCGCCAGATCGCCGAAAACCTCGCCGCCGGCATGAGCGCTGAAGAAGCCCGCTACGCCGCCCTCCAATCCTTCGGCAACCCAGCCCTGCTCCGCGAACAAGCCCGCGCCACCTGGAGCTGGACCTGGCTCGAACTCCTCTCCCACGACATTTGCTACGCGGTGCGCACCCTCATCAAGACGCCAGGCTTCGCCATCATCGCCATTCTCGTCATGGCCCTCGGCATCGGCGCCAACGTCGCCATGTTCACCATCGTTCGCGCGGTTCTCCTAAAGCCGCTCCCGTTCAAGGATCCTGGAAATCTCGTTCGCTTGTACGAGCAGAGTTCCGACGGCAAGTTTCCCTTCAACGACAGCGCCGGCGGCGTCTTCGCTGAGTGGAAGCAGCAGAACAAGTCCTTCAGTGACATGGCCCTCGCCGGATATGCTGGCTACAACCTTTCTGGCGCTGGCGATCAGTTGCCCGAAGGCGTGCGCGCCGGCGTATTCTCGGCAAATTTCCTGCCCATGCTTGGCGTGCAGCCCGCCCTGGGCCGCAACTTCACTGAGGACGAAGACAAGCCCTCGGCGAATCCCACCGTCATGTTGAGCTGGGGATTGTGGAAGCGCCGTTTCGGCGGCAATCCCGCCATCCTCAATCAAACCATCCTGCTCAACGCCAAGCCCTACACGGTCGTTGGCGTCCTGCCCGCGTGGTTCGCCTATCCCAACGCGGCTGTCCAGCTTTGGACTCCGATCTACCAAAACGAACCACACGATGAAATCACCGCGATCGATTCCCACGATTTTCTGGCCATTGGACGACTGAAACCTGGAGTGAGGAGCGCGCAGGCAATGGCCGATCTGACGTTGATAACACGGCGACTTCACAACCAGCATCTTGACGACCCGTTTGTAAGCATCTCTGCCACCAGTCGTCCGCTGCTCGATTCCCTGGTCGGCAACATCAGGACGCCCCTCTACGTCTTGCTCGCCGCCACCGGATGCGTCCTGCTCATTGCCTGCCTCAACGTCGCCAACCTGCTCGTGGCGCGCGCGGCAGCGCGAAAGAAGGAACATGCAATCCGTACCGCCATGGGTGGAGGACGCCTGCGCCTCCTGCGCCAGCAACTCATGGAGAGCCTCGTGCTTTCCTCCGCCGGAGGAACAGTCGGCCTTCTTCTCGCCACTGGAGTCATTCGATGGTTTGTGAGCACCCGGCCAGAGATGGTCCGTGTCGAAACCATCCACATGGATGGTGTGGTAGCAGTGTTTGCCGCGGCCCTGATTGTGCTCTGCGCCATCTTTGCCGGCTTGATCTCGGCATTCTCAAACAACGGTGGCCAAATCCTGGCAACCTTGCAGGAGTCTTCGCGCGCCAACAGCGCCGGACAGAGCCGGGCAAGGCTGCGCGCGGCGCTGCTCTCGCTCGAAGTCGGCTTGACCGTGATGCTGCTCATCGGCGCTGGCCTGCTGATGAAAAGCTACGCCAGGCTCCGCTCGTCCGACCTTGGATGCACCACGCAAAACGTCCTCAAAATGGATCTCACGTTGCCCGTGGCGCGCTATAGCCAACAGGCGCAGCGAGACAGCTTCTTTGACACCCTGCTCGAAAAAGTACGAAATACTTCTGGCGTCAAGGCCGCAGGATTTGTATTTCCCGTGGTTCCGGGAGACGGTTATGGCGGGGACAACGGCTTCGAGATTGTGGGCCGTCCGCCTCTCCCGCAGGGCAAACAGCAATACGCCATGCACCGCTGGGCCGATTCGGGATACTTCGGAGCAATCGGCATCCCGATTCTGCGCGGGCACACGTTTGATGACAACCAGAAGCCTGGCCACGCAACCGAGGCGATCATCTCGCAGGAATTTGCGCGCGTCACCTTCCCCGGCGAAGATCCCATCGGCAAACAACTACGCAGCAATGGTCCCGGCGTATTCACAATCGTGGGAGTGGTCGGCGACACGCGCTTTGACGCAAGCGAGCCTCCGCGGCCCATGATGTATTTCCCGCTTGACGCTACGGACGACATGAATGGCGCGGTGCTCGTGGTTCACTCCGATCGGGACGTCACGCAATTCGCAATCCCCATTCAGCGCATAGTTGCGGAAATGGATCGCGATCTGCCAGTTTCCGACGTCCTCACCATGGACCAGGTGGTGGGCAAAAACACCATGGACGCCAGTTTCGACGCAACGCTGCTGCTGGTCTTCGCTGCATTGTCTCTGGTGCTTGCCGCTGTCGGCCTGTTCGGCGTCCTGTCCTACATCGTCGCCCAGCGCACCAGCGAGATCGGCATCCGCATCGCCCTCGGCGCACGCCGCGAGCAGGTACTGCGCAAACTCCTGCTCGATGGTCTGCGACCAGCCCTCTTCGGACTCGCACTCGGCCTTGCCGCCAGCGTCGGCGCGGCGCGCCTCATCCAATCCATGCTCTACGCAACCCAGCCCCTCGATCCTGCCGTCTTTGCCGTTGTAAGTGCAATGCTGTTGCTGGTTGCCGCGCTGGCCTGCCTTGTCCCCGCCTGGCGCGCCTCACGCCTCGACCCCATGCAGGCGCTAAGAACAGAATAGGCGAGAACATGCCGAAACAAGACAGGCGCAGAGGAGAACTCCCCTGCGCCTATCCTTCTTTCTCAAGCTTCAGCGTTTCGCTATTGCGTAACCGGTTGTGCCGGCAGCGCCTTCGGTGCCTTCAAATGCGGCGCGTTGGGAGCCCTGGGAACGTCTTCCGAACTGCTTGTTGAAGTCGTCGAGAATCCTGACCCTTTCTTGATGCGCAGATCGCCATTGTCCGCTGTCAGCACGATCTTCGCTGCGCCGGCTCCAACCCTCCCCGTAACGGTCTTGCTTTCGTCGCCGCTGATGGTCAGCTCGTAGTCTGAAACAATGTCGCCGTTGTGAGTGTGGCCCTCAATCGAGGCCGATGCGTTTGGCGGCAGAGTCAGCTCCACATCGCCCTTGCTGTTCTTGGCTTCCACTGCGTAGTTTCCGGCCGGCTCAACTGAGATGCGTCCGTCACGGTCTTCCACGTGCGTGTCACCATAGATCTGGCTCAGGTCAACATCCTTCGCGTGCGTCACCACGTGCAGCGGTCCCTTGGCTTCCGTCACCCGCAGATCGTCGGAGTTGAGTGTCAGGTCGCCGGTCAGCTCCGCCAGTTGCACGTCGGTCACCGATGTGTGAATGTCCACCGGTCCGGCAATGCTCTCCAGATGCACCTCGCCAAAGATCTCTCCATTCACCGTCACGCGTCCCTTGGTGTCGCTGAGTGTCAGGTCGTTGCAGTTGCCGTCCGCGGTAATGTCGCCCGTCACCTGGTGTGCTGAAAAGTCGTGCTTGTCGTTTGCCAGGTGCACCTGCACCGAGCCGGTAATCGAGCTCAAATGCACGTCTCCATGCGGCGATGTCACGTTGATGCCCGCGCCCAGCCCGGCCACGGTCACGTCGCCTCTGCCCGCGTTCACCGTCACATGTGCCGAGTGCGGCACCGTAATAGTCAGGTTCAGCCGGCCGCTGCTGTTGCTGTCCGACTTCACAAGCACCGCATTGCCGGTCACTGTCACGTGCGGCGCTTCCGCGTCGAAAATCTTCTTCGCCTCCGAATCCGAGTTGGCAAACGCCACTTCATGCGCCTCCACCTGGATCGCAGTCGTATCCGCCGAAGCAATGCTGATGTCGCCGCGCGGGTTCTGAATCTCGATGGCCGCGTTTGCCGGAATCTGCGTCTTCAGCACCTGCGCGTCGTTGTCGTGCTGCGGCTGGCCGAAGGCGTTGAAGAAGTCGTCGCCGTTGTCGCCAAACTCTGCGCGGAACGGACCCCACCAGTTGCTCCACCCGGATGCGCCCAGCCCGATAATCGCCACCAGGATAAGGATGCCGATGAAGCTCCCGCCGCGCCGCACCGGCGTATCCCGGCGCAGGTCCAGCGCCCACTCGCCCAGCAGCGCAAGCCCCGCAACAATCAGCAGAACCGGCCACCAGTGGGCATACCAGGTCCAGAAGTCGCTCGCCGAAATGTGCCCCGTGGCAATGAACAAAGCGATGAAGCCCACCGCAATCAGCAGAACCGGTCCAACCACGGAAGGAACGCGCGGCCCGTAAGAGCCCACGTAGCCGGCCTTCCACGCGTGGCGCTGCGCCTTCCACGCATCGCGCTGCGCCCGCCATGCAGCCTTCTGCTGCTCGCGGTACACACGCCACTGCGTCCTGGGGTCGTAAGGCGGAACTCCGCCGGGGGGCATACCACCCGGAGGCATGTTGGGAGGAACGCTGCTCATAACCGGCCTCCGTTTTGTCCATTGTCAAACTCATGTTCCGCAGGAACAATCGCCGTGCCCGATGAAGCCGGCGGCGCCACCGGGGTCTGCGGAACCGGCTGTCCCGGATAAGGCGGCACGCCGGTGCCCGAAGGTGAATCCCACCCGAACGTCCCGTCCGGATAGCCCCCATCTATGGCCAGCGCAGCCCGTTCAGCCAGCAGCAGCGCTCCCCACAGGATCAGCAGCAGCGGCCAGAACAGGTGCCAGAAACGAATCCAGTGCGCCTGGTGCAGCAGAGCGAGTATGCCGATCAGTAGCAGAAATGCGGGACCGCGTAAGCGGCGAATCAGGATATAACGGCTCACTTTGAACCTCCCTTCGAATCGCCAAGTCGGCGAACAATCATCCATGCCCCCAGCGCAATCAGTCCCAGAGGCCAAATGTATTCAAAAACCCGTGTTGAGAACCAGTCCAACTGCCCCAGCAGAAACAGCACTCCAAGGCCAATCAAGACAATCGCGCCAATCGGCTCCTTCCGCTTCCAGTAGAGCGGTGGCACCGGCGGCACCGGAGGAATCGCCGGATCGGCATAAGCGCCCGCCGGAGGCGTGTATGGAACCTGCTGGTACTGGGTTTGCTGTCCGGTATACGGCGTCTGCCAGCCTGCAGCTCCCGGAGCCGAAGACCCCTGTGTCGCCTGCGGCCCTGCGTACTGACCCGCCTGGTATCCCCCAGGATTCGCCGGACCACCCTGTCCCTGCTGCCATGCGCCCGATTGCCCCTGCGTCCTTGGCCGTCCACCCAGGTTCAGCCAGTTGCCCACCTCGTTTAATCCCAGCGGATCAGGCAGCGGTTGGCCTTCGCGAATCGCCTTGGCCGTGTGAAACGCTTCAAACGACTGGTACAGAATCCAAGCCGCAATGAAGATGCCGAAGATCGGGTAGTGATCGGTAATGCTGATCAGCACCACAAAAATCGCCACATGAACAAAGCCCTTGAAGAACTGTCCGTTATACATCGCACCCACGCCGGGAATCAGTCCCAGCACCGCGGCCGCCGATGGATTCGGCCCGCTTGAAGCGGCTGTAAACGGCTGTTGGAATGTGTGCCAGGCCGTCAGGCATGGCTCGCATAGAATCTGTCCCCCGGCCGCATTACGTACGCAGCCGGCGCAGAGTGCTTTTCCGCAGCTCTGGCAAAAAGCGGTTGCGGTGACACCAGTGTGGTTTACGCAGTCCATTTTGTGCTCCTTTCCCGTCTTGCTGATGCGGAGCCGCCGGAAAGCGCGGACCGATCCCCAAATCGCAGGGAATCAAACGTCTGGGAAGCTTGAATTGCATCAATTGAATCGTCATTCGCCGGGTTCACCGACTGTTGCGGAGGGTCTACTCGAGAACCGCCCTCTTTATGCGCCGGATCCTGTCCCCCAGGGTTCTGTCCTCCCGGGTTCTGTTTCGACTCTCCAGGAGCCGAGTCCTTCGGCTTATCTTGGCTGCCACCCGTCTGGCCTTCGCCTTCGGTCGTCCTGCGCAGCTCCCGCATCCTCGACTCCACCTCGTACACAAAGCGAAGGTGATCGTAGTAGCGAATGATCGGCGTCGAGGCCATGTTCAGCCTCCGCTCCATGAATGACCGCACCGCCGTAGGCCGCAGATCGGCAAGCCGTACGCTGCTTAACCGGAAACCAGTCAGATAAAGCGTCAATGAAAGCGAGAAGAAGGCCATCGCGGCCGTCATCAGCAACCGCGGCTCGGCAAACCGGCGCACGTTGCCCACAAATCCAGGCCGCTGCCAGGCCGGGGGCATCGGCAATACATTGCTGCCCGCTGTAACCAGCCCGTAGCCCTCAACCTGTCCGGGGCCCGTCTGCGCCAGAATCTTGTCCAGCAGTCCCATTGGTACTTCCGGCTCGGGCGAAAGAAACTCCAGCCACTCGCGGCCCCGCCGCGCTTCGTCAAACAGCGCCGTGCAGGCCGGGCAGACAGCCATGTGCGCGGTAAAGGTCGCTTCGTCTTCGGGCTGCAACAGCCCGTCCAGCGCGTCCGCTAAAAGTGTCTCCCACTGCCCGCAGGCCGGGGAGCTCGGAATGTTTGTGCGCTCTGCCATTTACATCACCTCCCGCTTATTACGTTCCAGTAGCCGTGCCAGTTCCGCCCGGCCTCTGCTGATGCGAGACTTTACAGTCCCTTCGGGAATGCTCAGCACCTGGGCAATCTCTTTGTAATCCATGTCTTGCAGGTCCCTCAGGATGACCGCCTCGCGCAATTCCACTGAAACGCGCGCCAGCGCATTCTGCACCATCTTTGCCAATTCCTTTTGTGCCGCCGACTCGTGTGGTGAAGGCCCCGACGCCGTCAGCCGGTCAATCGGCCTCAGCTCCTCGGTCGACTCCCACCCGTCATCCAGCGATG
>Ga0116135_1000648_pt1 | contig 19033 bp, 13 predicted proteins | sample June2015DPH_20_1_FD_89738 | JGI IMG/M metagenome (GOLD analysis project Ga0116135, IMG submission 89738) | Peatland microbial communities from SPRUCE experiment site at the Marcell Experimental Forest, Minnesota, USA - June2015DPH_20_10 | ecosystem: Environmental > Terrestrial > Soil > Wetlands... | reverse complement strand
GTTGCTGCGCTACCTGGAAATTCGCTGGTAGAGATTAACTGCATTGCCGCCGTTAACCACAAATAGGGAGAAGGATCCATGCTCATGCGAGTGAATTCGAACTGGAACCGTCGCGGTTTTCTCGGCACCCTGGGCATCGTCGCAGGTGCGGTGCTGGCGCCGCGTAAGCTATTTTCGTCCAATCGCGCGGCTTCAACTGCGGGTCCGAAGGTGACCGGCTTCGGGGCGACTGGAAATCCCTACGAAGAACTCGGTGTTACAACCGTGATCAATTGCGAAGGCACAATGACGATGCTTGGGGGTTCGCTGCCTCATCCGGAACTCGAAGCCGTCATGACCATGGCCGGCCGCCATTTCGTAAGCATTCCGCAGTTGGAGGTCGCGGCGGGGAATCGCATTGCGCAGATGCTCAAATTGCCGGAAGGTTGTACGGCGCTCGTGACATCAGGCGCTGCGGCCGCCATACAATCGGGACTCGCTGGAATTCTAACCGGCGGCAAGGAAGACTTGATCCGGCAATTGCCGGATCTGACGGGCATGAAGTCGGAAGTAATCATTCAAAAGTCGCATCGTAATCCGTTCGATCACCAGCTGCGCTCAACCGGAATCAAACTGATTGAGATCGAAACCACAGACGAGTTGCGAACGGCCGTGAACGACCGCACCGCCATGATGCACTTCACCAACTTCGCCAATGCTGCGGGACAGATCAAGGTGGATGAATGGGTGAAGTTGGCGAAGCAATACAAGGTTCCTTGCATGAATGACGCTGCAGCCGACACCCCGCCGGTCTCGCATCTCTGGGATTACACGACAATGGGCTACGATCTGGTGACCTTCAGCGGGGGCAAGGCGATTCGCGGTCCGCAATGCGCCGGCCTGTTGATCGGCCGCAAAGAGATGGTCGCGAACGCGTTGCTCAACAATAGCCCGCATGAAGATACGTTGGGACGAAGCCAGAAAGTTGGCAAGGAAGAAATCGTCGGCATGGTAAAAGCTCTCGAACTTTTTCTCGCCGATGACCATGATGCCCTGGCAAAGGAATGGCAGGCTCGTTTGGAGGTGGTCTCCAGCGAAATTACAAAAGTTCCCGGCGTTAGCACATCGTTTTTTGTGCCGGATATTGCCAATCACGTGCCGCACATGCGCATCACCTGGGACGAGGCTCGTATTTCACTAACACCCGAGCAGGCGGCGAAGCTGCTGCGCAGTTCGAAACCCTCAATTGTGATAAGCAGCGGCGAAGGACAACCAGGGTTGTCGATGAACTCGTTCATGTTGCAACCCGGCGAACACAAAATCGTTGCCGCGCAACTTTCACAGCTGATGCGTGAACATTCGGCGTAGACGAAAGAAGCGTAGCGCCGGACCCTGAACTCTGGAAGCTGGGCTGAGGAGCCTCTTGGGGATTACGAAACGCAGCGCCCGCAAAATCGAATCTGGCGGTTCACTTCTCGGGCATGCGGAGCTTGGAACCTTTTTGCTTGAGCCAGGCGTTGAATTGCTCGATCATCTCCGGCGTCCATGTTGCGTCGATTTGTCCCGGCGTGTATTTGCCTTCGCGCAGCATCATGTGGCCCCACTCATCGACCAGGTGATCCATTTCCGTATCGTCAGCAACTCTTGCCGCCAGCTGCGGGGGCACAAACGTCACTCCCTCAGGATCGCCGATCGCGATGTCGCCGGGCATCACCGTTACATCCCCGATTCGAATGGGGACGTTGATCCCCGTCAGCATTACGTTTTCCAGCGCGGACGGATCAACCCCACGCGTGTACACCTGGAATCCCGGAATCTGCTGAATGCCGGTAACATCACGCACCGCCCCGTTGACGATCAGGCCATTATGGCTCTTGGCGTAGATGGCGGTCGAAAGATTGTCTCCGACGATCGTGCCGTAGCGGATTTTTCCGAACAGATCGACTACCAGGACATCACCCGGTTTCAAAATGTCGATGATCCACGAGTTCTCGTCTCCAATGCGATTTTCTTTCTTGCCGTTGGCTCGAATCACCGCATCCACGTCGGGACGGTTCGGCATGAAAACCGCAGTAACCACGCGGCCCACGAGGCGCTCTCCCGGATTAAGCACCTTCCACCCGCCTTCAAACTGGTTCTTGTATCCAGCATCCTGCAGAACATCCCAGGCCTCATCGGCAGTTACGTCTTTCAGGCGCGTCAGCACCGAATCCGGCACATCGGGCCGGCCATCGGGGAAGCGGTCGCCATGCCACTCAGGAGTGAATTCGATGCGTTGCTCCTTAGAAAACAGGTCGAGTTGCGCATTGGCTGGCGCGGCCGACCCCACCGCCAAGCAACCTATCAATGCGATAAGAAACGTAACTTTATTCATAACGCTCCAATAATAATTTCAGGATTAAAAACCAGCTTCATCGCGACCGCGAAAATATCACAGGGCATCCGCTACCGCAATCGCTTGTGCGCGTGCGGATGCACGCCGCAGCTGAAATGCGCGGTGAAAGCGCGCCTCTTTATTAGCAACTGCAATGCGCCGAGGAGCCGGAGATGACTAGCAGCGGAAAAAGCCATGTACGGCAATTTCTGGTGTTCTGGCTGTTCATCCTCAGCGCTGTCTCTTATCTGGATCGCGTAAACATTTCGATTGCCGGAGGCGCTCTCGCCGACGCCTACCACCTCAGCGATGTCCAACTCGGAAAAGTTTTTAGCTCAATGCTGCTTGGTTACGCGATTTTTCAAACCGTGGCGGGAAGGCTCGCAGACCGATACGGCGCGCGCCGCGTTCTCACGGCTGGCGTAATTTGGTGGGGAGTGTTCACGGCGTTGACCGCCCTCGTCCCGGCAAAAATAGCGGGAGCACTTCTGCTGTTTGTGATGGTTCGCTTTTTATTGGGTGCAGGCGAGGCAGTCATTTATCCCTCTGCGAATCAATTCATAGCTCACTGGATTCCGGTGCGTGAACGCGGCATTGCCAACGGCTGGATTTTTGCCGGAGTCGGCGCGGGCGCGGGTCTGACGCCGCCTCTTATCACCTACATCATGATCCACTACGGATGGCGTTCGTCATTTCTGGTTTGCTCAATCATCGGATTCTTGGCAGGTGCGATCTGGTTTCTTGCAGCTCGCGATACTCCCGCACAACACCCCGGAGTCTCGGCGACGGAGTTGGCAGAGATTGAATCCGGATTGACGTTATCAAAGTCCGCTGCGGCAATACAAACGAAGACGCGCGCCTACTCGACAATACAGCTGCCGCGCGTCATGGTGCCCTGGAAGCGAGTCCTACGGAGCAAGGAAATCTGTGCTGTGACCGTCAGCTACTTCTGCTACGGCTATGTGGCGTGGATTTTTTTCAGTTGGTTCTATCGTTATTTAGCCAAGGTCCGTAGACTCGATCTGAAAACGAGCGCCTTTTATTCGATGCTGCCATTCCTGGCCATGCTCGCAGCATGCCTATTGGGAGGGCTGATCAATGACCGACTGACGAAGTGGAAAGGTCCGCGTGTGGGCCGTTGCCTGCTTGCCGCATTTGCCATCGCGATAGCGGGTCTTTTCATCGCGCTTGGATCGAAGGTTGAAAGCGCAAGGCTGGCCAGCATCGTGCTTGCAGGCGGAGCTGGCGCCTTATATCTCTCTCAAAGTTCCTTCTGGTCGCTTACCGCCGACATTGCCGGGCCATCGTCCGGTTCGGTCTCGGGTTTCATGAATACCGGGAATCAGATTGGCGCGGCAATCACTGCGTCTCTCACCCCATGGATCGCGGTGCGCTACGGCTGGACTGCCTCATTCCTGGTTGCGTCGGTGCTTTGCTTTGTGGGTGCGGCATGTTGGCTGGTAGTAGATCCGGCAAAGTCTCTGCTGGTAGCGAGCGAATTCGCCGAGAGATCAGGTCCCTCGGCGGTTTCCGAGAAGGTCAATGATTAGGCGACTTGTTGTCGGGAGTCCTGAACGAGGGGAAAATGAACTCAAAATCGAAAAGGGATGCAGAGTCTGACTCTGCGCGGCCATTTTTACCCGGCAACGCGGGGCTTTTGGCAGGTCTGGTCCAATGTCTTACGAACCGACTGCAACATCGATATTAAGTCAAACGGTTTCTGGAGTCGTCTAATTCCCCGGCAAGCGATGCCCCGTTCAGTGAAATACTCCTCTGTGTATCCTGACATGAAAAGCACTTCCGTGTAGCTGCGGGATGCGAGAATCTGTCGCGCCGCCTGTTCACCAGTGATATCGGGCAGAACGAAATCCGTCAACAGTAAGTGAATCGCTTCGTCGTAGCTCCCGGCGAGCGCGATGCTGCTATTTCCATCCGGGCTCTCCAGAACGGTATAGCCGTTCGCTCTCAGCGTATCAGCGATCAGGGAGCGCAAGGCTTCGTCATTTTCTACGACGAGAATGGTCTCCGAGCTTGGATTTATTTTCCCAGGCGCTTGCGATAACAATTGGGGTCCGCAAGTATCTGCGGCGAAGGGAAGGTAGACGGTAAAGGAGGTACCGATTCCCGGCTCGCTCCAAACCCCAATGCCGCCTTCGTACTCCTTCACAATTTCGCGAACGGTCGATAGACCAAGCCCCGTACCCTTTCCCGGTTCCTTGGTGGTGAAGAATGGTTCAAAGATGCGGTTTTGAGTGGCATGATCCATGCCACAGCCATTGTCACTTACACTCAGCAGCAAGTATCCGGCGGGCTTGAACGGGAGTACATCCGGCTGCGCTTCGGGCTCGCCGTTCGAGGTCTCAATGACCAGCTCCCCCCCATTGGGCATCGCATCCCGCGCGTTCACGATCAGATTCATCAGGAGTTGCTCGATGTGACCAGGGTCCGCCCAAATGCGCCGGGATTTCGGGTCAAGAACGATAGACAAGGAGATGTTCGCCCCGACTATCCGACGCAACATGTCCTCCATGGAGAGCAGCATGGCGTTAACATCCAGCAGACCTGGCTGCGGCGACTGTTTGCGATTCAATCCGAGCAGTTGGCTGGTGAACGTTGCCGCGCGATTCGCTGCAGCACTAATCTGCCGCGCATACCTCCGGCCATTCTCGTCCGCGCTCAGTCGCTCTTCAATCAGCTGGCTATAGCCCGCAATGACCGATAAGGCGTTCCTGAAATCATGAGCGATGGTGCCCGCCATTTGTCCGAGAGTTTCCATTTTCTGGGCCACGAGGAACTGTGCCTGAAGCCGTTTCCGCCGGCTAATATCTATAAAAGTGACAACCGTGCCAAGCACCTCTGATTCGTGGAAGAGTGGTCGCGACCAGTACTCTACTGGGAAGGCGGTACCATCGCGACGGAAGAAGACTACGTCGGCCGCATGCGCGGGCTCGCCCAGTGCGAATGCCTGTCCGGCTTTGCTTTGGGACAATGAGTGAAGCGTGCGATTCGAAGAAGCGCAATGCTGAGAATTGTAGAACGGCATTCCCAAAATCTGATGGGGGCTCTCATATCCCAACATTTTGGCGGCCGCTGCATTGCAAAATGTGCACACTCCTTCCCGATCAAGCGAATAAATTCCTTCTGTCGTGGAATTTAACAGGAGCAGGTAATCCGGCTGCGCTGCAAGGCTAGGATCCCTCTTCTCTTCGGCCGTCAGATTGAGATGCCGGATCGAAGGCTCGTGCGATTGCTGGATGTGATTGACCATCCGCATAAAGGTGAATCCTACAAGAAGCTAAATGGACTCCTCTGTCCGGTATTGGGCACTGGTCTGTACGAAAACAAGTTCCATTGTTCTCTAAGCTGACTCTCAATTCCACCTGCATGTTTGTCGCACCGCTGGCGCCGTAGCATTCACAAGCGGCATTCTCCAGCCCGTTCCGGTCGAGAAGTTCAGCCTGTCCAGGCATATAGGAAATAAGTCCCGCGACCTGGAAACGCGTCGTGGCGATACTCTAGCATAAGACTGCATGTAGACAATTATAACTTAGTAACCATATAAACACTTATGCAGAATTACTAACTGCTGAACTATTAAGCCATAATAACCGCAACCCTGTGCTATTGGATGCGAATCCAGCTTCTCGAGTTTTCGTTATATTTTGTGCCAATTGCCCCCGTCAACCAAAAGCCTTGTCCATGGCACAATCGGCATCACGTTAGTTCCGGTCCCAGTGGATCTTCTTTTGGCAGCTGGGCACTCTCGTTGCAAAGTACATGCCGTAAATAGCTGTTGCATGAGTTATCTAAGTAGCTAATTGATGTTCCATATACTTAGTTTATGATTAGTGAAGTACATTGCTGCCTGGGTAAGTTTAAACTCTTGCTAAAAGTCATTGACTATCTCGGAGAAAGTAAACCGCAGATATAGGATCTCCAAGGGAAGTGCTCGGGGCATTCGCCGTGATGAAAAGTAAATCATCACTTACCAGAGTGCTTTAGAGAATAAGCAAGCTGACGAACTTGCGCTGTAGGCGTTATCAGCCGAGTCTGCTTTACTGCTCTATGTCCGGATAATTGACATATGTTCAATATTCGGACGGTGCTTTGCTCAAGATTGATCGATGGCCACTGGAGAGACTAAGGCAAGCCTATCGCTTTCTATTACATACGCTTGGCGCCTTCCAGAGCTCTCATTGGAACGAGTCCTGCGAACAGTCCTAAGCGCTAAGCGCCCTGAGCCACATTTGTGAAGACTAAAGCCGATGACCTTTATGGAAACACGATCCGTCTCGGTATGCAGCGGATTCAGAGGAGGGAGTGGTGGCTGTGGTCGTCGGCAGCCGTAATCACATTTCTCTTAACCCTCGGGCTTCTTTCGTTCACGATCGCCTGGTTGCGATCGACGAGTCTGGAAATCGGTGGCATCGACGTGAGCCCGACTCCCCGAGGGTTGGTGGGTCTGGTTTTCTTATTTTATGTCTATGTGGTGTACCAACAGTTGCAGATCTACCGGATGCGACGCCGTCTCTTGCAGCGCGAAGAAGTATTTCGGCTCATCACTGAGAATGCCGCCGATATGATTGCAGTTGTCGATGAACAGGGGCAGCGGGTTTACAACAGTCCGTCGTATGAACGCATTCTGGGCTATAAGGCGGTTGAACTACAGAGCACCGAGGTGTCTGAACAGATACATCCAGACGATTTGCCCCTGGTCGCGGAAGCCGCCGCCCACGCCCGCAATACTGGCGTTGGCCGACAAATGGAATACCGAATGCGCGATAAAGAGGGCAACTGGCATGCGTTGGAGTCGACCGCCAGCGCGATTTTCGACAGTCACGGAACCTACCGGGGACTGGTGATCGTCAATCGTGACATTACGGATCGGAAGCGGCTGGGAGAGCAATTCCGGCAATCGCAAAAAATGGAAGCGATTGGGCGGCTCTCTGGAGGGATCGCCCACGACTTTAATAACCTGCTCGGGATCATCATCGGATATGCCGAGATCCTACAGGAAAGCATGCGCGAGGGTAACGCAGACCGCGAGTGTGTCGATGAAATCCTGCGGTCTGGACAACGAGCGGCAGCTTTGACGCGGCAACTGTTGGCCTTCAGCCGTCAACAAGTGCTAGAGCCCAAGATTATCCAACTGAACGCTGTGGTGGCTGACATGGAGCGGTTACTCCGCAGGGTCATTGGAGAGGATATTGAGCTGAATACTTCGGCTGCGAGGGATCTTAATAGAGTCAAAGCCGATCAAGGGCAGTTAGAACAAGTTCTGCTGAACCTTGCTGTAAACGCCCGCGACGCAATGCCTAGTGGCGGAAGGCTCAGCATTACTACCCGCAATGTGACCTTGAGTAGATTGGATGTTCACCGCTACTCCTACCCCGTTAAGCCGGGCGAATATGTGAAGCTTACGGTTTCGGACACCGGTATAGGCATGGATTCCGCTACTGTTACTCGCATTTTCGAGCCTTTTTTTACCACGAAGGAGAAGGGAAAAGGCACGGGCCTGGGACTTTCCACAGTCTACGGTGTAGTCAAGCAAAGTGATGGTTATATCGACACTGAGAGCGTGCTCGGAAAAGGGACGATATTCACGATCTATTTGCCCGCAGTAATGGAAGCGGTAACGACTCTAAAATCCCCCAATGCCCTTGTTACTACATCCCGCGGGAATGAGTGCGTCCTCTTAGTGGAAGACGAGGACGCTTTGCGCTTTCTCACCCGAAACATGCTGCAGCGTTTTGGCTATAAGGTGCTGGAAGCTGGAAACGCGGCCGAAGCGCGCCAGATCAGTGATGAACATAAAGATTCCATCGACCTATTGCTGACCGACATCGTGATGCCCGGGATGAACGGGCGCGAATTGGCGAATTACTTAATGGATAGAAGACCCAGGCTGAAAGTCCTTTATATGTCCGGTCACACCGGACAGGGAATCGGTCAGGCAATTCTCCCAACGGGCAGTCACTTTCTGCCAAAACCATTTTCTCGCGAACATTTGGCGGCAAAGATTCGGGAAGCGCTGCAGGTTGAGTTGCCGGCAGCAGTGCTCGAAGGAACCAGGCTACAAACAGTTGAGGAGGAATCAAGATGAAAAAACTTCTGATTGTAGATGACGAGGACGCCATGCGCGGCCTCTATCGTAAACGCTTATCGAATACTTATGAAATTTTTGAAACTGGGGATGCTGGACAGGCGCTTGCGCTGGCTCTCGAGCATAAGCCCGATGCCATTCTTCTAGATCTTAAAATGCCGAAATATGATGGCTTCGAACTCTGCAAGAATTTTCGTTCTCTCAGCTATACCTCCTCGCTTCCAATCTTCGTACTTACTGGGCAGGCTGGGGATTATAAAAAAGAGTGCGAAGCCATGGGGGCGACTGGCTATTTTGAAAAACCCATCGACTTTAAGACGCTAAAGCGCGAGCTAGAAATGACGTTTAAAGCGACCCCAGAGATGCGAGACGAAGGTAGTGACCTCACTTTGAAAGTGGCCCTGAAGATCAAGGGGCGAGATGCCGACGGAGAACAATTTGTCGATTCGACCGAAACCGAAAGCGTCAGTGCGAACGGCTTCTTGTGTGTTTCCCCCAGGAAACTGGAAGAGGGGTCTGCGCTGCAAGTCTTTCTCGCCGGCCGAAATGAGCGCTACGCGGGAATTGCCACCATTGTGGAGCGGGAGCCAGCGGGGCTGGCGGAACATCGGTATCGCTTCAAGTTTGATGGCGAGACGGAGAATTGGATTCTGCAATGATCCGGCCTCGCAACTTTCGAGTACGATGGCTCCGTTCTTTACGGGACTTCAGATCATGTTTGGTGTTTGGTTGAGTTCGCATGCTCGCGGCAGCCGGATCCCAGTGACAGCGCATGTTGACTTCGCCGCGACGGCACGAAAACTTAAATACTGCTAAACCAAAGGGAGTGGGCCATGCTTTCCGTAGAGAGGTTCAAATAAATGTCCTATCAGTCCACAAGATTGCTGGTAATTGACGACGATCCGCTCGGCCTGGAATTTATCCAAGACGTTTTAGCGAACAGCGGAGTAGAAATCCTCACCGCTACTGACCCAAACGTTGGCCTTGAATTATTCAAACAGCATCGCCCGCAAGTCGTGCTCCTCGATTTGGTCATTCCAGGGATTCAAGGTCTTGAACTGCTGGAAAAGATACTGGCAGTCGATCCCGGGGTGGATGTGATACTGATGTCCGCGCATCACTCCACCGAGTCAGCGGTAGAAGCAATCCAGAAGGGCGCGGCGGATTACTTCAACAAGCCGATAGAAGTGGGAAAGCTGAGATTGCGGATCGCCCAACTACTCTCTGATGCGGCGAATCGGCAAAAAACTTTCCAGCTTGAACATGAGTTGCTGGACGCTTGCCAATTTGAGGGAATCGTGGGGCGCAGTCCACTTATGCTGGAGGTGTTCGCGAAGATTCGCAGAGTGTCGCCGCATTTTCGGACCGTACTGGTAAATGGCCCTACAGGAACGGGCAAGGAGTTGGTGGCGGCGGCTTTGCACCGTCTTAGTCCAGTCGCGTTGGGTCCGTTTGCGGTGTGCAACTGCTCAGCGATTGCTGACACTTTGGTAGAGAGCGAACTGTTCGGCTATGTGAGGGGTGCGTTCACCGGTGCGGCGCAAGATAAGGTCGGACTCTTTGAATACGCCAACCGGGGCGCTGTGTTCCTAGACGAGATCGGAGAGTTACCGCTGGCGGCGCAGGGCAAGTTGCTGCGTGTATTGCAAAATCAGGAGGTTCAGCGCGTTGGGTCACCCGCCACCAGAAAAGTGGATGTGAGAGTGATCGCGGCTACGAACCGAAATCTCCGGGCAATGGTGAGCGAAGGGAAATTTCGCGAAGATCTTTACTATCGTCTGACTATGGTGAGTATCACGCTTCCACGATTGGCTGATAGACGCGAGGATCTTCCGCTTTTACAGAGACATTTTCTGGAGAAATTTGCCGCGGAATTCAGGAAGCCCCTGAAAGGAATAACCCGCCGGGCGCAGGCCCGGATGGGTACTTACTCATGGCCGGGTAACGTGCGGGAGTTGGAAAATGTGATCGGGCAAGCTTGCATGCTGGTAGACAGTCCGGTAATTGACATCGGCGACCTGGCGGATCCTTTGCGAGGTCTGCCAAGCGACGCTGCCGCGCAGGACGACAGTCTGCTTTCGCTTCGAGAATTGCAGATGCGCCACGTGCATCGTGTTCTGGCGCTGGCGGGCGGAAACAAGCTGCAGGCGGCGAAGATCCTGGGGATTTCGCGAGCCACGATCTATCAACTTCTAACCCAATCCAAGCCGGAGGCGGTACGAGGACTGAGCCAGATCGCGAGTGAGAAAGACTCGGCGATTTGCTGAGAGATCTCGAATAGCCCACAATCCTTAAGGCCTGTCTGAGTCGGGATTGTTAGTGAAGTTCTAAATCAAAGGAAAAGTTGTAATTTCTTCGAGGCAGTTTCTCCGGGGCTGCTCTAGAACCGGTAAATCACGGCAAAATCAGCAGTAATATCCATATGTTTTTGTGAGTTTTGCTCTTGTGTGAGGAATAAATTGTTGGGCTCGGTAACCGATTCGTGGAAACGGTAGACGCTCACAGTCTGACGCCAGAACAGGTGGCGCTTTTCGCTGGGAGCAGGGAACCACAACACGGCCGTCGGACCATGACTGCCATTCTGCGAGTCCGTACCTGCGGTGATCCAGTCCACATCGAAGCGCATCGAGAATGCCCGACGGCTCGCACCGCAAGGACGCAGGAACCAATCGTAGGTTCCGCCGAACTCCGGCCGGCTGCCGCCTTTGCTGTAGTTTGTGGTGGAAAGCTGGCTCCAGCGCCATCCCATTCCGAAGGACCAGCCATGTCCTACGCGAAAATATGCGGCGCTTTCGAGATAGCGATCATGCCCTTTTAAGTTAGGTTGATCCCCATCGTCAGTCTTATGACCATTGTCGTAGGCTGCAAGCGCTCGAAATATGAGACGCTTGCTCTCCAGGTCGAGACCACTCTCTACGCGATAGGCGAGCGGCGCGTAGCCTGCGCCTTCCGTGAGCGAGGGACCAAGAGATGCGTAGGGACGTGGAATCGGACTGTTGAGCAGTTTGACGTCGTCGCCCGATTGGGCACATGCGAACGATCCGCAAACGGCGAACAGCAATAGCGCTGGAAATTGTTTCATCTCTATGTTTCCCCCTCCGACGCGAAGCATCAACGATCAATTCGTGCAAGTAGGGTCCTGAGCTTCCACAGAAGAATTTCTAAGCAGTCCGGAAGACGGGAGTTTTTATGCGTGGCGAGGCCCATCCAATGGAGTAAGGTGCGCGCAGCCCATAAGCTGCATGCATTTTGGAGGAGCCAGTCTTCATTAGCATTGAATGGCGGCGTGCGAGCCATCGCTGACGGATGGCGCGTATGAATCCGAAAGTTTGAATAGTCTGTGTCATTTACAACGTTCCTTCTTGTCAAAAGGCCTCTCTGTGGCAGCCTTTCTGACAAGATCGGCGCGGCTACCGCATGCTTTAGTCCGCGCCTACAGCCTGTGGTTCGGCGCGCATAGATTCGAGCAGGCCAGGCTGCACAAAAAACCTTTCGTCAATGTCGTATTCAGGGATTATCTGTTTTACTTGGTTGCGCATTTTCCAATGCATTTCCTGCGCCCCCATGGCGAGCAATACGTCGAGCTGTTTCGCCAGGGCGTTCCAATTGCCGGTTTTGCTCTTCGCCTGGGTTATCTTTCCTACAGGAGTGGTCCGCTGTTCCTCGTAGTCATAAAACAATTCTTCATGCAGCTTTTCACCCGGGCGCAAGCCTGTGAATTCGATTTTCACTTCGCTTTCGTTCACCCCTGACAATTTCATGAGAGTTCGGGCGACGTCTAAAATGCGGAGCGGTTTTCCCATGTCGAGCACCAGGAGATCGCCGTGCTCCCCGATAACAAAGGCTTGCAGCACCAGACTTACGGCCTCCGGAATCGTCATGAAATATCGGGTGACCTCGGGATGGGTCACCGTAATCTGCTTCTTCGTGCGAATCTGATGTTGGAAGAGTGGCACCACACTGCCCTGGGATCCGAGTACGTTTCCGAACCGCACGGTCACACAACGCATCGAGCTGGTGGGTCGGGCGGCGAGAATCAACTCGCCGATTCTCTTTGTGCACCCCATGAAGCTGGTTGGATTTACCGCCTTGTCACTCGAGATCAAAACGAAACTGGTGCAGTGGGATTCCTCGGCCGCATCCAGCATCGAGAGCAATCCGGAGACGTTGTTCTCCAGCACCTCACAAAGGTTGTCTTCCGTCAGCGAGACATGTTTGTAGGCCGCTGCATGGAACACAGTATTAATTTCATATCGCGACAGCACTGACAATATCCGTTTGGAATCCGTGACATCGGCGAGGCAATATTCCACTCTCGTGGACGTTTCTGCCTTACGGAGTTTTTGCTGTAGTTCGAATAAGCCCGTCTCGTCTTGATCGATGCAGACCAGAACAGCCGGCTCGTACTGAAGTATCTGGCTGGCCAGTTCGGAACCAATCGAACCCGCCGCGCCGGTAACCAGAACTTGATTTCCTTTCAATTTCCGTCGCACAGGTTCAAGATCGAGCTCGATGGGTTCGCGGCCGAGAAGGTCTTCCAGATTAACTTCGCGCAGTTGCTGCACGCTTGATTGGCCGGCCACAAAATCTCGCAGGCTTGGCACCGTCTTATATTTCACTCCTGCCTTATCGCAGATCTCGACGATCTGCTGCATTTGTACCGCCGTCGCCGAAGGGATGGCAATCAGCAGCTCAAACGCGTAATGTTCGGCACTCAGCGCGGGAATCTGCTCTATGGTGCCCAGGACGGGCACGCCATGAATTTTTGCTCCGCCTTTATTTGCATCGTCGTCGACGCAGCCCACCGCTTCCCAGCGGCTCGATGACTGCTGCAGTTCGCGGATCAATAGCTGCCCTGCAAAACCCGCTCCGGCGATGAGCACTCGTTGTGCCCGACGACGATCACCGCTGCGTTGATTGGATTGCGTGCGTTGTCTGAACAAGCGCCATGTTATCCGCACCCCAAGCAGAATCGCGGTTGTCACAATGGCTTCCAACGCGTAGACGGAAATCGGGAAGACGTCGATCTTCAACAAATATTGTGACGTGAGTAAGAAGGCTGCCGAACCGAGCGAAATAGCCTTGGCCATCTCTGGCACATCATGGATACCCGTGTGGCTCCAGTAGCCATGCAACAGGCCGAATCGTGCCATGGCGCACAACCGGTAGAGGATGAGAAGCGGCGCCAAGAATAGTAATACTGAGATGTGTGGCAGCTTAAAATCGAAGCGCAACAGCCACGAAAGGACTACCGACAGAAATACCAGAGCTGCATGCAGCAGAACAATCCCGACCGAATTTCTTTTCATAAACATTGCTGAACTCTCCGTCCGAGGGCGAGGCTTCGCCTGGTTTGACTTCTTGTCAACAAAGAACTTGGGAATAAAGTTGATTACATTCCGAGCAAATGGTGGAAGCGGGGGATGGTGTGTAGGCTAGTCGTGCACTGCTTGCGCCAAGACGGTTTCAATTACATCGCATGTTGTCGAGACGTGCTGTTCGGAGAGAGTTGGATGAACCAGAAACATCAGGCTAGTTTCGCCCAGTTGTTTGGCGATCGGCAAACGCTCTTGCTGAGGTCTGGAAGCGAATGCCCTTTCCAGATAGATTTCGCTGCAACTTCCAATGAAGCAAGGAACGCCGGCCTTGTTGATCTCTTGCGCAATTCGATCACGGCTCCAACTCGGGTGAAGCATCTCAGGGCGTACGAAAACGTAGTACTTGTAATAAGAATGGTAAGAGTGGGATGGCGATTGGGGGACTCGTAAACCGGCAATGCCGGCAAGGCGCGAGTGTAGCAGAGCAGCATGTCGACGGCGTGTTTTAACCCAACCCGAAATCTTTCTTAAAGTAATTCTTCCCATCGCCGCCTGCATTTCTGTCATCCGCCAGTTGGTGCCGAAGGAATCGTGCAGCCATCTAAAACCAGGTTTCGGATTTGGTTGGTAAGCTGAATCGTAATTCTTGCCGTGATCTTTGAAGCTCCAGGCCTGCCGCCAGACCTCGGAATCGTTCGTGACTAGCATTCCACCTTCGCCGCCTGTGGTCATGATTTTGTCCTGGCAAAACGAAAACGCGGCGGCGTGCCCCATTGATCCCACCGAACGACCCTTATACCTCGCGCCCTGAGCTTGGGCGCAATCTTCGATCACATATAGATTATGTTCAGCCGCGAGATCTAGAATAGGATCCATGTCACAAGGCCACCCGGCCAAATGGACGGCGATGATAGCTTTGGTCCGAGGAGTAATTGCCCGCCGGATAGTCTCCGCTGTGATGTTCTGGCTCTCGGGGTCCACGTCCACGCAGATGGGCTGAGCGCCGCGCATGACAGTGCAACTCGCAGAGGCGATGAATGTGCGGGAAGTGGTGATGACCTCATCTCCACTCTTGATTCCAAGAGCTTGTAACGCCGCTTCGAGGGCGACTGTACCATTTGCCAGGCAGATGGCGTACTTGGCCCCAACTGATTGGGCAAATTCAATTTCAAACAATCGGCCTTCCTGGCCCGTCCAGTAATTGACTTTTCCTGATCGTAAAACGGAGGCGGCGGCTTCGATTTCTTCGGGTTCGAAGTGGGGCCATGATGGAAAAGGAGGCAACGGGCGTTCGCCCGCGGACACAGTGGTTCGCTGAACTGCTGTAGTAGTCATGGGATTTATTGTTTTCTGAGTGAGACTTAGGTATGGCAAATCGATTGATGAATCGAGTGCGCAGCGGCAATTCCAGAGACGATCCGCCAGGCATATTCGTATCGCTGAGAATCGGATGCGCCTGGAACGCGAGAGCGGCGTTCGATCATATAGTCCCAGAGACCGAGACTCGATGCTGAGTGATACACCAACTGCTTTCCCCTCGCCTTCGCGATCTCAAACAACCCCTGCACCGGATGCTGTTGAAGCTGTTTCGCAAACATCCGGCAGCAGTGAGTCAGGGCAGAACTTACTTTTGCGATCGTCGCCGAACCGTGCTCGCGGTAAACGTACAAGGGCTCAGGCAGAACGGCGTATCTTTTCCCGTACAATCCTCGCAAAAGAAAATCAACATCCTCGGAGATTGGAAATGATGGATCAAAACCAGTCTTCTTCGCTACCTCGGCGGCAATCATCGAAGGCGCAAATGCTAAAGGCGGCATGCCGAGACGCTTTAGGGGACCGTGAAGAACCGGAGCATCGTGGTCCGGACATCGTACCCCCACTAGCTGATTGCTTGCGTTCGAGATTGCCATCCCTGTACTTACAATCGCCAGGCCGCGCTCGCCTTCAAGCAACTCTGTCTGAACGCTGAATTTGTCGGGATAAATCCAGTCGTCGGCATCGAGAAAGGTGACGTATGCACCGCGAGCCAGTTCGAGGCCAAATTGCCGCGCATAGCCGCGTCCACGGTTGCGGTCGAGGCGATGGTATTGAATCCTGGCGTCGCGAATTGTCTGGATAATTTGCTCCGAACCATCCGTCGATCCGTCATTCACGACAATGCATTCCCACTCTTGATATGTTTGCGCCAGTAAAGAGGCCAAGGCCAGAAGAACCGTGTCAGCGGCATTGAACAACGGCATGACGACCGAGATCAATGGATTCATGACGCTGTTGTCCCCCAACCTAATGGTTGTAGGCGCAGTCGATCGTTCGCGGAGGCGTGCTTCCCAACACGTTTCTCAATGGGCATCGAGCCCACGACCGCCAGCACAGCGAACAGAACCAGCACTCCGGTGCCACCGTAGTAATACTCTCCGCTCATTCCACCGGCTACCGCCGTGAACAAGGCGGCCCGGGTTGCAAGACTTACTCTGTTTCGAGCCGCGACCTGAAGGCCGGCCTGATGCCACGCAACCGCGAGAATTAATAACACGAGGAGCCCGCCACCAACACCGGTTTCCAAGAACATCTGAATGAAAAAATTGTGGGAGCCGGTGGACCACAAGCCGGAGTTGCCTCCTCGATGGTAAAAGCCTGTACCTAAAAAAGGAGCATTCAGGAATTTTGGAGCCTCTTCACTCCAGCTGGAGAGCCGAGCTCCATCATCTAATTCTGACTTCGAATTCTCAGCAGACGAAAAAGTGAGATCGACAAGCGACTTGAACGTCGGCAGTGTTTCGTATGCAGTCAGGGAGGCTAATCCGAGCATGACGATGATCGCTAACGTCCGCACGGCTTGAGTCCTTTTCCATAGGATGTATCCGAACCCCACCGCGAAGGCTACCCAGCCTCCCCGTCCGTGGCTGGTCAGCGAGCTCGACAAGAACACGGCACATCCGGCGAACACAATACCTGCGCTGGCAAGTCGGCCCCATCTGCGGGAACCCACATTGTCGATCCATAACCCGGCAATGTATGAGCAGAGGATTGCCACGGAAACGACGATGACATTGTAGGATTTATATCCGGCAAGGGAATCCGATGATTGGGCAACCGGTTGCGCACCAGGATCCGTTCGGCTGGCCAGCAGGCCAATACTAAGCATGAGCAAGGCCGACAGTAGTGACCATAGCCACATGCTGCGGACTTCCGGATCGGAAAGCTTTCGCGTAATTAAAATGCCCGCGACTACATAAAGCACGAGACGGCCAAGTTTCAGGCACGATCCGATCAGAACGGGAACATCGTCCAGGTAGTCATAACGGAAATGAATCGATAGGGTCGATAACAAGGCGCAAATTAAAAACCCCCATAGGAGCGGGTTCAATTGTGATACACGTTGCTCATACTTCGAAGATGGCGTAATCATGAGCAATAGCAGGAACGGCACAATCAGCCAGTCCGAAACCTCGAATACGCCAAACGTAGTTTGTTGAGAGAAGCCTAGGTTTGGTACGAAAAGCAGAGGGAAGCAAAAGAGCCAGAGTCGCTTCACGCCCGCACCTCAGCCATATAATCACCGCAAATCGGCGCTTGTTTGGCAGCATGGGTGCCATTTAGAAATCCATGGATGCCTGAGCGAAAAATACTCACCGTGTGATAATGCCTTGCATACGAGAAGAAAAGCAGGAGCAGACGAAGATAGGCAACTGGCGCTTGAAACCACCGCAAATGTCGTCCAATCAAAATGGCACGGTTGTGGGCAAGCGATCCCATATATGTGGGCAAATCGGAGACACGGCATCCACCGTTCCCGGCCGCGAGGTGTTGAACGCGGGCGGCTCCGTTGAAACAAATATCGAAGCCGTGCTTGCGAACCCTTAGGCAAAGTTCGGTCTCTTCGTACAGCGAAGCTCCCAAGCCCAGGACTTCGTCGAATCCTCCCGCCGCACGTAAAACCGAGCGCCAAGCCGAAAAATTACAACCCGCGACATGCTGTACGAGACATTCTCCGTTGCCCGCAAAGTTTCGCACCGGGGTTGCACTCCATGAATTGAACCTTCCAGGGACTTTACCGGTTAGGGATGACGAATTGCGCTCATCAATTCCCCCGGCAACCATGCCTATTTTTGATTGAGAGAGAGCGCGGAGATGCTCGCTTATTAAGGTAGGACCGCAGCGTATATCGTCGTCAACGAAAACCACCGCATCATATTTGGCTTGTTGCCACCCATAATTGCGGGCTCGAGGCAATCCGCGGAACTGTACTTTGCGATACGAAAGCACGCCGGGATTATCGCGAACTAACTTCAGCAGAGCCGGATCTTCCGCGTGCGATTGATCGACCACCAGAATTTCCAACGGGCGATGCTGCTGCAGGAGTAAGTCATTGAGGGTGTCAACCAGATAGGAACCGCGATTCAGCGTGGGTACCACCACCGAAACTCCCTCGTCCTCTTGACTTGCAACCGCAGCTGGATCACTTGCTAAGGGTTGGTCATAGCAAACGCCAACACTTTGCAAGCAGGACAAAAAGCGTTGTCTATAACATTCCCAACTGCCTTCACGAAGCACACGGCGCCGGGCTTGCTCACCGGCGGCGCGAAACGATCCGGGGGATGTCAGGAGCTGGCGGATAATCTCGGTAAGCTTCTGACTATCATCCGGGTCGATCAACCATCCACCTTCGCCATCTCGAACCGCTGCCGGAATCCCGCCAGTTCGAGTCCCCACAACGGGAGTGCCGCACGCTTGGGCCTCAAGAAAAACCAAGCCGAAGCCTTCAACTGCCCGCTCTTCCGAAGCGTCCCGCGTGCAGAGCAGAAACAAATCAGATGCCCGGTAAAGGGGACGCAATTGTTCCTCAGAAATAAAGCCGAGCCAGCGCACATTAGATTCAACTCCCAGTTCGGCCGCGACTTTTCGTAATTCGGTTTCGTGAGGCCCGGTTCCCGCGATTAGATAGATAACTTCCTCACGCTCATTCGGCGCGAGGTTCGCAATTGCACGTAAGACGGTATCGTGAGCTTTATAGCGGTGAATACGTGAAACCGTGGAGAGAACATACTTACCCACTATGCCGAACTTTTCTTTGGCGGCCTGGCGATCTCCAGGAGCAAAGTGGTCAAGATCTACAGCCAATGGAATGGCCTGTACCTTTGCTTTGGGAGCTACACTGGATACAAGTTCCTTCGTATAGTCGCTGTTGGCAATCACCAGATCGGCTCTTTCCAACACTGTGCGTTGCAACACTTTCCACAAGAATCTTCGCCAACGATT
>Ga0116135_1000643_pt1 | contig 19096 bp, 16 predicted proteins | sample June2015DPH_20_1_FD_89738 | JGI IMG/M metagenome (GOLD analysis project Ga0116135, IMG submission 89738) | Peatland microbial communities from SPRUCE experiment site at the Marcell Experimental Forest, Minnesota, USA - June2015DPH_20_10 | ecosystem: Environmental > Terrestrial > Soil > Wetlands... | reverse complement strand
CGGAAACTCGCCGCAGCCGCCGTCCGGGTAAACCGAGTAGCCGCGAATGAACTTCTCCTGTCGTGGGTTTTCCAGGTTCTGCCAGCGCGGCATCCAGGCCACCGTGCTCGAAGAGACGTTATCCGGAAAACTCGGCTGCCCGAGCAATTGCGGAAAGTAGCCGCGCGCCGTGGTGCCGTAAAGATGGTCGCACAGGTTGCGCCCGGCTTGCCCACTGGAATTGGCGACTCCGTCCGGCCAGTGCCGCGACTTCGAATTCAAAACAATCCGCGCGGACTCCACGCACGAAGCCGCAAGAACCACATTCTTGCCATACACCTCGAACTCTTGCTTGGTATTCCGGTCGATGTAGGCGACTCCCTTCGCGCGGCCATTCTCATCCACCAGGATGTTCTTGCAGAGCGTATTGGTGCGCAGATCCAGATTGCCGCTCTTCTCCGCGGCGGGCAGAAAGAACCACGGCGTGGAGAAAAATGCGCCCACATCGCAGCCTTCCGTGCAATTTGCGCAGTAATGACAAGAAGGATGCCCAGCATGCGGCACCGTAAGCTGCGCGATACGGTCGGGCAAATACGGAATGCCCACTTTGTGCGATCCGCTCTCCAGAATGCGATCGATGCAGCGGAAGTTCATCGGCGGTAGATACTCCCCGTCCGGATTGCTCGGCCGATTCTGAACCGTGCTCGCAACCCCGATCATGCGCTCTACGCGGCTGTAATAAGGCGCGATCTCCGCGTAGGCAATGGGCCAATCGACGTCATATCCGTCGCGGCTGGCGGCGCGAAAATCGATATCGCCGAAGCGCGCCGACGATCGCCCCCAGAAATTAGTCTTACCGCCCACGGCGAAGCAGCGCCGCCAAGTCCATTCGGTCCCCGGAGCCGTCGTGAAAACGATCTCATGTTCCCAAATGCCCTCGGTATACTCGTTGTCCATGTAGCCAATCCAGTTCTTACGCTTGGCCGGCTCGCCGAAGCCGCGGAACGGCATATCATAGGGTTTTCGATGGTTGCGGAAGTCTTTGCTCGGGTTCAGGCGGCGGCTGGCGTTAAGTGCGCAAACCTTCGCCCCCGCCTGGCACAGGGTGTGAATGGCCATCCCGCCGCCCGCGCCCGTCCCGATCACAATTACGTCGTAGATCCGATTTTGCATTTTAAACTCTTGGCGGCGGAAGGCGCCGGTGTTCCGGATCGCCGGCGTGCGGACAAGAGGGCGACTCGGTATAGAACTGTAATCCTGGATAGTCCAGTGCAGTGAGTCCGGCGCGGCTGGTGTAGTAACCCATCACCGTGTAGCGCCGAATCAGGCGGAAGAACGCTTGCCCCTCGCTATCGCCTTGCGCCGCGCCGTCCCGATACGCGACCGTCTTCAGAATTTCGGTCTGCTGCTTATTTGAAAGCACCGCAAAGCTTGCGCCATCGTCCTTCTTGGCGGTCGCATCCAGCCATTTCAGGCCGTCGCGCATCGGTTGGCGGATCTCCTCCTCGCCATGCGCCGCCAGGAAGTCGATGAATTCACTAACGCCTGCCTCTTGGGCGCCGGGGCTCTCGTCCGGGGGAATGATCAGGCCGGTCAAAATATCGATCGTGCGATATTCAAACGCCGAAAAATACGACGGCTGGTAGTTCGGCGCGCGCGGCGGCGGGGCGACATTCCCAGTATGCTCATGCTGTTGACCAAACACCCAGCGGCTGAAGCCCGGGAACTGGCTGGCAGCGGCCGCCTTCGCCAGCATCCGCAATACCGCGCGCCGATCCGATCCTTGATTCGCCATTTAGATCATTCTCGAGTTTATACCAAAGCGGGCGGCAATTGAGCGTTGATCGGCATAGAGGCTGCGGTCACCGCCGTCGCCTCCCACGCTTCAGCTTGAATTGCCCCTGCCGTTCTAGCATAGGCCATCGCCCGCTTCCAGTTCATTTTGGCCGACTCCACGGCGATTACGGTCAGGTTACAAGCCATCAGCCAGAAGTCGAACCGTTCCAACGGCGCAATCGAGGGTCTGAACAACTAAGCAACAGTCACTATGAAACAGTCCTACGGTTTCCGAACCCTCCAAGTCACCGCACCAACGCTTTATCATTAACTTGGCAAGCTGCCTGAACCTTACCGACAGATTCTTCCGACGACTTTTTTTTCGTACGCCGTTGCGGCCGCGGACCATTTGTCGTTCACACACCGAGAAATATAATCTTTGCGTTCAGAATCTGCTACTTAAACCGCAGTCGCGAAACGACGGCGAGACACAGGATGGTAGCCTCAAATCGGGAATAAAAGTTTGAAGATGACAGGACAGCGGCAGCACAGAGTGCAGATCGTCAATAAAGCGATTGCGGCCATCGAGGCAAAGCTGAAAAGAGCTGATAAACAGGCAATGCCGGCGGACCTCGTACGATTATTGCCGATCGAAAAGGAACTGGATGCAGACAAGCCGTGCGAAGTCAGGATGCGATGGGTAAAACCGGCGATGTCGAATTCCTTGACAAGAACATAATCTATGAGGAACTGCCATCACAAGCCGCCTTTCACCGCTGTGCATCGCGATTCAAGGGGTTCTCCGGGCCTATCGGCTCCGGCAAAAGCCAGGCGCTCTGCTTTGAGGCAATCCGACTCTCTTACAAGAATAAAGGCCGCCTGGGTCTGATCGGGGCTCCCACGTATCCGATGTTACGCGACGCCACCCAGGCGGCGCTGTTTGAGCTTCTGGATGGTTGGGACCTTCCGTACATATACAACAAGGCGGAAAATATGCTGACCATGAAGGAAACGGCGTCGCGCATCATATTCCGTCCCGTGGACGACTTTGAACGGCTGCGCGGCACTAACCTGGCATGGTTCGGGCTGGATGAACTGACCTACTCGCCGGAAGGCGCGTGGTTACGGTTGGAAGGACGGCTACGCGACACACAAGCCAATAGGCTCTGCGGTTTTGCAGCGTGGACTCCAAAAGGCTATGATTGGGTCTATCAGAAATTCATCGCGGATCCGGTTGCGGGATACACCGCTATTGTCGCGACGCCCAACGAAAACAAGTACTTACTCGAACAGGTTCCAGACTTCTACGAACGCCTAAAGCAGAGCTACGACGACACCTTTTATCAACAAGAAGCGCTAGGGCGGTACATCAGCATGCAGGGCGGACTTGTATACACCTCCTTCAATCGGGGCGAAAATGTCAAGAGCCTACACGTGAATCCGACCTACCCGCTCTTATGGGCGCTCGATTTCAACGTGGACCCGATGTCATCCATCGTGACGCAGATCGAGGGCCGGACAGTGTTCGTGTTGGACGAGCTGGCTCTGCGGCATGCCAGCACCCATGAAGCTTGCGAAGAATTTGAAAGTAGATTCCCCAATCACGGAAGCGGTGTTGTAGTGTATGGCGACGCATCGGGGAACAGCCAGCACAGTACCGGCGCTTCCGATTACCAGATCGTACGAGAGTACTTCCGAATGAACTACGGCGCAAGGTTGACGTATAAGGTACCGAAAGCCAACCCAAGCGTAAGAGAACGGATCACGCTGACCAACGCTAAGCTACGCACCGCGAGCGGCGAGACCAGCTTATGGGTGGACCCTAAGTGCAAGGAGTTGATTAAAGACTTCGAGCAAGTGTCATACAAGGCGGATAGCAATGCAATCGACAAGGAGAAGGACCGCCGCCGAACACATCTTTCGGACGCGCTGGGCTACTTGCTTTGGCAGGAGTGCAGACCGCAACCAGCACTTGGCGAACATCGGGAACGGCTGATTTGAGGAACAGATGGTGAATATCGACCGAGAGCATCCCGAGTATGCCGCCAAGAAGGCGATGTGGAAAAAGTACAGGGATCTTTACGCCGGGGGCGAACAAATGCGGGAGAACGCCTTCGAGTACCTGGTGCGCCGGCACAAGGAACCCAGCGACATTTATGCAGAGCGGCTGTGCCGGGTCTTCTATGAAAACTATATCGGTTCGATTATCGACTGGTACGCCGCAACGCTGATGAGGCGCGAGGCGGCATTGATTTTCGACGGCAGCGACGACGCGGCTAAGGGTTTCTACAACCTTTTCGCCGAGGATTGCGATCTGAAAGGTACTTCGATGGCCGAGTTCTTCCGCCAACGGATCGTGCAAACCTTAGTACAGGGACGGAGTTATATCGTCGTCGACTTTCCACGCTCGCCCGTGTCGGTCAGTAACCGCGCGGAGGAGGATGCGGTGGGTCGATCGCGCGCGTACCTGGTGGACTACTCGCCCGAGGAACTGATTAACTGGAACTACGACGACCGCGGCGGCCTGGATTGGGCGGTGATCCGGACGTCCTCACTGCGCAAGTCCAAAGTCACCGAGAGTGAGTGGATCCGGGAGACCCGCTGGATCTACTACGACCGCCAGAATTACCAAGTCTATCAACAACAGAAAAACAAGGAAATACGTTTGGTGGACGAAGGCCTGCACGGGTTGGCGGGCCAGAACCGGGTGCCGATTTTCACCTTGCGCGTGACCGAAGGTCTTTGGTTGATGAATAAGGCCGCCCTACTGCAACTGGAGCACTTTAACAAGTCAAACGCGCTGGCGTGGGCGCTGACGATGGGTTTGTTCGCGTCTCCGGTGATCTACTCGGATCGTGAATGGAACCAGATCGTGGGCGACTCCTACTTTATCCAACTCGCTCCCGGCGACCGATTTGGGTGGACCGAACCGGAGGGCAAAGTTTATCAAATCGCCGCCGACAATCTGGTCCAGCTCAAAGACGAAATCTACCGGGTAAGTTATCTAATCACGCATGCCGCCGGGTCGGATTCATCGGGCCAGCAGCAATCGGGCGCCAGCAAGCAAAGGGACTTCAGCATCACGCAGGAAGTGCTGCGGGCATACGGAGACGCAGTCAAAGAGACCATGAAGCAAGTCTTGCGTGCCATCGCGGCGGCGCGCCAGGACAATATTTCGATCGATGTTTCAGGTCTGGACGAATTCGATATCGCCGATTTCAGCAGCGAACTCGACGACGCGCGGAAGCTGCTTACCTTGGGGATTCAATCCGACACTCTGAAGAAACAGGTATTCAAGAAACTTGCGTTCAAGTTTCTTTCGGACGTACGGCAGGAGATCAAGACTCAGATTGCGCAGGAGATAGAGGCACAGAGCTAAAGAGGGGTTATGGAAGAGACAGACGTACAAGCGATTGTGAAGCAGGCAATTCAAGAATTCTTCCAGGAGCAGCAGGCCAAGAGCGAACCGGCCTATAAGACAGAACTGGTGGAAGAACGCCGGCGCCGCGAGCAACTGGAGCGGCGGCTGAACGAAGTGGAAGAAGAGAGCAAGCGGAGCCGGCAGGCCGCGGAGCAGGCGGAGAGAGGCGCGTCCATCCGCGCCGAGTTGCAGCGGCTGGGGGTAGCGAAAGTCGACTTGGCGTATCGTGCGGTGCACGAGGGCGTATTCCGCACGGATGACGGCCGGCTGCTGGCGCACAGCGACGACGGCGAAGTGCCCCTGAAAGAGTACCTGAGCAATTTCGTCAGCGAGAACCCGGAATTTCTGCCGGCCAGGATACCGGGTGGATCGGGAATCACGGGCGCGCACAAGGCGCCGCGGGAAAACACTGAAAGCGTGGACATCGAAAACATCCGGCCGGGGATGAGTTCCGAACAGACGGAAAGAGTGCGGAAGGAAATTCTGCGCGTTGCTTCGCAAAATCTGCGCGGCATATAGGCACGACAGGCAGGAATGCCTGAATTCAAAGGACGGGCACAAGAGCCTAGTCAACTTAGGAGAATGAATGGCGATAATTACATCAGCTAATGTGGCCAGCGCGATTGTGAAGCTGGTGGCGGCAGACGCTCTGCCCGCCTTGGTCGGGAACCTAGTCATGGGTAACCTGGTCAACAGAGACTATGAACCAGTGTTGGCGCAGGCCGGGGATACGGTGAACATACCGATTCCTCCGGTGCTGGTAGCCAACAACATCGCAGAGGGTGGAACCGTGCAAACGCAGAATCCGAATCTGGGAAACGCGCAGATTGTGCTGAACACGCACGCTGAAGCGACTTTTCAGATACCGGATGTAACCAAGGTGCTCGCAGTTCCGGACTTACTGCAGGTATACATGCAGCCGGCGGTCGTGGCGATCGCCCAGAGCATCGAAACAAGCCTGCTGAACCTGTTTGCCGGGTTTACGGCGAACACGCCGGTGGGTACGCCGGGTACTCCGTTGGTGGAGGCGGTGATCGACCAAGCGGAGAGCGAGCTTTTTACAGCGATGGTTCCTTCGTCCGAGCCGAAATTTCTCGTAGTGGACGCCGCGACATACTCCGCACTGCGGCAGATCGAACGTTTCAGCGAATTCCAGACCGCCGGCGAGGCGGGACTGCGAGCTTTGATCGACGGCACCGTGGGGAAAATCAAGGACTTTTTCGTAATGCGATCGCAGTTCATCGCGTACACCGGCAGTTCGCCCATGACGACCCATAACCTGGCTTTCACCAAACCGGCGATCGGCTTGGTTATTCGAAGACTGCCGCAGCCTTTATACGGGACGGGCGCCGTGGCGCACTACGCGGAGATGGGTAACTTCGGCATGCGCGTAGTGATGAGCTATCAGCCGAATACGTTGGCGCAGCAGTTTACTGTGGACGTGCTGTACGGTTGTGCGGTGATCCGCAACAACTTTGGCGTTCAGGTGAATGCATAGCGGTCGCAGGCGGCACTGAAATCGGGCGGACAACGAGAAAAGGGGCCGGGTTAGCCGGCCCTACAAGAGAGAACCATGGACCTACAAGTGTATTTCAGAAAGATTCGAATGATGGAAGAGAGTCTCAAAGATCCGTCTGCTGTGTTGGTGAGCCTTGAGACTCAAGACGGCGGACGTGAGGGGGTGCGCACCGAGGTTCCACGCCGGATCGCGGCTAGAATGATCGTGGAAGGCGCCGCCCGTCTAGCAACGGCCGATGAAGCGCGCGAGTTCCAAGAGCAGAAGGTGGAGGCTAAGCGGCAAGCGGACCAACTCGCGGCGGCTTCGCGGATGCAGTTCACCGTCATCTCGCCGAATGAACTGCGGAAGCTGAAGGGCGGCGCACAGCAGGGTAAAGAATAGGCCGGCGCGATGGCCCTATTCACGGACGGAATATCAACGATTCAGAATCTAGCCGTGCAGGATTCCTTCGTGCTAGCCACGGCGCAAAACGAGAACATCGATCTCAGCCAAAAGCTGTTGCTGGCGCAGCAAGACCTGGGGATCGAAGTGACGACCCTGCTGCAACGCAGCGGCGCCTACGACTGGCAGTTCTGGCTCCAACCGGAGCCATGCTTGAACAACATCGTGGTTACACCGCCGCTACAGCTATGGCACGTGTTCCAAACTCTGACACTGGTTTATCGGGATGTGTACTTCGACCAATTGAACGACCGCTATAAGGGCAAGCGGGATCAGTTTCAGCAATTGGCGAAGTGGGCCATGGACAAGCTCATTCAAACCGGGGTCGGCATCGCGTCGAACCCCATCCCGCAAGCGGCTCCGCCGCAACTGACGTCCATTCCCGGGGGCCAACCGGCAATGACCTACTGCGCGAGCGTATCGTGGGTGAACGCAGAAGGCCAGGATGGCCAGGCCGGCAGTCCGAGTACTCTTACGGTGGCGGCGGGCAACGTATTGGTGGCGCAGCCAATCAATCGGCCGGCCAAGGCAACGGGCTGGAACGTGTACGTGGGGCTGTTGCCTACGGCAATGGCGCAGCAAAATACGTCGCCAATGGCGCTGGATGAAGTTTGGGTGCAGCCTGGGCCGGTTTCCACCTTGGGGCAAGCGCCTGGGAACGGGCAGGCACCCGACTATTTCCGCGCTTTGCCGCGGCTCCTTCAAAGAGGTTAGATCATGGCATGGGTAGGCAGCACGGTCACCGCGCAAGTAGTCGCTCTGCTGAGCGCACCGCAAGGGCTGAACGCCTGTGTCGCGACGCTAGCCCTGGCGGAAAATGTAGCTGTTCCGGCGCTCGGACAGAATCAGATACTGGCGCAGAACGTATCGATCGAACTGGCGGAACGCAGCACGGACGTAGTGTATCCGGCGGTGAACGTTTATTGCGAGAAGATCGTGAACCAGCTCAAGGAAAAGTTCCGGAATTTTTCCGGGTTTGCCTTGATGGCAATCGAAATGCGGGTTTCACAGGACAGGCTGGAAGGGGTCGAGGACCAACTTCAGATGTATACCGACGCTGTAACCCAGGTACTGGATCAGAATCGTGGCGACTGGGGCGAAGGAATGTATTACGCAGGATGCTACGAGGCGGCGCTAGGGCCTGTGAAGCACGGCGGACAGAACTTCATCCAGGTGGGAAAAGTCTCTTTCAACGTGGGAGTGAGCGACTAGAAATATGTCTTCGTATATCTTATCAAATGCTAACCGCTTCTACACTGGACTGGAAAACAGTTATGGACAGACTCCGGCGGTTACGGCGCAGAGCCGGTTTCCCGCGCTAAAATTAACCGCTAAGAATAATCTGGAAACGGCAGACCGGCGGGACAAGACTGGTAGCCGAACCTTTGTGGGAATACCCGCGGGACTGCGGCGTACGACCAGCTTCGATGTGACAACCTATATGACGAGCTGGGGCGGCAGAGTGCTGGACCAGCTTACGGACCTCTCTTTCAGGCTAGCTTGGGTGCGGCTCCGGCGATGTATGCGGGGGGCACGGCCGCGGCGGGTTCGAGTGGCACATCCCTGGTTTTCGCGGCGCCGCATGGGCTCGCCGTCGCCCAGGGCGTGTCATGCAACGGCGAGATTCGGTTTGTGACGGCAATCGTGAACGCTACGACAGTACAATTGAACTCCGGATTCTCAAGCGCTCCGGCAGCGGGGACCGAAATTGCTCCCAGTATCTCGTATTTTCCGGCGACACAGCTACCGAGTGTCAGCATATTCGATTATTGGGATCCCAGCACCGCGCTCCAGCGAATTCTTTGCGGAGCGGCCGTGGATAAGATGACTGTCAAGGTGAATGGCGATTTTCACACGTTTGAGTTCGAGGGAATGGCGCAAGACCTGCTCGACAGCGCCAGTTTCACGGCAGGAGAGGGGCAACTGAGCAGTTTCCCTGTGGAGCCTGTCCTCGGCGCTTTCGATTACTCGATCGTGCCGGGTAACATGGGTGAGGCCTGGCTGGGCATTACGCCCAGCCAGTTCTATACAATCACGAGCGGGACATTCGAATTAGACAATAGCCTAGAACTGAGGTCGAAGGACTTTGGGACCAACCTGCCGCTGGCGATCGCGCCGGGGCCGCGGTCCGTGACCGCGGCGTTCAGCCTGTATGAAATGGACGACGCGGCGACCCAAGGCCTGTACCAGGCGGCGAGGCAGCAGTCCCCGATAAGCCTGATGTTTCAACTTGGGCAGCAAACCGGCCAGGTCGTGGGCGTCTACATGATGAGCGTGGTGCCCGTAGTGCCGGAGTTCGACGACACCGACAACAGGCTGCAATGGAAATTTCAAGGATCGAAGGCGCAGGGAACGGCGAACAACGAGATCGTGGTGGCGTTCGGATAGCTTGGTTGGTGGTGGATGGAATATAAGAGCTTTGAGAGGATTGAGTCTACCGTGGCGGCCGGGGTAAGTTATATGATCGCCAAGATGTCATTTGGACGCCGGGTAGAGCTGATGCGCCGCATTCGGGAGTTAGCCTCGCGGAAGGAATTCGTCGAAGCGGGCGAGGCTCCCGACGAAAAGATGGAAGCCAGGCTATTGGCCGCGGAGATTGATCGCATTTATTTGCTGTGGGGTTTGCAGGAAGTGAGCGGAGTGGATCTCGACGGCAAGCCCGCCACTCCGGAGTCGCTGGCCGCGAGCGGTCCGGAAGAGCTTTACCGGGAGGCTTTGGCGGCCGTAAAGCAACAGTGCGGGTTGTCGGACGCCGAAAGAAAAAACTGATTGTCGCACTCCATTTTCAATTCTCCAACCAAGCCGGCTGGGAGTGCGCAAGTTGCCGAAAAGCTGGCCTGGAGATGACCCGCAGGTGCGGCTGGATATCGCGTGCACTGGAGACTCCCGAGCGGGTGGTCTGGGCAAGAAACAATGCGGCCTGCACTGAGTGTCCAAAATCGCTCGTTACGTCACAAAGCATGGCGTGGGTTGAGGAATATCTGGTGCGGCGGAAATTAGGACAACGGGGAATCGAGGGTTTGGGGGCGCGCGAGGTCGAAGCCTTCCTGATTTTGGAGCATGAGCTTGGCGCAGCAAGCGGTGGCGCCGAACGCCAAAGTCGCGCGCCCGCGCCGAGGGGGAGAAATGGCTAGTGCGCCACAACAGACACTGTTAGCCGCGTTCAACCAAGCGGCGGGCAGTCCGTCGGGCGGCCAATCGGCAACCGCTCAGCAAGGCCTGGTAGACGCCCTGGGGCAAGCCACCCAAGTCATCGATGCCCAGACGCAGGCCACCGCCGCCAATACGGACGCCCTGGCACAAGGAGGTCATAGTCAGGGTTCCGGCGTAGGCACCGATGTTTCAGATGTGATTAACACAGCAAGTCAATTTTTAGGGGGCGGACTTAGCCTCTTGCCGCTGGTATCGTTGTTCTCGGGTTTGTTCGGCGGCGGGCAGTCTCAACAACCCGCACCGCTGGTGCCGTATTCGATGCCGCAGTCGCTGAATCTGCAGTCGTCTTCCAATGGTCAGCCCGTAAGTTGGGGCGAGAATGGATTGCCGCGCTCCGCCACAAGCGGCGGGTCGAGCGGGGGATCGCAGATCACCGTCCAGGTGCAAGCTATGGATAGTCAATCGTTTCTCGATCATAGCGACGACATCGCACAGGCGGTCCGGCAGTCGATGTTGAATATGGGTTCTATCAACGACGTGATCACGAACTTGTAAACGGCCATGTTTCCGACACTCAAGACCGGCGCCGTGATGCAATATCCAGCGAAGAAGACACTGCTGTTTAACACCGACGCAATCCGTTTTCTGGACGGCACCGAACAGCGATTTCGAGACAACGCTTCCGTGCTGCACCAATGGATCATCCAACTTGATCTGCTAGATGAAGCCGAATTAGTCACCTTAGATGAATTTTTCTTGTCCAGCCAAGGCAGATTCGGCAGCTTTTCTTTCACCGATCCATGGGACGGAACGGTCTATCCGAACTGCAGCCTGGCTGGCGATACATTCAGCTTTCAACTGAGAGGCGAGATGCGGGGCAAGACTACGCTTACGGTTTGCGAAAACAGAACATAACATGATTTATTTTCCACAATTGTCGTCGGGAGCGACCGGCCAGTTTCCGATCGTAAGACAGCGCATGGCAAGAACGGTAATCAACCAGAGCGCACAGGACTACCAGATTAAGCTGGCGGATGCCGCAGCGGCGATCACGGAGTGGCACTTGTCCTTCGAAGAAATGAGCGATCAGGAACTAGCCGCACTGGAAGCACTATTTCAGGCTGTCGAAGGGCGTCTGACGCCATTCACTTTTCTGGATCCAGCCGACAACCTGCTGGCGTGGAGCGAGCAGCAGAACCAGCCGGTATGGCAGGCGGACTCACTGCTGATATTGACGGGCGGGGTGGCGGATCCCATGGGCGGCGCGGCCGCGTACCAGGCTGCCAACGCGACAGGCGCAACGTTGACGCTCCAACAATCCATCGCCGCGCCTGCATCGTTGGACTACTGTCTCAGCCTATATGCGCGTAGCGACCAGGCCACAAGGCTTTGGCTAGTGCGCGGCGCAGAGACGTACGCGCAAGCTATCGGCCCCCAGTGGACGCGGCTGATCTCCGCCGGTCAGTTGACAGACACCGCCGATTCCATCAGCTTCGGCATCGCGCTCGATCCGGGTACTACAGTGGATGTCTTCGGTTTCCAGGTGGAGGCGCAGGTTGCTGCGTCACTCTACAAAGAAACATCCGAAACGGGCGGCGTTTACCCAAACGCGCGTTTTCAAAGCGACGCGTTCACCATCACGACCGTGGGTCCAGACCGCAATTCCTGTGAGTTGGATATCGTCAATGTTGAGTATCTATGATCTAAAGGAACTAGCGGTCACCGACACACCCCTGCTCCTGTTCCAGTGCGTATTGCCAAACGGACAGTCGGAGTACTGGAGTACCCACCAAATCGTATACAACGGCAACGCTTACGCGCCGCTGGTGATGAAACACAATGTGTTCGCGGTACAAACCTCGTCGGAACAGGGTGTGGACGTGATTCCACGCGTGTCGGTTTCGATGGCTAACGCCGACTCATATTTTTCCGAACTGGAGCGATCGGTAGGTTGGAAAGGCGCCACGCTGACCGTGACGTTCCTGTTTTACAACCTGCTCGCAGGCGCAGCCACGTCGAATGCAGCGGTGCTATTTCAGGGCATCGTGAACCCGCCCGACCAAAGCACGGAGTCGCTATTCCAGCTTTCCGCCGTGAATTGGATGAGCATGCAGAGAGTACTACTGCCGCCGGTGCGGATCCAGCGCCGGTGCCCGTGGCAGTTCCCATCTAATGCCCAGCAGAGGCAGGAAGCGGTGAGCGGGGGCAGCAGCGGGCAATACTCACTTCTCTATCCTTGCGGCTATTCGCCCGATCAGACCGGCGGCGTGGGCGCCATGCTGGCTGGCGCGCCATACACCTCGTGCGCCTATACGCGCCTCGATTGCGAAGCTCGCGGGATGTTCTCCGGGCCGATGCGGTTCGGTGGACTTGAGTTTGTACCTTCCTCGATCCAAGTGCGGAGTTATGGCGGCGGGTGGCAATATGCGCCCGTTAACGACAATGTCGCGATTTACAACGACTTTGTTCCCTTGTTATACGGTACCGCATGGTATTATCCCCCCATTGTATTTTCGCGGAATGACGGAAACTTAACATATATGGAAGTGCTGCTGGGCATGGGCCCTATCCAGGACGTGCAGATGGTGCTGGTCAATCAGATCCAAATTCCCGTCTGGCAAGCCGGACAGAACATGACCGCGACGGGCTGGTACCAAGTGGTCAGCTTGGGCGCCCGGAACGGTGCGTTCGATCCGTATTTTACCGACGCGGCGGGCAATCCGGCCGGCGACCCGTACGGCAGCATGGCCTATCTATCGGTTGTGGTCCCGAATCAGATTAACAACGGCCAGTCGCTGCCCAATGTGCAAGTCCTGGCGGATGGCTTACAGTTGCCGACCTATGCGGCAGACGGCAGTTACCTAGCCACCGTCTTCACCTCTAATCCCGTGTGGATTCTGCTGGATATTCTGCAACGGAGCGGATGGGGCACGGCGAATATCGATCTCACCACATTTGCCACGGCCGCTGCGTATTGCGATCAGCAGATCCAGACACAGGATCTGAATGGGAACAACATTATGATTCCGCGGTTTCAGTGCAATCTGTGCCTGCTATCGCAACGTAATGCCGCCGACACGATCCGGGGGATCCGCAACACCGCCAGGCTGCTGTTCACTTATAGCGTGGGCGGAATGCTGCAGGTGCAGGTGGAGAACTCAATCGCGCTGCAGCAGCCGACTCAGCAGCCGTGGACCAACAGCACCGAGACGTTGAATGGCGGATGGCCGGCATATGAGTTTAGCGACGGATCGGCGGGTGTCGCAAACATTTTGCGCAAGGCCAGCGGCGTGCCGAGCGTGCAGGTGTCTTCCCGGAGCATCGCCGACACACCGAATCAGGTGACCGTGGAGTTTCAGGACGCGTTCAACGGGTATCAGCAGGACAGCCTGCTGACCGTCGATGTGGCCGACACCCAGCTAACGAGCCAGGTGATTACTACATCACTCATGGCGTTGGGGATTCCGAACTACGATCAGGCTGCGCGCATTTCTCAGTTCACGCTGGACAAATCGGTCAGCGGGAACACTTATGTTACTTTTGACACCAACGTGAAGGCCCTGGGTCTGAGACCGGGCGACATCATCGCTTTCACCTATCTGAAGGAGGGCTTCGAACGCGCGCCCTTCCGCATCACCAAGATCGCGCCGGGCACGAACTATCGGATCACCACGATTACGGCTCAAGTTGAAGACGATGCATGGTACGAAGATACGAATGGCCAGATACCGGGAGGTACCGGTGCTTCCCTGCAACCGAACGGCGGCGTTGGCGTGCCGCGCCCGCTCCTGGGCAACATTGTCGATTCCAGCGGCAATCCACAATATCAGATTGCCGAGAGTGCCAGCAACACCAGCGATGGTGGCGTGGACGAAGAGCTTACCGTTGGATTCCTGGTTCCTGCAACAACCGTAGCCGGCGGGCCAGGCATGCCGCTGCTGAGCCTGGCAGCCACGATCGGGGCAGGCGGGACGCTGGCGGGCGCTCAGACGCTGTACTACGCCGTGAGTGCGCTGGATTCGGCGGGGAATGAAAGCGTCCTATCGTTCGTCATACTTGCCAACATACCGCCAGGATCCAACACAAACAGTGTGACACTTACGGGGCTAAGCTTTGACGCCAGTACGGTAACCTTCAACGTATACCGGGGGCCGAATCCGCAACAGTTGGGCCGAATTGCTTCCAGCCAGGCCTTAAGCGCCAGTTTCACCGACACTGGGCTGCCGGACCAGGTTTGGGTACCGCCGGATCCAAATTTCGATCACGCGAACTTCTATTGGCGAACGGAGTTGCAACCTCCGTACGCCGCCACCATTGCGACCGCCAACACGGTCGGCAACAGCACCGCCGAAATGGGCGGCGTGAACTATGCCGGTATGATCGTTCGCATTCTCACTGGCACCGGCGCGGCGCAGGAGTACTTCATCGTCTCGAACACCGTGACGACTTTGACGGTGACGCAACCGTGGGCCGTGCAACCGGATGCAACCAGCCAGTTTGCGATTGCTGAAGCGGCCTGGCATTTCGCGGCCACCGCCAAGACCAGCCCCGTTCAATTCGAGATTCCAAACGAAACTGGCGTCACGCTGCACATACAGGGAAGGGGTGCAAACGCGAACAACCTGGAAGGGCCGCCCTTGCTATCGACGTTGACTCGTTGGATGATAGGCGGCGGAGGGTTGGGGGATATCGCGGCCCCGCCGCAGCCGGTCTTCGGTCTGGGCACGTCGCCGCTGGCAAGCGGGACGGTGGAACTTAGCGGGGTCTCCTTCCCGACGCTGATCAACACAACCAGCGCCACCGCGGCCACCTTGACTATGTACTACTGGGATGAACTGATCGGGACCACTCCATACTCGCTGTCCGCGGCGATGGCGGCAACCGACACCGTACTGAATCTGACGCCTGCAGGCACCGCGACGGCGGGTTCGTTCTTGCAGGTCGAAGCGGAAGTGATACAAGTGCTGTCCGTGGCCGGCGGTGGGCTTCAATATCAAGTGATGCGTGGCATGCACGGCACAACGGCTGCATCGCATGCCGCACAAGTGGGGATCTACCAGTTGTCGAATACCGTCGCGGTGGCGCCCTTCCCTCTGGACTTCTTTGGCAGCCCGCTTAGCGGCAACTGGAGCTTTCCGATACCGCTGCCCAACACCAAGGTGTCCAGTGCGGAGTTATTCGTCACGAATTCCAGGGGCAACAGTCCAATAGCCGCAATTAATCTGACTCAGTCGGTGGATTACGGATTGCGAACGCTTTCGGGCGGGCAGTACTCATTCCAGGTGCAAGGATACCTCGCGGTGGACAGCGACCCGGCGCCCAATGTGATCGTAGAGGCGGCGCATGCGGTGCAGGACGTTTATGCAATCGTGAAGCAGGCGCCAGTTGGAGGTCCTATACAAATCGCACTGAGCCAGAACGGATCGCCCTATTGCACTTTGACGATTCCCGCCGGTGCGACTATTTCGCCCAGCGTGGATGGGTTCGGGATGCCATTGCTGGCGCAGGCGCAACTCAGTATGGCGATTACCGCGGTCGGACAAGCCACTCCCGGATCCGACCTGACTGTAATCCTGCGGTTGTGACCAGGCGGCCAAACGGATGACCACGCTTCAGATACTCACTCCCAGCCAAGACTTGCAGTGCTACTTCTACGAGCCTTCGGCGGTGGCGGCACTCAGCGACACGAGTGCAAACGGATTCACTGTTTCGGGCTCCTGGCGGACGCAATCCGACTGGGTTGTGATCGAATGGAATCGCGACAACGTATTCGAGCATCCGGCGTTTCGCTACCTCCCCGTGAGCGATTTGAGCGGGCTGGTGCTCTCTTACCAAGAGACTCGCTCTAACTGCATTGCGATCGATTCGGTGCTCTATGCGACCGTGGCGTGGCCTTATCTGCGCGTGTGGGCCGATCCTGGAAGCGGTGAGCAGATCTACACAATTCCGTTGCTAGCGAACGCCACACCGGTAACAGGCAGCTATGTACCAGCGTCGGCGATTTTCGAACTGCAAGGCACGGCGACGACCGGCGATTACATCGAACTGGCGTGGGATGAAGAGCACTATACGTATCAACTTTATGGCACGGACACGCTGCCAACGGCCGCTGCGGCGTTGGCCAACAGCATCAACACGTTCTCACAAACGATGCAAGCGTCGGCTAGCGGCGCGGCCATCACGCTGACGCTGGCCAACAGTGCCACCGGCGAGAATGGCAATCGCATCGGGGTTTATGGGAACACTTATAGCGCGCCGCCCGGAACGCCGACGGAGAGTTGGCAGCCGGCATCGCAACTCCTTAGCGGCGGCCTATCACCGAGCCAGTGGCAGATCACTCTGAACTTCGCTTCGATCACGGGGCTCGATCCGGCCGGCGCGACTGTTCCGGTACCTATGGATTCCGTGCGGAAGATGCGCTGGACCTGGGCGGCCGATTTGCAGCCTGGGGATTTCGGACGGACAGAGTTCGCGGTGGTGGTATCGAACTGGACCGTCAGCGGATCGAACGGCAACTATCAGGTGGCGGGACCTGGAAGCTGGCGCGTGGAAGACGACGACCTGTCAATCGGCTATACAGGGCGATGGACCACCGCTATCGGCAATTACTCGGGCGGTTCGATCGGCTACGCAACCGTGGCGGGTGCGGCCGTCAGTTATACTTACCAATCGCCGCAAGACCATATCTTGAACTTGGGGACGCGCCGGTTCTCCACCGCCGCGCAGTTGTCGGTTCAAGTGGATCAGACCCCGGTACAGGTGCTAAGCGTGGCGCTTGCGGGCGAGGATGTGTTGGTGCGGTGGAGCTTGGGTAACATGTCCGGCGGGACCCAGCACGCCGTCACGATTACACATACCGGCGTCGCGAATTCCACATTTTATTTCGACTTTCTGGAAATTGCGATCTCAACAGTCAATTTGCCCACCTTCGCACCGGACCCACAAACGACTTTGGCGACCGACTGGGACACGCTGAACTCCCAGGCCCTAGCGCCGGAGCGGACCGCGTGGCAGATCCAGTCGCTGGGATTCACAGGCAGGGCCAATCACTATGTGGGCGCGCTATGGTTCTACGAATTGCTTTGCGCTGCCCAAGTGTACGCCACCGGGACCGTCGCGTTCTCCGGCGTATCGCAATTTGGAGATACCACCCAGCTATCGCTGGGGCCGACCGTCTTCACGCACTTGAATCTGATCGGGGATACACCCGCGAGCTTGGCGCAGGCGTTCGCGCTGCTGATTAACGAAGGGTCGACCGGCGTTTGGGCGCTGGCGAGCGGTGGCGTGCTCACGATCACCGCGCGCCTGATGGGCAGCGCCGGCAATGGGCTCACGCTCTCCGTCAATGTAGGCGGCAGTACCACACTGCAGGTAACCACGAGCGGTGCGCTGGCAGGCGGCGTGGACGGCACATGGCTTACCGATCTGACTGTCATCCCGCGGATCAATCGGGCGGCACGCGATTGGAGCCAGAGCTTCTACGCGGCGCTGAACGGCTATGGCATCCCGGCGACGGCTTCTTTCAGTACGGAACTGGGGAATGGAGATCCGTCGGTAGCCGCCGGCATCGCCCAGTGTTACCCGGATGGCAGCCCAACCTTTGTAAACACACCGGCCTTGCAGACAAATTTCTCGCCTGCCAGTTTGGCGTTCTGGCAGCAAGTCTATCTCGACATGGCCAACGTGATGGCTGCGGCCGGTGTGGGAATCTACCTGCAATTCGGCGAGGTGCAGTGGTGGTACTTCTGTCCGCCAACCGACCCGGCCGGCGGCAATTGGACGCCCATCGCCAATGGCGGCATGCCTTTCTACGACGCCTATACCACGGCCACGTTTCATGCGCAGTATGGGCGGGCCATGCACGTGTTTACGGACCCCAGCAACGACCCCTCGCCGTACCCGCAAGAATCCACGTTCCTGCCCGCTCTGATCGGCCAGTTCACCGCCGCGATCATGGCCTTCGTGCGCCAAACCTATGCCAATGCGCAGTTCGAAGTACTTTACCCGCCGGACACTAACAATGCTCCCCTCACCAGCGTGATCAACTTACCGGTGCTGTGGTCGGCGGCAAATCTCAACTGCTTCAAGACCGAGAACTTCACCTATACTGGCAGTTACGATCTCAACGCGGCCGTGACTTCGATCGACCTGCCGGTGCAACTGGGTTTCGGGCCGGCGACTAGCGCGCACCTCGTGGGCATTGGAAACTATCTGACGCCGTGGGAGAAAGAGGCACGCATAGCGGAGGGCCTGCAGTTGGAATCGGTAGTCCTGTTCGCGTTAGACCAGATGTGCCTCATTGGGTACGCGCTGCCACCCTTACCTTGGCCCGCGCTCAGCGTGTTCATGGGAGCTTGAGGTCTTCCTTGCGCTGCCGCCCCCCCCAATCCAAGAACAGCCGCCGTTACGCACTAAACTATAGTGAGAAACGACGATGCCGAAAGATGCTTCCGCCCGGATTGAAAAGCTGCGCGAAACCCTGCGCGATCACGAGCGCCTGTATTACGTCCTGGACCAGCCCGCAATTAGCGACGCCGAATACGATGCCCTCATGCGGGAGTTGCGCGACTTGGAAGCGCAGCACCCCGAGCTGCTCACGCCCGATTCACCGACCCAGCGGGTAGGCGGCAAGCCACGCGAAGGTTTCGTCAAAGTGGCGCATAGCGCACCGATGCTGAGCCTGGACAACGCTCTGGATGAAACCGAGTTGCGCGATTTTGATCGCCGCGTGCGGGAGTTGCTGCGCGGCGCCCAGTTCCAATACGTCACGGAATTGAAGCTGGACGGCCTTTCCATGGCGGCGCAAT